>Ga0180432_10000140_pt1 | contig 110574 bp, 78 predicted proteins | sample SS_ome_10_FD_132414 | JGI IMG/M metagenome (GOLD analysis project Ga0180432, IMG submission 132414) | Hypersaline lake sediment archaeal communities from the Salton Sea, California, USA - SS_1_MS_2 metaG | ecosystem: Environmental > Aquatic > Non-marine Saline and Alkaline > Hypersaline >... | reverse complement strand
CGGCCGTCTTCGAGGAGGATGCCCCGGATCAGTACACGTTGACCATCAACGTCGACGGACAGGGGGAAGTCCAGGCCGATCCTGCGGAGGGCCCGTATGATTCGGGCACGCCGGTCTCGCTGACGGCGACGGCCGCGCCCGGCTGGCGCTTCGTCGAGTGGCAGGGCGACGCGGAGGGCACGGATCCCGCGACGCAGGTCACGATGGACGGCAACAAGACGGTGACGGCCGTCTTCGAGGAGAATGCCCCGGATCAGTACACGTTGACCGTGAATGTGAACGGGCAAGGCGAGGTCGCGACCGACCCGAACCAGGCCACGTACGATGCCGGCACGCCGGTGACCTTGACGGCAACCGCCGCGGAAGGTTGGCACTTCGTGGAGTGGCAAGGCGCTGCGACGGGCGTGAATCCCACGACGCAGGTCACAATGGACGGCAACAAGACGGTGACGGCCGTCTTCGAGGAGAACGTCCCGGATCAGTACACGTTGACCGTGAATGTGGACGGGCAGGGCGAGGTCGCGACCGACCCGAACCAGGCCACCTACGATGCCGGGATACGGGTGTCGTTGACGGCGACCGCCGCGGAAGGTTGGCACTTCGTCGAGTGGCAGGGAGCAGCGGCGGGCACCTATCCCACAACGCAGGTCACCATGGACGGCAACAGGACGGTGACGGCCGTCTTCGAGCGCGACCAATACATCCTGACCATCCGCATCGACGGTCAGGGGAGCGTGCGGGCCCAGTCCGGCGGCGGGCCCTACCACGCCGGCACGGTGGTCACGCTGACCGCGGAGGCGGCCGAGGGCTGGCACTTCGCTCGGTGGGAGGGCGACGCCAGCGGCACGGCTCCCTCTGTCGACATCGAGATGGATGCCAACAAGTCGGTGACAGCCGTCTTCGAACGCAACCAATACACGTTGACGGTCAATGTTGACGGCCAGGGAGAGGTCGACGTGGATCCCCCTGGGGGGACATACGATTCAGGCACGTCCGTTCGACTGACCGCGCAGGCCCCCGACGGCTGGCACTTCGTCCGGTGGGAAGGCGACGCCAGCGGCGTGGGGACGTCGGTTCAGCTCACAATGGACAGCGACAAGACAGTAACGGCCGTCTTCGAGGAGGACATCTCCGACCAGTACACGCTGACCGTCGACGTGGAAGGCAGTGGCAGCGTCGACCTGCAGCCGGAGGGAGGCACGTACGCGGCCGGCACGCCGGTCACGCTGACGGCGACCCCCGCCAGCGGCCTGGAGTTCCTCCGTTGGGAGGGCGATGCCACCGGAACGAATCCGTCCGTGCAGATCACGATGGACGGCGATAAGACGGTGACGGCCGTCTTCGAGATCGACACGGACGGTGACGGCGTCCCCGACGACGAAGACAACTGCCCCACCACGCCCAACCCGAAACAGCGCGACACCGACGGCGACGGCATCGGCGACGCCTGCGAGGATCCCAACTCATACACCATCATCGACCTGGAAACGCTCGGCGGGGCGAACAGCGGCGGGCGCGGCATTAACGACGTGCCCCAGGTGGTGGGCCTGGCACAGACCGCCACGGGGGACTATCACGCCTTCCTGTGGCAGGACGGTGTGATCAGCGATCTGGGCACGCTGGGCGGGTCGGAGAGCCAGGGCAACGACATCAACGACAATGGCCTCGCCGTGGGCTGGGCGCGGACCGCGGGCGACGCCGCCAGCCAGGCGTTCACGCAGAGCAGTCCGATGGTCGGCTTGGAGTCGTTGGGCGGATCGGACACCGTCGCTCATGGCGTCAGTCCGCACGGCCTGGTCGTGGGTTGGTCATCCTTCGCCGACGGGAGCCCCCACCACGCCGTCCTCTGGCGGAACGGACGGGTCATCGACCTCACGACGCTGGGCGGCTACGAGAGCAGCGCCCACGCCATCAACGGTTCCGCCCAGATCGTCGGCGACTCGCAGATCGACGACAGCCTGAGCTTCAAGCATGCGTTCCTGTGGCAGGACTGCCAGATGACCGACCTGGGCACGCTCGGCGGCCTGGAAAGCCAGGCCTTCGACATCAACGCCGCCGGCCAAGTCGTCGGGTCCGCGCAGATCGCGAGCGGCGTGAACCATGCCTTCCTCTGGGAAGACGGCAGTATGGTCGACCTGGGCGCGCTCGACGTCCTCGGCAGCGTCGCGCACGGCATCAACAGTCTCGGTCAGGTGGTCGGCATGACGTTCAGCGCCAGCGGGAATCGCGTGGCGTTTCTGTGGCGGAACGGGTCGATGATCAACCTGAACGACGTACTGCCGCCGGACTCCGGATGGGTGTTGAGGTCGGCCTACGCCATCAACAACCTCGGATTGATCGTGGGAGAGGGCTCCATCGGGGGTCAGACCCACGCGTTCCTGCTTGTCCCCGGGGTCGGCAACGACATCGATACGCCGATCGATCCCGGCGACGAGCCGTTCATCGATTGCCCCGATCCCCCGGCGCCGCGCCCCTTGCCCACCGACGGTGCCCTTCCATGCGGGTGCTCATCGTCGATGGTGGGCATGCTCATGTTCCTGTTCCTGGGGTTCGGCTGGGTAACGCGGGGAGCGGTCCGTCGGTCGAACCGGTCCTGACTCGCAAGACAACGCACCGCTGACGATTCCTGCGCAGTTCTTCACCCGCGGTACTTCTCGAGCGCCCCCATGTCCAACTCGACGCCGAGGCCCGGCCGATCGGGCAGGGCGATCCGGCCATCGGTCATCGTCAGACCGTCGTCGGCGAGGTCTCGTCTCAGGGCGGAGTCGCACAGGTCGGGGGGCAGGTATTCGATGTAGGGACAATGCGGCGTGGCGGCGGCCAGCTGGGCGGACGCCGCGATCCCGATGCCGGTCTTCCAGCAGTGTGGGACGAGGAGGCGGCCACGGTCGCCGGCCAGGTCGGCCACGCGCCGGGCCTCGGTCAATCCCCCAACCCGGCCGACGTCGGGCTGTGCGACGTCGACCTTCCCGCGGTCGAGCAGGTCGATGAACTCGAACCGTGTGGTCAGCCATTCGCCCGAGGCGATCCGGATGGCGGTGTGGTCGGCCAGGAAGGCATGGCCGTCCAGGTCGTCGACGGGCAACGGGGTCTCCAAAAAGAACAGGTCGAAGGGCTCGAGCTGTCGGGCGACCCGCAGCGCCTCCTTGGCGTCCTGCCAGCCGTAGACGACGTCGACCATCATCGTCATGTCCGGTCCGATGGCCTCGCGGCAGGCGGCGACGGTCTCGACAATGACGTCGTCGCTCTCCTGCAGGGCGTTGTGGCTGTAGGGGCCCTTGAGGCAAACCTCCATCTTGGCGGCGCGGAACCCGGCCTCCTTGGCTTGAAGGGCCCGCTCGACGAGATTGCGCTGGTACGCCTCGAGCGTCCGGCCGCTCGGCAGGAGCGACGCGTAGGGGATGATATGGTCCTTCCTCGCCCCGCCCAGCAGTTGCCAACAGGGCACGCCCAACGCCTTGCCGCGGATGTCCCACAGGGCCATGTCCAATGCACCGATCGCACAGACGCCCAGGCCGCGCCGACCGGTCATCGCCGAGCCGACGTACAGCTTCTCCCACAGCACTTCGGGCATGAGCGGGTCTTCGCCGATCAGCATGTCTTTGAGGCAGTAGGCCATGCAGTGTGTCCCCCGCGCCTCGATCATGGCCCGGACGACCCAGGGGTTGGTGTCCGTCTCGCCGATCCCCGTGATGCCCTCGTCCGTATGGATCAGGACGACGATATCGTCCTGGGCGCTGCTGCACGCGTCCTCCTCGACGTCAGGCACGACGACGACGTGGCATTCAACATCCGTGATCTTCATGGCATGGTTCCTTGGCAGGTCGTTGTTGGCTTCATGTCGGCGACGAGCACGGGCCTGGTAGTGTAGCGGCAAGCGGGACACCTACGAAAGGGCAAACGCGACGGTAGCCTGACGGTGATCGTCGGCATGGTCTACGGGTGACGTGCGGAGCCAGATCGGGTACAAGGGCTCGCTCATCGGTGCGGCGGCGTTGGGGAAGCGGCGCGCAGGGGACCGAGAAGATGACCGAACTGAGGATGACGACCTACGAGATGCCGGCGGCGCGGCTTGGGCCGGTCAATCCGCTCCCGCCGCTGGTGCCGCCCGGAAAGCCTGAAAGGGAGATGGAGGTCCACCCGAACGTTCCCCAGGCCGACCGCGAACACCTCGGGTATGGTCACGCACACGGCTGCCTGCCCTACCGCCGTCAGGACGACTACGATCGGGTCCGCCGCCCGCGAGCGTTCCGGGCGGCCGTACTGGAGAACGAGGTCCTGCGGGCCACGTTCCTGACCGAGGTCGGCGGCCGCCTGTGGTCGCTGTTTCACAAACCCACCAACCGCGAACTGCTCTACGTCAACCCCGTGTTCCAGCCGGCGAACGTGGCGATCCGCAACGCCTGGGTCAGCGGGGGGGTGGAGTGGAACGTGTCGGTCCGGGGCCACGCGACGCATACGTGCTCGCCGGTGTTCGTCGCCAGGGCCCGCGCCGACGACGAGTCGCCCGTCCTGCGATTGTATGAATGGGATCGCACTCGCGGCGTGCCCTATCAGCTCGACTTCTGGCTGCCGGACGGGTCGGGCGTGCTGTTCCTGCGCGTCCGGCTGGCGAATCCGCACGATCACGAGATCCCAATGTACTGGTGGTCGAACATCGCCGCGCCGGAGGCGCCGGACATCCGGGTCGTCGTGCCGACGGATCGGGCCTACAACCATGGCTACCGGGGCATGCTCAGCCAGGTGCCGATCCCGATTCACGGCGACATCGACGTGACGTACGCCACCAACGCACCGGCGGCGGGGGATTTCTTCTATCGAATCCCGGACGGGCATCGGCCTTGGATCGCGTCATTGGACGGCTCGGGGCGCGGGCTGTTTCAGGCGTCGACGTCGCGATTGGTCGGTCGCAAGCTGTTCGTATGGGGGATGGGGCCAGGCGGGCGGCGGTGGCAGGGCTTCCTCAGCGAGCCGGGCCATCCCTACGTCGAGCTCCAGGCGGGGCTGTCCTGGACGCAGTCGCACAGCGTGCCCATGCCCGCCAGGGCCGAATGGTCGTGGTTGGAGGCCTACGGCCTGATGGAAGCGGACCCGACGGTCGTGCACGGGTCGGATTGGTCGGCTGCATGGCAGGCGGTGGAGACACGCTTGGATGAGGTCGTCCCGCAGGCTTGGCTGGAGGCAGAACTGGAGCGAGCCGAGGCCGCCGCCAATCGACCGCCTGAGGAGATCCTGCAGCGCGGGTCCGGGTGGGGGGCGTTGGAGCGTCGACGACGGGAGCGCGCCGGCGAACGCCCGTTCTGTTCCGACGCGCTGGCGTTTGATGACGCCTCGCTCGGCGAGGACCAGGCGCCCTGGCTCGACTTGCTGGGCAGTGGGTCGTTTCCCGAGCGCGACCCATCGGACCCGCCCGGGGCATGGATGGTTCAGACGGCATGGCGAGATCTGTTGGCCGTGTCCGTCCGTGCGGGGCGGAGCGATCATGGGTTGGCCTGGTTGCATCTGGGCGTGATGGACTACCATGCCGGAGACGTCGAGGCGGCCAGACAGGCGTGGGAGCGATCGGCGGCATTGACGCCGTCGGCGTGGGCGTCGCGGAACCTGGCCGTGTTGGCCAGGCACGAGGGACGCCACGCAGATGCAGCCGACCTGTGGATCCAAGCCCTGCGGATGAAACCCGACCTGCTGCCCCTGGCGATCGAGGGCTGTCAGGCGCTGGTGGACGCCGATCGGGCGGGAGAGCTGGCCGGTGTGCTCGACGGGCTGTCGGGGGGCGTCCGCGTCAACGGGCGGATACGAACGTTCGAGGCCCGGGCGGCGCTGGAGCTCGGCGACCTGGACGGCGTAGAGCGGATCCTGATGAGCGATCTGGAGCTGGACAGCGTCCGCGAGGGCGAGGTCGTCCTGTCGGATCTGTGGTTTGCGATGCATGAGAAGCGGCTGTCGGCGGCCGAGAACGTGCCCATCGATGACGCGCTGCGGGAGCGGGTCCGGCGAAACTTCCCCCCACCGTCGCACATCGACTTCCGCATGTCCGCCAAGGCCGTGGCGCCCAGTCCGTCGTCCGGAAGGTCGTGAAACGCACGGCGCCGGCGATCACAGTGCTCAACCGGTGTGTCGGAGTGGAATGGCGGAGCGGAGACATGATGCCGATGCGATGTCTGATCTTGGCTGCCCTGGTGTGCGCGGGCGTCTGTGTTGCGGCCGCCGCTGCCGAAGCGCCGCAGGGGGAGACGTTTGGCTGCGAACCGAACCCGACGGGGGACCCGATCGGCGGCGGCGCGGGGTATCGGCGGGTCCTGGCCGGTGGGGAATTCACGGTCGAGACGGCGTCGGCGTTTCTGACCGCGCTTGAGAAGGCCAAGACGGGCCAGGTCGTCTGGGTGCCCGGGGTGGCGCAGATCGACCTGACCGGTCGGGAGAGCGTGCCGATCCCCGGCGGCGTCACGATCGCCAGTGACCGCGGCGTGAAGGGCTCGGCGGGAGGGCGGATCTTCACGAAGCGGCGGGCCACCTACCCCTTGTTCATCACCGCGGGGGATCAGATCCGACTGACGGGGCTACGCTTCGAAGGCCCTTGCGCCAGCCGGGAGCGGATCGCCGAGTTCTCGGGGTTCCTGAGATGCACGCACCACGCCCTGGAGGTGGACAACTGCGAGATCTACAACTGGAACATCCACGGCGTGGGCGGGCGTCTGGGTGGGTCCAAGCTGTCGGTTCACCATTGCTACATCCACCACTGCCAGCGTTCGGGCCTCGGGTACGGCGTGAGTCTCAGCGAGTGCGACGCCCGGGTGATCGCGAACCGGTTCGACTGGTGCCGGCATCACATCGCGGCCAGCGGCCGCCCGGGCTGCGCCTACGAGGCCGCCTACAACCTGATCCTGCCGAACGCCAACGGCCACTACTTCGACATGCACGGCGGCCGGGACCGCGGTGATGGCACGAACGTCGCCGGCGACTGGCTGCACGTCCACCACAATACGTTCCAGGGCTCGCAGCGCGCGGTCGTGATCCGCGGCGTCCCCGCCCAGGGGGCGGACATCCACCACAACTGGTTCGCCAAGCCGCCGAGCAAGACCGTGATCTCAGGCGGGAACACGCGGGTCCATCGCAACGTGGTTGGCCCGGACAGGACGCTCAAGGAGTGAACCGTGCGTTCATCGCATCGATTCTGGTTGGCTACGCTTGTGTTGACGGGATCCGCGTCTTGGCGCCCGGCGTGTTCGGCCTCGCCGGCGGCGGATGCGCTGGGGGATCCGCTGCCTGCTGGCGCGGTACAGCGGTTGGGAACGTTGCGGCTTCGGTTCCGTGGCGGCGTGACGGATTACTGCTATCTGTCCGATGGGCGGGCGGTAGTCCTGACCGGCAAGGAGATCGAAGTCTGGGATCTAGCACGGGGCCAGCGGACGGCCAGACACAAGGTCGCGGACGTTGGGCTGTCGACCCTGGCGCTTCGGCCGGACGGTCAGGCCCTGCTCTTCGTGGACGGGAAGGGCAACGTCCGCGAGTGGGATCTGACCCGGCATCGTGAGCTGCGGTGCTGGGCCGCCGGGCAGAAGGGGTTGAACGGCGCCCGCTACTCGCCGGACGGCAAGCGCGTCCTGACGTGCGGTCGGCTGCCGCCCACGCTCAAGGAGTGGGACCGGGAAACGGGCCGGGAGCTGATCAAGATCGCGGGCGGCATGGCCTACAACCGATTGGCCCTTTACTCAGGCGACGGCAAGACCGCTTGGGCCGGTGGCGGGTGCGAACACATACTGGAGCACTACGACCTGACCACCGGCAAGTGCCTCAAGAGGCTGTGGAAGGACTACTGCGTCTACACGATGACGCTGTCGGCCGACGGCAAGCGGCTGTTGGTGGGCAGTCGGCATCAGGGGTCGGAGTGGCGGGTGGACGACTACACGTGCCTGGGCAAGTACAAGGGCCATCACGGCCACGCCGTCCCGTCGATCGCCTACTGCCGCGACGCTGACCAGATCTTGACCGGCTCGCGCGACGGGTCGATCCGCCGATGGAACCGCCATGCGTCCAGGAAGGCCCTGCACCGATGGTGGCCGCATCAGGCGCACGTCCGGCGGATGCGGGTCTCACCGGACGGCAAGTGGGTCCTGTCGTGCGGGGATAACCTGCTGATCGAGACGAGCGTGGCGACGGGCGAACCGCGGATCCGATGGGCTCGTCACCGCGGCGCGGTCCAGGCGGCGGCGTTTCTGCCGACGGGCATGCGGGTTGTCAGCGGCTCGATTGACGAGACGCTCCGCGTATGGGACGTGGCCAGCGGCAAGACAGTTCGCGTGATCGAGGGGGCCCGGCTGGGTGCGTTCTCGGTGGCGGTTTCGCCGGACGGCGGCCGGATCGCAGCCGGCTGCAAGGACGGCGTCGTTCGTGAATTCAACGCCGCCGACGGCAAGCTGCTGCGCGAGTTGAAGGGCCATCGGGGATGGGTCCGCGCCGTCGCCTACGCGCCCGACGGGCGTCGCCTGCTCAGCAGCGCGGACGACGGGTCCGTGCGGGTCTGGGAGCATGATAAGGTCGAGCCGGTCGCGCGACTCGAGGGCCACCGCGGGGGGGTGTTGGCCGTGGCGGTCTCTCCGGACGGCCGGCTGGCCCTCAGCGGCGGCCGCGACGGGACCGTGCGGGTCTGGGATCTAGCCGCGGGCAAGCAAGTCCGGTCGGTCGAGACGCATCGCGGGTGGGTCAACGCGATCGTCTTCGTGGGCGACGGCGGGCAGGCGTTGTCGGGCGGGCGCGACGGTCGCGTCCTGAGGTGGGACGTGCGGACGGGCAAGGTCGTCGCGGCACTGAACCACGGCGCGTGGGTCAAGGCGCTGACCTGCAGCCCGGATGGCAAACGCGCCTGGTCGGCCGGCGACGACGGGGTCGTCGTGGCGTGGGATCTGCAGACGGGTCAGAAGGCGTCAACCGCCACGGGACACGAGGGGGCGGTGATGGCCCTGGCCGTCTCGCCCGACGGCGGGCACGTCGTGTCCGGCTCGGCCGACACGACCCTGCTGGTCTGGCGGGGCAGGTGATCGACCATGGGTTGGGCGGAGGAGTACTTCAGCAGCGAGGACTACCTGCTCCTGGAGGGCGTGCCCTGCCAGGAGCTGATCGATCGAATCGCGGACTTCATCTGCGACGTCCTCGAGATCGGGTCGGGGAGCCGTGTGCTCGATGTCGGGTGTGGGATGGGACGACATGGCCTGGCGCTGGCGAAGCGGGGCTGCCAGGTCACGGGCATCGACGCGAGCGCCGCGATGGTCGATCGATGCCGCCCCCTGGCCGACGACGAGCCGCGCTTCACCGTCCGGCAACTGGATTTCCACACGATGACGTTCGAGGCCGAGTTTGGCGCGGTCGTCTGCCTGGGCAACACGCTGGGATTCGGGAGGCGGGCCGATGACGCCGAGGGCGTTCGTCGGATGGCCGCCTCGCTCGTGCCGGGCGGGCGAATCCTGATCGACCTCCACAACCTCGCGTGGTATCGGCAGAACATGGTCGGCAGGACGTGGTGGGAGGAGGCGACCGCCTACGTCCTGTCGGACATCGAGTACGACCCGGCCGACCAGAAACTCGTGACCCGCGACGTGGTCGTGCCCAAGGACGGCACGCCCGCAAGGGAGTATCAGACGACGCTGTTGGAGTATCAACCCTCCCAGATCGAACGACTTGTCAAGTCGGTCGGGCTGGGCGAAGTCAGGTTCTACGGCGACGCCTGTGCTTCAGAGGATGGCCCCATCTTCTCGCGTGATGGGTACGACGAGCAGTCGCACGTGATGATCGTCACGGCGAAGAAGCCGTCGTAGGGCCCGCCGTACGAGTCGAGGGCTGCGACGTCTTGCCGGGCCCTGCGGATCGCCCGCGCGGGGCGCGGAGGATCACGAGGGCGTCGTTGTGGGCCCGGTCGTATTGCAGCAGGTTCGTGGGCACCTCCTGCAGCACGTGGGCCAGATCCCCCCAAACGTACGTGCCGAACAGCATCTCGTTGTCGCGGTCCTTCCTGGGCATCAGGACGAGCGCCGGACGATCCGCCAGCGCCGCCAGACGACCGCGGAGCAGCCCGAAACGAAATCGCGGAATCGCCTCGAACCGCTCGGGCATCATCGCGACCAGCTCATGCTCCTCGGCGCCGAACAGAATGAGCTCGGTATCCGGCCCGGTTTCGGCGATGACCTGTTCCAGCCTGGCTGCGAACTGCCGTTGCGAACGGAACGGATCGATCACGCGGTCCTGGAAGCCGTGCACGACCCCCAGCAGGACCAGCGCCATCGTCCCGCTCCACAGCGCGAAGGCGGGGCCTGGCCGACGTTTGAACACGAGCGCCGCCGCACCGATCATGGCTGCGGCGATCGCGACCACGAACGCGACCGCCCCGGCCAGATGATCCGTCATGAAGGTCGCGGCCGTATTGAAGGCGGTCCGGTCGTGCTCGTTGGTGCCGATCCACGGTTCGTCAGCGTCGGGGAAGGTGAAGAGGAACTCCCGCACGCCGTCGCTCATGATCAACAGCCCGACGAGCCCGATCAGGCCAGCCGCCACGGCCATGACGACGGCGGCCATTCGCACCGCGATCGTCAGGCGGAGGTCGCCAGAGACGCCTTCATCGGGATCGTCCCCCCCCGCGCGACGACCGATCAGCCACGCCAGTCCGACCTTGGTCGCGTCGGCGAACGTCCGCCAGCTGATATGTCCTCCGGCGGGTGAGCGGATCAGATCGGCCAGCATCTTGCCGATCAGGAGCATCGCGGCGGCGTACATCGGCAGGATGTACTCCTCCTTGCGGAAGTGCAGGCAACTGAAGAACACCAACCACACCGTCATCCAGACGAGCAGATACGCACCTTGTCGCCACCACGCGCGACAACCGGGCCTGAGGGCGTGAACGATCGCTCCGGGCAGCATGATCCACCAGGGCAGCATGTCGGCCAGAAGGCGGGCGAGGTAAAAGAACGGGTTGGTCTTGGCCTCGAACTCCTTGCCATACTCCATCAGGCCGGCGCGGGCCAGGTTATGCCGCAAGAAGATCTCGCGCGTGAACTGACCGTCCGTCTCGAGGTGGATCGCCACGTGCCACGGCAACCAGATCGCCAGGACGATCACCAGACCGATCCCGAGGTGCATCCGCCGCATCGTCTGCCAGATTGCCGCCGGCCATTGGCGCAGGCCCGCCCCGATGCCGCACTCGCCCGTCCGTTCGATGAGCAGATACACCAGGACGATCAGCCCGGGTAGCAGGAAGTAGGCCGGGCTCTTCATCAGCGACGCGCAGCCGAGGATCACGTAGACGACTAGGTTGCACAGCAGCGGACGGACGCCGCGATGGCCCAGATACCACAGCACGAACGCCAGGCCGAGCATGAACGTCAGCGTCATGTCCATCTTGGCGACGCGGGCCAGCCAGAAGTACTCGAGGCACGTGGCCAGCGACAGGGCCGCGATCGCGCCGGCCAGACGGTCGTACAGCACGCATCCGAACAGGTAGACGATCGGCAGCAGGAGGATGGCCGGTACGGTGCTGAAACAACGAAGCGCCGCCGGCGCCCACGGGCCGTCCATGGGCACCCCAAGCGCGTAGCCGGCGGCTACCAGCCAGTAGAAGAACACGGGCTTGTGGATCTGCGGTACGTTGTCGTAGCGAACCTGCTTGGGCGGCGGGCCCTCCTCCAACGAGGACAGCACCGCCTCCCGCCACGGTTGCTCGAGCGCCAACACGGCACGGTCATCGTCATAGAGCAGTTGGGTCGGCCAGCGCTCCCATCCTGTCAGCGTGCCGCCTCGCTGCCCGCTGGCTGGATCGATCATCAGCAGCGGCTCGCGCTTCTCGAGCGTGATCGGCACCCATCGCCCGGTCTTGACCATCCGGCGGGCCGTCTGCATCGACCGGGCCTCGCCGCTCGTCCACAGGCCGCGTCGGCCCAGGCCCGGCAGCCATAGCGCTGCGCCCAGGACCAGCAGCAAAACGCATACGACAGCGTCCCGGGCGGCAAACCGCCAGTCCGACAGACCCGACCGGGTTGGCGTCGCGCCGGGGGTGTCCCCCTTCGTCTCGTTCTCGTTCGTCTTGTCCTGGTCCACTCGGCTCTTCCTCGTCTCGCGACCGCCAGGGCTCGTCCTCGTCCGCGGAAGCGCGTCTCACCCGAACAACTTGGCGATCTCGTCGGTGGCGCTGACGGCGATGGCCTTGCCCCTTGTGTCGAACAGACCCGCCTGACCGCGTCGGACATTGCCGACGATCGCGGCGTCAATGCCCATCCGCCGCAGCCGCCGCCTCAAGCCGTCGGCCTTGTCGGCGCGGATCGTGATCAGGAGACACCCCGAGGCAATGACCCGCAACGGATCGATGCCCAGCTTCTCGCACAGCAGTCGGGTCTCGGCCACCACCGGAACAGCAGCGACATCCACGACGAAGCGCCTGCAAGCCGCCTGCGCCATCTCCCACAGCCCGGTCAACACGCCGCCTTCCGTTGGGTCGTGCATTGCCGTTGCGCCGGCGCGGGTTGCCGCCATCGCTTCGCGGACGACGCTGATGCCCGGGGCGAACAGGAACCGGGCCGCCCGGGCCAACACCTGACGGCCGATCGAACCGCCCAGCCGCTCGCCGCATTCGCGGGCCATGATCGCCGTGGCTTCGATCCCCGCCGACTTGGTCAACACGACCGCATCGCCGACCCGTGCGCCTGCAGTTCTGATCAGCCCGCCCCTTTGGGTCACGCCCATCATCGTCCCGATGACGACCGGGTTCGCCAGGCCCGCCGTCACTTCCGTATGCCCGCCCAGCACGGCCACGCCAAGCTCCCGACAGGCGGCGGCGACGTCGTCGAACACCGCGCGGATCGTCACGGACGACTCGGTCGGCATGAGCACGCAGGCCTGGAACCACTTGGGTCTGGCCCCCATCGTGGCCACGTCGTTGGCGTTGATGTGGACGGCGTACCAGCCGGCCCGGTCCGCGGCGAAGGTGACCGGATCGGTCGCGACGACCAAGTCGTGTTCGCCCACGGCAACGGCCGCCGCATCCTCGCCGATGGCGGGCCCAACCAGCAGGTCGCGCGACCGCCGGCCGGGGAGCTGGGTCAGCAACGCCGCCAGACGTTCGTGCGACAACTTGCCCACCGGATAGCGCGGCATGTGCGATCTTCTATGACACCGACGGCTCGGAAGCAAGCATGCCACCAGGTCGGTGATGCTGTGCAGGTGACCTGCCAGAGCGCCCGTAGGTCAGGACAGATTCCTGAGCACCAGCCTTGTCGCAAGGTACGGAATGAGGAAGACCACAAAGACCACAAGCTTGAGAAGTGCCATCCCGAAGTAGTTCAGCAGCTCGAACTCGTGCTTCGTGATATCGAAGAGCTTGCCGTGAAACCCGTACGCCATCTCGCCGCCAGCCAAGACGAGCACGAACCAGAGGAGCAGAAACGCGAAGCCCATGCCGAAGCACCGCAATAGGATGCCTGATGCCACCTCCAGCCACCGTCTGATCTCGCTGTTGTCGGCCATGTCAGTGCTCCTGGCTGATCTGGACCTCCCCCGTGCGATCGTACCAGAGGATGGAGCCGCGGAGTAGCTACTGATCCCTCGACAGCGCGCACGAGAGGCGAACCGCCGGGAATCACCTACCCAAACCGGATCCGTCGCGTGACAGTATCCGCTCGCGTTACAGCGAATCGTCGACGGGGCCGAGGATGTCCAAGAGCAACTCGATCGCATCCTGCCAGCCGAAGGGGAAGATCTGGTCCTCCAGCGGAGCCAGCATGAACTCCTGGGACACCAGAATGGTGTCGGCGCCGCCGGCCGCGTCCATGAGCGACAGGTCGTTGGCCGTGTGCTCCAGGCCGAGCAAGTGGCCGAGCTCGTGGGCGGCCACGTTGGCGATGCTGGTCAGTATGGCATCCGTGGATGGCCTCGCATAGAAGGGATCGGTCCAGTCATCGGTGAAGATGATGGCCTCGTCGGTGGGGTCCGTGTTGTAGTGGTCGACCGTCTGGGCGAGGCCGAACATGGAGTTGCTCTCGCCCCCGAAAACCAACCGCGCGTACGTGCCCTCATCGGGGAGGGTCGGGTCGTCGGTGGTATAGAAGTCGATGTCGTAGGCGCTGTAGCGATCCTCCAGCTGATCCCGGATCTCCTCCTTGACCTCATCGTCCCTCCCGGCCAGCCTCGAATCGACTTCGCCGGCGTCGAAGGGGCCGATGTAGTAGGTTCTGTCGCCGGGAATGGTGACGGTCGCGCCGTCAAAGTCAAGCAGAACCACTTGGGCTTCGGGCTCGGGCACGGTTGCGCCGTCGAGGATCTGCAGCGTCGCGGTGTATCCGCCCGAGGTCCTCCCGAACCCGCTGTTGGTGATGCCCAGGTAGCAGTGATCGGTGTCGTGTCGGACGACGTGGTCGATCACGCTGTCAAGCCGACCGGCGTCGTAATCCTCGTCGTCGTTGTAGTCAATGAGCTCCAGATCGGCATTGAACATCGCGGCCACCGCATCCAGCCTCGAGCCGGAGACCGCCCGAACCTCGAGCGTGATGCGCTGGCCCTGCACGACCGCGCCGAGATCATAGACGTCCACGTCCCCAGACGACTGAACCGTTCCGGTGAACTCGGCCTGACCGGCGGCGTCGAGCGAGATCAGCACGGCGCGTCTGATGTCGTCGTTGGGCTCGATGTCCTTAGTGGTCGGCAGCGGATCGGTCGGGTCAGACGGCGCGAAGAAACCCGGCGGCAGGCACCCGCCGCACAACAACACCCAGATCGGCAACAGGCGCGCCGTACGCCACAGGTAGCTTCTCACATCGAATCCCCGAAAAGAGCCCAATAACGCAAACGAACCACCCCGGAAGAGCCCGCACCATCTATATTCATACGCAAGCGGTGCGGCAGAGTCAAACGTTTGCTCCCCAGAATGGACGGAGCGCCACAACTTAAGTATCGGCGAGCTGGGGCGGTAGGCATTATTCGTCGTCCGAGGTAGGATACCCGCCGGGCCTGGTTCAGAAGGGGAACTGGCTCCGAGCCGGGTACGCCCGGTTCTTCGAGGACAACCCCCATGACGGCGAGGTGCCTGTCCCCTTTTTGAACCAGGTCACCAACCCAGTCCGGGGGATTGGATAGGAAGCGAGCCAATGCATCAACACGTCACGCGGGAATTCATCGGCTTGGGGCTGATCGGTGCGGCTGTTTGCCTGCTCGGCGGGCGGCTGGACGAGGCCCGGTCCGCCGCGCCCGGCCCCAAGATGAACGTCCTGTTCATCGCCGTGGACGACCTCCGGCCCCAGCTCGGCTGCTACGGTGACAAGCTCGTCAAGTCGCCGCACATTGACCGTCTGGCGGCGTCCGGCCTGGTCTTCAACCGTGCCTATTGTCAGCAGGCCGTCTGCAGCCCCTCGCGGACGTCCCTCATGACGGGCCGCAGGCCGGATACGACGCGGGTCTACGACCTCAAGACGCACTTCCGCAAGTACCTGCCAGACATCGTCGCGCTGCCCGAGCAGTTCAAGAAGCACGGCTATCACACGCAGTCGTTCGGTAAGATCTACCACGGCGGCTTCAACGACCCGCGGTCCTGGTCGAAGCCCGCCTGGTTCCCCAAGGGCTCGGGCTACGGCAAGCCGGAGAACATCGCGCTGATGCAGCGCTACAGCGAGGAGGCGCGCCAGTACAACAAGAAGCTAAAGGGCGGGACCGTGCTGGAGCGCGACCCCAAGACGGGCCTGGTGCTGAAAATGAATCCCAGGAAGCGAACGCCCGATCGCGGTCCGTCCTGGGAGGACCCGGACGTGGAGGACAACGCGCTGCGTGACGGCGCCATCGCCGACGCCGCCATTGCGACGCTCCGTGAGGTCAAGGACCGACCGTTCTTCCTGGCCGTCGGGTTCTACAAGCCCCATCTGCCCTTCGTCGCCCCCAAGAAGTACTACGATCTGTACGCGGGACAAGACCTTCCGCTGGCGGACAATCCGTTCGCGCCCAAGGGCGCGCCGGAGTTTGCACTGACCAACTGGGGTGAGTTGCGGCGATACAACGACATCCCGAAGAAGGGCCCCGTCAGCGAGAAGAAGGCCCGTGAGCTGGTCACCGGCTACTACGCGTGCGTCAGCTACACCGATGCGCAGATCGGGCGGGTGATCGACGAGGTCGGCCGATTGGGGCTCCGCGAGCGGACGGTCATCATCCTGTGGGGCGATCACGGATGGCAGCTCGGCGAGCACGGGCTGTGGTGCAAACACACGAACTTCGAGACGTCCGTGCACGCGCCGTTGATCATCAGCGTGCCAGGTCAGAAGACGGCCGGTGCCAAGACGGACGCTCTGGTCGAGTTCGTGGACATCTTCCCGTCGCTGTGCGACCTCTGCGGTGTGCCGTTGCCCGAAGGTCTGGAGGGAACCAGCTTCAGGCCGTTGGTCGACAAGCCAGACCGCCCGTGGAAGCGCGCCGCGTTCAGTCAGTATCCGCGCGGCGTCCGCAAGGTCGGCCGCGTGATGGGTTATTCGGCTCGGACCGATCGCTACCGGTTCACCGAATGGTCGGCTCCGGGCAAGGACTTCCGGGCTGTGGAACTCTACGACCACAAGGTCGATCCCGACGAGAACGTCAACGTGGCCGGCAAGCCGGAGAACGCCGGGCTCGTGCGGGAGTTGACCGATCTGCTGCACGGAGGTTGGCGCCAGGCGCTGCCGGCCGGGGGGCGCTGACATCGTTCAGCGTCGCTGCGGAGGCCCGGCCGGACCGGATGCTAGCGTACGATCGGCCTGACACCTACAATGTCCAATGGCAAGCTAGGCTGGGAATCCCTGCCGCTTGGGGTGCCTGACATGGACCGTCCCACTGTAATGTCCGTTCCAGACGCCGAAGGCCGATACGGGCCGTTCGGCGGGCAATACACGCCGGAGACCCTGATGGGCGCCATCCGGCAGCTCGAGGCCGAGTACGAACTCGCACGCAACGACGCGGCCTTCTGGCAGGAGCTCAGCGGGTATCTGACCCAGTACGCCGGACGGCCCACGCCGCTCTACTTCGCCCGGCGGCTGACCGAGAAGCTCGGCGGCGCGCGAATCTACCTCAAGCGAGAGGACCTGGCCCACACGGGCGCGCACAAGATCAACAACACGCTGGGCCAGGCGCTGCTGACGGTTCGCATGGGCAAGCGGCGGGTGATCGCCGAGACGGGCGCGGGCCAACACGGGGTCGCCACGGCGACGGCGGCGGCGGTCTTCGGCTTGGACTGCACGGTCTACATGGGGGAGGAGGATATCCGCCGTCAGCGCCTGAACGTCTTTCGGATGGAGCTGTTGGGTTCGGAGGTCCGACCGGTCGAGACGGGCCAGAAGACGCTCAAGGACGCCATCAACGAGGCCTTTCGAGACTGGATGGGCAGCGTTCAGCACACGCACTACGTCATCGGCAGCGTCATGGGCGCCCACCCCTTTCCCATGATCGTCCGCGATTTCCAGTCGGTCATCGGGCGAGAGACGCGCGAGCAGGTGCTCACGAGCGTGGGCCGGCTGCCCGAGATGCTGGTGGCCTGCGTCGGGGGCGGGAGCAACGCTGCGGGAATGTTCGTGCCCTTCTTCGAGGACGCGCAGGTGCAGATGGTCGGCGTCGAGGCGGGCGGGGAAGGGATGCAGCTGGGCCGACACGCCGCGACCTTGATGGCGGGGCGACCCGGCGTCATTCATGGCATGCAAACCTACGTTCTGCAAGACGACGACGGGCAAACCAGTCCGGTTCACTCTGTCTCGGCCGGGCTGGACTATCCCGGCGTGGGACCGGAGCATTCCTACTGGAAGGACGCCGGGCGGGTGGAGTACGTCGCCGTCACCGATGACGAAGCGTTGGCTGCGTTCCAGCTCCTCAGCGAAACGGAGGGCATCATTCCCGCCCTCGAACCGTCCCACGCCGTTGCCGAGGTCTGCAAACGGGCGCCGGGGATGCCGAAGGACGCCGCCATCGTGATGTGCTTGTCTGGTCGCGGGGATAAGGACTGCGTCGAGGTGGCCCGGTTGCTCGGCAAGCACATCGGCTAGGGGTCTGGCGCAGATTCCATCCGGGTCGGACACAATCGATCCTGGAGGATCGCGCTGTTCTTCGTATCGTGCTCCAGCGGCCATTAAACCATAAGTCGCAATGAGGAGGAGGTACCATCCGGCCTCCTGTGGGTTGGCACGCCCGATCCGAAGCGACTCTCGGGTTGGGGGGGCCAGGGCTTTGCTTTTCTCCAAATCGGTGGTATGTTTTAGATGCCGAACACCTCTCGCTCCGTCGGGCACGAAGACACAGTACCATGGGCAGGGCTACCGCGACCCAGCGGCATCCGAACTCCGGTGTGGTGGGGAGACGTGAAGGTGCGCCCGTCGTGCTCCTCGTCGACGATGAGGCGTGCGTCCTAGATGTCGAAACGCGGATCATGCGTCGGGCCGGGATCCGATGTCTCCATGCCAAGACCGGCGCCGAGGCTGTCGCCGCCCTCCGTGATCATCCAGAGGTGGCCCTGGTTCTTCTGGACGCCATCCTACCAGACACGTCCGGTGACCGTCTGTTCGCAGCCCTGAAGGAGGTGAAGCCCTCCGTCAAGGTCGTCGTCTGCAGCGGGATGAGCGAACAGGGCCCAGCCAAGGCCATGTGCGACGCTGGGGCGGACGGTCTGGTCTCCAAGCCTTTCGCAGCCCGCGAGCTGGCGGAGCGCGTACGCCTGGCCCTATCGGGCGACGCCTGACGGCCTCGGTGGTTGCACCTTCGCTCAAGACCCAATCGACAGTCGCTTCCGGACGCTGTGTTCCCTGCTCTGCTGGATTCCAGGAGGCTGATCCCGTGGAGGTCGGTCCGGACGTGGAGAACGTATCCGTTGCCAGCGGGTGCGAATGGGACGTACAATGCGGCTGGCGGTTCAGGCGTCGTGCATGCAATGGTGGTGAGGCGTCACGCTTGGTATCGGGTGCTCCTGGATGGGCAAGTACCTCGAGTTGATCCGACCCGCTGAGTGGGTCAAGAACGTCTTCGTCCTGGCAGGCCTGGTCTTCAGCGCTCAGGCCAAGGACGTGGCGTCGCTGCGCTCGTCCCTGTTGGCGTTTGCGGCCTTCTGCCTGGCCGCCAGCTTCACGTACGTCCTCAACGACATCCGCGACCGCGAGCAGGATCTTCTGCATCCGACCAAACGGAACCGTCCCATTGCCCGGGGTGCGGTGTCCATCCATCAGGCCCTCGTCATTGCGGGCCTGCTGTTGGTGGGCGCCGCGGGGCTGTGCCTGTTGCTGCCGCTTGGCTTCGCGGTGGTGCTCGGCAACTACGTGCTGATGAACCTCGCCTACACGTATTGGCTGAAGCGCCGGGTGATCGTTGACGTCATCATCATCGCGATCGGATTCGTGCTCCGGGCGGTCGCGGGCGGAGTGGCCATCGGATTGGGAACGTCTCCCTGGCTGATCGTGTGTACCTTCACGCTGTGCATGTTCTTGGGGTTCGGCAAGCGGCAGTGCGAGCTGGCGGTCATGGGTGATGCCGCCAACGCGGCTCGTCACCGCCAAACGCTGGCCGGCTACACGCCGGATCTGCTGAACCACCTGACCAGCGTCACGGCGGGGATCGCGATCGTCACGTTTCTGCTCTACGCGATGGATCGCACGGGGCATCAACCGTTCGACAAGCACTATCTGATCCTCACGTTGCCGCTGGTCGTCTACGCCATCTTCCGTTACGCGATGCTGATCCGGTCCGGGCGGGTGAGCGGTCCGACGGACATTCTCGTCAAGGACCGACCGTTCGTGATGACGATCCTGCTGTGGGCGGCGGCCGCCGTCGTGGTCGTCTACTGGGGCGCCGATCTGCGCGTCCGCTTGGGGCTGTGAGGGCCGAACCCGCGGGTTCGGCGCGGTCTGACCGCGGCTGTTCTGCCCGCGGGCGTTCCCGTTAGAATACTGCTGGCGCATCGACGGAGGCTCTGTCATGGCCGACATCGACCTGAACTACGTAGCGTGCTGTGGCGTCGTGTGCGGCAAGTGCGGGGCGTTGGTGAAGGGCAAGTGCGAGGGCTGTCGCGTCGCGCCGATGTTCGCCCGCTGTCCGGTGCGGGCGTGCGCAATCGAGAAGGACCTGATGAGCTGTGCCGACTGCGACGTCGACTACCAAGACTGCAAGAAGCTCAACAGCCTGATTGCGGCCCTGTTCCGTCTGATTCTGCGGCGGGACCGCCGCAGGAACCTGGCGGCGATCAAGGAGGTCGGCATCGAGCGGTTCTGTGCCGAACGGATGGACCTGTCCCGGACGCGGCGGGTGCCGGTCGAGTGACCGCACACCGTTCGCCAACAGGGAGTCTGCGGCGATGAACTGGAAACACCTGTGCGCGGTCGCTGGGGGGGGTGTGGTTGCGGCGGTCGCGACCGCATGGGCTGTCGGCGCATCGGCGGGGGAGGGCCTGTGGCCGGTCGCGAACGATCTGCGCAGCCGGCGGATCGTCGATCTAACACACGCGTTCGACGTGGGCACGCCGCGGTGGAAGGGATTCCCGGCAATGAAGCGGCGGGTCCTGTACACGTACGCGCGAGATGGTTTCTTCGCCGAGGAGTTCGCCCACGTCGGGCAGTACGGCACGCACGTCGATCCGCCCGGACATTTCCACAAGGGCAAGCGGATGGTCGACGCGATCGCGCCGCGCGAGATGATCCTGCCGCTGGTCGTCGTCGACATGCACGAGAGGGCCACCAAGGACCCGGACTGCGAGCTGACCATGGCGGACATGAAGGCCTGGGAGCAGCGTCACGGCCCCGTGCCGGCCGGGGCGTTCGTCGCGCTGCGGACCGACTGGTCGAAGCGCTGGCCCCATCAGAACCAAATGCTCAACAAGGACGCGACTGGCGTCGCCCACTACCCGGGCTGGGGGCTCGAGACGATCAAGTATCTGTGTGAGCGCCGCCGGATCACCGCCATCGGACACGAAACGACCGACACGGACCGAGGCCTGAGCACCAGCAAGGGTGAGTACCCGTGCGAGACCTACCTCCTGGGTCAGGACCGCTATCAGATCGAATTGCTGACCGGGCTGGATCAGGTGCCGGCGGTCGACGCGATGGCGATCGTCACGTGGCCCAAGCCCAAGCACGGGTCGGGATTTCCCGCCCGGGTGTTGGCGATCTTGCCGTGAGACCGAGAGAGCGTGATGCGACCCGACCAAGCCAACGAGAGGCCGGATCATCAGTCGTCCCACGCCGCAGCGCTGCGGATGGTGATTAACGCGTCCGGCGTCGTGGTGCACACCAATCTGGGTCGGTCGGCGCTGTCGGGCGAGGCGATTGAGGCCGTCGCCCGGGCAGCCGGGGGATACTGTGACATCGAGTTCGACCTGGCGACCGGATGCCGTCAGTCCCGTGGGACGCGGTTGCGGGCGATGTTGGCCGAGGTGGTCGGTGCGGAGGCCGCCGCGGTTGTCAACAACAACGCGGCCGCCGTGTGGCTGGCGCTGGCGGTCCTGGCGGGGGGCAAGGAGACGATCGTCTCGCGTGGCGAGCTGATCGAGATCGGCGGATCGTGTCGGTTGCCGGACATCATCCGGCACAGCGGATCGCGCCTGGTCGAGGTCGGGGCGACGAACGGCACGAGGCTCGATGATTACGAGCGGGCGATCACGGACCACACGGCCATGCTGGTCAAGTCGCACCTGAGCAACTACCGCATCGTCGGCGAAATCGAGGAGGTCCCGTTCGGGTCGTTGGCCGCGCTGGCGCGTCGGCATGGTGTGCTGACGCTGCACGACATCGGCAGTGGTCTGGTCGCGCATACAGGTGAGGACGAACTGCCGGCCCTGCGGGACGAGCCGGCCGCCCGAGACAGCATTGCGGCCGGCGCGGATCTGGTCGCGTTCAGTGGCGACAAGCTGCTGGGCGGTCCGCAGGCGGGGATCCTCGCGGGGCGACGCGAGCTGATCGATCGGATCGTGCAACATCCGCTGGCCCGGGTGGTCCGGGTGGACAAGATGACGATGTCGGGCCTGGCCGCCACGATCGAGCCGATGCTGCGAGGCGGCTCGCCGATGGACACGACGAGCATCCAGCGGGCCAGCCAGCCGATGGCCGTTCTGGAAGAGCGCGCCCGGCGTCTGGTCGAGTCCCTGCCGTCGGCCCAGCCGTCATGGCGGTGCACGATCGAGCGGGACGTGGCCTCGATCGGTGGCGGGTCCGTGCCGGGCATGACCGTGCCGACCGTGGTCGTCTGGCTGGATGTGCCGGGGTGCGAGCCGGACGTGTTGGATCACGCGTTTCGGCATGCGGACCCCCCGGTGGTAGGCCGATTCCGCCGCGGTCAGTACGGGCTGGACGTGCTGACGCTGCTCGATGGTCAGGTCGAGCAGATCGTCGAGGCGGCCCGACGCATTCGCCTGGAGCCCGCCCCGTGAAACACCTCGTCATGGCCACAGCCGGTCACATCGATCACGGCAAGACCGTGCTGGTCCGGGCCTTGACCGGCATGGACACCGATCGCCTGGCCGAGGAGAAGCAGCGCGGGATCAGCATCGTGCTGGGCTACGCGCACATGGCGTTGCCCGACGGGGAGCGGCTGGGGATCGTGGACGTGCCGGGGCACGAGCGGTTCGTCCGGACGATGCTGGCCGGCGTGGGCGGGGTCGACTTCGTGATGCTGGTCATCGCGGCCGACGACGGCGTCATGCCGCAGACCCGCGAACACCTGGACATCGTCCACCTGCTGGGGATTCGGCGGGGACTGGTTGCGCTGACCAAGATCGATCTGGCCGACGCTGAGACGGTTGCGTTGGCCTCCGAGGAGATCCGGGATCTGCTGGCGCCGACGGCGCTGGCGGACGCGGAGATCATCCCGGTATCGACCGTGACGGGCGAGGGCGTGGATCGGCTGCGATCGGTCATCGGGTCGGTCGCGAGTGCGTGCCCGCAGCGATCGACCGATGAGCTGGTCCGGTTGCCATTGGACCGTGTGTTCTCGGCCGAGGGATTCGGCACGGTGGGCACCGGGACGCTGTTCAGCGGCCAGATTTCGGTCGGTGATCGACTTTCTTGCGAGCCGGTCGGGATCGAGCTGCGCGTGCGGGGTCTGCAGGCGTACAAGCAGGATCGCCAGGAGGTGTCCGCCGGCCAGCGGACGGCCGTCAACCTGGCCGGCGATGGGCGCGAACGTGTCGAGGCGGGTCATGTGTTGTGCACGCCGGGCGCGTTCCTGCCGACGTCCATGCTCGACGTGGCGGTCTGGTCGGCTGCGTCCTCCCCGCGTCCGCTGCGGCATGGCATGCCGATTCGGGCGTACCTGGGGACCAGCGAGGTCCGCGGCCGCTTGGCGCTGTTGGGTGACCGGACGATCCCGGCGGGTGGCTCTGGGCATGCCCAACTTCGGCTGGATACGCCCCTCGTGGCGCGGCGCGGAGATCGAATGGTCCTGCGCGACATCGCGGGGGAGTTCACGGTGGCCGGCTGCGAGGTGATCGACGTCCATCCGAACAAGCACCGCCGACACCGATCGGACGTCGCGGCGGCTTTGGCGTCGCTGCGCGAGGCGGACCTGGGGGACGTCGTCGTCTACGAGCTGGCCAAGATCGCCCGGCCCTGCGCGACGGCGGAGCTCGCACGGCGCCTGGGCGAGGCGGACCGCGCCCTGGTCGCAGCGGTCCCGGCGCTGGCCGAGCGGGGCGCCATCGAGGTGGCCAAGACCGAGACCCAGACCATCGTGTGGCACCGCGACGTGGACGAGCGTCTCCGTGCCGCGCTGTTAGCCGCCCTGAGGGAGCGACACGCGGACAAGCCGCTTCTGGCCGGTGGATTGTCTCCATCGGCGTTGGCGGTCCGGTTGGGCCAGACCTGCGCGTGGCTGGGTGAGACCGCCGGTCCGGTGGTCCATCGTCTGTGCGAACGGATGGTCGGCGCGGGTGAGCTGAAGACCGTCGGCCCGACCGTCGCGCTTGCATCGCACGAGCCCGAGTGGACCGACGACCAGCACGCCATCCGCCGCGCCCTATTGGCCGGCTATGGCGAAGACCCGTTCTCGCCCCAGCAGCCCGACGCGCTCACTGCGTCGGGCCGGTACGACCCCGCCGACGTCGAGGCCGTCAACGCATCCCTGCTGGACGAAGGACTGATCGTTCGCGTGGGAGAGCTGTACTTCGTCCGCGACGCGGTCGAGCAGGCGCAGCAGAAGGTCGAGGCCTACTTCGAGACCCACGAGACCATGCTCATGGCCGATTTCCGGGACCTGATCGGCAGCAGCCGCAAGTTCGCCGTTCCCCTCATGAACCATTTCGACGATCAGCAACTGTTCGACCGCGACGGCGATGTCCGCCGGCTGCGTCGGCGGTAGTGCCGCGTCAACTTCCCGATCGCAGTGGCCTCAGGTCGATGCGCCGGAAAAAGATCTCGGCGCCCTCGGACTGGACCTGGATTCGGCCCTTCCTCGGCCGTACGTCGACGCATCGGTTCACGGTTACGCCGTTCAGGATGACGGTGATGGTCGCGCCTTCGACGATGCACTCCAGGCGGTTCCACTCACCGACCGGCTTCTCGACGTCGCGCTTACCGCGGAAGCCCTTCACGTCCCGCCAGGCGGGGTCCCGGCCGAACCAGTTGATCCGACCCCCGTTGACCGTGACGCGCTTGCCGTCCGGTTGGTAGACGTGGCACTTGCCCGACTTCTCCGGCGCTACCGTGCACGTCAGCGCGAACTTGGCGCTCTTGTCTCCCACGACGATGAAGTCGCCCGTGCCTCCTTCGATGATTTGACACTCGATCGAATGCATCCACACCCCGCCGTACGCGCCGTCCTTGCCGACCGAGTGCAGCAAGATGCCGCTGTCGCGGGCGCGGGTTTGCCGAGGGCGGTGTGTCTTGTCGCCCCACTTGAACTCGGCGATCAGGCGGTAGTTCTCGTACGCCTTGGTCGTCGTGATGCATCCCCATTCTTGGCCGGAGATGTGCAACACCCCGTCTTGCACGGTGAAGACCTGCATCGGGTCGCTGTCGCGCCCCCGGTTTCTCAGGAAGGTGTAGAAACCGTCCAGGTCCTTGCCGTTGAACAGGCGAACGGCCTTCGTCGGCGTGGTTGCGGCGGGACGGTCGTCGGCAGCCGAACACGTGCCGGTTGAACCAACGCAGGCCAGGGCAATCAGGAGTGAGGCGGATCGTCTCATGTTCTGTCATCCATCAGAGGGGTCCGTGGGACATTGCATCGCGGCAACATGGTAGTACATTGTGGCGTTCCATGCAGCGCAACATCGAACTGAAGATGCGCTACCCCGATCCGCAGCGGGCGCACCAGGCCGCCCGCGAGCTTGGCGCTGCACCGCACGCCGTGGAACGGCAGCGCGACACCTACTTCTGCACCCGTACAGGTCGGCTGAAGCTGCGGCAAGCTTGGCCCCATGACACCGGTTCGTCTGCGGTCGACGCCGCGCAGCCCGGAAGGGGGGAGCTGCTCTGGTACCGTCGCGACGATGATCCGCATCCCCGTCCCAGCGACTACGAGCTGATTCCGGTCGAGAACGCCGAGCGATTGCGCGTCACGTTGGGCCAGGCCCTCGGCGTGACGGTCGAGGTGGTCAAGACCCGCGCGATCTATCTGCATGAGAACGTGCGTATCCACGTCGACGAAGTGGACGGTTTGGGATCGTTCCTGGAGTTCGAGGCCATCGTCGACGCGGCCTGCGACGACCGGGCAGCTCGGGCCAAGGTCGAGCGGCTCAGCGCCGCGTTCGGCGTGACGGCCGAGGACATCGTCGCCGTCTCCTACGCCGATCTCGCGGGACCAGGTTGAGCCGGAGAATCCGGACCAGACGGGGGCACCCAGCATTCATTCACTTCGGCCGTGTCGTCATTGGACGGACCTTATGCGTCACGGGCCATGAAGCGCGGCGATCGTCTTTGACCAGCCCGATCTGCTCGATCGGGATCCGCTTGAAACCGAGCTTGTAGGCCGGTGAGTCCTCGCGGAGCTGGAAGTTCAGGCGCTTTGCGTCCACGAAGCGCGGGTCTTCCTTCAGCAGGTTGTTCTCGAAGGTGATCAACGGACGCGCCTTCGCTTGGATGCGGTCCCACTTGCCGCCGCTGCAGACGTTCCGGGCGATCAGGTTCCCCTTCGGCGCCGCAGGATCATCGCCGAGGATGCCGACCAGCTTCGGGTAGCGCTCGCTGTAGGGCGGCTCGTCGTAGAGAATCCCTGACAGCGTGCCCTTCTCGCGCCCTTCCTTGATCCACATGTCCGCGTGGCCGTGCGCCCATCCCAGCGCGCGGGCGTCCACGTGCACGGCCGGATTGCAGTCCACAAAGATGTTGTTCTCGATCGTGCAATCCCGTCCGCCGCCGATGAAGGCCGCCGCCGTCACCTTAAAGAAGACGTTCCCGTAGATCGCCGTGCCGCAGAACATGTCGTCCAGGTAGACGCCGACGCAGCCTCTCCCTTCGAACCCATTGATGTGATGCATGTAGTTGTGTCGGATGACCGTGCCGCGCATGGTCCAGTTGCGCCCCGTGTAGATCGCGCCGGCGTCGTTGGATTCATAGCATACGCTGTGGATCTCGTTGAACTCGATGACGTGGTCGTTGCCGCCGAACCCCATGGCCATGTGCGGCGCATTGTGGATGAGGTTGTGCGCCGCGCGGTTTCCCACACCGTTCAGATGAATGCCGGGCTGATAGACGCGCCTCCACCGGCTGTAGTGGTGGATATGGTTGTTCTCGGCGTAGTGCCCGGCTGGCGTGAGGGTCTTGCGGTCGCCGCCGTTTATGGAGATGCCGCCACAGCCGGTCTGGTAGATGTCGCAGCCGACGACGCCGTTCGACGAGCCGCCGCGAACGGCCACCGCCCCGCCGCCGACGTTCCGGATCGTGCAGCCGACCACCCGGGCCGCCGTGCCGCCCGACACCGACACGGGCGTGCCCCGCGCCGCCTCCAGGATGAGACCGCGAACGGTCACATGCGACGCGTTCTTCATCGTCACCAGCGTCGGCAGGACCGAGACCAACACGGGTCCTTGATCGATGGGTGCCGGTGGCCAGAAGTAGAGGACGCCCGTCTGTCGGTCAACGTACCACTCGCCCGGTGCGTCCAACTCGCACAGGAGATTGAACGCGTAGTACCACTGTCCCTTGCGGTAGCCATAGCCGTGATAGGGAGGGGCCAAGGCGATCACGCGCTTCTCGACGTCGATGGATTCGATCTTCTGGCGCTGCTCGGACCAGTCCCAGAACCAGTAGCCGTGCAGCCACGGGTCCTTCTCGGGCACCCATCGCTTCGGGTGATCGCCCTCGTAGACGAACTTGCCGGTCTTGCTGCCGGCTCGTCCGTGGATCTTGTGGCCGTCCTTGACCACGATGTCGGCGATGCGGACGAATCCCTCGTTGGGCCAGCGGGCCACGGTCATGGGCTTGTCGCGGAAGAAGACCTCCATCCCGCCGCCGCTCGCCTTCCCGAAATCGCTGATGCCCAGGGCGCGGAGGTCGGCCTGCAGCACCTTGCCCCGCGCCGAGGCGTCCAGCCGGCCCAAGACCGCCGCGTCCGTGACCGGCTTGAATCCGGTCACGACCTTCCCGCCGACGAGGTGGATTTCCTCTCCCGGACGCGCGCGGTAGACCACCCGCGCATCGCGGGTCCCTGAATCCTCTGCGGTCAGCTCGAAGGGGCGCGTGCGCTCGTAGACGCCACCGCAGACCTCCACGGTCACCCCGCCGCCGGGCAGCTTACCGGCCTTCTTGAGCTTTCGGATCTCGTCTCTCGCGCGCTCCAACGTGGCGAACGGGCCGTCGCTGCCGGCGGGATTGGGTTGCGCGAGGCGGCCCGACCAGGCATCGTTGCCGTTTCGCGCGACGTAGAACGTGGCGGCGGACGCCGGGCATGTGCCAAGAATCAGTACGCCCAGGAGGGCGCATGCACAGAACCGGGTTCTGGTGGATGTCGTTGTCACTGTGTCGTCTCCTTAAGGTCGCTTCCGGAGGTCGGACGCGCACGGCGTGTCGCCTGCATTCCGGAAAACCAGGCGTTCGCAACGGCCACAGCCTACCGTCCGATCCGATGCGATCCAAGACCCGCCGCGTGCGGCGGGTAGTGGCCGCACGCGGCCACGCTAAACGACGATCGGCATCCCTGAGCGTGATTCGTTGACTTGCCCAGTTTGGAACCTACACTTGGTGACCGGGTCGGGGGCGGCGGCGAGACCGGGCGATGGCGACCGTGCTGGACAAGATCGTGGCGGCCAAGGCCGAGGAGGTGGCCGAGCGCAAGCGTCGGCGGCCCGTCGATGACGTGAAGCGTGCCGCGGCGGATACGCCTCGTCCCCGGAACCTCTACGCCGCGATCGCCGCCGACCCGCCGCGCGGCATCCATCTGATCGCCGAGATCAAGAAGGCGTCGCCGTCGGCGGGCCTGATCCGCGAGGACTTCGACCCGCAGGCCATCGCCCGGACGTACCACGCGGCGGGAGCGTCGGCGATCAGTTGCCTGACCGACGAGCCGTTCTTCCAGGGCAGGCTCGAATTCATCGAGCAGATCAAGGACGTCGTCCCGCTGCCCGTCCTGCGGAAGGACTTCATCATCGACGAGTATCAGATCTACGAGTCGCGGGCGGCCGGGGCCGATGCGATTCTGTTCATCGCCGAGATCCTCACGCCGCAGCAGGTCCTCGACGGGATGATCCTGGCCAGCGAACTGAACCTGACCGTCTTGCTGGAGGTGCACGGGGCCGACACGTTGATGCAGATGCGGTCGGTCGTGGGGTTCCCGCACCAGCGCTACAGCCTGCTGGGCATCAACAACCGCGACCTCAAGACGCAGACGATCGACCTGGCGACGACGTCGCGGCTCGCCGGTCTGGTCGCAGACGACACGATCCTCGTCTCGGAGTCCGGCGTGAAGACCCGGGAGGACGTTTTGCGTCTCCAGCGGGCCGGGGCGCGGGCGCTGTTGATCGGCGAGACGCTGATGCGCGCAGACGACATCGCAGCCAAGATCGAATCGCTCTTCGGCCCCATGCCCGAGTCGTAGGGGGACCCGCTTCCTGTGAACCTCAGTCCCATCGACGCTGGCATTGTGATCGCCTATCTCCTGCTGATCTTCGGGGTCGGCGCGTACATGGAACGGCGCGCGGGCAAGAACATCGAGACCTATTTCCTCGCCGGTCGGACCATGCCCTGGTGGCTGCTGGGCATGAGCGGCAGCAGCACGTTCTTCGACATCACGGGCACGATGTGGATGGTGTCGGTGTTCTACGTGCTGGGCATGCGGGGCATGTGGGTGCACTGGATGTGGTGTTTCCCGTTCGCCGGGTTCGTGCTGGCCTACAAGGCCAAGTGGGCGTATCGCAGCGGCGTGTTGACGGGGATGGAGTGGTTGGTCTTCCGGTACGGGGAAGCGCGGGCCGGCCAGGCCGCCCGATTCGTCACCGTCATCATTTCTCTGATCGGCATGGTGCTGATGCTCGGCTACGCCGGGACGGGCGTCGGGAAGTTCCTCGAAGAGTTCCTGCCGATCGAGAAGTCGCTGGCCATTCCGTTGCTGTTTGCCTTCACGGGGCTGTACGTGGTCTTGGGCGGGTTCTTCAGCGTCGTGTATAGCGACTTCTTTCAGACGGTGCTGCTGTCGTTCGCGGCGGTCTACATCGCCGTGGCCGCGTTCGTCCAGATCGATCCGGAGGCGTTTCGGCAGACCGTGGGCGCCGACTGGTTCAGCCTGACGCCGGTGTGGGCGCTCGAGCACCCGCCCGAGGGATACACGGACCTGTTCGGCCTGCTGGTGATCATGTGGGTCGCCAAGGGGATGATCAGCCTGGTCGGTGCGGCCGGGGGCGGAGCGGATTTCCAGCGGTTCCGCGCGGCCCGCAACGAGGCCGAGGCGTCCAAGATCGGGCTGGCGTGGGGGATGGTCATCAGCGTGCGTTGGGGCTTGGTGATGGCGTTCACGGCGTTCGGCCTATCGATCCTGGCCCGCCAGGACGGGGTGGTCGATAGCGAGCGGGTGCTGCCGATGGTGCTCAACCGGGTGCTGCCCGTCGGCGTGAAGGGACTGGTGCTGGCGGGCCTGGTCGCGGCGTTCATGTCGACCTTCGACAGCGCGCTGAACGTTGCGGCTTCGTTCATCGTCAACGACCTGGTCAAGCCGATCTGGAAGCGGGCCACGCCCAAGGCCCTGATGCTCGTCAGCTACGGCGCGACGCTGGGTGTCGTCGCGCTCGGCATCCTGATCAGCCTACAGACCGAGAGCATCAAGGCGATCTGGGAGCCCATCAACTTCGCGCTGGGCGCGACGTTGTTGGCCCCGGGGCTGCTGGCCCCCTACTGGTGGCGGATCGGCGGGTGGGCGCACTGCGTCAGCGGGGCGTGCACGCTGCCGGTGGCCTTCTACATCAACCGCTACACCGAGATGAGAGAGCTGCAGTACTTCCCGCTGCTGGCGGGCTTGAGCCTGTTCTCGTGCCTGATCGCCGCGTACGTGTTTCCGCCCGCGCCTGCAGAGACACTGAAGGACTTCTACCGGAAGGTCCGCCCGTTCGGCCTGTGGGGTCCCGTGCGTCGCATGCTGGCCGACGGGGGCGAGGACCCGCGCCGACCCTCGCGAGACCGACTCGACATCCCGGTCGCCCTGGTCGGTACGGGCTTCTTCATCGTGCTGTATCTGTCTGTAATGGACCTCGTGCTGCACAACTGGGCCCGCGCGGCTTGTCTGGCCGCCGCCAGCGGCGTCGGCGGGGCGATTCTCTACGTCGCGTGGTGGCGGCGACTCCGCGTCGATTGACCGCATCTGTGTCCCCATCGATACTGCCCGCACTGGGACCCCGCAAGACAAGGGAACCTGACGATGAAACACGCGTGCGCGATTGCGTGGCTGGTTCTGGCCGCGTCGTTGTCCGTTGCGATGGGTGCTTCGGCGCTCGGGCCAACGCTGAAATGGGGCTACGAGGCGAAGGGAACGCTCTACGCCTCGCCCCTCGTCGCCGACGTCCATCCGTCCCCGGGCCGCGAGACGATCATCAGCGACGCGGAGGTCCGCACGCTGTGGTGCGTCGACGCGACGGGCAAGCAGATCTGGGCTTACCGAGGTGGCTGGAAGAAGCGCCTGACCTCAGCGGCCTCGCTCAGTCGCACCGCACGCCCCGGCCGGGGGACGCTCGTGATCGGCGGCAGCGACGGTCGGCTCTGCTGCCTCGACGCCGAAACCGGCAAGGAACACTGGTCTTGCCAGGTGGGCGCCATCACGTGGGGGGCGGCGAGCTGGACCGACCTGGACGGCGACGGTCGGGACGAGGTCGTCGCCGGGGCCGAGCACGCGGTGATCGTCCTCGATGCGGACGGCAAGGAGGTCTGGGCCTATCGCCGACCGAAGGGCGAACCGCCGCTCGAGATCGGCTCGCCCCTGGCCATCTGCAACGTCGACGACGACGGCAGGCCCGAGCTGTTCGGCGCCGACCGGTACAACATCCTCTGTCTGAGCGATGCCGGCAAGGTTCGCTGGCAGCGCCCGTCTGGAAGCGGGTTCTGCTCCGAGGTCGTGATCGCCGACGCCGACTGCGACGGTCGCCCCGAAGTCTACTCCGGCGTCGAGAACGAGCCAGCCGTCATCGCCCTGGACGCCCGCAGCGGCAGCGTCCTGTGGACGTTCCCCACGTTGGCGGCCCCTTCGTCTTTGGGCGTGGGCGACCTCGACCGTGACGGCTTCGAGGAGATCGTCGCGGCTGACGTCCAGGGCCACGTCTACGCCCTCAAATACAACGGCAGGCGGTTGGCCTGGTCCTTCCAGACCGCCAAGCGGGTCTCGGCTTCGGTCTCCATGGGCGACGTCGACGGAGACGGCGACATCGAGACGCTCGTTACTTGCTGGGACCACTGCCTGTACTGTCTCGACAGCGCGGGCAACCTCGAGTGGCGATACACCGCCGATCGCCGCATCCTCGGGCCCGCCACCATCACCGACGTCGACGACGACGGCAAGACCGACGTCCTCTTCGGCGGCAGCGACCACGTCCTTCGATGCGTCACCCTCGACGGGGAGTACGACCCGGCCCTGATTCCCTGGCCCTCGAGTCGGTTCGACGCCGCGCAATCCGGTGCGGCCTTTCCCCGAACGATGCGCCCTCCCGCCGCAATCATCACCGAGACACGGTCGCTACTGAGCAACGGGGGATTCGAGCGCTGCAAGGAGGCCGAAGACGCCAAGCGGTATCCCAAGGGGGCCGGTATTCGCGAGCATCGGCTCAACCGGCCGCGGGGCTGGCACGTCGAGCCCCTACCGTGCAGCAATCCCGACGCCGCCCGGGTCGCATGGGGCAAGGCGTCTGCCGCCTGGTCGCTTGATGAGAAGACCCGGCGCTCGGGCAAGCGCGCCGTTCGCACGCGGGGGGCGATGTGTCTGGTCTCGGCGCCGGTGGCCATCGAGCCGGCGGTCCGCAGCGTCAGCGCGACGGTCTTCGCTCGCGGCTCCGGCGCGTCGATCGTGGCCCTGCGCTGGTCCGGTCTGGGCGGCGAGCTCCGTCTGGACCCGCTGGTGCGCCAGTCCGAGAAGGACGGTTGGCGGGCCTTTGTCCTACACGAAGCGACCCCGCCCCCGGCCGCCCGTTGGGTGACGCTGGTCTGTACGAGCCACGAGAAGGGCGGATGGTGGGACGACGCCCAGATCACCGCGACGCTGCGATTCCCGCCGAAGGTCGAGGTCCTGGTCAATCAGGTCGGCTACGACGTCGGCGCGCCGAAGCGCTTCAATGTGCAGAGCAACTTCAAGACTGGTCGGGCTGGCTATGCCGTCCTTCGCAGCGACGGCACGCAGGTCTTCGCGGGCAACCTCGAGCACCGCGGCCGCATCAAGGGTCACTTCGGCCACGACTGGGGCTATGAGTTCTGGCAAGGCGACTTCGCGAAGCTCGACCAGCCCGGCCAATATCGTATCAAGGTCACCCTCGGCTGCGGCAAGGAGCTGCGGGGCGTGGGGGACGAGATGGTGCGACACTCCTGGCCGTTCGAGATCGGCCCCGACCTGATCTGGAACCGGACGGCCCGGCTGGCGTACCGGTTCTTCTACTACCAGCGGTGCGGCATGACGGTGCCCGGCTATCACGGCGCCTGCCACCTCGACGACGGGTTGACCTTCGACGGCAAGCGCTACGACCTCGCCGGCGGATGGCACGACGCGGGCGACTACAACACCTATCACAACGCCCCGTACGTCTACGGGCTCGCCCGTGCGTACGGCGTGGGCAAGGCGAGGTTTGATCGATACGACGCGGACGGCAACGGTCGGGCGGACTTCTTGGACGAGATCTTGTGGGGAGGCGACCACGCGCGCCGCATGATCGCCCCCGACGGGTCTGCGTTCGGGCGGATCACGTCTGGCTATGGCTTCTGGGGTCCGCCGGAGCTGGAGACCGACAACAAGCCCGGAACGGGGGATGAGCGCCCAGTCCAGCCCCCCCGTCCAGGTTGCGATTCCAGCCTCCACCACGCCGCCATGGCCAAGATCGCCCGCTACGTGGCGGACAAGGCACGATGGGTCGAGGCGGCCGACCGCGGTCTGCGCTGGGCGCTGCAGAACAAGAAGCGCGGCGTCTGGCAGTTCAGCGCGGCCGTCGATCTCTACGCCGCCACGCGCGATCAGCGATACGCCGACCTGGCCCGCGACCTTCTTCCCAAGATCACCGCCGACGAGGTCGTCGTCGATGCCGTCCGCACCTACGACGCCCTGTTCGGCCAGGACCACAGCGCCGACTTGCGCAAGGTCCTCGTCGCCCGGGCCGAGCAGATGCTCGAGCTGGCCGACAACGCCTTCGGCGTGCTGGCGTTCGGCCGCCCCGACAAGCCCAATTACTTCAACACCTACGCCGAGGGCAGCCCGTGGCGGGTGGGCACGAACAGCCATCTGTGCCAGGGCGCGACGCTGATGGCCTTGGCGCATCAGTATCGGCCGGATTCGCGCTACCTGGCGTTCGTTTACGATCAGATTAATTGGATCCTCGGCAACAACCCGTGCGGCGTGAGCCTGATGGAGGGTGCGGGGTCGGCCTTCGTTCCCACGTACCACAACCGCCTGATCTTCGGAGGCGTCGACCGCGGAGCCGTGCCGGGCAGCGTCATCAACGGCGTGACCTATCGCGATGTCGGCGTCGACGTGCCCTACGTCGACATGACGGGCGTGGACCTGCCGCTCTTCTCGTCCAACGAGTGCTGGCTCCCGCACAACACCAACTACCTCGACGCCCTGGCCAATCTTCAGGCGGCCAAGCGACGAATTCCTTGACCGCGGAGCACCCCATCTGGTTGAATTGTCCGAGGAAAGGAGTCAGGCATCTTTCGCCTGGGACGCAGCTTTCGGAAGAATCGGGCCATGGTCGCGGCGAAAGCAGCCGGACCCCTTTCCTCTCAGCCGCTTTCAGGTGATGGACGACCGTTTGCGGCCTTGTGGCCTTCGGACGATCTGCATGGACGTTGACCCGCTCGCCAAGCTTCGCGCCGACCTCGAGACAGCGCCGAACGACCCAGAACGCCACCTGCGCCTGGCCGATCATTTGCTCGAACAGGGGGATTACGAGGGGGCGGCTGCTGCGGCCCAGCGATCATTGCAGCTCGCCCCAGACTCCGTGGAGGCCAGGCTCTTGTTGGGCAAGGCACAGATGCGCCAGGGGTGCCCGTCCGAGGCGGCCTTCCAGTTCGCCCAGATCCTCAGCCGTCACCGCGACCATGCCGAGGCGGCCGCCTGTCACGAGTCGGTCCGCCGCATCACCGCCCTCGTCGACGTGGTTCGAAACCAGAACCCACCGGAGCTGCAACTGAGCGTCCGCAACCACGTCGTCGTGCTGACGCTGGCGGGCATGTTGGCTCCCTACACCGAGGATGGGGATCTCACCGAACCGTTCGAGCGGCTGACGGTCGGGTTGCACCGTCTGCTGCAGTTGGGTCAGATCGGCTGCGTGGTCGACATGCGGCGGGTCCACTTCGTCACGTCGTTCTTCCTCAGCAAGCTGTTGAGCTGGCGGCGGAAGGTCGTGGGCGAGACCCAGGGCATGGTGATCTGCGGGGCCAGGCCGGAGATCTACGAGCTGCTCACCTCCTCACGGATCGTCCGGGTGATCCCATTGGTGGACTCGATGGAGGAGGCGATGCGAATCGTCTGCGCCGCCGGCCAGCGGGGTCCATCCTCGGCGCAGTGAGCCCCCCCGCGTTGACCGGTCGGACCGATCCGATACACTGATCCGCCATGGGAGTGATCCGACCGCCCCGGAAGGTCAAGCTGATGTGCGGCATGATCGGTCCGGACCACGATCTGATGCGTCGGGCCCGCAAGATGATGACCCGCGCCTTCGGCGAGACCGACCTGACCAGTGACGTCTGGCCCTTCGATGCCACCGATTACTACGAAACGGAAATGGGCAGCGACCTCAAGCGCTGGTTCGTCAGCTTCGAGGCGTTGACCTCGCCCGACCGTATCGCCGAGATCAAGCGGACCACGATGGACCTGGAGGCGCGACTGGCCGACGACTGTCTCCGACCTCCCGATCAGCGCGTCGTCAACCTCGACCCCGGTTATGTCGGGCTCAGCAAGTTGGTCCTGGCCACAACCAAGGACCATGCGCATCGTATATACATTGAGCGGGGCATTTACGCCGAGGTCACGCTCCAGTTCACCAAGGGGCGATGGGTGGCCTGGCCGTGGACCTATCCGGATTATGCGGCTGAGACGTATCACCCGTTCTTCACGGAGGTCCGGCAGCGGCTGGTGGAGCAGCTGACCGAGTCCTAGGCCCGAAGCGGAGGCGTGCCTGATGGCATGGCTGTTCTGTGTCTGCCTGGTCGTGCCGTTTCTGCTATCTGGGGTCGGCACGGGACTGGTGCGTCGCTGGGCGTTGGGCCGGGGGTTTGTGGATCGGCCCGGGGGGCACAAGCAACACGATCGCGTGGTTCCGCTCGGCGGGGGGATCGCCATCGTTTTGGGCTTGGTGGTTCCGTTGTCGGTCGCGCTGTTGGCGGCGTGGCTGTTCCGCACGGCTTGGGCGCCCGATTGGCTGCCTGCATTGGCAAGGACGCACCTGGAGGGCATCGCCAGCAAGACACCGGCGGCGGCGGCCATCCTCCTCGGTGCCATCCTCCTGCATGTCCTGGGGCTGATCGATGACTTCCGACCGTTGTCGCCCGTGCTCAGGTTGGCGGTGATGACGCTGCTGGCGGGCGTGCTGGTCATCGGGTTCGAGATCCGAGTGCTGGTGCACCTCGGGCCTGTGGTGGCCTCCATCGTGACGATCGCGTGGATCGTGGGCATCACGAACGCCTTCAACTTCATGGACAACATGGACGGCCTGGCAGCAGGCGTGGCGTGCATCGCGGGGGCGATCTTCGCGGCCTCGGCCGTGCGGACCGGGCAGATCTTCGTGCCCGCAATGACGTGCATGCTGGTCGGGTCGGTGGCGGGGTTCCTGCTGTACAACTTCCCGCCGGCGACCATCTTCATGGGGGATTCGGGCAGCCTCGTCGTCGGGTACATGCTGGCGGTCCTGACGGTGTTGACGACGTTCGTCGAGCCGCAGGTCGGCGCGACGCCCTATGGCGTGCTGGCCCCGATCGCGGTCCTGGCCGTTCCCATCTACGACACCACCAGCGTGGTGTGGCGCCGCTGGCGGAGCGGCGCCAGCGTCTTTCGCGGCGATCGTCGGCACTTCTCGCACCGACTGGTCCAGCGGGGGATGTCGCCCCGCGCCGCGGTGCTGACCATCTACCTGGCGACGGTCGCCACCGGATTGTCGGCCACACTGCTGGGCGCCGCCGACTGGACCGACGCGATCCTGGTGGCTGCGCAGTGCCTGTCCGTCGTGTTGATCGTCGCCATCCTGGAGCAAGCCTGATCCTATGACGCGGCCCGGGAAACGACCGTCGCCCGCCAACACCGCGTGGCCCGACCGTCTCGATCAGCTGGCCTTGCTGCTGGTGTTGGGCGTCATCTGCGCCCGCGCGACGATGCAGGAACGACCGGACTACGAGGAGCTCAGCCTGGTCAACCGGCTACAGGGGGGCTCAGGGCAGATCGGCGGGCCGGGACCGGCGACGTCCCTGGTTCTTGACGGTCTGATCCTGGTCAGTGCGACCTGCTGCGCGGTGGGGGCGGCGATTCGAGGGCGATGGGCGCACCGCGCGCCGGGCGTGGCGATTGCCCTGATCCTCATGGTCGCTTCCGCTGCGACGTCGTTGGCGTGGGCCAGCAACGTACGGCTGGCCATCGTCGCGTCCGTCGATCGGATCGCCGCCGTTCTCGCCCTGGTGGTCATGGCACAGACGGTCCGTCGGTGGTGGCAGGTGAGGTTGGTGTTGGTCGCCGTTGCGGCGACGGGCGTCGCCTACGCCGCCTTCTGCATCGCCCAGGTCTACGAACGTGCCGACACCCGCCAGTGGATCCAGCAGCAGAAGGACGAGGCCGTCCGTTCCGGGCGGATTGCCGTGGACGATCCCAGGATACAGCTCTTGGAGCGACGGGCTGCGTCCGGTGAGGTCAGCGGGTTCTTCGCCCACAGCAACATTGGAGGCGGCTACCTGATGGCGTGCGCTCTGGCGACGCTCGCGTTGGGGATCGCCCGACTGCGCGCGGGCCGCCGCACGCACCGTCTGCTGTTCGGTTTGGTGACGCTCCTGGCCGGTGGGGTGATGGCGGTGGGGATGGTCCTGACGCTCAGCCGCGGCGCGCTGCTCACCGGGATCGTCTGCGGACTCGCCTGGGCCATGGGCGGTCTGGTGTGGCGACGGTGGGCTGCCCTGCGCCAAGGCATGATCCGCCGTTGGGTCGTCCTGCTGGCGGCAGGTTGGGCAGGCGTCGTCCTGTTGATTGCCGTCACCGCCGCCGTCGGTCTGCATCGAGGCAGATTGTACGGCGGATCGCTGACGTTCCGATGGCACTACTGGAGTGGCGCGGCGTGCATCGTCGCCGAGCACCCCTGGGTAGGCATCGGGGCAGGCAACTTCGACCGGCACTACGTGCGGCACAAGGCCGTCGAGGCGCCCGAAGAGGTCAGGAACCCGCACAACTACCTCATGACGACAGTGACCGAATGGGGCGTCGTGGGATTGGCAGGGGCCATGTTGTTGCTGGTGGCGATTTCGTTCAACCTGGCCAGGCCCATTCCAGAGCCCCGCGCCGGGCCGGACCGTTCGAACGCCAAGCGAGATGGCCCGGGGGGCGGTCGCATCTTCCTGTGGCTAGCGCCGCTGTTGGCGGGCGTCCTGATCGCTCGCTCGGTCGCGTCGCCCGGCCAGCTCTGGTTGATCTGGGCGCTTGTCCCGTCGGTGATCTGGGCGATCGCCTACGTCGTGCTGGCGCTCGATTCCGACCAGACATCCCGGTTCGAGGACGACCCGCTGCCGGTCAGTGGCGGCCTGGCGGCGGCGTTGCTGGCCGTCGGCTTGCACAACATGATTTCGTTCTCGATGACCTATCCGGGCTCGGCGTGCACGTTCTTCGCGCTGGCGGGCCTGGCCATCGCGACGCGTCGCATTCCGCGCGATCCGCCCGCGATCCGTGAAGGCCCGGCCGGACATCGGCAGGCTTGGACTTCGGTCTTGGCGACGGGGGCGGTCGTCGGATCGGTGGTCTACTGGCCGGTTCTCGTTGCTCCCGTGTCGCAGGCCACGAGTTGGCTGGCCCGAGCCCGCGGATCCGTCATCACCGCCGACGCCCTGGCGTCGTACCGCCACGCCGTTCAGGCGGACCCGCTCGACCCGGTGGCCCCCGCCGAACTGGCCCGATGGTCGATTCGGCGCTCGCAGCAGGACCCCGCCGCCGCCGTCAAGGCATTGGACCTCGCCATTGCCAACATCCTGACGGCCATACAGCGCGACCCCCAGGACAACCGGAACTCCCGCACCTTGTCGAGCGCGTACGTGGCGCGCTACGTCGCACGTGCGGACCCCAACGACGTGGATCGAGCCGTAGAGGCCGCGAGCCGGGCCGTGACGCTCTACCCCAAGCTGCCGATCCTCCGCTACGAGTATGGCGAGGTCCTCGCCCTGCAGGCGACGGTTCGGGGCAGGCCCGACTGGCGGGCCCGCGCGGTGGATCAGATGCGTCTGGCATTGCAGCTGGACGACAAGCGCTTCCCCAATGAGGTCCGTCGGTTCCCGGCCAATCGCCGTGCGGGGATCCAGGAGCGGATCCGCGAATTGCAGACGCCCACCGCCCCTGCGTCGCGCCCAGACACGATGCCGGAACCCGGCGGCGCCGCCGCCCCTACTCGTTGATGGTGTTGACGCAGGCTGCGTCGCAGTCGCCGTCGAGGGCCCGCCGGCTCGACTCGATGCATTCGAACCAGCGCGGTCCGTCCTTGGTGAGACAATCGGCCAGGGCCTCGACGATTTGCGGATCGAATTGTGTCCCCGAATGGCGGCGAAGCTCGGCGAGCGCGTCTCCGATGCTCCGCGACGGACGGAACACCCGGTCCGTGGTGAGCGCATCGAACGCATCGGCCACCATGAGGATACGGGCGCCGACGGGGATCTGGTCGCCCGCCAGTCCGAGCGGGTAGCCCGAGCCGTCGTAGTTCTCGCGTTGATGGCGGATCATGGGGAGTTCCGCCTGCAGGATCCGCATGTGATCGACGATGCTGGCGCTGAGCTGGGGAACGCGCCGTAGGGCGGCCCGCTCCTGCTCGTCCAGGGCGCCGGGCTTCATCAGGATCCGGTCCGGCACGCCGATCTTGCCGATGTCGTGGAGCATGGCGGCCAGACGGATGCTCCGCACCAGCGCGGGGCTCAGGTCCAACTGCCTGGCGATCTGCTCCGCGAAGAACGTCACGTTCTGCGAATGGCGCGCCGTGTACTTGTCGCGGGCCTCCAACGCCTGAACCAATGCCCAGATACTCTGGACGTAGGCCTCCTTCGCTTGCGTGCTTAGCGAGGCGACTTGTCGGCGGAGTTGCTCGATCTCGCTGCCGTCTCGACCGTTGATGGTGCACGCGTCGGGAAGGGCCGCTGCCGCAACGACGCGGTTCCTTCCGGCGCGTTTCGCCGCATACATGGCCTGATCGCATAGCATCAACAGGTCGCTGGGCGTGGCGACGCGTGAATCTTCGTCGCTCGCGACCCCGAGCGAAGCGGTGATGGTGTTGCCGTGCATTTCGTCGGGCCCGGTCTGCTCGGCGATGCGCCGGCGGAGCCGTTCAGCCAGCTCCTCAGCCTGGTGGAGTGTGGCCTCGGGAGCAATGACGACGAATTCCTCGCCTCCGTATCGGACCACCAGATCGGCCTCACGGACCTCATGCTGCAGCGTCTGGGCGACCTGCTTCAGCACCGCGTCGCCGACCTGGTGACCGTAGGTGTCGTTGACCGCCTTGAAGTTGTCCAGATCGATCAGGATCAGCGACAGCCTACCGCCGTAGCGGCGGCTACGGGCGAACTCGCTGTCCAGGACGTTGACGAAGTGTGCGTGGTTGTACAGCCCGGTCAGCCCGTCAGTGATGGCCGCCTGCTTCAAGTTCCTCTGGAGGTGCCACATCCGGACGCCGACGCGTATCCTGCCGATCAGCTCGTCGACGGGACGATCCTTGGCGACCAGATCGTCCGCGCCTGCCGCCAACCCCTCGGAGTACCTTTGGCAGTCGTATCGGCCGGCAAGGAGGATCACGTAGCTGTGGGCGGCGTCGGCGTCGGCCTGAAGCATCCTGCAGATCTCGGGGCCCGTCTGCCCCGACACGTGCCAATCACACACGACGATCTGAGGCTGGTTCTCCCGGACAACGTCCAAGCCGATCGGGCCGCTGTCCGCCGACGAGACGACGTACCCCGCCTCCCGCAGTTCAGCGATCAGTTCATCGCGGAACGCGCCGGGGTCGGCGATGATGCACAGGTTGACTGGGTCCGTCATGCGCGCAGTTCCTCACGACCGCGCCAGAGCGGTTGCCTGGACCGCCTGGTCCGGTGGCGCTCCCCCCGCGTGAGGAATTCATCGGCGCTTCACACTTGCAAGCTTAGCTTCAACCGCCGCGGATCGATCCCGAGGCGTATCGGCCACAGGGGTCCCGGGGGCGAAAGGGCAAGAATCAGGTTGAAGCCTGGACTTGCCGGTCGTATAACTTACTGGAAGGCCCGATTGGCCCCCGTCGATTCAGGGCGCGTCTCGGCCAGCTGGCAGACCGGTGTGGCCGGTTAAGTCGAGATATCTTGGGTTTGACTACTGAGAAGTCATCCTTTGGGTTTTGGCGGCTTCAGCCGATCGACGCGTGTGTGGCTCCCGAAGCCTGGGGCCGACGATGATCCTGCCCGGGTGGGCGGGGGAACGGACTGGCTTGGGGCCCGTAGCTCAGCGGTTAGAGCAGTCGGCTCATAACCGATTGGTCGTAGGTTCGAATCCTACCGGGCCCATCAGCGTTGGGGGTGCATCGACGGAAGGGCAAGGCGGGCATGGAGATGAACGTCGACAAGGCCCACCAGGCCATCATCCTGGCCTTGGTGGTCTTTGTCCTGGTCCTGTTGCTCGGGCTGGTGGTCTTGCTGTACCGGCGTCGCTACTTCGGCGCCCGGGTGGACGAACCGCAGGGCTTCACGCTGGCGGACGTCCGCAGGATGCACCGCGAGGGACAGTTGTCCGATGAGGAGTACGAACGGATGCGCCAGGCCGTCATCGGCATGAGCGCAGGGCGACCAGAGGGCCCCCCCGAGGGGGCCGGGAAGCAGGACGGGTCGTGATGCCTCTGGCGGGCCCGTCCGCAGCTCAACCGAGTGGTCCGAGAAAACCTGTTCTAGTTGAAGTGGGCTATCGGACGCTCCGATAAGCCTGATGCAAGGACCGGTCGGCCTTGTTGCCGCGGTGCGGTCCGGACGGTCGAGGGACGATTGGATGCCATCAAGCGGTCGTAGCGGGTCTTCGGGCGGGAAGCGGGGACGTCGCGGAAGCGTCTGCAGCTTCTGCGGCAAGGGACATCGTGACACCGGCCCGATGGTCGAGGGCCCCGGGGATGTCTTCATATGCGCTTCGTGCGTTGACCTGTGCCACAACATCATCAAGCAAGAGCGTCGCAAGATCAGCGCGTCGCAGCCGTTGTTCGGGACCATCCCCTCGCCACGGCAGATCAAGGACTACCTCGATCAGTACGTGATCTCGCAGGATCTGGCCAAGAAGGTCCTGGCGGTGGCTGTCCACAACCACTACAAGCGCCTGACCCACACGGACTCGGCCGGTGACGACGAGGTCGAGATCGAGAAGTCCAACGTGCTTCTGATCGGCCCGACAGGGGTGGGCAAGACGTACCTGGCCCGGACGCTTGCGAACATCCTCAACGTTCCATTCGCCATCGGCGACGCCACGACCCTCACCGAGGCCGGCTATGTCGGTGAGGACGTCGAGAACGTCCTGCTCCGGTTGCTGCAGGCGGCCGACTATGACCTGGAGGCCGCCCAACGGGGCATCGTCTACATCGACGAGATCGACAAGATCGGCAGAACGACCCAGAACGTCAGCATCACGCGAGACGTCAGCGGCGAGGGCGTCCAGCAGGCCCTGCTCAAGATGCTCGAGGGGACCATCGCCAACATCCCGCCCCAGGGCGGACGGAAGCACCCCGAGCAGCAATACATCCAGATGGACACATCGCAGATCCTGTTCATCTGCGGCGGGACCTTCACCGGGCTGACGGACATCATCAAGCGTCGCCTGGGCCAGAAGAACATCGGCTTCGGGAGCGAGATCGAAGACGCCCCCGACATCCAGTCCGCCGCGACCCTCGAGGTGCTCCGCCAGGTGAGTCCGGACGATCTGGTCAAGTACGGGATGATCCCCGAACTCGTTGGGCGGCTTCCGGTTACGACCGTTCTGGGCCCGCTCGACGAAGAGGCCCTGGTTCTGATTCTCACCGAACCGAGGAACGCCCTGGTCAAGCAGTATCAGCGCTTCTTCGAGTACGAGGACTGCGAGTTGGAGTTCGCCGACGAGGCCCTCGGCGTGATCGCGCGGAAGGCCCTGAAGCGCGACGTCGGCGCCCGCGCCCTTCGGGCCATCATCGAGGACCTGATGATGGACGTGATGTTCGATCTGCCTGAGCATCGCGGCCGGGGGAAGTACGTGGTCACCGAAGCGGTCGCCGAGGGCGAGCAGGACCTTTTCGATTCCGTGGCCGAAGAGCGCCACAAGGAATCGGCCTGATCTTCCGGCCCTCTCGTGTATCCGTCATGCCAACCCGTTGATGCCGACATCGACGGCGCCCCTTTCCCTTTTCCCTGAAGTCCGCCTGACCTACACCCGATACCACAGGTGTACGCGGCAGCAACTGAGACGCCTCGCGTGCGTCCGCGGGCGGATCAGTTGAGCCCGAGCCTCGAGGGGCCACCGATGACGGTCACACTGCTCTGCCCGAACCTGAAGTGCAGACGCGTTCTGCAGGTCCCTAAGACGACGCGTGGCCATCGGGTCCGCTGTGGCTACTGCGGCAAGGTCCTTGTCGTCCCCGGCAAGGGCGAACAACGCGGCAAGTCGGCGCCCGCCAGCACGCCGTAGGCGGCATCGGGCCGGCACGCCGGGGTCGCCCGGGTTCACACCCCAACCGAGCCGTCTCCCCCATTGAACAACGCAGACCATCCGTTACGCTTACAGGACCCAGGACCGGGAACGCCCTGTCAGCAGGGCCGGGAGGGCGTATGATATGGGACCTGGCATCGAGGGGAGGTTCGCATGGTCATCATCGTCCTGCCGTTCGTCATCGCCGTTACGATGCTGATCAGCATCGTGGCCGAATACCGTCGCGCACGGACCGTCGTCTACGTCTTCAAGCCGCTCAGCACGGTCCTGATCATCACACTGGCCGCCCTCGCCCAGCCGGCTGAATGCACCTACCAGGTGCTCATCATTATCGGGCTGGTCTTCAGCCTGGCGGGGGACGTCTTCCTGATGCTGCCGGAAGAACCGCGAAGCTTCTTCGTGCCAGGGCTGGTGGTGTTCCTGATCGCACATCTGTTCTACATCGTGGCCTTCTGTCTCGGTGGCGGCTGGTCGAGCAAGGATCTGCTCGTGGCACTTCCCTTCCTGGCCTTCGGGATCGGCACGGCGGCGTATCTCTGGCCGAGCCTCGGGGCAATGAGGGCGCCGGTGGCGCTGTACATCCTGGTGATCCTGGCGATGGGATGGCGGTCGGGGGTACGGATCTATGCTGTGGACGCCCCGATGCCCGGTGCGGTGATCGCCCTCGTCGGCGCGGTCCTGTTTATCTTCTCTGATCTGATCCTGGCCCTGAATCGATTCGTCCGACCGTTTGCGTCCGCGCGGGCGACGAACCTGACGACGTACTTCGCCGGACAGACCTGCATCGCGCTGTCGGTGCACATGTGAGTGGTTCGACGCGGTGGTGCGACCGGATTGGGGCGGCGCGTCAGCGCCTACTGCACACGGGCGGGCCTGCCGTCGCGAGGCGAAAGCGGACAGGGGTGGTCTCCCAGGTCGACCGCGAGCGGCGACTCGCCCCGTGCCGGATCGACCGCCCACCACGTCTGGCCCGCACGTAGCAGCATGCACCCTCGATCCGCTCGGATCTTGCCGAGATATCCCTTTTCCCACAGGACGACCGACTCGACGCTCCCGTCCGTGGCACTGACGTGGTGCGGCCCGCAGTTGCTGATGGCGTACCGTCCCGCCAGCCGGGCGGCGAGCCGACCCATCTCTTCGGCAGGAACGTTCGGCACAAAGATGTACGTGTAGGTCCGCGCGTGGGGATCGTGCTCGATGACGGCGGTCGCGTAGTGGTGCGTGACGGGTTCCGTCCTGCCGTAGAGACGATTCCCTCGGATCGAGCTCCAATCGGACGTTCGTACCTGGCGAAGAAGCCGGATCTTCTGACCGTTCGGGAACACGTAGCCAACCTTGCCAGCCCAAAGCCACTTGGGGGCAATGACCTTCTCGAACGTGCCATCCGGGGCGGGCTTCCCGTCGATCAGAAGCGGCGTATTCTCCGAGACCGGCAGGTTCAAGACGGTGGTCTCGACGCGACCGGGCCCCACGATGCCGCTACCCACGCACACGATGTGGTCTTCGTTGACGAGCCAGGATTTCCTGGCCGCAAACCCGTCGCGGCGAAGCGCCATCGCCGCCGTCGCGATTTCCGGCGATGCGCGAAGCACGCCGACGAAGGGCGAGCGGCTCTGCTTCTTGACCGCGGCCGCGACCGTCGTACCGGGCAGACGCGTCCAGTCGAGCGTCGGCCAGCAGCCGTTCCATTCGTTGCCGGTGATGAAGTGGAACATCGAGCCGTGGCTGAGGAACCACCCCTGCAGGTTTTCCTCGTTGATGGATTCGTAGCCTCGATTCCGCTTGGAGTGCATCTTGATGCCGACGGACCATGTGGGTCGGGTTATCTGGATGAAGTCGGCGTCGGGATAGGCAAAGATGTCGCGCACCGGCGGCGCCGGCTCGACGTCCGGCAGGTTGCGCCGGGCAGCGGGAACGCGCGACGTCAGCATCGGGACGGCGGCCGCCGACCGACACGCGCGCAGAGCGAGTCGGGCGAACTGGCGGGCCTGGGGATGGTCGCTTCTGGCAATCGCCGACGTCGCCAGCAAGCCGGCCGGGCAGGCGAAGGTGGCGTCACCTCGGGAGATCTCGCGCCCGATGATGGCCGGACAGATCCGCGACTTGTACAGAAAGCCGTTGGCGTAATGCAGGGCCATCTCCCCGAAACGCTCCAGCTCCCGGCGCGTCGGGCCGAAGGTCGTTTTGCCGTAGCAGTCGATCAGGCGGGCGTAGTCGATCAGAAACGATCGGCCATAGGCCCACATTGGGATCGGTCCGTGGAACTTGAAGCTGTAGTCTGCCTGGAGGTGGCCCTTGCCGGCCGGGCCCACCTCGCCGAACGTCTTGCTTGCCCATTTGCCCGCCATCGCGGGGTTCTCGATGAGTACGGCGTACTCGAACCGCAAGCGATTAGCCCAGAGCGCGTTCGTGTCCGTCTTGCCGACGGGACGCGACCCGGAAGGCCGATAGGGCCCGTTCATCGCAACGTCCTGCTCAACCTTCAGGAGGTACCGGACGGCCTCGACGTAGTGATCCCTCAGGTCGGGCGCGAGGCGGCCCTCCAGCAGGATGAGCGTCGGGATGAGTCGCATCGGGACGCCAATCCGCCAGGCCCACCAGTTGCCCTTCTGCGGGCAGCCGCGGTAGATGAACTGTCGGAAGTGCTTCAGCGCGTCTTCAATCGCACGGAGCACGGGTTCGCTGTGATGGTGGCGGCTGCTCGGCTTGGCGTACGCGATCGCCAGGGCCAGCGGCTCGGCGGTGGCCCGCGCGTGGTGCGAGATCGAGGGGTGAGAGATCCTGTCGTACCGCGTCCAGTAGCCCGGCCGGATTGCGAGCAACTCGTCAACCCGTTCGTCGAGCCGAGACACGCCGTCGCGGTAGGCGCGGGACGTCCTGACGAACTCACCGAACGTCAGATCGGCAATGATGCGCTTCTTGATCGCACGGAGCTCGGCGACCTGCCTGGCGCGGTCGGCGTCGCCATTGGCGCTCAGCAGCAGGCAGCAGACAACGAGAGAGGTACATGCTTCCATCGGCTCGGGTCCAGGCTGCGAGGGAGGGACGCGGCACTCCGCGTCACCACTTGCTGAGCCAGTTCAGCATCGCCCCCTCGTCGAGTCTCTCACGAGATAGACGCAGGTTCTTACGGGCGTTGGCGGCGCGATAGGCGGCCTGGACGGTCTGGGTCTGGAACTTACCGCCGGTGTTGTGGATCACCAGCGGGCTCGGCGCGACCAGCCCCGCCGCCGTGTCCGCGCCGCCGATCCGCATCATGCCCGGATTGAACCGCTCGCCCCGACGCCAGTTCGCCGCGACCGACCCGTCGAATCCGTTCGCGTCGATCAGCGTCGCGCCGAGTTTGGGGGCGTCGGCCACCGCCCGGGCCAGCAAGGCCCACAGACCCGCACGTCCGAAGCCGGCGAGCTTGACCTCCTCGTCGACGTGCTGCTGGGACAGGTAGGCCAGCCCCATCATGACCTCCTGGACGCGGATGGCCAGGTTCGAGCGGTTGTACACGTAGTAGAAGGGGTCGTTGGTGGGTTCGCGCTGCTCCGTGGGCAAGCAGTCGATCGCCAGGACGAACCGGCCCTTCGACGTCAGGGCTTTGGCCATCGAATCGGGAATGCCGGCCGACCCCTTGGGGTGGACCAACAGGACGTGCCCGATTCGTCCCGCGATGTGGGCCGGCGCCCAGAGCTTGCCCGTCAGCCACGTGCCGCGCCCCTTCAGACCCAGACGGACGTCGCGTGGCACCATCCCGCCGCTCGGCTTGGCCTTGCCGGTCCAAACCAGCAGCTGGTCGTCGGTGCAGGGCTCGACGTTGAGCGTGTGTCTCAGTGCCGTGCCGAGGACATCGCGGAACCGCTTCAGGCCAGCGGCGTCTCGCGGCCTCAGCCCATCGAGCTGCTTGGCGGCCATCTTCCGCCAGTCGCCAACGACGTCGCGAGCCGACTTGACCCAGTCGGGTCGCGGGCGGTCCTTCGTGAAGATCCGCAGGTCCTTGTCGATTTCGTAGGGCAGCTCGGCCACCTTCGTGCCAGCGGGCTTGCCCTTCAGCCACCGCGCGAACCACGAATAGACCACCTCGCGGCTGGGCTTGTCGTAATTGTGACCCAGGTTGAACTGCTTCTCGGACACCTTGTCGGCGGCGCCCATCAGCTCGTACGCCCGGCGGATGGCGGGGTACTCGACCTTCGGCGTGTTCTTGGTCCAATCGCCGGTGGCCGACACCAGCACCAGCGGGCGGGGCCCCATCGCCGCCCCGATCTCCATGTTGTTCATCCCGACCCGCATCAGCGGCGCGTTCTCGCACAGGCACCCGCCCTGGAAGTGCGCCGAGATCATGCACACCGGCGCGGCCACCTTCACCCGCTCATCCACGGCCGACACCATGAACGTCTGCGTCCCACCCCCCGACGCACCGGTCACGCCGATCCGCTTGGGGTCGACCGTCTCGAGCGACTGCAGCAGGTCGAGCGAACGGATGCAGTTCCACAGCTGCAGTCCGCCCAGCGACAGTCCCCACAGCGCGTCGCCCTGAAACTTGTGCGTGATCGGCCCGTTGTCGTTGTAGCCGACCATGTCGATCGCCAGGACCACGTAGCCCTGTTTGGCGAAGTTGATGCACCGGGCCTGGGGCGGCTCTTGCAGTCGGCCTTCCTTCCAATGGCCGTGCGGGCACAGCACCCCCGGCAGCCGGCCCTTCGCGCCGGCCGGCGTGTACAGCGCGCCGGTCACGAGCACGCCGGGGAGGGACTCAAAGGTGATCTTCTCGCGGACGAACCCGTCGAACGCCTTGCGGTCCAGCCGCTTCGGCTCGAGCGGACACTTGGGCGGCATGGGCCACAGCCCGGCGCTGACTAAGATGTGCTGACGGATGTAGGCCTGCCGATCCAACCATGCCGCCTTGTCGGCCACCGGGGTGAAGGTGTAACGGGTCTTGTTGCCCCTCACCGGATAGGGTTTGCTCAGGCTCGGCATCGTTGTCTCCTGCTGCTGTCCGGCCGCGGCGCACGCGCCGTTGGAGATGATCGCCGCGCCGAAAAAGGCCAGCGCAGCGCGGACGACCGGACCTCGCGAAACCACGCGTTTGTCTCGAATCATGCAACCTGCTCCCCATCAGAAGAACTGAACCGACAGCGGGCCAAGCTATCTGCGCCTTAGGGCCCGGTCAATCCCCACTCGCCGCGTCGTGACAAAGGGGTGCCCCGTTCTTCGCTTTCCTTCGCAGGATGCGAAGGGAAGCGAAGGGCGGGGGACGGAGTCGCGCGGAGAGACCCGCTTAGTAGTGCATTCCGTCCCCCACCCCTTCCGAGTGTCCGCGTTCCGCGGCCACTCGGAAGGAATGGGGCACCCCCAGACCCGGATCGTCACGCCCCCTTCGCGCCGCGGCGACGTGCGGTGCTGGCGATCCCGCGACGACGGGGATATGATCGCCTGCCCTTGACCCACGGGAGGACGCGATGATCTTTGCGACCCAAGTCCGCGATGACGAGCGCGAGCTGTTCGACCGGGAACTCGACGCCTTCGTGCCGCCTAACGTCTTCGACGCCCACGCTCACTTGTACGAGCGCAGCCACTTCGGCTCGGACCTCTCGGCCAAACCCTACCTCAAGACGATGCCGGAACGTATGGGGCTGGCCGAGTACCGGCACTACGTCGGGCAGATGCTGCCCGGACGACGTCTCGACGGCCTGTTCATCCCGTCGGCGCTCGAGGGCGATCCCGCAGCCATCAACCAATTCGTCGCCGACCAGGTCCGCGACGAGCCGCGGTGTCGCGCCGCGATGCTGATCCGGCCCGAGATGGACGCCGACCACGTCCGCCAGGAGGCCCGACGCCTCGGCGTCGCCGGCCTGAAGTGCTATCACCTCCTGGCCCGCCGTCCCGACGCCGACCCGACCGGCCCCACGTGGAACGTGGAGATCAGCGACTTCCTGCCCGAGCACATCGTCCAGGTCGCCGACGAGCTCGGCCTGTCGATCACGCTGCACATGGTCAAGAACCGGGCGCTGGCCGATGCCCGCAATCAGGAGGTCATCCGCCACTACTGCCAGACCTATCCCAACATGCGGATGATCCTCGCCCACGCCGCGCGGGGATTCAATCCGCACCACACCGTCGAGGGCATTGGCGCGCTGGCGGGACTCCAGAACGTCTGGTGCGACTGCAGCGCCGTCGCCGACGGCGGCGCGATCGAGGCCATCATCGACGTACTCGGCCCGGGGCGGCTCATGTACGGCAGCGACTTCCACGTCAGCCACTTCCGCGGCCGGTGCATCGCCATCAGCGACTCGTTCCTATGGCTGTACGAGGACACGGTGGATTGGTCGCAGACCGCCTACGCCAACCTACAACCCGTCCTGGTGGGACTGGAATCCCTTCGCTGTCTGAAGCTCGCGGCCCGCCACGCCCGGCTGACCGATACGCAGATCGAGGACGTCTTCTACAACAACGCTGCGCGGCTCTACGGATTGGATTGACCGCGCCCGGATCGCCGCACAGGGCGCGCCCGGCGGTGGTCAGTCCGCCTTCCGTTCCACCACGGCCATCCGGTCGCTGTCGCTGATCGCACGGACGAGCGGGGCGTACATCGCCTCAGCGCGGGCGGGCAGGACGTTGAACGTGCCCGGCGTCTCGCAGCGAAGTTCATAGGTCAGCTTGTGCCGCCCCTGCGACAGATACGTCGCGAAGAACACGACGCGCTCGTCCCGCAGCTCCAGGTTGGCGTACGTCCCGCCGCCGTAGCTTGACCCGCTCACAAGCCGCACCGGCTCGCATCCCGCCGGCTTGGGGTCCTCGAAGATCAGGTACTCGAAGTTGTTCTTGGCCTCGATCTGCAGCGTGACCTCCAGCAACGTCCCGCTGGCCAGCTCGTCGCCCGGCTGGACCGGTACGCGGTCGTGCTCGATCGTCTGGTACTTCTCGGTGACCCGCTTTCGCTGCTTGCGATCCCACACGGCGCGGGTCTTGGTGACCTGCTTGGGCACGAGGCGGACGTAGTTGCGCGTCACCGTCACCTCGTGACCCGCGCCCTTGATCGGATCTTCGCGGGTGTAGTACCGCAAGTAGCTCGACACATACAGATACCCACGACCGCGCTTGTGGACCTTGACGGTGTGCTGGCCGGGCGTCAGGTCGTCCGGCCCGAGCAGCGTCGCGGCGTCCAGCGCAAGCACGTTCGCCCGCGTGACCCGCAGCTCGTTGCGAACCTTCCCGTCCACGCTCACCGTCACCGTCATGTCCGGGTCCAGCTCGCCCGACGCTTGCAGATACTCGGCCAGGGCGTAGACGCAAAAGGCCGTGTCCTTCGTCGAGTACCACCGGGCCCCGCGACGGTTGCGGACCAGCCACCGCGTGGTCATGGGGATGACCTTGTGCTTCGGCGCGACGGCCAGATACGCCCGCATCACCATCGCCGTCGTCTCCAGGCCGTTGTCCCGCCACCACCACCAGCCGTGGGTCCGGCCCCAACTCGCCGTCTGCGTCTTGGCGTCCAGCCGGACGGTGTTGTCGAAGTTCTCGATCAGCACCGTCGCCCGGTTACGGTCGCCGACTTTGCTGAGTGTCAGGCACAGCAGCGCCCGGCCGTAGTCCGTCAGGTCGTCCCGCTTCTCGTAGACGCGGTCCAACGCCGCGCGGACCTCAGCGGCGGCCATGATGTTGCCCGGGTTCTCGCAGGCCAATGCGAACAGCATCCAGGCCCGGACGTTCTCGTCGTCCCGCACCCATCGGTATCGCCCGGCCGGTGCGGTCGAGACCACCCGCTGTTTGAGGAACGCCACGCCGCGCTTCAGCATCGAGCGGTCAAAGTCCACATCCGCCTCGCGAGCCTCGACCAGCGCGTAGACGGCGTACGCGGTCATGTACGGGTTCGACGCGTCGTGCTTCCACCATCCCCATCCCCCGTCGGACCGCTGCAGCGCGGCCAGGCGCTTCAGCCCGGACCGGATCATGTCGTTCATCTTCTCGCTGCTGTAGACGGGATTACGGCGGAGCTTGCGGAGCAGCCGCTCGTTGGCCGGCCCGCCCTGCCGCTCGACCTTCTTGCGGACGTCTTCCAGCCGGATGCCCAGCTTCTGCAGCGTCTTGGCCGTCACCACCGCGGGCACGAACCGGCTCAGCGTCTGCTCCGTGCAGCCGTACGGGTAGTCCAGCAGGTAGGGCAGCGCGTCGATCATCACGGCTGCGATCGACGGGTTCGTGCGGACGTCGAGCGACTGGCTGTTCGGCTTAATGGCCGCCGGGACGGTGATGTTCATCACGCACTCGCCCTCCGGTACGTCGCCGAGGTAACCCGATTGGACGAGGAACTTGTCCGCCCCGAACGCCAGCACGGGCAGCTTGATCTCCATCGCGTCGGATTCCTCGTCGGTCAGCGCCTTGCCCAGCAGCGTGGCCTCGCCGGGCGACCCGGCGTGGCAGACGAAGTCCACGCGCACCTCCTTTTCGGGAGGCACCTCGACCCAGCGGCGATAGATCGTCGGACCCTTGATCGGCGCGTCGAGCGCCAGGTCCTTGGCAGCGCTGATCGCACTGGTGATCTTGAGCTGCGGCGTGACCTTCAGCTCCACCCGCGCCTTCTTGGCCGACTTGAGGTAGTTGTGCACGATGGCCGAGACGTACACGAGGTCTTTCTCTACCAGGAAGCGCGGCGTCTCGAGCCGGACGATCAGGTTCTTCTTGGTCACCACGTCGACGGACTTCTCACCCACCCGGGTCTTTTTGTCGCAGGCGATTGCGTGCAGCGTCCACGTGGTCAGGTTGTCGGGCATGGTTACGTCCACGGTCGCGTGCCCGTCGGCGTCCGTCTCGAGGTGGGCGGCCCAGACGACGGCGTCGGCGAACTCCTTGCGGACCATCGCCTCGAGCACGGCCGGCGCCGCCCGCTCCTCGGGCATCCGACCGCCCTTTGCCTTGGCCATCGAGGGCGCCGGCGCAGCCATCGGCGCCCGCGCTGCCTCCATGGAGCCGAGCGCCGCCCTGTTGTCGCTGAGGTACCTCACGCTGCGCCCGAGCTGGACCTCCTCCCCCCACTGGCCGGCCTCCCGCCCGCGACCGTACTGGCGGTAGGCGAAGCTGCTCCGCGTCGTGACAAGCAGCGGGCGAAGTTGGCCGTAGAAGTACTTCTGGATCTGCTCGCGGAACTCCGGCTGGATGTAGTAGACGCTGGCGTCGATCATCATGACCGCCAGCTCGGCCGACACCGGCTTGCCCGCGCTGTCCCGCGTCGTGATGACGACCTGGCCATTCTCGCGGGGCCGATAGCTCTGCTTGGACGGCTTGGCTTCGACCGTGATGAACTGGTGCGTCGGCGGGACGATCACCTGGCGGCGGTCCTCGTAGACCTTGTCGTCCCGCAGCGTCATCGCGGTCAGGTGGAAGTTCGGCGTGTGGGCGACCTCGATGGGCAGCTCCAACAGCATGCTCTTGCCCTTCACGAACACCATCCGATGGAACAGGATCTCGTCCGTCTCGCCCGTCAGCAGCACGTAGCTGCCCGCGTGACGCGAGTTGATCAGCAGCCGGAGCGTCTGGCCGATCTCGTACGAATCGCGGTCCAGCACCAGTTCCAGATCGCGGTAGGCGAAGTGGGCGTATTCCCCGCCCCGCTCGGCGATCCACACGTCACAGTGCCCGGTCACCTCGTCGCCGGCCTCGGTCTTGGTCGACACGATCGCCCGGAACTGACCTTCCTCGTCGAACGGGTATCGGAACCGTCCCCGGCCGTCCTTGCCGACCTTGACCGCGGCCTGGTGGATCCGGTCGCCCAGCTCGTACTCGCGGTACTGCCTGCCGTCCTTCTCGATCAGCTTGCTCTTGAGGCGATGGATGTGGGCCGTGCCCTCGAACGCGATCGGGTTGTCGTTCGGCCCCTTCGCGACGATGTCGATCTGCGCGTTGTCGCCCGGCTTGTACAGGTAGCGCTGCGGGCGGAGGTGGATGAAGAACGGGGCATGCGTGACCTTGACCGATCCGGACCCGCGGATCTGCCTGCGGCTCTTGTCCACCACCCGCGCCGTCACGTTGTACTTCAGATCGACCTCCGGGTTGTTTTTGTACGGCTCGGTCTTGATCGGCCCGATCCGGGCCACGCCCTTGTCGTCCGTGACGGCCTTGCCCCGCTTGACCAGCTCGCGGCGCATCCCGCGGTGCCTCAGGTACCGCCCCCCCCGCCACCCGCCAAGCCCGCGATGCGGTGCAGCCTCGAAGTACCATGGGTAGGGCCGCGGCGGACGGTAGATGCTGTGGAACTCGCTCCGCCAGACCTCGTACTCGACGTCCGCGCCCGCCACCGGCTGACCGAAGTAGTACCGCGCCTTCACGTCGATCTCGATCTCGTCGCCGACGCGGTAGCTCGGCTTTCCCGCCGCCACCTCGACTTTGAACTCGGGCTTCTTGTACTCCTCGACGCGGAACTGGTTGCCCTTGCACTCCCAGGGGGCGTAGTTCCGCTTATCGATCTGCACCTCGATCCGATAGACGCCCAACGGCGGTTCCTCGCCCAGCTTCAGGTCACCGCTCAACGAGCCGTCCGCGTTCGTCGTCATCGATCGCTCGAACACGACCTCGTTGCGCGGGTCGCGGATCCGCACCGTGACGGTCTTGTTCGGCGCGTTCTGGTAGCGCCCTTGATCGTGCCGACGGATGATCTGCTTGAACCGAACCGTCTGTTCGGGACGGTACACCGGGCGCTCGGTGAACCCGTAGATCCGATACGGTTGCTGGTAGCCCCACCAGCCCCACTGATACATGTCGCGGCACATCGCATAGTGGTCGCCCGACCGGATCACGAACGCCAACTGCCGGCCCACGCGCTTGCCCTGGTCCTTGTAGCCAACCTGATACAGGCCCGAATCGTCGACGGTCCCGCGGCGGTAGTCGTACTTGTCTCTGCCCACTCGGCGTTGGACGAGCACCACGGTGCCGGCCCGCGGCTGGCCGCTCACGCAGTCCACCGCCCAGACCAGCCCGTCGCCCTTGCCCGTCTTGGTCACCACGCCGAGCTGCGACACCAACACCAGCGCGACCGCCCGGATCCCCTTGCCTTCAGGCGACTTGCCCGTCCCCACGACGACGTAAGCGCCGGGCTTGGTCACCGGCAATCGCGCCGGATCGATCCCCTTCCGGTCGCTGTTGAAATGCTCGTGTTTGCCCTCGTCGGGGATCTCCAGTCGCCACACGGCCGGCTTGGGTCCCTTCGGGTCCCATTCGTGGAACCGCTCGGGTCTATCGAAGCGCTTGATCATCTCGAGCAGCTCGACCTTGTAGGCCCGCAGGTCGACCGCCTTGAGATTTCGCGTGCTCCAGTGAATCTCGGCCTGCTTACCGGGCAGCGCAGGCCCAGGGACGCGAAGCGCCAGCAGCGGCCGTTTGATTTCCTCGATGCGCTTGGCCGCCTGCCGGGCCCAGCGGCTTCCGGCGAACTGCTTGCGGACCTTCTCGAACTGCTCGACCGCCGCCACGTACCTGCGCAGCCGCTGGTTGAGGATCTGGCCGATCTCGTAAGCCCCCTCCGCCGCGCGGGGCTGCTTGGGATACGTCTCGATGAGCTTCTGCCATACCTCGATCGCCCGTTCGTACGGCACGGCCCCGCCGAAGTACCGGCACAGGTCATGCCCCTTTCGGAACAACGCCTCGGCCGACGTCTTGTCATCGACGTTCAGCGCGACGATCCGGTCATAGGTCTTGGCCACCAATTCGGCGGACAGCTTGCGTCGGGCTTGCCAATCGGGAGGGGCGCTCGTCGGCGCCTGGACGATACGCTGTTGGCGCGCCACGTCGGGGCTGTAGTGCCGGCGGAAGACCTCGGCGAGCTTGAAGAGGATGTCGGCGGCCGGTTGCTTCTTGCCCGCACTCACGTACAGATCGACGGCCCTGAGCAGGTGCTTCGTCGCCCGGTCCATGTCATGCTGCTTCCGTGCCGCCTCGCCCATCGTCTCGTGCAGCTCCGGTCGCTTGTCCAGCGCCGGATACTGCTTGAGCAGGGCCTCCAGCAGTCTCTTGCCGTCCTCGTAGCGATGCAGCTTCAGCAAACACTGCACGCGGAGAAGCTGGACATTCATGACGGCCTGCCCGCCAGGTTGCGCCTTGACGTACGCCTCGGCGAGCCTCAGTGCCTCTTTGTAGTTGTGGCGTTCGAACTGCCGCTCGATGGCGTCCACGGTCGCGCCGTCGTCAGCCGCCCACGCCCGGCCAATGCCCACCGCGGCACAGCCAACCAATACCGACACCGCGACCGCCACGTAACGTTTCATGCTCATGAGAGGATCTCCGCCAGCCCGAGACACCGCGTCATAGCCCCCCGTCGCCCAATTAGACCCCCGAACTGCCCAAAGGTTCCAAGGATTCCGTCGTCGTGGACACCCCCGGGAAGGGTCCGCCTTGCAGACGGACGTGTCTGGCATGCTTCGGTTAGCCCCGCCGCGTGGCGCGGGGAGGGGCCGCACGCGGCCCCGCTAAACGCATCCGGTGCAGACACCGTCCCCCGCCCTGCGAATCACGCCACCCACATGCCGCCGTTGACGTCCACGGTTGCCCCGGTCATGAAGCCCTCGCGCTCGCCGGCCAGGAACACCACCGCCCGCGCGACGTCCTCGCCCACGCCAAGCCGCCCGACCGTGATGCTCTTGCTGAGCGACTCGAGGATGTCTTTGGGCGTCTCGGCGTGAAAGGCCGTCTCGATCACCCCCGGCGCGACGGCGTTCACGCGGATGTTGTCCGGCGCGAGCTCCTTGCCCAACCCGCGCGTCAGCGTCATCGTCGCGCCCTTCGACGCACCGTAGACCACCGCCCCCGGCGCCGCCCCGTTCCGCGCCGCCACGGACGACATGATGATCAACGACCCCCCGCCGGTTTTGCGGAGGTGCGGCACCGCCGCCTTGAGCGTCCGGAACACGCTCGTCACGTTGAGGTCCATCACCGCCTCAAACAGATCCTCGTCCATCTCCATCAACGGGCAACGACGGATCATCCCCCCGGCGTTGGCGAACACGATGTCCAATCCACCCAGAAACTCGGCGGCCTGGTCGACCGCGCGGTTCACGTCGTCCGTCTTGCAGACGTCGCACCGAAGCGCCGCGGACCTGCGTCCCAGCGCCTCGATTTCCGAAGCCACCTGCCGTCCGCCGGCCTCGTCGCTGTGGTACGTGACCACCACGTCGCATCCCGCCCGCGCCAGCGCGATCGCCGACGCCGCACCAATCCCCTTCGAGCCGCCCGTGACCAGGGCGCGCTGTCCCGTCAAATCGGTTCCATTGCTCATGTCTGCCTCCCGTCTTGTCTCGCAGTAGCGCTTGAAAAGTCAACCATGATCGTCCCACGTGGCGTTCGAGGCATTGGGCATTCGGCCTGTCTCCCTCGTGGTCCCGTATCCATGACGATTGAGCGAGGCGCTGGTGATTCAGTCGTCCCTACGGGACTGGCGTTTTCGTTACGTCCAGTCGTCCCAGGAGTGAACTCCTGGGCGACTCTCACCACGTCCCTACGGGACAGGGCCCTGCCGCTCGACAGGACAAGTTCTCCTGGCCACAGGTTCTATCGCTCGCCAAACAGTGGACAGGACTCAAGCATGCCTGGCGTCCCCGGACTGCTCGATTCTACCAGCGGGCTATCTAGGGCCGGGCCTGCCCCACGTACGTCGCCAGCGCCCGCATGTTTCTGTTGAACGTCGCGCACTCGATCCGCCCTCTGGTCGTCCAGCGGCCCTGTGCGTCCAACGACGCGATGATCTTCCGGACGGTCTTCGGATCGATCTTGCCCCGCTTCTCCTTGCCCTTTCGGACCCACTCGGTGACCGCGGCGGCCCGCTTGTCGGCAGGCACCTGCATCACGCGCCGGTACCACGCCTCGATCTGCGTCGGGTACCTCCCCGTGCTCTTGAAGCAGTAGTGCCTCGGCATGTCGCCGTCGTCGTACGTCAGCTTGTACGTCCCCCGCGTGAAGTAGAGCGGCTTGTTGGTCTTGAGCTCGTAGAACCGCGCCCAGCTCCCGTCGGGTAGCTTCGAACGCTTGTACCACGCGAACGCACGCGGCATCGGCTCGAGGTACTTGGCGTCGCCCGTCGCCTGATAGATGAGTTGCAGGACGTCCAACGCCGCCCTCGATTCACCTCCCGTCACCGACGGCGGCTCGAACTTCCGGGCCCAGGCCGGCTCCATCTTGAAGTTGTACTGCTGCGCCCAGACCGGTTGCGGCTCCGGCATCTGCGATAGGACGGCGAAATCGCCCGCCTTGACGGCTGCGGCCAGGTGTTCCGGTTGCTTGTAGACCTCGTACGCCAACAGCAACGTGGTCACGCAGTCGCGGATCGCGTTGTCGTTCCAGGTGTAGTACCCCGCGTAGCTCGTGCCCGGATACACCCGCGACCACGTCTCGGGGTAGCGGGCCTTGAGCACTGGGTATTTCTTGGGGTCATGCTTGCCCGAGACCCGCTGCGGCCACGCACCGTTCGGATACTGGGCCGCCAGCATGCCCTTCAGGCCGTATTCAACGGCCGTGCGGACCCCCTTGTCCTTGCCGCCGACGGCCCGGTCCACCCGCATCAGCAGTCGCAGCGCGCTTTGGGTGTTGTCATCGTCGAACGTCGTCGTATTACGGCGCTTGCCGCGGTCCTTGTCGCCGGCCACCACGTCACGACGGTAGTACCAGCGCTTGCTCTGCTTCGGATCGAAGTCGATCCGGTAGTCCCACCCACCGGTCGCGAGCTGCCCCCAGGCCAACGCGTGCGCCGCCGCGACCGCACCATCGAGGTAGTCCTTGTCCTTCGTCGCCTCGTAGGCCTTCAGAAGCGCCTCGCCCACCGACGGCGTGCCTGGCGGCTGGACCCAGATCTGCGTGGGCGTGGCCTTGCCCTCACCCGCGCGCTGCTCGAGGTCCAGCGAATACCACCACAGATAGCCGCCGTGCGTGGCCACCTGGGTCTTGAAGAAGGTCGCCGCCCGCTTCATCGCCCGCAGTGCTTCCTCCCGTAGCGCCGTGTCTTGCTCGGACGCAGCCGCGGGCGCCAACAGCAGCCCAGCGATCAGCGCGGTCAGCCTAAATGCACTCATCCTGCCGATCTCCTGTCGATCTGTGGACTCATTCCTCCTCCGCTGGCGTGGCCGGCTGGACCACGATCGTGCCGGCCAACAGGTCGCCCAGACGCTGGTGATTCCGGGTCAGCACCACAAAGACCAACAGCGGGAAGAAATCCTTCTGAAGTTCGAACAGCTTCAGGACGTTGCGAATGGCGATCTGCTTCGGCGTCGGACGCGTCAGATCGCATGACACCACCTGGCACTGCACCAGCCGCTTGCCGGGCGTCGCTCCCCACAGGTACTCCGTCACGCCGCAGTAGACCACGTAGATGATGCGGATCGCCACCCAGCCCCACAGAAGCTCAACGGCAATCTGGGCTTGTTCGGCCTCGGTAAGGTCCGGGCCCTGCAGATCCCACGCCCGCGGCACGAATCCGAAGAGAAAGTAGGCGGCGATGACGACGACGGTCGTCGCCGGCGTGACGTCCACGAAGAACGCCAGCAACCGCCGCCAGATGCTGGCCAACTCCAACGCCGGGGGAAGCGGGATCTCCCGCATCAGGCTGTCCTGTCGTCGCCAGAAGGTCAAGGCGATGACGGCGGCCAGCACGGCCAAGATGGCCAACTGGGGCAGTTCCGGTATGAGGGGAGGGGGCGTCTCGTCCCGCCACGCGGGCAACGCCTTGGGCGGTTCCTCGGGCGGTCCCCCCGCCAGCGACCACAAGCCGGCCTGCAGTTCGTCCCCCTCGCCGAGCGCGCCGACCAGCGCGATCTTTTCGTTGAAGGTCGCCGCCCCCAGGCGGTCGTGAGGTAGTTCGATGGGCTTGTCGTTCGGGGCCCGCAGCTCTGCCGACTCCCAGCGGTCCTGGACCCGCCGCAGGGCAAGGAGCTTGGGGCCCGCGCCGGCCTGATCGGCCGGAACACGCGTGATCAGCACGAGGTACGTGTTGATCACCATCGCGGCGGCGGGGTTGGCCTGGGGGGGCAGCGGAAGCGTCTCGGCCCGGCCCCATTGCTCAGAGGACCAGCGGCGATACCAGACGGGCATGTCCGGCCCGCTGCGGAGCCCGAACAGATGGATCTCGCCCTGGTCGGCGCATATCCAGTGCCGGTCTTCGGGGGCGAACCAGTCTGGCAGCTCTGACACCGACGTCCAGGCGCTGCGGCGGTGGCGGTACAGGGACCAGGCCGAGGCACGACTCGCCGGACCGTTTGGAGCCGACGGCTGGCTGGCAACCGCGGCGGGTCCGGTCGCGGCACGGGGTCTCGAGGCCGCCGTCGTCGTCGAGGGCGCATCCGGGGGCTTTGCGCGAGGGGCAATCGCGTAGAGAGCTTCGTTGGCTGCGTCGCTGGCGAGATAGAGCGGGACGCTCCGTCCGGGCAGCATCAGCCGGGGGCTCATCCGACTCGGCCCGACGCGATAGTGCTCGCCGCCCGCATAGAACAGGTGCAGGTAAGCGCCAGAGGCCGCGATCGCCGAGACGCTGATCGGCTGACGAGCCCCCTCCCGGGGACGCCGGAAGCCCTGATCAGGTTGACGCATCCAGACGCGTGTCTCCAGGCCCTCTGTCCCCCGCGCGTCGAACAGCACCCACAGCGACTCTTTGCCGCCCGCTACGCGAAGCTCTGACCACTGGGCCTGCGCCGAACCGACTAACAGCAAGACGCCCAGCCATCCCCCGACGATCGCCGCCTTGAGGGGGGACGTGGGACGTGCGGGGTTCGGTTCAGCGGCCTGGCTCACGGTCATACGCCTCGTCGATCTGGATAATCTCCCAGTCGGCCGGCGGCTTGGAATCGGCATAGGGCATCTTCTTCCACTTGGGCGGGCGAAGCCCCGACGGGATCCTATCCAGCCTCGGCCGATTGAGCTTCAGACTCAGGTAGTTCCGTTCGTTCGCCAGCCGAAGGTAGATCCGGTGTGGCATGATGGGGGCGGGCCCCTCAATCACCTTCTTCCTCACGCCGATCGGGCCGAGGTGGGCCAGCGTGGCCACACATCCCATCCGCCCGTGCTTGTCCCCGAACACGATCCGCTCGGCCAGGAACGGCGATGCCCGGCTGATGCTATACTGCCGCTCCAGCCGGGGCGTCTGGCCCTCAGCCTGCCAGTAGTAACTCAGCATGTACTGCGGGTGGAGCGTGTGCTGGATCAAACGATCAGGGACGAGAAAGCACGGACCGAACAACCGGCCCGACCCAACCGGCAGCCGCGTCAGGCCCAGCGCCGCAATGACGCGCTCAGGCCGGATCAGCATGTCACGCGCTTCGGCGCGGTCGAGATGCTCGAACTTGCCCCACCAGACCTTCTTGCTCTGCCTGTAGTACAGCCAGTAGCGCTTCCCGTCTGACCCGATCTCCAGCATGTTGCCGCCCAGGCCGTGTTCGATCCCCAGGTACAGGTACGTCGGCTTGACGAAATCTAGCCGGCCGCTTCCGTCGAAATGGTGGATCTTGTCGTCCTCGTCGATGAAGCCAGCCTCGGCGCTGAGGTACGAGCGGAACAGCACGTCCGAAGGCATTCGATCGGCGTTGGCGTTGTACCGCTCGATGACGGTCTCCGCCGAGACCGGTTCCTCTGGGATGGGCGGTGGGGGCCGCGGGGGAGGCCTGACGCAGCCCGCGACAATCCACAAGACCACCATCACCGCGCCCAGCGTCAGCCAGGGGTTCGGCGCGTCCCGCCATATTACCTTCGTCACGCGCGTTCTCATGGGGCAGGATGCTCCTCTCGTGGGGTCTCCGCGTTTGTCTGCCCTTCCAACGCCTCGGAGGGCAGGTCCCCGGATACGCCTTCGCCCGCTGCGTCAGGCAGGTCGAGGCCGTCCGCCAGATCGCCCGCGACGTCGCCCCGCAAGATCACGCCGAGTTGGCCGCTGACTTCCGTGATCTCTTCGTCGCTCAGCTTGGGGTTGACCACTTCGTGGACGCTGCTGGTGCCCGTCAAGCGCATCTGCCAAATCTCTGCGTCGTCCTTGCGGACCGTGTCTTCATAGCGAAGCAGCCGCTTGCGCATGAGGATCAGCGCCAACACGAACCGGAAGCGAACCCGGACCGGGTCGGTCTCTCGCTCGAGCCGTTCGAAGAAGTTGATCAGGACAGCATCGTCCACGAGCAGGCTCTTGTGCTTCTCCTCGCGCACGGGCATCCGCGACTTCCAGAAGCAGAACCGCTCAGCCGGCTGCTCGTCCCAGCAGGCCCGGCAGAAGTCCTGCCGCTCGAAACCCTCCGGGGTCTCGAGGAGCACGGCGTAGTACTCCTGCCCCTCCGTCAGCTCGGCATCGCACCGGCTGCACTGGCCGCTGCTCTTGGCGACGTCCCATTCCGCCATGCCCCGTGGACCTCCTTGCGACGGCGTGCGCCCTGCGGACTCATGGTTACTCTGGCGATTTCATGAGATGGGGGGGGGCTTGTCAAGCGAACCTACAGAGGTCGGGCCCTTGCTGACGCCATGCCAGCATGTGATGAGAAGACGGCGGGAATTGGCGACTGCGCTAGCGTCCCTCCCGGGACGCCTGGTGCTTCTGGAGCTGGGCGCTGGTGGGGATGCTCTCGAGACGTCCCTTGAGCTCCTCGAACAGATCGCTGATGGGCGCGTCCAGGTCGGCCAGTTCCCGGTTGGCTGCGTTGGCGGCTTCGGCGTTCCCACCGTCCGCGCGGAGCTTGCGGATTCGGGCGCGGAGTTCCAGGTACTCCTCGTGGTGTGCGGTGCGATGACGTCGCGCCCGCTCCTTGCAGTCCTTCAGAATGGTCTGGGCCTGTCCCGACTGGCCCGAATCGAGCCGGTACTTGGTGACGAAGTTGCGGACGTACACGTCCCAGAAGTGCTCGGGGTCCATTTCGACGTCGTTCTGCGGCTGCTGAGCCGCGGTGGGGTCCTTCCCGGGCTTGGCCCCGAACCTGGATGGCCCCTTCGGGGCGACCGCTGGCGGCGTCTGCGGGCGCTTCACGATCACGTGGCTCGAATCGCCCTTGGGCCTGATCCGGGTCGTCCGCCGGGTCCGGGTCCGCGCCGTCCGATGGGTCCGCTTGATCCAGTCCTTCTTGGCGTCGAACCCGCCTTTGCTCCAGCGGTCCAGGCGTTGCTCGTATTGGGTGAAGTCGTCCATCATGTCCTTGATGTCGTTCTGGTGCGTCTTCTTCTGGTCGGGCGAGAGGATCTGGCCCCATTCCTCATTGCCCTCCAGGATTTCGCGCTTGACGGCCTGGTAGATCGGGATGGCCTGCTTGGACCATGACTGGATGGCCTCCACGGTGGGCGGTTTGCCCGACATCCGCATGACCATCGCCTCTCTGAACAGCTTGCGGATCTTGTCGCCATGTTCGTCCAGCAGCGTGTTGACCCGCTTGGACAACAGCTGCCTGGTATAGCCGGCCTGCTCGTCGTTGAGCTTGTAGCGTCGGATGATCTCCTCAGCGGCCTGGCGGACCATCCCATCAATGTTCCACAGATCCATGCCGGACTTCTTGGGCTTGCGCGCGGGCGCCGCAGCAGCGGCGACCGACGCCGTCGTCAGCACAACACCTACTAGCAAACGTCCCGTCAACATTTCCCTACCCCAAACCAGTTCGCTCGATCGCTGCTAAAGATTATACCCCCAGACTGTCGAGGGTTGCACGTGACTACCCGCAAACCAATATCGGACCGAGTCTTGGGATACCGCTCGTCGTAGGGCGTCTTCGTGCACCGACGGGAATCAGCTATTTCCGATCACAAACAACTTCCCCTCCGCCCGATCTTGACCTTCAAGCCCCTGCCCGAACCCGCGTTAGCCCAAGCGGCCCCTCACCCAGTCTATCGGCCAGAACAGCGTCCGGAGCCACTTGGCCAGGCGATACCACCGGAATCGGCGAGCGATCTGCTGCATTTGGGCGCTGTTCGGGTCAACGGACAAGGCCTGACGGATCATCCGTCGCGCATCGCTCCAACGCCCCAGATGGAGGTAGGCCAGGGCCAGCTTGTGCATGGCCATGACGTAGTCCGGCTGGATCTCCAACGCCCGCTGGCAGTGGGCGATGCCCTCGCCGAATCGGTGCCGCAAGAAGCAGCAGACCCCCAGGTTGTGGTGGGGCCCCGGGAGACTCGGCTCCAGCGCGACCAGTCGACGGAAGAACTCCGCGGCCTGGGTCGGTCGGCCCGTCTCTAACAGGCAATTGCCCATGGACATCAGCGCGTGGCGGCTCTCGGGGTCCTGCTGCAGCGCCAGACTCAGGTGGTATCTCGCCTCGGCATGCCGGCCGAGACGCAGGCACGCCTCGCCCAGGGACTCGTGCGCCCCGGGGCATTCGTTGTCGAGCGACACCGACGTCTGGAGTGAATCCAGCGCCGCCTCGAAGCGACCCTCACCCAGCGCGATCTGGCCCAGCGCGGCGTAGGCCTCCGCGTTCTCCGGGTCGAGCTCGACGATCTGCCGGTATTTCTCGGCCCCCGCCTTCGTCTCCCCCATCTCCAGGAGCAGATCCGCCAGTTCCGCCAGCAGATCGGCGTTGCCCGGGTCCTCGCGGAGCTCGGCCAGGTAGTTCTCCTTGGACGCGCTGAAGTCGCCCTTCGCCCGATAGGCCTCGGCGATCCGCGCCCGCGCGCCCATGTACCGCGGGTCCAGCTCCAGCGTCTTCTTCCAGCACCAGATCGCGCGGTCCCACTTCTGGCGGTCCATCAGGGAGATGGCCACGTTGTAGTAGCAGTGTGGGCAGTCCTCGGTGAGTTGCTGGGCCAGGTAGAACATCTCCTCGGCCTTGTCATGCTGGCCCATCTCGGCGTAGGTGACGATGCGGTGGCAGTAGACGGGTTCGTAGTCGGGGTACTTGCGGGCGCACTCCTCAAAGACGTCCAACGCCCGGGCGCATCGTCCCGTCCGCGTCAGATCGACGCCGATCGCCGCCATCGCCTCGCAATGGTTCGGATCGAGTTCGAGGACCTGCTCGTAGGCCTTGATCGCCTCCTCGTACCGCTCCAACTGATCGAGGATGTACCCCCGATTGCAGTGCCAGCTGCTGTTGTGGGGATTGATCTCGATGGCGGCGGTGATTTCCTCGAGCGCCTCGAGCCACCGCTCGGATTCGTAGAGCTGCTGCGCGCGTTCGACACGCTGCTCGGCCTCGAACCAGTCGTTCATGGCACAGCCTCACTCCGAAACGACAGCGTCAACCGGCGGTGTGCTCAGTCGGAGATGCAGAGCGTTCGTTACTGACTGCCTCGGAAAAACGGCCGAAAGCCCCGGGCGAACTTCTGCGACCGTCAGGCTACTGCGCCAACCCTCGTCCCCACGCCCAGTCGAATCTCCACTCCCCAATTGTATCTCCAATCGTACTGTGGAACAAGGGTTGCGCCACCACCAAACTCCTGTTCCGGTTCGTCAGCAGGTCCGCCTGGCTGGGCTAGAGCAGCGGCAGTATAATCTGGCGTTGCGCGTCTCTGGGGGATGGTCAATAAGGAGAGACTGCCCGTGCAGCTTTGCGGATATCGATGGATCTTTGCGGCTCTGACGGCATCGGTCCTGCAATCGCCCTGGCTGATGGGGCAGCCCACGCCCGCCGCCTCGTCGCCGACGAGCCAGCCGCGTCTCGACGAATACACCATTCACGTGATGGCCCAATCGCACATGGATCCCGTCTGGCGATGGCGGGTCTACGAAGGACGCGATCTCATCCGCGACACGTTCGCCCAGGCCGTCCGCTTCGTGGGCGAGCGCGACGACTTCATCTTCAACCAGAGCTCGGCCTGGATGTTCCACGTGGTCGAACAGAGCGATCCGGCGTTGTTCGCGGCCGTCAACAAGGCGGTTCGCGACGGCCGGTGGTGCATCGTCGGCGGGACCTGGGTCGAGTCCGACCAGAACCTGCCGAACGGCGAAGCGATGGTCCGGCAGCATCTGTACGGTCAGCGGTACTTCCGCGACAGGTTCGGCGTAACGGCGACGGTCGGCTGGAACGTGGACTCGTTCGGCCATGCCTGGTCGCTGCCGCAGATCATGCGCAAGGCGGGCTTGCGGTCCAACGTAATCACCCGTGGGGGGCCTGGCGCAATCGTCTCGGAATGGATCGGTCCCGACGGGTCAAGCGTCACGTGCTTCGACGCGCGAGCCCTCATGAACGTGGTACAAGGCGCCTTCGGTGACATCAAGAGCCCCGCGCAGCTGTTTACCATCGCCCCGCGGCTTCGCACGCTGCTCAACAAGCTGGGCATGAAGCACATCTGCGCCGGCACGGTTGTGGGCGACCACGGCGGCGGGCCGACACGTCGGGAGCTGGGCATCCTGGACGCCGTCGGTCGGATGCGAAAGATGCCCAAGATCATTCTGGACCGGGCCGATCGAGGCGTGGAGGCCATGCGAGCGTCGGCCGGCAAGCTCCCCGTGCATCGCGACGAGCTGAACTACACCTACGAAGGCTGTTACACGAGCCAAGTAGAGGTCAAACGCCGCAATCGCACGGATGAGCAATGGCTGACAACGGCTGAAAAGGCCTGCGCCCTGGCCGCCGTCGTCGACAAGGCGGACTACCCTCGGCGTGGGTTGCAGGGGGCCTGGCAGGACATCCTGTTCAACCAGTTCCACGACATCCTGCCGGGCACGAGCATCCGCCGGGCGTACGACGACGTCGACGCCGTCTACGATCGGGCCGAATCGGCCCTGGAGACGATCACCGAGTCGGCCCTGTCTGCCCTGGCCAATCCGCTCGACACGCAAGGCGAGGGTCAGCCGCTGATGGTCTACAACCCGCTGTCCTGGCGGCGGTCGGACCTGGCGTGGGCGATTCTTGACTACAAGACCGTGCCGGGGAGCGTTCGCGTCCGCGACGCCGACGGTCGGTCCGTTCCTGGCCAGGTCGTCAGTCGCATGCGGATCTATGAGTCGTTCGAGCGTTGCCGAATCGTCTTCGTTGCCCGGGATGTCCCGCCCGTCGGTGTCCGCGCCTACTGGTTGGAGGCGCGAAGCAAGTCCGGTCGGCCGATGAGGGTGCTCGATCACTTCGCCGTTCCGGTAACCGAAGAGCTATACAAGGCGTACAGGGAGAAGGGCACGTATTGGAAACCCATCCGACCCCGACCGAGCGGCGCGGATGCAGCCGTTCGCGCCGAGGCGACGACGCTGGAGAACGCCTTGTACCGGATCAGGATCGATGGAGAGACCGGCCACGTCGTCAGCCTGGCCGACAAGCGAGCCGACCGTGAACTCATCCCCCCCGGCCAGACCGCCAATCGGCTGGAGTTGATCGAGGAGACGAGCGGCAGTGACGCCTGGGAGCTGAGGCCCGGGAGCGGGCGGACGGTCATCCACCGTCCCATGCGAGTCGAAGTCGTGGCGAATGGACCCGTGCAGGCTGCCCTCCGAGCCACCTACGTCCACGGCGGATCAGTCTTCGAGCAGCGCGTCACGCTTTACGACGGCCTCGATCGAATCGACATGATCAACCAGACCGAGTGGCGCGAACGGCAGACGATGCTGAAGGTCCGCTGGCCGCTGGCCGTCGCGACCGACCGCGTCGCGTGGGAGATCCCCTACGGATGGATTCGCAAGCCAACGAGCGACCAGGAGGTGCCGGCCCAGCGCTGGATGGATCTGTCGGCCAAGGACCATGGCGTGAGCATGCTCAACGACGGGCGCTACGGCCACGACTGCCGCGACGGCGTGATCGCAATCACACTGCTACGGAGCAGCACCCGCCCGGACCCGGTGGCCGATGTCGGCGAGCATGCGGTGACCTATTCGCTCTGGCCGCATGAGGGCCCTTGGGACCCAGCCCAGACCGTCCGTCGGGCCGCCGAGCTCAACGCGCCGTTGATGACGCGGCCCGTCAAGCCCCACGTAGGTAAGGCACGGTCGTTCTCCCTGCTCGAGGTTGATGCGCCAAGCGCGGTGGCGTCTGCTGTCAAACAAGCCTACGACGGCCAAGGCTGGGTCGTCCGCGTGTGGGAGACGTCGGGCAAGGTCGGGTCGGCCAAGATCACGTTCTGCCGCCCCATCTCGAGTGCCGAAGAGACGGACCTCCTCGAAGATCGCGTCGGCCCCGCCGATGCGAACGGGTCGACCTTGACGTTCAAGCTCAGCCCGCACGAGATCAAGACGTTCCGCGTCGAGCTGTAGGTGTAGGCAATGGCCTGTCCGTTGGCGGTCCGGCCGCCGACGGCATGACGGGTATCCAGAACCATGGCGAAGAAACGGACCGCAGTGAAGATCGTAGCGTTCGGGGACTCGATCACGCGGGGCCTAGCGGGCCAGGGCGTGACGGAGGCCAAGACGTACCGCAAGGTCCTCCAGCGGCGACTGCAGCAGGGGCTGGGTCTCGATGCGACCGTCATCAACGCAGGAGCGGACAGCGACATTACGTCGCTCGCCTTGCACCGCATGGAGCGCGACGTCCTGAGACACAAGCCGCATTGGGTGACGATCATGTTCGGCGTGAACGACGCCGGGTTCTTCAGGCCGTTCGGCCCGCCCGCGCCGTTCCCGCGGGTCGTGCCGGAGCAGTTCGAGAACAATCTGCTGGAGATCGTCGGACGGATCGTGGGCATCAAGGCCCGGCCCGTGCTGGTCACGCCCGTCCCGATGAGCCGTCACTATGGGTTGGCCCACCTGCCGTACTACCGCGAGCGGGGCCTGAACGGCTTGGTCGAGCGGTACGTCCGGATCATCCACCAGGTCGGCAAGAAGAAGGACGTGCCGGTGGTGGACGTCTTTCGAGCTTTCCAGCGGATCCCGAACTGGCACGACCTCGTCCCCGACGGCGTCCACCCCAACGCCGCAGGCCAGGCCGTCGTCGCCAAGGTCCTGTTCGAGTTCTTCGGCGACGTGTTGTAGCGGTGCTGATGCGTCCGACAGCCTAGACTTCCTTTCCAATGAGCACGACACGACTTTCGGAGAGAGCTGGGGAGGGGTATACTCTGACAATTGAGGAGAGGGCCAGTGGGAATCCGAACGTGGCTGCAGAGACAGGACCCTTGGCTTGCGGGGCTGTCTGCCCTGGCTGCAGTATTGTTCATCGGGCAGGTCGTGTGGGGCGCCCTGGCCTACCTGTACGAAACGGGAACTGGTCTGCTAGTCGTCGGTTTGCCTGCTGCAGCGTCAGGCATGCTATTCGTTGTCGGATTCCTGTTGGGCCGACGCTTCCCCAGTAGCGGACACAGCCCAGGCCAGTTAACGCAAGTCGGTCAGATCACGTTCGACTACTTACCTTCTTCTCCGACTGAGAACGGGTGGGAGCTGAAGGTTGAGGCAACGGAATCACAGACTGAGACGCAGAAACCGGGATTCGCCCTAGCTACCGATTCCCACGTCCCTGGGACTATACGAATAGAGCCGCGAGGCAGGTATTGCCTGGACTACAAGGTCCCCGACAATGAGTCATTGGCGAACGTGATCGAATGCGTCGCCAAGTACGAACACAACGCAAAGATATACGCCCAGGTGCGGATGACGTCGCGAGACCGAGCTTCAAAACAAAGCCATGGATGGCTTGCTTTCACTGTCGGGTCAGGTGCCCCCAAGAGCTTACATGAAGGCGAGTGGCACGTTCCCGTACAAGGGCAACTGTTGGAGGGCGGTTGGGTCTCGCTGAAGCTCGTGCTGGATGATGCTGTAAGCAGGACCTTCGGAAGCAGAGGGTATGTCTATGAGCGCCTCTTGAAGTTGAGGGTTCGGGGTCAGATCTCTCTGTCTCCAATTTCGCTCTATCGCATCGGCTCGGATACTGGGGTCCGATGATTGGCTTCGCCCCCGAGGGGCGCACGCACCCGAAGCGGGGCGGGAAGTCCCGGGGAAGTGCAGAACCCAGGTGGGTCCTGCGGAATCCCATGCTCATGGCAGCGCCCCGGCTGCCGTCGACAGAGCAGGCGGTCGAGGATCGCTCAGGCCGTCGCGTGCGAGGTCTCGTTCGAGTTCTCCGGCGAGCTGTTGTGGCGAGGACAGGTCTCTCTGTTGACGTCGGCTGATGGCGGCAATCAGGCCGATGCTGAGATGGGTCTAGTGAACGGGTATAATAGGGAAACAAGGAGGTCCAAGCCTGATCCACATGGACGCCGATGGTCTGACGCGAAGGCAGGTGAACCATGGTTGCCGAAAACCACATCTTGGCGTTGAAGGGGCCGCCGGGCTCCGGGGGTCGGCTGCCAACAGCGATCGCCGGGAGTGTCCTGGCTCGGATCGAGAAGCTGATCGCCGGTTCGGTCCGCATGGGCTTCCGGCATTCCAGTCAACCCCCAGGGCGGCCCCCAGAGTGGCTGAGGAAGACCTGCGACGTTCGGTTCTGTGGTGTGGAAAGCGAGGGCGATGAGACGACCCTGTTGACCTTCGAGGCTCCGCGCTTCGGTGATGTGGCCGACGAGGTCTATCGCCAGGGACAGCTGTTTGAGAGCCATCCGAGTCAAGACGACACGGGCTTTGATCTTCTCGGTGACATGCTGGATCACGTGGCCAATCGCGTGGTGGACAGCGAACGGTTCGATTCGCAGTTGCTTGAAAGGCTCAGGAGGTTCAGCCGTTCCATGAAGCGCGGCATTGAGTCCATCACGGTTCGAGGGCATCGCTTGCGGGACAGGAACCCCCCCAAGATAACCAGGCAGATCACTGAAATCGCAACGTCGCTCCGCGAGACGACACCAGCGGAATCCCGCGTCCGCGTTGCCGGGAAGCTCGACATGATCCGGGCCAGCGACAACGTGTTTGAGCTTATCCTCGATCCCGGTCAACGAGTGCGGGGCGTTTGGGTCGGCGGCGAATCGTCGGTGTTGGGCGATCTCTGGGAACGCCAGGTCGTAATCGACGGCTCGGCCGTCTTTCGTCCTTCCGGTTCTCTGCTGAGAGTCGATGCCGAGGGAATGAGGGAGGCATCGGACGGCGATCATTTCTTCTCGAAACTGCCCACGCCAACGCCCCAGCACGTGGACCTCGCGGGCCTGCGCGCGCCTCAGACCGCATCGACGGGCGCCAACGCCATCTATGGCCAGTGGCCCGGAGATGAGAGCGAGGAGGAGATCCTCACGGCTCTCAAGGAACTGGATTGATGGCGAAGCCGCCTCTCTACCTGCTCGATACGAGCGTCCTGGTTGCCTACGTTCGAGCTGGACCGGTCGGCGAATACGTGGAACAGACGTACCACCTGCGCCAATCCGGATTCAAGCCGCTGATCTGCGTTGTCTCGGCGGGGGAAATCCTCTCTCTGGCAAGACAGTTTGAGTGGGAAGATGAGAAGGTCAAGGTAATGGCGGACCTTCTGAGGGAGTTCGTTTGGGTAGACATCAGCCTGCCGGAGATCTGCGAGGCGTATGCTGAGATTGATTCATTCAGCAGGTCGAAAGGCATGCCCATGGGCAAGAACGACGTGTGGATAGCGGCGGCGACGAAGGTGACGTCCGCGACATTGCTGACGATGGACAAGGACTTCGACCACCTCGCCGATTCGCACATCAGCCGGGTCCTCATCAGCCACGAGGTCTACGGACCAGGTGTCCTGCAGTCTTCGTAGGATTCGTCGGTGCGTTGACGTCCCCGCAGTCTACTTCCGCTCCTCCCACTCGTCAGGTTAACCAGGCAGCTGCGATCAGGAGGGGGTTGATGATCAGGCCGGCGATGATGCCCGCTTGCGCCCAGCGCCGGGCGAGCTGCGAGGCGCGCTCGGCGCGGTCGTGCTGACCGGCGGCGTACCAGCCGTTAACCTGCGCCGATTGTACCACCGCCACCAACCCGAACGGGACGAACATCAGCGTCGCTAAGACGACCAGTCCCGTGTGGCTCTTGACCGGTTCGACGTCATCGGGCGTGGGGCGTTGGGCGTCGGGATCGGCCGAGCGGGGCAGTCGCGCGTTGCACCGCGCACAGCGGGTAAGCGTTTCGTCGTTGGGGCTGCCACATTCTGGGCACGTATTCATGAGGCACTCGAAGGCGCTGGGTCCATCCTGCATGCGGCTCAGCGCGCTGTCTCAATCATAGCGGAAACCGTCCACGACCTGGATCGCTTGGCCATCGCCCGCGCCATCAGTACCGTCAGGATCACCGCCAGTACGAAGAACGTCAGCTCGACCACCAGGGCTGACCGGAGCGACTCGACCACCAGGCCCAGCCAACCGCCTGCCTCCTCGCGCCGCTGGTCCGTGGCGCAGAACAGGGCGCGGCGACAGAACGAATTCGCGTTGCTCAGCAGTGTGAAGACCCACACCGAAACGAAGAACATCAGACCCGCCGAGGACGATCCGGTGGCCGATCGATCCGCCCGCCGCATCGCCACCAGGCCCGCCACCAACATGATCAGCAGGGGCAGGCGGAACAGAAGCGTCAGGCCGGTTCCCTCCTCGAAGACGCCCTCGTTGTAGACGGCCGACCGAACCGTCTTGCCCGCGATGGGGATGATGATGTAGACCGTCGCGCCCAGGTACGGCCAGATCCGTCCGCCGATGATACATGCGATGGGGATCACGCCCATCGTCAGGGCGACATCGGCGACCACGTCGACCGCCGCATACGAACGGAGGTTCCACAAGAACATCACGTCGGCCATCAGGACGAACAGCACGACCTCCGTCACGGGCGAGAGCGTGACCTCGTCTTCCAGCTCGGCGTCGTCACGGCGGCCATATAACACGAGACAGCCAATCGCCGTTCCCAGACCCACCACCAGGCCGAACGTCACCTCCATGACCTTCCACGCGTCGATGTACTTGGCGATGGCGGCCGTGGGGAACGGTGCGTGCCATGCACAGTAGGCCTGCAGGGATTGGCCGGACGTGAATCCGATCCCGCCCGCCACCAGGCCGAAGAACGTCATCGCGACCGCCCGACCGTCGCGCCGGATGAACGCGAGGTAGGCCAGCAGCCCGACCAGCGCGAACGACAATCCGCCCCACAGCTCCATCCTGGGTTCCCAGTCCGGCTTGCCTGCGTTCCAGTAGTCGCTGAAGTAGATCCGGGGGAGCTTCTGGTTGACGGGGGCGAGCGGCGTGTTGAGCGCCCAGACGCCGATGAGCCACAGCCCGATCATCACGAGCAGGACGATCGCCAGCTCCGCCGCCCCGTATCGCCGCCGGCTCAGCCCGATGCCCATGAACGCCCCGGCCAGGCCGACCCAGATCGCGCCCTTGACCGTCGTACCGAGCATCCCCCACCAATATCCGACCTCGCGGATCCCCGCGTCATGCGACAGGCCGAGCGTCTGACCGTACGTCATCGACGCCCCGAAGCTGAAGCCGACGGCGGTCAGGGCTGCGATCCTGGCCAGCCGCAGCCCGCTCGCCGCCGGCGCGATGAGCAGGGCGATCGTCAGGCCGATCAGGACACCGGGGATCATCGCCCCGCTCTCGTGTCCGTACTGCCCGCGGATGCCCCAGCCCAAGCCGCCCGCCAGCATCGGGGCCAGCAGGCACACCCAGATCGGATAGCGGGTCGGTCGTCCGAATGGCGTGGTCATGGCGGGCACTCCCGTTCGTGCCGTCCCCCGGGGTCAAGACGCCGGCGGCAGCCATTGGGCCAGTGCGGCCTCGACGTCGGCGGGATCGATGTCGTCGAAGGCGGCCGCCGCTTCGCGGATCGTCAGGTTGTTGGCCACCGCGTGTTTGACCACCTCGGCCGCCCGTTCGTAACCGATCACCGGGTTCAACGCGGCCCCCAATCCGACCGTTCGCTCGGCGTACCGGCGGCAGGCGTTCTCGTCCACCTCGATGCCGTCGATGCATTTCGTACGGAACACCGGCAGGTAGTCTGTCAGGATCGCCTGCGATTCCAGCACGCAGTGGGCGATGAGGGGCATCATGACGTTGAGTTCGAACTGTCCCGCGCCCGCCGCCTGGGCCACCGCCAGACCGTTGCCCTGGACCCGGAAACAGACCATGTTCAGACACTCGCACATCACCGGGTTGATCTTGCCGGGCATGATCGACGAGCCCGGTTGGACGGCGGGCAGGCGGATCTCGCCGATGCCGCTGGTCGGCCCGCTGCTCATGAGCCGCAGGTCGTTGGCGATCCGACCGAGCTCCATCGCCAGGTCGCCGAGCCGGCTGGCGTACGCGGCGGCCGACAACTGGCTCTGCATCGCCGACGGCAGGTGTTCGGCCACGACGAAGGGCAGGTGTGTCCAGTCGGACAACTGTGCGACGGCCAAGCGTGCGTAGTCGGCCGGACAGTTCAACCCCGTGCCCACGGCCGAGCCACCCAGTGGCAGGGGGTGGAGCAGCCAGCAGACGTGATCGAGCTCGGTTTGACATCCCGTTACCGCCACCGCCATCCCGCGGAACCGATCGGCAATCCGGACGGTGGCGGCATCCTGCAGATGCGTCCGGCCGGCCGTCCACACGTCGCCGGTTCGTTCGGCCAGGGCTGTGAGGGCATCGGCCAGTTCGCCCAGGACGTCATGGAGTCGCACCTGTAGGATGCGGACGGCCAGCTGCGTCGCGGTCGGGATCGTGTCGTTGGTCGACTGCGACATGTTGACGTGATCGTTCGGGTGAATCAGGTCGGTCCGGTCGCGAGGCTGGCCGATCTTCTCGAGGGCTACGGCGGCGACGACTTCGTTGACGTTCATGTTCAGGCTGGTACCGGCCCCGGCCTGATAGACGTCGACGACGAACTGGTCGCGGTGTGCGCCGGCGATCAGGTCCTCGCAGGCCGACGCGATCGCGTCGCTGATCTTCGCGTCGAGCACCCCCAGCTTGCCGTGCGTGAGGGCGGCCGCCCGCTTGATCATCAGCATCGCCTCGAACAGCTCCCACCGCGCGGGCTGGCCCGAGACGGGGAAGTTCTCCATCGCCCGCGCGGTCTGCGCGCCGTAGTAGGCATCGGCCGGCACGCGCATCTCGCCCAGCGTGTCGCGGACCGTACGCGTGGGACCGGCCGGCTCGTCGCCCTTGGCATGCATCGCGGTTCTCCTGAGACCCACGCCCCGTGTCAGGTTGTACTGCCCGCCGCGGAGACGTTCAAGCGCGCAAGTCGGTCTGCAGGTGGAAGGGTTGGAGCGATTCGGGAGGGGGATCGGGCGCACTTCGTGTCCGACCCTCGCGGGAAAGCGAATGTGTTGACGGATAGCCCAGACATGGGTACCAAATGCGATTAGGGGGTCTGGCCTGCGGTCATCGCTAAGCGGCGGGCGAGACGCCCAATCCCTGGAACCGAGGGTACCGAGATGATTACCGAACTCCGACTCAAGAACTTCAAGGCCTGGCGGGATACTGGGAGCGTTCGCCTGGCGCCCCTCACGGTGTTCTTCGGCACCAACAGTTCCGGCAAGACGAGCATCACCCAACTCCTCCTGATGCTCAAGCAGACTGCGGAATCGCCAGATCGCCGCCGCGTCCTCCATCCCGGGGACAGTAAGACCCTTGTGGACCTGGGGACCTTCCATGATCTGGTCTTCAACCACAAGCGAGACGACCGCTTGTCCTTCCACCTTAGGTGGTCCCTGCCGCAGATTCTGAAGGTCAAGGATCCCCAGTCCGAGTCTACCTGCTCAGGCAAAGAACTGATGTTCGAGGCGACGATCCAGGAACAACACCCGGAGACAGAGGGCCTGACGGTTGGGAGCTTGGCCTACACCCTCGGCGATCCACGGAACAGCGGCCTGAGGATCCGCATGGCGTGCCAGGAAGAGAAGCCTGAGAAGTACGATATGGAGGCCGAGGGATACAAACTGGTACGAAACCCCGGGAGGCCCTGGCCCCTCCCGCCACCCGTACGGTTCTATGGCTTCCCTGACGAGGCTGTCGCGTTCTATCAGAACACGGGATTCTTGCCCGACCTGACGCTGGAACTGGAACGTCTTCTCAGGGGGCTTTGCTACCTGGGGCCGTTGCGCGAATACCCGAAGCGAACCTATGTATGGTCGGGTGAGGACCCAGAACACGTGGGGTGGCGGGGCGAGCGCTCGATAGAGGCCTTGCTGGCAGCCCGCAAGCGGCGTCTGAGCCGGGGGCCGCATAAGAGAACGGAGCCCTTCGAGGGTCTGGTGGCGCGTTGGCTGGAAGGATTGGGGCTCATCGAGTCCTTCCAGGTCCGTCCCATTGCTCGGCATCGCAAGGAGTACGAGGTCTTGGTTCGGACGTCCGCGTCTAGGCAGAATGTTGGCATCACCGATGTCGGCTTCGGTGTTTCCCAGGTATTGCCGGTGGTGGTGCAGTGCTTCTACGCGAAGCCGTCCTCGACGATCATCTTCGAGCAGCCCGAGATCCACCTCCACCCGCGGGTACAAGCAGCGCTGGCGGATCTGTTCATCGAGGTAATCCATACCCGGGAGGAAGGCAAGAACCGCAACGTGCAGATCATCGTCGAGAGCCACTCCGAGCATTTCCTACGTCGGCTGCAACGTCGCATCGCGGAGGAGGAACTGGCCCCCGAGGAAGCAGCGCTTTACTTCTGCGAGCTTGCCCCTGACGGAGCTGTGATGACGGAGCTTGACGTTGACCCGTGCGGAAACATATCGAATTGGCCTGAGGGGTTCTTCGGAGACGACATGGAGGATCTGGCGGCCATGACGGACGCAGCTATGCGCCGAGAGAGGAAGGGATAGCGTGTGTGTCGTTGTCGTCGATACGAACGTCCCGGTCGTCGCGAACGGGGACTCACATGTAGCCCCTGAATGTACCGCGACATGCGTTGGCAGACTGAGAGAAGTGATGAAGACGGGGCGGATCGCGCTTGACACCGGATGGCGGGTCATCACCGAGTATCGGCACAACCTTGAAACGAGAGGCCAGCCAGGTGTCGGCAGTGCGTTCCTGAAATGGGTACTGACAAATCACAGGAATCCGACGCGCTGTTCCCTGGTGGAGATCACGCCCAAGAGCTCGACGCAGGAGGACTACGAGGAGTTCCCGAGGTCATCAGCACTCAGGGGCTTCGACCCTTCGGACCGGAAGTTCGTTGCGGTGGCCTGCGCCCACGAGGACCGTCCGCCCATCCTGGAGGCAACCGACACCAAGTGGTGGACGTACCGAAGGGCGCTGTCGGATTCCGGGGTCGTGGTTGACTTCCTCTGTCCCCAAGAGATCAGAGCCCGACGTAGGGTCCCCCGCTCGTAGCAGGAGAACACGGGAGTCGGGAGGGAGGGTTCCTTCCAGCATCCCAAACCCGCAGCCAACCGTGAGCCGGCGGCAGACCTGATCAACTACTCAAGCGGGATGTCCCTTCGGCTTCCGCAGGCGCCAGTTCCGAGATCCGCTGCATGATCAGGTCGGCGACCTCGCGTTGGACGCCGCGGTCGCGCGGGCGGTCGTAGTAGGCGCTCAGGTCGATGGGCTTGCCGTAGCGGACGCGGGCGCGGTGGCGGCGGAAGAACGTGATCGGCACGTTGTCGTCGTAGCGGACGCCGCTGACGTGGACGGGCAAGACGGGCGTTCGGGTCCGCAGCGCGATGAGGGCGATGCCCTCTTTGGGGCCCAAGGCCTCATCGGTAAGCTCGATGCGGCCCTGCGGGAAAATGCCAAGCGCTCCACCGTTCTTGACCAGACGGAGGGCGGCCTTGGTGGCTGCGGTGTCCACGCCGGTGCGCGTCGTCGGGATACAATCGATCAGCCCGCTGAGGTACCTGACGCCCGGGATTCGGTAGTACTCCAGGGCCACCATGAAGCTGAACAGACGGTGCGGACTGGCGGCCAGCATCAGGATCGGGTCGAGGGGCGAGTTGTGGTTGGCGGCCAGGATGACGGGGCCTTCGGGAGGAAGCGTGCACGGGCCGACGCGCTGAAGCCGGAACCACCATCTGCAGTAGAAGTCCAGAACGTTCTTGAGGAAGTTGATCCACGGACGGAACGGCGCGCGGCGTTGGCGGTAGATCGCCACCGCCGCCCACGCGGTCAGCAGCGAGATGGCCATGGCGAGCAGGATCCACGGTACGGCGGCGTCCAGGACGCCGGGCCGAAACGGGACCAGGCCCAGCAGGCCGGTCACCACGAGCAACCCGCCCATGGCGGCCCAGTCGCTCAGCCCGAAGATCCGACCGCGGGCGTAGTCGGGCACGATCCGCTGCGTCAGCGTGCTGACACTGATGATGACGCCCGACCCCCCGATGCCCAACAGGACCGCCAGCACGGCCCCGATCCAGATGGTGTCCGTCCACGCCAACCCCAGCAGGGCGACGCCCCCCAGCAAGAGCGACCAGGTGATGGCGATTTCGCTGCGGAGGGCCTCGCCGAAGGTCGTCAACAGGACGGCACCCAAAACCATCCCGCCCGCCAACGTCCCCCGGAAGTAACCGAGCACGGCGTAGTCGGGCATCTGGTATCGCGTCAGGACCAAGGGCGTCGTCACGCTGTTGAAGGCGGACGAGGCCATCCAGAACAGCGCGGTCAGCAGGATGAGATGGATGACGCGCCGGTGGCCGCCAACGTAACGAATGCCATCTCGCATGTTCCGCCACCAGCCGCCCGCCCCTGCGATGTCCGTGGCGCCCGTTCGCTGTCGGGCCCGCGGCGGGAAGATCATCAACACGAACCCGGCGCTGGCCAGGAACGTCATCGCGTCGATGCGGAACGTCCAGGGCAGGTAGTTGGCCGCCAGCCATCCGCCGACCAGGAAGCTGATCATCGCACAGATCGTGCCCATGCCGTTGATGACGCTGTTGGCGCGAACGAGCTGGTCGTCGGGCACGAGGGACGGCAGGATCGACAGACGCGCCGGGCTGAAGAACGTCGCGAACACGCCGATCAGCAGCAACGGCAACAGGCCGAGGTGCACCGGCAGGGCCTCCCCCTCGCCCAGACCGCCCAGCAACGGCAACAGCGGGATCGACGCGACGATGCCGGCGCGGATCAGGTCGGCAACGATCAGAATGTACTTGCGCGGCACGCGGTCGGCCACCAGCCCGGCCACCGGGCCGAGCAGGAAGAACGGCAGGAAGAACACGAACAGCATCGCCGCCGTCACGCGGGTCTGTTCGTGGCCCTCCCGGACGTGCATCAGGCTCATCAACCCCAGCTCGCTGAGGTGATCGCCAAACGCACTGATGCCATACGCCGCCCACAGGCACAGGAAGTTTCGGTTCAGACGCAGTCGCGGGGGGAACGCGGCGCGCAGCGTGTCAGAATCCGTGCTCAATGCCCGTACTCCCGCAGGATCTTGCAGGCAGAGGGGGCACCGTGGCCGGTCAGGCGGCTGGGCGTCGGAAGATCAGGCTCGCCTCGGACGCACCCCATGGGGCAGTATCGTAGACCGCATCGGCAATCCAGGCAACGTAGAGTCAGGTAGACAACACGCCCTGCCGGGCTGTTCCAATGTGAGTGCGTGCGGCTCAGCTTCCGGGGAGATCGCCGCGTCGGGTCGGGTGCCAGAATCGCAGGTCGTCGACGGTCAGGCCGGCGTGCTTGAGCAGATCGAGGTGGTAGATGAACTGGCCGATCTCGTCTCGGCGGTGGGCGTCGGTGCAGAAGGTGACGGCCGTATCGGTTCGGGCCGCCTCGCGGATCAAAGGCACGTCGGTCTCGACGACGTAGTGGGCGTTGATCTCGACCGCGACGCCGGCCTGACGGGCCATCTCGACCACATGGGGGACGACGTGGTCGGGAACATCTTCCACCTGACCCGTGAGCCAGCGCAGCGGGTGCCCGAGCACGTCGATGCCCGTTCGAAGGAGGCGCTGCACGTGTGCCAGCCAGACGTCGAGGATCTCGGCCGGGTCGTTGCCGGCCTGCCAACTGACGGGCAGCCAGTGTACGCTGCCGACGACGACGTCCAACCGGTTGATGAGATTCGGGTCAACCGTCAATCGGCCGTCGGCCATCATCTCGACCTCGACGCCCGTCAGCAGTCCCTGGTCGCGGAGGGCGTCCACCTCGTCCAGATGACGGACGAGGCGTTCGTTGCCCCAGGTCAGATGCCGATCGAACAGCGACGGGTTGGTCATGAACTCCCATCGCCACGCCAGGTCTTCGGGGAAGTAAATGGCGAAGCCGTGATTCGTCATGGCGACGCGCCGCAGCGACGCATCGCGCTGAATGGCTTTGACGTACTGCTGCGGGGTGACGGCGTCGTCACAGCAGTAGCTGAGGTTCGTGTGTGCGTGATAGTCGTCGAATGTCATGTGCGTCAGGTCTAAGACAGGAAGAAGGTCAGTACCATCGTTTCAGAGGTTCACGTGCCCGCCCTGTCCTGTTCGTCGAGGGCCCGCAACTCCGGCACCACGTCCAAGTTTGGATGCTTCATCACCGAGCAGACTTGCGACCAACCCTCGAAGGCCCGGTCGGACGTCATGTCCGGCACGAACCCGAAGTCGAGGTAGCATTTGAGCGCCGGGATCCGTCGCGACGACGTTCCCAGGACCCCCCGGTCGTGCGACTGCGCCAACCGCTTCATGATCACCGTCAGCATCGGCTTGCACAGGCCGCGACCCTGCGCCTCGGGCCGGATCGCCACCCAGTGCACGCGCCCGTAGCAGACGCCGTCGCCCTTGTAGTTCGGCGCGTACCAGGCCGTCGTCGTCCCGATCTCCCGCCCGGACGAATCCACCAGGAAGTAGCATCGATCTCCCATGGCGGGCAGGTCGTAGCCGAACTCCTTGTCGAACGTCTCCTGCGTGACGGTCAGGAACTCATCCGCCTCATCGACGATGTCGACCCACAGGTCCGCGTCGCCGGGCCGGTACAGCCGCATCGAATACCCCGTCGGCAGCGGAGAATCCGGGAAGCCCTGCAGGTCGGCTCGAAGCATGTCGATCAGGATGTTCTCCATCTTCCGTTCCCTCACCCCAGCGAACAGGGATCAGTCCCTGCCGTGCAAAGCGGTCCAGACTGCCCACCGCGCTCGTTGTGCAAGAGGCCCTTCCAGCCCCTAGACCCTGACCCCTGACCCCCATCTCACATGTGCTCGACCACCGCCCGCCCGAACTCACTGCACTTGACGCAGGTGGCGGATTGCCCTTCGGCCACGAGGAGACGGTGGAAGTCGTACGTGACCGTCCGCGCGGCGATCGCGCCGGATATGCCCTTGATAACCAAGTCGGCGGCCTCGTCCCAGCCCAGATACCGCAGCATCATCTCCCCGCTCAGGATGACCGAGCCGGGGTTGACCTGGTCTTTGTTGGCGTATTTGGGGGCCGTGCCGTGCGTGGCTTCGAAGATCGCATGCCCCGACCTGAAATTGATGTTGCCGCCGGGTGCGATCCCGATCCCGCCGACCTGGGCGGCCAGGGCATCCGACACGTAGTCGCCGTTGAGGTTCATCGTGGCGATGACGTCGAACTCGCTGGGACGGGTCAGGATCTGCTGCAGGAAGATGTCGGCGATCGCGTCCTTGACGAGCAGCTTGTCTCGCCACTTGCCATCCCCGTGCGTCGTCCAGACGGTTTCGATCGTGCGGCGGACCTCCTCGACGATCTTCGACTGGGCGTCCGGGTTGAGCAGGTCGAACCCCGGCTCGATTTGCCGGGCGTTCTGCTCGTGGGGGATCCCCGCATGGTCCTCACAATTGGCGAGCATCCAGCTTTCCCGCTGGGTGACGCACTGATCGCGGTACCGGGTCCTGGCCAGCTCGTAGCCCCAATCGCGGAACGCGCCCTCGGTGAACTTCATGATGTTGCCCTTGTGCACGAGGGTGACGCTCTTGCGGTTGTAGCGGAGCGCGTAGTCGACGGCGGCGGAGATAAGGCGCTTGCTGCCCTTTTCGCTGACGGGCTTGATGCCAATGCCGCTGGACTTGGGGAACCGGATCTTCTCGACGCCCATCTTCTTGCGAAGCCACTTGATGACCTTCCGCGCCTCGCGGGTGCGGGCGGGCCATTCGATGCCGGCGTAGATGTCCTCGGTGTTCTCGCGGAAGACGACCATGTCGACCTGCTCGGGATGCCGGACCGGGCTCGGCACGCCCGGGAAGTACCGGACGGGTCTCAGACAGACGTACAGGTCGAGCGTTTGTCGCAGTGTGACGTTCAAGCTGCGGATGCCCCCGCCGACGGGCGTCGTCAGCGGGCCCTTGATGCCCACGCGAAGCTGTTGGAACGCGGCGACGGTTTCGTCGGGCAGCCACTCCCCGCAGCTTCGGAACGCCTTCTCGCCGGCCAGGACTTCCATCCAGGCAATCTGCCGCTGGCCGTCGTAGGCCTTGGCGACCGCGGCGTCCAGCACCGGCCGGGCCGCCCGCCAGATGTCCGGACCCGTCCCGTCCCCTTCCACGAACGGGATGATTGGCTGATCGGGCACCGACAGGCGCCCGTTCGGATCGGACGTGATGGGTTCGCCGTCTGGGGGCAATCTGAGTGTCGCTGATTCATCGCTCATCACGCTCACCTGATCTGTTCGGGTAATGGACGACAGGAGCACAGCACGACGACCCGATGCTATCCGCCACGCGGACCAGCGTCAACGTTCGCATGGGGGCTTCGGAAACACCGACGAGCCTGACTCGTCCGGGTGCTACGTCTTGCGGACTGCAGCTACGAGATCCCCCGCGCGCTGCTCCCAGGTGTGTTCGCGCGCAAACGTGACACGCCGCGCTTGTGCTTCCGGCGTGTCTTCGGTCGCCGCTTGCTCGACGGCGGCTGCGAACTCACTGGCGCCCTCTGCCTCTACAATGGGAGCGGGAAATCCGGCCGCGCCGAACGCGACCGTGCTGACCACCGGCTTGCCCAGCGCGCAGTATTCGTACACCTTCAGCGGGTCGGCATGCTCGGCGATGACGTCCCGACGAAACGGGATCAGACAGACGTCGAAGGCCTTGATGACTCGCGGGACGTCCGCAAACGCGACCGCGGGCAGACATCGAACGTTGTTAAGTCTCCGCAGCGCGTCCAGCCGCACGCCATGCCTTGTCGGCCCGACCAGCACGAACTCGACGTGCGGCAGGGCCTCGGCCACCTGAACCAACAACTTCACGTCGATCCACTCAAACAGCGAGCCTAGAAAGCCCGCGATGACGCGATTCGGGCGCGCGGCAAGCCTTGACCGCGGCACCGGCTCGAACGCGCGATCGAACCAGTCTGCAGGCACCCCGTTGGGGACCATGAAGACGCAGTCCGGGTCGAAGCGGGTGATCAGGTGCTGGCGCAGCGGCTCGGCGACCGTCGTCACCACGTCGCTCATTTGTAGAAGGCACTCGTCCCACTCGGCGAAGATCTCACCCCCCCGGGGACCTGCCTGGACCTTGACGTGATCGATGCAGTCATAGCACCGAACGGCGTGAGGCAGCGCGCCGACCACCGGCGCCCATCGAGGGGTAGACGTCACCAGGATCGATTCGGACAGATCGGGGATCCACGTACTCAGCCGGCGAGTCGCGTAGGTCTCCCACCTCCGTGCGATCGCCGTCCGGCAGAGACGCACGTACCCGGGCAGCGGACAGAGACGGACCACACGGATTGAACCATCGGCAGAAGAACGCGTCCCGAAACGCAGGAATGGGTGCAGAGCGCCGCGCACGCTCGGCAGCTCGACGAAGACCACGCGATGTCCCTGACGGGACAGGACATCGGCCAATCGGCGCGTCCGCCCGCCAATCACGCTGTCGAACGCCGTGCCGGACAAGAACACGAGCTGCTGCCGCCCGGTTCCCGTGCCTGTCGGCGTGTCCTGGATCGAGGTGTCGGGCCCAGGCGTCATCTGAATCCTATGCCGAGGGCGTGAATGGGGGCGTGGTCATCTTGCCGTCGATGACGACCTCGACGATGCGGTCGACGGCCTGGCCGTCACCGTACACGTTGACCTCGCGGGCCATCGCTGCGTACGCCGACGGGTCCGACAGCAGCCGCGACGCCTCCGAGACGATCCGCTCCCGCGCCGTCCCGACCAACCGAACGACGCCGGCCGCCACCGCCTCAGGCCGCTCCGTCTTCTCGCGGAGGACCAGCACGGGCTTGCCCAACGCGGGGGCCTCCTCCTGGATCCCCCCCGAATCGGTCAGCACGAGGTGCGCCCGCAGCAACAGGGACACGAAGTCTGTGTACGGCATCGGCTCGACGAGCTTGACCCGCTCGCATCCGCCGAGGATCTCCTGGACCGGCCTGCGGACGTTCGGGTTCAGGTGAACGGGGTAGACCAGCTGCACGTCGTCAAACCGCTCGGCGATGTCGCGCAGCGCTGAGCACAGCTCGCGGAACGGTTCGCCGAAACTCTCCCGCCGGTGCGCCGTCACCAACACGAGCCGCGCCCCGTCCAGCCGGTATTCGGACGGCAGCGGACGGCCCGCGATCTTGTCGCGGACCCAGCGCAGCGCATCGACGATGGTGTTGCCGGTCAGGAAGATCGTTTCGGGGACCACACCCTCGGCCAGGAGCGCGTCGCGGGCGGTCGGCGTCGGGGCGAAGTGGTAGTCGGCCGTCACGCCGGCGACGCGGCGGTTGATCTCCTCGGGGAACGGAGCCCGCTTGTCCCGCGTGCGGAGCCCGGCCTCAACGTGTCCCACCTTGGCGCCGGCGATGAAGGTCGCCAGCGCGGTGGCCATCACCGTCGTGGTGTCGCCCTGGACCAGCACGACGTCCGGCGCGACCTCGTCCAGGAGGGGGCGGAGCGCCTCCAGCAGCCTGGCCAGCAGGTCGGTCGGGTGCTGCGCGGCCTGCATGAGCTGGAGATCCCGGTCCGCGCTGAGCTCGAGCGCCTGCATCGTGTCGGCCAGCATCTCGCGATGCTGCCCCGTAGAGCAGACCGTGAGTGCGACCTGGTCAGACCGTTCGCGGAGTCGATGCACGATGGGCGCAAGCTTGATGGCCTCGGGCCGCGTGCCAAAGACGACCAGAACGCGCTTCATGAATGATGATCCCTCACCACGTCGAGCACGGCCCCGGCCGACCGCAAACGGGCCGCTTGACACGCATGATATCATATGAAGGCTATCCGTAGAAGCATCAGCGTGATCGGGTCTGGCAGCGACGGGCGTGGGAGGACGCGAGGACTTGAGGACCCTCATCGACGGTCGATGTCTGCGTCACACCAACGTCGATGGCGTGCAGCGTTACGTGACCGATCTGATGGCGGAGCTGACTCGCTTGGGCATGCGGTTTGATCTGGCCGAACCCCGTGCCGCGGGCCGATGGGGTCAGCAGGCGTGGGAGCACTTGGCATTGCCGCGAACCGCCAAGGGTTACGACGTCCTGTTCTGCCCGGGCAACGTCGCCCCCCTGCGGATGCCCCGGGGCACGAAGCTGGTGGTGACGGTTCACTCCCTGAGCGTCCTGAAGCTGCCCGAGGCGTATCGATGGGCGTTCCGGGCCTACTATCGTTTCCTCATGCCGCGCGTCATTCGGAAGGCGGACGCGGTCATCACGGTCTCGCAGGCCCAAGCCCGCGAGATCGCCGACGCCTTCCCACAGGCGGCGGGGAAGCTTCACGCGATTCCGCTGGCGGTCTCCGACGCGTTCCAGGCGCCCGCACAGCCTCAGCGGGAGCCCGTGGTGCTTTTCGTCGGGAGTTTGGGACCGGTCAAGAACCTCCGGGGGGTGCTCGCGGCGTTCGCAGAAATCGCCGACCGCGTCCCTCACCGGTTGTCCGTGGTCGGTGCGTCGCATCTGGCGCTGAAGTCGGCGGGGGACATCGCGGAAGCCGCATCCCGCATCGGCGCCGACCGCGTCGATTGGGTCGGTCAGGTGAACGATCGTGCGGCGCTGGTAGGGATGTATCAGCGTGCCACGCTGCTGGTCTTCCCGTCGTTGTACGAGAGTTTCGGCCTGCCTGCGCTGGAGGCGATGGCGTGCGGAACGCCGGTGTTGGCGAGCGACATCCCCGCGCTGCGCGAGACGGTGGCGGACGCCGGCGTGTTCGTCGACCCGCATGACGTATCGGCCATCGCCGATGCCATGCTCGAGCTGTTGACCGATGCGGAACGGGGCGACGACTTGAGAGAGAGGGGCATCCGGCGGGCAGCCGCGTTCTCCTGGGAGCGCTGCGCCCGACAGACGTGGGACGTCATCAACGACTCAGGCAGTGGTATGCCAGCGCGCGTTTAGCGGGGCCGCGTGCGGCCCCTCCCCCGCCGCACGCGGCGGGGCTAAGCTGTCATCGTGAACCGACGAGGGAGAACGAGATGACACGCCCGATTGTTTCGCTTGGCGCTGTGCTCTTCATTTCGGCATCCATCGCGCTTGCCGAGGAGGCCGCCATGTTCGAGGTCTGGTCGGTTGATCCCCTGGTCAAGGTGTTTCGCGACGCCGCGCCCTCCGACGCCTCCGACGTCGTCGCCGAGGTCGCCCGCGGGGAGCATGCCAGTCTTCAGGTCGTCGTGCGGTGCAAGGCCGACATCGCCGGTCTGCGTGCCGACGTGCCGCCGCTGTCTCTTCAAGGCGGCAAAGGCACGCTCACGCCGCGCCCGCCGCGGTTCGTCGGGTATGTCCCGGTAGACCGCCCGACCCAGAAACCGTCGAAGGACCAACTCCGCAAGCCGCCGGCCGACTTTCCGGACCCCCTGCTCGAGTCCAAGTCCATCGACGTCAAGGCGGGACAGGCCCAACCGATCTGGGTCACCGTGAAGATCCCGCAGGACGCATCGCCGGGAACCTACCGGGGCCAATTGAGTATCACAGGCACGGTCGGCGGCAAGGGGATGTCGGCGAAGCATCCGCTGGCGATTCGCGTCTACCAGGCCGTCATCAAGCGCTCCCGACTGTGGGTGACCAACTGGTTCGCCATGCAGTGGCGGCATATGTCCATCAAACCGAAACCGGAGTCGGCGGAATACTACGCACTGCTCCGCCGCTACGCCCGGAACATGGCCGACCATCGGCAGACCGTGGCGTTGATCTCACCGCTGTCGCTGGGCACGTTCACGGCCGGCAAGGACGGCCGGCTCCAGATCGACTTCGCGCGGTTCGACCGGTGGGTGACAATCTTCAAGGAAGAGGGCGTGATCGGCCGGATCGAGGGCGGCCACATCGGCGGTCGCAAGAAGGGGTGGGAATCGCCGTTCGTCGTCCGGATCAAGCGGATCAAAGACGGCAAGGTCCAGAGCGCCAGCGTCGATCCGGGCAGTCCCGAGGCCGACGCGTTCTACGCCCAGTTCTTCCCCGCCCTGGTCAAGCATCTCCGCGCCAAGGGGTGGCTGGACTGCTACATGCAGCATCTGGCCGACGAGCCGATCACGATCAACATCAGCACGTATCGGGCGATGGCCAAGCTCGCGCGCAAGTACGGCCCGGAGCTGCGCATCGTCGAGGCCTGCCACACGAAGGACCTGACCGGCGCGATGGACGTCTGGGTGCCGCAGCTCAACTACCTGCACCAGGACATCAAGCACTACCAGGCCCGCCAGCGCGCAGGCGACGAGGTGTGGTTCTACACGTGCGTGTTCCCGCAGGGCGAGTACGCGAATCGGTTCATCGAGCAGCCGCTGATCAAGACGCGGTTGTTGCACTGGATCAACTACCGGCACGGCGTGACCGGCTACCTGCACTGGGGCTACAACCACTGGACGGCCGACAGCCCGTTCACGCACACGACCCGCCCCCACGGCGGTCCGCCGTACCTGCCCGCCGGCGATCCGTGGATCGTCTACCCGGGCAAGGACGGCCCGCTCGACTCGATCCGCCACGAAGCGATGCGCGACGGCATCGCCGACCACGAACTGCTCAGTCTCTTGGGCGAGCGCGACCCGGCCGCAGCGAAGCGACTCGCCTCCAAACACGTCCTGGATTTCGACCGCTACGACACCGACATCAAGACCTTCCGCGCCACGCGACGAGAGATCCTCGAGCGGCTCTAAAAAAGGGACATTCTACTTTTCTGCCGGGTCGCCAGACTCGCGCCGACGGCTGGCGGTCGTCAGAAAAGTAGAATGTCCCCTTTTTGCCCTTTTTGCGCGCCTGTCACTGCACCTACTTTGGGTTGGGCGTGCAGTCGCCTGGCTCCAGGCCCAACGCCCACTTGATCCCGCCCAGCAGGTGCTTCTGGAAGAGCGGGGCGTTCCAGGTCCGCTTGCTGTGGCCCAGGGATGTATAGAAGACACGGCCCTTCCCGAAGGTGCGACACCAAGCCACGGCGTAGTCGCCGTTCTTGCCGTAGAGCAGGTCCGGCTTGTTCATGTTTGTCTTGGCCGTGTTCAGACTCATCAAGACGCGCTGGTTCCTTCGCGAATACGGCGGGCCGATCTGGTAGATCTCCTCCTGGATCTTCCAGTCGGCGGGCAGCATCTTGGTGGCGGGGTGCTTCCGATCTTCGACGGCGATCGTGACCGCCGGCCCATCCGCCGTCCAGGGATGGCCCCCGAAGCTGCCGCCGATCATCTCGTTGTAACCGGCACCCCTGTAGAACTGGTCGACCGCATTGTGGATGCCGATGAAGTTCCCGCCGTCCTTGATGTAGTCGAGCAGGGTCGTGTAGACCGCATCGCTGTTGGGCAATGGGCCCATCACGAACCACATGACCGCGTCGAACTGGGCCAGGTACTCTGGCGTTACGCAGGACAGGTCGATCTGGTCTTGCGTCTCCTTGAGGTAGCCCTTGTTGGTTGTGGCCGCAAAGACACCCGAATCGGCGCCTAGCTTGGTGACGACCTCTTCGCTCAGTGCCAGGCAATCGTGCTTGTGGTCGGTGCCGTACGTCCAGTACAGAATCTTCTTGGGCTTGGCCGGTGGCTTTGCCTCGGGGTTGAGCGACGGGCCCTTCTGGTCACTACATGAGCACAGCGCCATCAGCAGTCCCAGGCATACGACGTGTCTCAGTTTCATGGTCGTCTCCCTTCTTCGACTACGACGTGCGAACTCAGCCATGCGAACCGCCTCTGCCGCCCCCTCACTACACCCCTTCAAGGCAGGCACAAGCGGTTATGGTATGATGTCGCAGCGTTGTCGACAAGACACGGAAAAGGGGACATTCTACTTTTTTCCAGGGCGCGCCCGGGCGTGTTGAAGGCGCGGAATGCTCCGTCCCCCCTCAGGTGGATCGATGAGGTGGATCGCCCGATGACGGACGACGCGTTGGCTGCGATGCGTCAGAGCGTCGACCGGCGGACCCCGTAGGGGGCCAAACCTGGCGCCGCCGGACGGCCGTTCCGCCCGGCATCGAGTCCTCGTTGCGACCACCTAGCCGCCCACGCAGGGGCGCAGACCCACAAGGCAACCCCAGCGCCCCGGCAAAAAAGTAGAATGTCCCCTTTTTTACCTTCCCCTTTTTTACCGGCTTGAGACGGCGAGCAGGTACGTGGCGTTGTGGGGGAGCCAGGGCTCGTTGGTCTCGAATTGGGGGATGGTATTGGTGCGCATGTCGAATATTGGCTTGTCAGGGCCGGGCTGTCGCCGTGCGATGCCGTTGCAGACGGCGCCCGGCACGGCGCCCCGCCGATGTCCCGGGATGGAGAGGTACCTGTGGTGGTACCTGGGCGGATTGAAACTGCCTTGGCCCTCCATCATGCACAGCCCGAACGGATTGCGGCCCAGGACCCAGTCAATCTGTCTGGTGGCCAGCGCGAGGAAGGCGTCGTCCTTCGTGAGCTTCCAGGCGCACGTCAGGGCCCATGCCTGCATGAGATACATGGTGTTCTGGGCGACGTGATGCGTCCCCCAGGGCACCGAAAGGAAGAAGACGGGCTTGCCGCCCTGCACCAGCTTGCTGATCTTGAACGGATTGTCGGCAAGACGTTGCGAGAACCGAAGGTAGCCCATGAGGGCCTCGCGGATGCCCAGGTCATCCCCGTGGGCCAGGGCGTACAGCGAGAGCGCAGCCACTTCCGACCCAAGATGCGTGCAGCCGATGTGCGGGGTCTTGCCGCCGGGGGCGCGCGCAAAGCCTCCCTTATACCTGCCCGACGGAATCTGTCGTTCCAGCAGTCGCTGTGCGTGGGCCCTCGCCAGTGAACCGTACTTGGCCGAGCCAAGGACCTTCTCGAGCTCCAGACACGCCAGCAGCGAGAAGGCCATCTCGCCTTCTCGCTCCTTTTCCGTGATGGCGTGATAGAAGCGCTCGGCCGCTTGAACGTACTTCTGTTTCTTGGTCAGCCTGCCGAGCAATGCGAGGGCCGCACTGGCCCTCTGGTTCCTGTAGTTGTGCGCCTTGGGGTGACCGAGAAGTGGCCGGTCGTCATCGGTGCCGGGCTTGTTGTCGGTCTCGTACTCCGGGGGGGCCCAGTATAGCGCCGTCATCACGCGCCCCCGGTACACGTTCGCCCAGAGCCTGCCGGTCTCCTCATCCTGCATCTTGAGGAGCCAGTCGGCGCCCCAAGCGGCCTCATTGAGGGCTGAAGGCACGCCCTTCGATCGGGCGTGCTCATCCATGATCTTCCCGGCCCGCTCGTAGGCATACGCCAACGCATAGACACTAAGCGCGGCAAACCCACAACTGTTGTACTTGTTGTAGTCCCCCGCATCATGCCAGGCGCCGGTGACGTCGCGGTGGCTGCCGTCCGGCATGCGTGCATCGTCCATGTGGCAGGCCTTGTGCCACCCGGGGACTTCGCATCCGCATCGTTGGTAGTAGTAGAACTCGGCAGCCGGACCGACGGTCCGTCGTTTCAGCACATCGCGAGCGATCGAGAAGGGGTAGGAAGCCCCCGACAGTCCCCCGACCTTGGCTTCGACCCGGTAGCCGCTCCCCGGCTTGAGACCGTCGATCACACCGATGAAGTAGTGTCTGTCCCACACGGGGATGGCGCCGGCGGATGAGAGTTGGCCCTTACAGACCTCTTGGCCCTGTGCGTCTACGGCCCTGTAGGTCCCGCCCCCTGACGCCGGGACTGTCGATTGGACCAGGATCTCCGCAGGTCGGGAAGGGTCGTATCCCACCTGGTTGCAGAGGACATCCAGCGGTGGGGGCTTGTCGGTCAGGGCTCGCGCGCACGCGTCGTCCACGAAAGCCACGCCGGAATGGTCCCTCGCCCAGATGATGCACTCGATCCATTTCGCGGCGCTTGGCACATCGTCGGTCACGGCGAGGCGGGTCCATTCGCAGGTCTCGGAAACCGCTTCGCTCCGGCTTGTCAGGAGCTTGGCGTCACGTGAATACCAGTTGATGCAGACATACACGGGGCCCGAGTCGATGAGTTTGACCTGGACTTCGAACGATGCCCGCTTCGAGCCTGGCGGCAAACGTCGCTTTCCAGTTCGAATCCCAAAGTCGCCCGTCGTCGTACCGAGCTTCAGGGCTCGTGTCCCGGCTCTCCCGGCACCGTTCTCGAAAGCGCACGCGCCCTTCCCGCCTCCCGGGCCGACCACATACCACGTCGTGGCCCGCTTGGCGTCGCCGGCCTCGAACCCGGGGTTGGCGATCAAGTTTTCCGAGGGCCAGAGGTCACCCCGCCCGGGCGTCGCAAGCACGGTCAGACTCAGAACGGAGACCAGCACGCTTCTCATGATCACACCGCCTTCGTACAGGTTCCCATCGAGGAGGGATATCCCCCCGGGGACCGAGGATGCACAACGCCCCCGAGACTACGCCGCATCCCTGTCAGGTGATAGACGAAGCATGTATGAACTTGTCGAAAAAGGGGACATTCTACTTTTTCGCCCGTCCGAGCCTCGGCACGGGCCTGTCGACCGGGCAAAAAAGTAGAATGTCCCCTTTTTTCGCTACGGTCTGCCTGCGATGTTCTGCTTCAGCTCCTCCAATCGCTCCAGGGTGACCTCAGCCACATCGAAGTCCCCGTAGATCACCCGGTACATCGGCGCGCCTGTCCGTCGGTACCACAGGACCGGCCGATCCGCTTGTCCGCGCTTGACGCCCTTGCCCACGTAGCACCACTCCAACTCCCAATTGTGCAAGAGGTAGAAGCCACGGGTGATCGCGTTTCGCATGGCCTCCGCCTTCTCCTGGCTGTCGACGCCCAGTCCGTACCAGTCGGCCTCGGCGGCGGCGGCAGCGAACTTGGAGGGGTCCAATCGATCCGGGAAGCGGCCTGCGTTGCCGCTGACCCAGATCCGAAGAAGGGCCAAGATGTCCGCTTCTGACGGATCGCCTTCCGTCATCTCCATCTTGGTCGCCAGCGTGTAGCCTTCGGGCGGCGTCATGCTGAACAGCGATGCGTCCAACTCCCGATTGAGTACGAACTGACTCATGACCATTCTGTTGCTGCCATGCTCGAATTCCACCTGCAGCAGCTCGCCACGCTTCGCGTCGGCCCAAACGGTACACAGCCAACCGTCGTCGGGCATCCGCCACCCCTTGGCCCGACGGCCGAGGACCTCTCGCCGTTCCAGTTCCTCTGCAGCATCGCTGCCCATGATCGCCCTCAGGTCCGCCAACCAGTTGCGGTGGTAGGGGTTCGTCATGTCCTTGACGGTCGCCAAGTGGGCCATTTTCTGCTCGGTCATCAGCGTGAGGATCTGCCCGCCGTTCCAGTCAAAGACGCCGATCATGCCGGACCTTTCGGCGCGCATCTTGCCTGGTTCCATGAACATCACATCGGCCGTCCCTTCACACCGACCGTCGCGGTAGCTGCTCAGTTGGAAGCAGATCGTGTCTGCCTGTTCGATCAGCGCCCGCACCTCCGCCAAGGCAACCCCCGCCCCGGCTCCCAACGACCACACGACGACCCCCGAGATACATGCAGCCGCCACGGAAGCGGCACCAATCTGCACTCGTCTGTTATGCATCAGGTTTCTCCCCAGCCAGAGCGTCCGGCGCATCCGTGGAAGTCCGGCCACGGCTCCGGCGTCATCGAAGGCCATCAGCACCTGTCGCCGAAGATCGGCCTGGTGTGCGGTACGAGGCGCGTCGTCGATCTCGGCTTCTAGGATGGCCTTGCGGAATTCGTTGTCGTCAGCGAACACGGCTATATCTCCTCAGGCGTCCTCGGCTGTTTCGCTGAGGATCGCCCGCAGTTTGTTTAGCGCCCGATGGTGAATGGTCCGGGCGTTCCAGATGCTGACGCCGACGACGGTCGCGATCCGTTCGTACGGCAAGTCCTCGAAGCTGCGCAGCGTGATGACGGCTTGTTCGCGCGGACTGAGTCCGGCGATCGCTTCATGGAGCCTCGGCCAATCCAGTCTTCGCTCGACCTGCTCATCGCGGTCGGTGCACAGGCGGATCTGCTGAGTCTGGACGGCCTGGCCCAGCAACTGTCGATGACGAAGGACCCGACGAATGTATGCGTTGACCTGATTGGTGGCGATCGCGTACAGCCAGTTGGCGAAGTCCTGCTCGGTTTGACCTGTGAAGCTGCGGACCTGGCGAGCGACCTCCAGGAACACCGTCGAGGTCACGTCCTCTGCCGCTTCCCGGTCGAACAACCTGTGGATGCAATACCGGAGGACGCCGGCATAGTGGCGGTCGTACAACTGGCCCAGCGCGTCACGGTCCGTCCGAGCCCTGCGCACCAGTTCGCCGCCGCTGTCCGCATCTGCTGTCATCGCGTCAGTCGCCATCAACACCTGAATTGCGCAACGGCGTCAGATGTTACGAGAAGAAAAAAGGGGACATTCTACTTTTTCGCTGCGGGCCAGGCACTCGGGATTCCCGTCGACCCGGCGGAGGGGGGCACAGGGGACGCAACGCCTCAGTGTTCGGTCAAGCCGCCGCCCAACGGAGCCTTGTCGATGTGTCAAAAAGTAGAATGTCCCCTTTTTTTCAACAGCCCGCGCAGGCCGGCAAGGTTCGTTCTCAGGGTGACCGCGGCATCCTGATCGGTTCTGTGCCCCAGGATGCCAATGGGCCCGCGGTAGCCGCTGTCTCGGATGATGGTCAGAAGCTCGAGGTCACGATCGCCCTGCCCGATGGGCAGGATCTTCTTGCCCACTTTGTCGCCGTCCTTGACCATGCCGTTGAGGTTGAGGGCCAGCAGGTGGGGCAACATCCTCTTGAGTAGCTCGCCAAACCGGTCGAGATGCGAGTGACCGTGATGAAGATTGTAGACGATGCCCACGTTGGGAAGCTTGAGCCGCTCGATGACAGCGATCTGGTTCTCCGCCTCGCCGAACCAACCGCCGTGATTGTAGAGACCGACCTTGCAGCCAAGCTTCGCGGCCTGCTCGGCAATCGGGCGGATCCTTCGGGCCGCATCCTCGACCTTCTTGGTCTGCTCCTCTTGGTTCCTCGCCGGCCCACCCCCTCCGATGCTTGTCCAGAGCTCCGTCTTGATGCCGTGACGCTTCAGCAGATCCAGAATGATCCGCGCATGAGGATGCTTGACGTCGCTTGGGAACCAGAAGGCCTGCAGCTTGATCCCGTGTGTCTTCAGCGCCGCCATCTCTCGATCGAAGGTGGGGATATGCTGCGCCCGCCAGTCGTACGCGAATCGCCGAAAGCCCAAACTCCTCAGCATTTCCGCCCGTTCCTCAGGCCCTCGTTTCTTGGCGTCGAAGGGCACGATGCACCAAGCGACCAGGTTGTCGCTCGAGAACAGATTCGCGCCGCCCTCGGCAACAGACGTCCGTTCTCGCCGAGCACCCTCCCCGGCGAGTGACACGGTGTGACCAAGGAGCAACGCAACTGCGCAGAGTGCTGCCTGGAAGGGATTCATCAGCATGTACTGGCACATGGCTTCGTCCTCGCAAAAAAGGGGACATTCTACTTTTTTGTTTGGGTCCAGGGCCTCGGGAGCGCCTTCGCTCTTGCGGAGGAGGCCACAAGCAAGGAAATGCTTCAGTCTTCGGTCAAGCCGCTGTCCAACGAAGCCCTGTCGATGTCTCAAAAAGTAGAATGTCCCCTTTTTTACTTGCTGAGCAGCTCGAGGATCTCTCGCCGGGTCACGCGGAATGCTTCGACATCGGTGTCGTATTGGTCGAAGTCCAGCACGTGCTTCGAGACGAGTCGCTTTGCCGCCGCTGGGTCGCGCTCGCCGAGCTGGCTGAGCAGCGTGTGGTCGTCGACGCCGTCCCGCTGGGCCTCGTGCCGGATCGAATCCAGCGGCCCATCCTTGCCCGGGTAGACAATCCACGCATCGCCGGCGGGCAGATAATCGGGCAGCGGATGCTTCAGCGTCGTGTGCGTGAAGGGGTTGCTGCCCCAGCCACGATTGTACCCCCAGTGCAGGTAGCCCGTCAGCCCATACCGATAGTTGATCCAGTACAGCAACCGCAACTTGAGCACACGCTGCTCGATGAACCGGTTGGCGTAGTCCCTCTGGGGAAAGACGCAGACGTACTGCCACAGCTCGTCGCCGGCCTTCTGGCGGGCGCGATAGAACTCCCAGTCCCGCCCCAGTAGGTCCAGTCGCGGCACCCAGATGTCAACCGCGCCGACCAGGTTCCTGGACAGGACCGCGTCGATGAGCCGCAGCTCCGGTCCGTACTTGCGGAACAGCTCGGCGACCTGACGATAGCTCCAGTCGTTCGTCAGGATCGGCTCGTCCCCGAGATGCTGCATGTAGCAGTCCAGCCACCCCCGCTCGCGAAGGTGCTTGACGAGCACCGGCAGGTACCAGCCATAGAAGCGGTGTGCTTCCGGGCTCGTGGGCTTGACCCTGGCGCCGCGGACCTTGCCGTCCACCACGCGATAGGTCCGCACAAGGTAGGGGGAGTAGAATTCGCCCTGCCGTGAGGCAACGTATCCCCCCTCGATCCGACCGATGACGCCCTCTTCCTTGAAGATCTCCACCCACTTGTCGAACCGCGAGAAGTCGACGTCGAGTTGCCCGTCTGCACCCACGCGAAACGACGCCAGCCCCATCGGCGAGATCAGGGCGACGTTCTGCCGGTGCGCCGCCATGTTCCGCGCATACCGCCGCATCAGCGCGTCGTACGCTTCCGAGCCCGACTTCGGGTGGATCTTCATGTGATTCGAGATCACGCCGAAATGGTTGGTCAGCCAAATGCGAGGCCGCCCGACCGCCGCCTTGTACACGCGGATCTTCAACGCTTGGCGCGCGAAGAACGCCTCCCCGCCCGCCGTGCCCTGGATTTGCGCCGTGCTTCGGTACACGCCCGGCCGGGCGTCGAGGGGAATCGCAACCGTGATCCAGATCGGCTGGGCCTGACCGGCCTTGACGTCGATCGACGCCTCCTCGAGCAGCGGATCGGGAAAATCGTCGGGCACCTCGTGAAGAGGGGGCTTGGGCTTCCACTGCATCGCGCGATCGACGGGCACGTAGCCGACGAACCGAATGGTGACGGACGTCAACGACGCGTCGCCGCCTTCGAGCACCACAGGGGACAGCTTCGCGCGGAGTCCCTTGGTGTCCGCATCCGCTCGGACGACGACCTGCAGACTGGCGTGCTCACCCCGCGCCACCTCCGCGATCGCCTCGCCCGGCCTCGCTGGCCGGGCGTCGCGGAAGACCTTCACCAGAGGGTCCACAGGCCAGACCTGCACCCCGCCGACGGCGGCGTTCAAGGCCCGTGTCAACCCCGCGCAGCTCAGCGCCGCAATCGCAATAGCGCGGTACAGTCGTTCTGAGTGCATTCGGCAACGCTCCTATCGCTCACAGCATGGGCTTCCAGCGTTCTGCCGTCGGGGCATGCGTGTGGCGCCCGACAGGCAACCCTAGAATGCGCGCCGTCCCTGCCGATTGGAAGTGGCAACGTGTCTGAACTTGTCGGTCCATTTCCTCGCCGGAACAAAAAAGGGGACATTCTACTTTTCTGTTGAGGTGCAAGGCTTGATTTGTGGGTCTGCGCCCTTGCGTGTGCGGCCACGTGATCGTAGCAAGGATTCGATACCGAGCCCAACGGTCATTCGGTGGCACCATGTTTGGCCCGCCCACGGGGTGCCCCGGCTGACGCCCTGATGCACCACAGGCAATCCGTCGTTCGTGATCGGGCGGCCCACCTCGCCGACCCACCTGGGCAGGGGATGGAGCATTCCGTGCCTTCACCGGAGCCGAGAGAAAAGTAGAATGTCCCCTTTTTTAATTAAATCGGAAGCCGTATAGGTCGGCGTCCTGGACCATGATGTACAGACGCACCGTCTTTCCCATGAGCGATGCTAGGCTGGATGCTTTGAATTGGACGTCATGTTCGATGCTGTCAACGCGGACCGGCTGGCATTCCTTGATGCGAAAGCCCTCCTCCAGATGCGTCTTGCCGCTGCGGTCCCGGACCATGTAGTTGGGCAGGAGGGCTGTCGTGCCGAATATCGTGATCGGCTTGTCGATGCCGATCCCGACGGACACCGCGCCATGGCTGGCATCCACGTTCAGTTGGAGGGTCTTGCCTGTGGCTTTGATCGGTTTGGTAATCAGGATCTGCGGCGTGTGGTCCGCCGTGAGGCTCACGTACCGGTGGTGCTTCTGGACATAAAGAGCGCCCTGGTGTTTCGGTGCACGGCCACGATAGTAATCCGCTCCCGCGCCATGGTCCCCGTTGACGACGGTGCAGTAAAACCAGTCCTCGTCTCCCATACGCACCGGTGCGCTATGAAGCCTGACCAGTCGATCGTAGCTATCGTGCTCCTTGCCGTGGGGAATCCAGGCCTCGCGGCTGACGGTACGGTCCCACGTGAAGCCTCCGTCGCGACTGGTGACGAGGCGCAACTCCATGGTTCCCTTCATATGGAGGCGGCCGATGAGCTCCTGCTCGAATCTGGCCATGTCCGGGCGCGTCTGGTCGCCGATCATCCATTCCGCGTAGCCCAGCGCAAACCCTTCTGTGTAGATGGCGCACATCCCGTAGATCTCGTCGAAGTACCGCGGGTCGGTGGAGTCGGCCGCGTCGGGATACAAGACCGGCCTAAGGGTCCAGTTTTGCAGATCCTTCGTTGCCCATCGAGCGATCGCGCGCGTCGGAGGGTGGTTGGGGCTCTGCCGCATGTAGACCCATTCCTTGTGGATGTCGTCCCAGAAGTGCAGGGACAGCTTGTAGCTGGGTTTGACCCCGCATTCGACCAGCTTGGTCCTCCAATCGGGGTCGTTGACGAAATCGGGCAACTCACGGCCGAAGAACAGACGCATACGCCATCCGGGACCGTCACCCAAGGCGACAAGAAACCGCTTGGCGGGGTCCGAGACGTTTCCGTACTGCCCCAGATCCTTCGGCTGGCCACAGGGGATGAGATTGTTGGGCTTTCCGCCGGGGGCCGCCAACAGCTTCAGATTCGGCTTGGTCCAGTGGATGCCGTCCTTGCTGATGGCGTAGCCCATCGTCTCGTATTTGAACGGCCCGTGCACGCGGTAGTAGCATTCCAGCGAACCATCCGTTCGCCGACCCACGTACACCGGCGAAAGCCCGATCGTCTCCCACGGCTTGTCCGCCGGAATGACGATGCCGCGTGGTTTGGGATGGTGCAACACGCGCCGAAACCCGGTGCTCCGCTCGATCACGTGGTCGTCCAGGAACAGCTGCCAGTGGCTTCCCTTCTGAATGTCCTTCGGCGCGACGGTTTCTCCGTGGGCCTGTAACGGGATGCACAAGAGCAGGGAGAGAAAAGGGGACATTCTACTTTTTTGCCCGGGCGCCGGGCTTGCCGCGTGGGTTTGTGCCCTTGCGTGGCCGGCCGCGGGGGCGCAAGGAGGACTCGATGCCGAGTCGAGCGGCGGTCCGGCGGCGCCATGTTTGGCTTCCCCACGGCGTGCCCCGGTTGACGCTCTGACGGACCGCAGCCAACTCCTCGTCCGTCATCGGGCGGTTCACCTCAGCGATCCATCCGGTCGGCCGCCCCACCGGGCCGTCGTGCAGGAACGTCGGGGGGGCACCTTTGCCCTTGCCGCACCACCACAAACTCGACCAGGGCCAGGCCTCCGCCCGAGCCACCAGCCCAGCCCGAAGGGGGTTCCGCTCGACGTATCGCACGACCGTCCAGAGATGCGCGTCCTGCTGGATCGGGAACGCCTTGAAGCGGCCCTGCCAGATGTGTCCGCTTCCCTGGTAATGTCGATGGTATCTCCTGACGTGTGCCGTCATCACCCACTGCATCCAGCGGCTCAGGTCACCGTCTTCGCGAGGCCACACCACCATGTGAAAGTGATTGGGCATCAGACAGTACGACAATACCCGCATGGGCAACCGGTCCAACGAATCCGTCAACAGCCGCACGAACGCCGCGTAGTCCTCACTCGTGTGGAAGACCTCCGCGCAGCCGTTCCCACGATTGATCACGTGGTAGCAGATGCCCCCCAACGAAGCCCTGGCAGTCCTTGGCATGCCCCAACACTACGCAGCGAACCGGCCAGCGTCAACAGAAAAGTAGAATGTCCCCTTTTTTCTTCGACGCCGACAGTCTAGGATCGTCAGGGAAGCGCTTCATGAACCTGATACCACACACCGGGTGAAGACATGGGGTCAATACGCCGATGTCAGCTTCTCAGCCGTGTGGTCTTGTGGGCCATGGCGGCAGCTCTTGCGATGAGCAGCGGGGCCCTTTGTGGCGAATCTGGGGGGCCTCGTCTTGTCGCGCCGAAGCCTGTGATCATCTGGCGATCGCCGGATCCCCGGAACGTCTGCCCGCGAAGCCCGGGCATCTGCCGGTTGAAGGATGGACGGCTCGTATTGACCATGGAGTACAGCCAACGGGGCTCGCGCTTCATGCCCGGCACGCGGCGGACGCCCGACGGCAAGTACTACCGGGGTAGGGTCTTCGTGTCCGATGACGGCGGTCGTACGGTCCGGGAGACCAGTTCGCATCCGCTCTACCAGGGGCGACCGTTCACTGCCGGGGGGCGACTGTACTACCTCGGGCACTATGATGACTTGGGCATCATCTGTTCGAAGGATCGCGGGGAAACGTGGAGCGAAGTCTCCTGGCTCACTCAGGGACAGGAATGGCACCAGGCGCCGTGCAATGTCCGCTACGCGCATGGGCGCGTCTACCTGGTCATGGAACGACATACGGTCCCGATCCGCCGGTACTGGCCGGTATTCAGCATCGCGCCGGTCGTGATGGCCGCGTCCACCGACGCGGATCTGACCAAGCGAACGTCCTGGACCTTCTCCAACGAGGTGCCCTACTTCAAAATGGTCCAGCGGGCCGGCGGGGTCGAGGGCATCGGCGTGCCCTTCTATAGCATTGGGTCCACCATCAAGGGCAAGACCGGTATCGGCATGGATGCGCGACCCATGGCGCCCGCGGGATGGCTCGAGACCCACATCGTGACGTTTGCAGACCCGAATCACCTGTGGCACGACCCGAAGGGCCGGACCATGTACCTGTGGATGCGGTCACACACGGGCAGAACGAACCTGGCCTGCATCGCCAAGGCAGTCGAGGATGCCCATGGTGCCATCACCGTGCAGCCGGCCGCCGCGCCGTCTGGCAAGGCCATGCTCTATGTCCCCTGCCCCGGCGGCCACCTGAAGTTCCACATCCTGTATGATGACATCTCGAAGCGCTTCTGGCTGGCGTCGAACCAAGCGACGGATTCGATGACGCGTCCCGGCCGCCTGCCCGACAGCCGCTACTCCCTGCCGGACAACGAGCGTCATCGCCTCGTGCTCCACTTCTCGCGCAACTGCATGGACTGGTGTTTCGCAGGCGTGATCGACAAGACGGACGACCCTCGCCAATCACGCAGCTATCCGACCATGGTGATAGACGGTGACGATCTGCTCGTCCTGGCGAGGTCCGGCGACCAGAACGCCAAGAACGCCCACGACGGCAACCTTCTCACCCTCCATCGCATCCCCAGATTCCGTCACCTGATGTATTGAGTAAAAGGGGACATTCTACTTTTCTGGCAAGCGCCAAACGCAAGGGCAGTCTGGCGACCGGGCGAAAAAGCACGCCTTCTTCTCTCCCTCTTCTTCCCTTCTTCGATCAGGCCCTACGCCTAAGGACCAAGAGCAACCCAAGGATGCCCGGTGCGACTGGGAGCAGTATCCCGGTAGCGGAGCCGCATTTGAAGACGGCGTTTATCTGCCGATCCTCGTAGAGCTCGATCGCAATCGGATTGGTGGTGTCGATGACGACGTAGTTGTCGTCGTCCGGGTAGTTCGGGTCGTAGATCTCCCACTGCTTGAATGACTTGCCTGGGTTGGGTACGGACGTCAGCGTCACGAGCGTACCCGAGAGGTACGCCGGCGAGTTGGGGGTCCTCGGGACCGGATCGAGCTGCACTTCACCCATGCCACCATTGGTCTTGGTAACCGTCAGGGCGTAGAAGGGCGGATGGTGGAGGATTATTCCCTCGTCGCCCACGGCGAAGACGTCTTCGGGGTCACTGCCTGAAACCGCGTACAAGGGCCCCGAGAGTGGCACCTTGGTGGCCATGGGCAACCATCCAGCGCCTTTGTAATGAAAGATCCAGCTCCCAACGAGGTAGGAAGTGGCGTTGGCGTCGTCGTATCCCCATTGGGACGCCAGGGCGAAGACGTCGTTGGGCGCGGTGCCCCAAATGCCGAAGACGTCCATGTCCGGGCCCAAGTCATGCCACAACCAATCCGTCCCGTCGTAGTGGAGGATCACGTCCCCTTCGCTAAAAGGCCCTTCCGAGGCCGCGATGAAGATGTCATTGGGCGCGCTGGCCCAGACGTCGCGGAGGTATTGCCCCTCAGCAGAGTAGAAGGTGTCGTACATCTCCATCCAGCTCGACCCGTCGTAGCCCAAGACAACCGTCCCACCGACGACACCGACCATGTTAGGCCCCAACCCGTAAACCGCTGTGAGCCACTCCGTCGTGCCGCTGTCCATCGCCGTCCAGCCCGAACCGTCGTAGTGCACGATCGTGCCGGCCTCGCCGACGGCGAAGACGTCGTTCGGCCCGCTACCCCACACGTCGTAGAGATACGGCAGCTCCGGCGGCAGGCCGCTGGCCACCGACCAGCTCGACCCGTCGTAGTGCAGGATGGTGCCGTCCAGGTAGGCGTAGTTGGCCTCGTCAAACTCGCCGCCGACGGCGAAGACGTCGTTCGGGGCGCTGCCCCAGACGCCCGTGAGCGCATCGGTGGTCCCGCTGGCCATCTCGGACCAGACGGCGCCGTCGTAGTGCAAGATCGTGCCGTGGTCGCCCGTGACGAAGACGTCGTTTGGCCCGACGCACCAGACGTCACCGAGCCATTCGGCCGAGCCGCTCTCCATCGGCGACCACGTGACCCCCTCGTAATGCAAGATCGTCCCGGAGGGCCCGACGGCGAAGACGTCGCCGGGTCTGCTGCCCCATACGCCCATCAGAGCCTCTGCGAATGGCGTATACACGCGCGACCATGCCGTTCCATCGTAGTGGAGGATGACAGGAGGGCCCAAGAACATGTTGACGCCGCCGACCGCATAGACGTTGTTGGGCCCGGTGCCCCAAACCGCCATGAGCCAGTCGGTGACGCCGCTGGCCATCTCGGCCCAGTCCGAACCGTCATAGTGCAGGATCTTGCCGCCCGTGCCCGTGGCGAAGATGTTGTTCGGGCCGCTGCCCCAGACATCCCATAGCAGTTCGCCCGCGGGCACACTGTACACGGTCGACCAGCTCGAACCGTCGTAGTGCAAGATCGTTTCGTCGTCGCCGACAGCGTAGACGTCGTTTGGCCCGGTGCCCCAGATCCCCATGAGCCACGCGTCCGGGGTCCCACTGTATGCGGTTGACCAGCTCGAACCGTCGTAGTGCAAGATGGTCTCGTCGTCGCCGACAGCAAACACGTCGTTAGGAGCGCTCCCCCAAACACCGAACATAACAAGCGCGTTCGGAGAACTCATGGTCGTCCAGCTCGACCCGTCGTAGCGTAAGATCGTGCCGTCGTCGCCGACGGCGAAGACATCATTGGGCCCGCTGCCCCAAACGCACGTCAGGGCTTCCGTTGAGCCGCTGCTCATCGACGACCAGCTCGATCCGTCGTGGCGTAAGATCGTGCCGTCGTCACCGACGGCGAAGACATCATTGGGCCCGCTGCCCCAGACGCCCCAGAGCCAGGCGGAGGATCCGCTCTCCATCGGCTCCCAACCAGCGGGGCCGAGTGCCCACGTCGAGCCGGACAGGACGGCGACGATCAGAGTCGCTAGGACAAGCCGCGGCCAGCCACGGCCTGCGGCGCGACTCATGCGATTGGCACCTGCACACATCCCCACGCCCTCCAAGATTCTGCCCATTCGCGCGGATCGTATGGTAGTCGGATGACCGTGGTCAGCGGCCACGGCAAAGAACTGGCTCCCTTCCCACCAGACCTTGTGTTAACACAGAACCGATTTTATCTCAGTGGACGCAAGAGGGGAAGAGCAACCCTTTGCTTCCTCTGCCGGCGCACCGAGCTTGCCTTGTGGGTCTGTGCCCTTGCGTGGCCAGTCATGTCGGGGTAGCGAGGACTCGATGCCGAGCCAACGGCGGTCCGGTGGCGCCATGTTCAGCCATCCCAGGGGGGTGCCCGGTTGGCCCTGTGAACTACCCCAGCCAACCGCGCGGGAGGGACCTTATAACTCCGGCCAGCCCGGTCGGCCCCGAAGAGAAGGTCACGCCTCGTTGAGTGCAGGTCAGATACGGTCGTGTCACCGGGTGATCTTGCCTGCCCGTAACGGCTCGGGTATGGTTCGAGATTCGAGGGGGTCCGAGTGGAGAGACTGTCTTTGGAGGCGAGGACCAACCATGAACCCGTCCGAAGCAACCAATCGTCGTGATTTCTTGAAGGGAACGGCGGTGCTGGCGGCCGCTGGATTGGGCGGCTGTGCGGCGACCGACAAGGGCGGCGCGGGAGCACAAGCGCATGCCCTGCCCAAGCCGAAGCTCCGCCGGAAGATCGGCCCGAACGACAAGATCCGCGTCGGGTCCATCGGGGTAAACGGCCAGGGCAACTACTCGGTGACTCAGCTCCTCAAGCAACCCGACGTCGAGTTCGTGGCCGTGTGCGACGTCTGCGACAAGCGGCGGGACGGCACCATCGCACGGATCAAGAAGGCCGCGGGCAAGGGCGACCCCAAACCCTACACCGATTTCCGCAAGGTGCTCGATCGGACGGACATCGACGCCGTCGTCATCGCCACGCCGCCACACTGGCACTGCCTGATGGGCATCATGGCCTGCGAGGCGGGCAAGGACTTCTATCTCGAGAAGCCCATGACGCTGCACCCGGCCGAGACCCGCGCCTTGCTCAACGCGGTGCGACACCACAAGGCCATCACCCAAATCGGCACGCAGATCCACGCGGTCGACAACTACCGCCGCGTCGTCGAGTACGTCCGATCGGGCAAGCTCGGCAAGATCAGCACGGTCCGCACGTTCAACATCCAGAACCAGGGACCGAACGGCATCGGCAACGCGCCGAATGGCAATCCGCCGACGGGCGTCGTCTGGGAGATGTGGGTCGGCCCGGCCAAGTTCCAGAAGTTCAACCCCACGCTGTTCACCGGATCGTTCCACCACTGTTCCTGGATGGCCTACAGCGGCGGCTGGACGCCGGGGATGGCCCCGCACATCATCGACCTGCCGATCTGGGCGCTCGAGCTCGGGTGCCCGACCCGCGTGAGCGCGACGGGCGGGCGGTACGTCATTCAGGACGCCGGCGACGCCTACGACAACCACGAGGTCCTCTGGTCGTACCCGGGCTTCACGATGACGTGGATGAGCTCGGTGGTGAACAGCTATGGTTGGGATTTCGGGCACGGCAAGCGGAGTCGCCGGCTGGGGATCTACTTCCACGGCGTGAACGGCACGATGTTCTCCAACTACGGCATGCACAAGATCGAGGCTGAGGGCGATTTCCTCAAGACCATCAAGGACGGCAAGGACACCGACCCGCCGCCGCAGTCGGTCCCGAAGTCGAAGGGCCATCACCGCGAGTGGCTCGACGGCATCAAGACGCGGACCCAGCCGCTGTGCCACGTGGGCTACCATGCCAACGTCGACATCTGTTGCACGACGTCGCTGCTGGCGATGAAGCTGGGCCGGACGATCCATCTCGACCCCAAGACGCTGAAGATCGTGGGCGACGACGAGGCGGCGAAGGCGGCCATCCCCATCTATCGGGACCCGTGGAAGTTCCCGGCGCGGTATCTGTAGCTGGGTGCAGCGACGGTGGGGCGTTTCGTAGGGACGCAGTGAAAGTAGCCCAGGGCTTCAGTCCTGGGAATCGGGGCCCTCGAGCAACGGAGTCCCGTAGGGACGATTGAACCGGGCACTCTCGATTCAGCCGTCCCTACGGGACTGGCGTTGCCATCACGCCCACGAACCCCAGGAGTGAACTCCTGGGCTATTCTCACCGCGTCCCTCCGGGACGAGCGGCCCATCTGGGACCAACGGGATTCAGGCCGGCTGCCCAAAGGCATCGCATGCCACACAGGGCAACCCCGCACGACCGTTCAGGCACTGCTGTAGGCAGCTTGGACGCCCATAGAGGAGCATGACCATGAAGTACCGACAACTCGCGTGTGTGTTGGCCGTGATGGCGATGGCGACGGCCGGATGTCAGAAGGAATCGGCCGGCAAGAAGCCGGGCGCGTCCAGCGGGGGAAAGCTGCGGATCGGCGTGATGCCCAAGCTGGTGGGCATTCCGTTCTTCAACGCCGTCGAGAAGGGCGCGAAGGAGGCGGCGGCCGAGCTGGGGGTCGCGCTGTCCTACGACGGTCCGGTGGAGAACAGCGCCGAGCAGCAGGCCAAGATGTTGCAGACGTGGATCGCCAAGAAGTTCGACGTGATCGCGATCGCGCCGAACGATCCCGATCAGATCGCCAACACGCTGAAGATGGCGCGGAAACGTGGGATCGAGACGATCGCGTTCGACGCGGACGCGGCCAAGGAGGCCCGGGCGTTCTTCGTCAACCAGGCGACCTACGAAGCCATCGCCAAGTCACTGATGGACATCATGGCCAAAAACATCGGCCCGGAGGGCAAGTACATCTACCTGACCGGTTCGCTGACGGCGTACAACCAGAACGTCTGGATGCGCGAGATGGAGAAGTACCGCAAGAAGACGTACCCCAAGATGGTGAACCTATCGAAGGACCCCAAGCCCAGCGGGGAGGATCAGGCGTTGGGCACGCGCGTGACGCTGGACATCCTCAAGAGCTACCCGGACGTCCGGGGGATCTTCGGGATGACGTCGCAGGCCTTGCCCGGTGCGGCCGAGGCCGTCCGCAAGCAAAAGGCAGCCGACAAGGTCTTCGTGACCGGCCTGGCCACGCCCAACACCATGCGGTCCTACGTGAAGGACGGGACCGTCAAGGAATTCGTCTTGTGGAGCCCCGTCGATCTGGGCTACCTGACGGTCCACGCCGCCAAGCTGCTGGCCGAGGGCAAGCTCGAGGACGGCACGATTCAGGCGGGCCGGCTGGGCACCATCAAGGTGATCGGCGATCAGGTCCTGCTCGGCGACCCCATCGTTTTCAACAAGGACAACATCGACAAGTACGACTTCTGAGGCCCCAAACCAGCGGGCGTGTCAGTCCTCCGCCTGGGGGATCTCGACCGATACCTCGCCGGTCTCCGCACCCACCAGGACGAACCGGCCCGGCAGGCTGAACGCGTACAGCGCCTCCTCGGGCTGCGGGAAGGTCAGCGGCTTGCGTAGGGTAACCATCGAGAAGGACCCAATGTGCCCCGCCTCGCGCATCTTCTGGATCGCCTGGGCCAGGTTGAGCACGCGGGGGAGACGCTCATAGACGGTCCCGACCCATCCCTGCGGCACGTGTACCGGATCGCCGAACTCGCCCCCCACGTATTCCAGCAACACCGTGCCGACGTTGGCTGCGCCCATGTCGTCGACGAAGATGAACAGCCACTGATCGATGTCGTTGGCGTCCTCTGCGCTGCCACTGGACGGCGTGCCGTGGGCCTCGATGAGCAACGAGTTGGGATACTCTGGTTGGACCAGCTGTTCCGCCTCGTTCATCAGCACGATGTTGCTCTTGGCCGGCGGCGTCGTGACGGGCGGCCCGCAGAGCAGCCTCTGCAGCAGTCCACACCCCGTCGACGTGATCAGCGTCACGGCAATGGCAAGACACATGATCCCGATCCATTTTCCTGTGAGCGCCTGCATGTTCAGTGCCTCCTCTTGGTTAGAACGGCCGAAACCGTCGCCATGATGAACACCGTGTGCCGTTCGTTTCTCTCGCCCCCGAAGTCAGTCCGCGGCGGTGAGCGCCAGTACCCGCCGCAGGTCCACTCAATCAGGCAGGCCAGATCCCCTGATCTGTTAGCTCCTGGCGGATCTGTCTCGAGGCCTGCAGCATGAAGGACAGGTCGCTGCCGACGCTCATGAACCGAAAGCCCTGGTCGACTCGCTTCTGGCAGAGCTCAACGGACCGGACGACCGTCCCGAGCGGCTTGCCGGCCGCCCGAATCCGCCGGGCCAGGTCCGCGATCAGATCCTCGAGTTCCGGACAACCGCCCTGGAGGGGCGTTGGCATTCCCATCGACAGTGCCAAGTCCGTCGGGCCGATGAAGCAACCGTCGTATCCCTCGACGGCCAGGATGTCGTCGAGGTGCTCGACGGCCTGGCGGTGCTCGATCTGCAGCATCACGAGGATCTCGTCGTTGGCGCGGGCGAGATAGTCGGGCCCGTGGATGCTGATGCGGCCGCCGCCGTAGGGTCGTTGCCCGAGCGGGGGGAATCGGCTGAACTCAACCGCCCGGCGAGCATCGTCGCCCGACTTGATCAGCGGGATCACGATGCCCAGCGCCCCGGCGTCCAGCGCCCGCTTGACGTACACGTGGTCGTTGTAGGCGAGTCGCGCGAACGGCACCGCTCCGCCCGCGACGATCGCCTGGAAGTAGTGCATGGCCGTTTCCACGCCGGTCGGGAAGTGCTCCAGGTCCACCATCACGAACTCGTAGCCCTCCCGGGCCAGAAACTCGCCGGTCAGTGGACTGCCCAACACCGACCAAGCCCCCAACGTGAGCTGGTCGCTCAGCAACCGTTCCTTGACAGGATTGGAGAGCATGACGCCCCCAGAGAAGTTGACCCATCGGCGACAGCAGCACGATAGCCCCGCGCGGGCGGCGACGTCAAGTGTGCGGGCGGTGACGCTGGCCGTTCTGGTCGGTAGAATACGAGCGTGCCGAAACGATCCGTACCGTCTTGAGGCAGGCGCTGACCGTGATCATTGTGGGCATCGACGAGGCTGGTTACGGCCCGTTGCTGGGGCCATTGGTCGTGTCGGCGGCCGTGTTCGAGGTCCCCGACGACAAGGCCGATGTGTCACTGTGGGAGTTGCTCAGCCAGAGCGTCACGCCCCACGTCCGCAAGCGCGACCCCCGGCTGGCCATCGCGGACAGCAAGAAGGTCTATCGGGGCGAGGCCGGCCTGGCCAATCTTGAACGCGCGGTGCTGTGCAGCCTGATGGTGGCCGGGTCACACCCCGGGACGTTCCGTCAGTTGCTCCACTTGGTTTCCCCGCGGGCGGTTGACGCCGTGCGGGAGTATCCCTGGTATGACGGCGTGGACCTGCCTCTGCCGACGGCGTGCGAGGCGACGGAGCTGAGCATGCACGCCAACGCGCTGCGGCGGGGCCTGTCAGCGTGCGGCGGCGGCCTGCTGGGCGCGCTGTGCGAGCCCTTGCTCGAGGGCCAGTACAACCGAATGGTCGCCAAGACCCGGAACAAGTCGGTCGTGCTCCTGGGACTGACCCTGCGGCTGATCCAGCGAGCCGCCCGGGCGCATGAGAGCCGGGCGGTGCGATTCTACATCGACCGACAAGGCGGACGGACCAAGTACGCCCGCTGGCTAATGACGAACTTCGAGGAGTATGACCTGAAGATCCTGGAGGAGTCCACCGAGTGTAGCGCGTATCAGATGGCGGGGGAATCGGGTCAGTGGCGCGTCGAGTTCGCCAAGCGGGGCGAGCAACGGCAGCTCCCGACGGCATTGGCCAGCATCTTCAGCAAGTACATCCGCGAGCTGTTCATGCAGTTGTTCAATGATTACTGGCGCCAGCAAGTGCCGGACCTGAAGCCGACGGCCGGCTACTACACCGACGGCAAGCGTTTCCTCGAGGACGTGGGCGCGCACCTCCAGAAGTCAAAGATCGATCCGGCTGTGCTGGTCCGGCAGGTATGAGGTAAGCCTCTCCCCTGGATTACCGCCTCCGACGCTGCCCTGTGATCGCCAGCGCTCCCAACGCAAGCACGCACATCGTGCCTGGCTCGGGGATGACGATGGTGTGGAACACGCCATCTGCATCCACGCCAGAGAACTCGACGGTGTCGGCCGAGACGTCGAGGAAGCAGGCGTGATAGCCAATGCCGTAATCGAAGAAGATCTGGTAGGGCGGGTTGGGTCCGGCCGAGTAGAGCGGGGCTCCGCCGCCACCGGTGACGATGTAGTAGACGTCCTCCTTGAGATAGGCGTCGTAGATGTGGTCGTGTCCGTTGAAGACCATCGTCACGTCGTACTGTTCGAAGAGGGGCACCCACGCCGTCTTGACGTCCTCCGTCTCGCCATGAGGGCCGCTCGTGTACGGGGGATGATGGAAGAGGACGAACGTCCACGGCTTGGTGTTGGCGGCGAGGTCGGCCTCGAGCCAGACGTTCTGGGCGTCGGCGGGGTCTGTGCTGATCATATTGGTGTCCAGAGCAATGAAGTGGGCAAGCCCGTAGTCAAATGAGTAGTAGCGCTCGCTGCCGGCCGGGTTGTTTGCCGGTGTCTCAAATACGTACTCGTAGGCTACCCCCGTGTCGTGATTGCCCCGGGCGGGGAACATCGGCGTGTTGCGCATCAACGGCGCGGTCGGTGCGAAGAACTCGTTGACATACTGGTCCGGAGCGCCGGCCGTGGAGTAGTCCCCCGAATGGAGAACCAGGTCGGGGTTCCCGCTCCGGATGATATCGACGACGCCGGCATGCGCGTCGGGGTTGCTCCGGTTGTCGCCGTAGACGGCCATGCGGAACGAGGCGTTCCCGTTCGGCGCGGTCGTGAAGCGGTAGTTGGGATCGTTCAGTCCGATGGTGTCCCCGTCGCTCTCGATGTAGTAGTAGACCGTCTCGCCGACGGACAGACCGTCGACGAGGGTGGTGTGGATCCCGACGTTGTTCGAGCTGCCCGTCGAATGCGTGTAGGCCCCCGGCGCGGCCCCGTAATGGAGGGTCCCCGTCGTGGTACTGGCCAGGTCGAACCCTGTGCTCCACATGATGTTCGTGCTGGTCTGCGTCAGGTTCTGTAGATACGGGTCGACAACGACCCCGGCGAGGGTCGGGCAGGCCATCGTACCGACCAACAACGCAACGCATGTTCTTCGAGTCATGGCGATCTCTCCCGTCCAAAGGCCAATGTCTGAGCGTCTTAGCGGCGTCGAATCACCAGAACGGCGGTCCTCCCCATGATTGTGACGCCGTCCTGGGTCACGTTCTGAAGATGCGGGAGGCGTGTGATGTCGGCGGCTGCCGACGCCACCAGGCAAGCACTCACCATCCCCGCCGCCAAACGTGGGATCAGGAAGCAACGCCTCCTCCCTCACCTGCCGCTCAAGGTCTCACACGAAAGGCGCCAGTTCGGCGTGGCAGAACTCACTAGAGCGGCATGCTGGGTTTCACGAGAAGTGGCTCGCAGCTCATGTGGAATCTTAACGCTTTGCTAACAGAACATCAATCCGGGCCTTGGACAATCCCTTCGAAGAAGAGAGATCCCGGGGTCCCGCTGCGCCGCCGTCATAGGACCAACGGGCGTCCATTGACGAGGAAATGCCCGGCCGACTACAGTCCGGGTGAGCGCGATACGACTGGACAGGGCAGATCGTGGGCAAGCGGACCGCAAGGCGACAATACGTCTATTCATACCCACGACCGATGGTGACCGTGGACCTGGTGGTCCTGACGCCCATGGACGATCGGCTCGGCGTCCTTCTGATCCGACGGGGACATGAGCCGTTCAGAGACCGCTGGGCCCTACCCGGGGGATTCGTCGATATTGACGAGCCCGTGGAGGCCGCCGCCTGTCGTGAGCTGGCGGAGGAGACGGGGCTACACCTGCCGCAACCGTCCCCGCGGTCGGCGCTTCGGACGTCGCGTGTGTGGATGGACCAGTTACGGTCGTTCGGCCTGCCCGGTCGCGATCCGCGGGGGCGGACCATCACGGTGGCCTATCTCGTACTGATCCGCCCCGGCTGCGTTCAGACGGTCCGGGCCGGCGATGACGCCGCCGACGCCAAATGGCACAACGCCCACCGATTGCCGAAACTGGCCTTCGACCATCGGGACGTGGTCCGCTGTGCCCTGGCGCGGCTGCGAGACAATCTGGACCATGAGGGCTTGGCCTTCTGGTTTGTCCCGACGGTGTTCTCGCTCGACGAGCTACAGGCCGCCTACGAGCTGATCCTCCGCCAGCCGCTGGACCGGCAGGCGTTCCAACGCCGCGTCAGCAAGATGAGTTCGGTGACGCCCGCGGGTGAGCGGGGCAAGGATTCAAGAGGAAGGCCGGTACGGCTGTACCGCCACCGGCCGGCGCGTGGCTGAGGAATCCTGCCCTGTATCGCCGGGGTGTAGTCCAAAGCTCTGGCGCAAGGCGACAAAGGGAGGTATATTGATCGGCAGGAAGGTGGATCCGTTGAGAGTTTTCAGGGAGGAACCGGGATGTCGATCGAGTACCAGGACGCGCG
>Ga0180432_10000138_pt1 | contig 110797 bp, 70 predicted proteins | sample SS_ome_10_FD_132414 | JGI IMG/M metagenome (GOLD analysis project Ga0180432, IMG submission 132414) | Hypersaline lake sediment archaeal communities from the Salton Sea, California, USA - SS_1_MS_2 metaG | ecosystem: Environmental > Aquatic > Non-marine Saline and Alkaline > Hypersaline >... | reverse complement strand
GCGGCAGCCAGGACCTGATCGGTGACAACGCCGCCACGGAACTGGCCCTCGGCGAGACGATCGTGGTCGCCGCCGGCACGCTGACGGCCCCGCAAACCGACGGCACCTACCACGTCTGCGTCACCCCCCAGGCGGTCAGCGTCTTGGCCGCCGACCTGACGCAAGGCCCCACCGGCCAACTCCCCGACGCCATCGACATCGGCCAGGGCTTCTACGTCGTCGTCGGCGATCCGAACTACTGCTCCGCATGCATTCGTAGCACGGGCGTCTCGCCGGTGAAACCCCATGGGCGAGACGCCGATGCCACGGATGCGTCTTGACGCACCTTCCATTGCTGGTCGGTGGACCGGATCAAATGGTGGGTCAAGACCCACCCCACAATTCGGGACCGGATGAAATGGCGGGTCAAGACCCATCCAACTTCATGGGCGAGACGCCCATGCTACAAGGGTGCGTCTTGACGCACGTTTGCTACTCCTGACATCTTTGGCCATTCTTGCCCTCCCTGGGATCACCTGGTAGGACAGAGCCCGACATGCCGACGCAAGCGTCCGCGATCTTTTGGGAGGGCTGCACACGTGAGCGTTTCAGGCTGCGCGATCCTGTTGGCAACTTCGTTAGCGACCACACGTCCGTCCTCTGCAGAGGTGCGAACGGTGGTTCGTCCGACGGACACGGGCGTTGCCCTCGCAAACCCCGGGATGGGGTGGGTCCTGCACTTCTACGACAACGTGCCGGCCCACTACGGATCGCGCCTCGAGCCGTCAGACACGGTGGACGACTTCCCGGGATTCACCGTCGTGTACCTGCGGATTCCCTGGTCATCCATCGAGCCGACGGAAGGCCAGTTCAACTGGGCCGTCGTCGACGGACCCGCCCAGCGATGGATCGCCAAGGGCAAGGAGGTGGCGTTTCGGTTCTCCTGCAGCGAGTCCTGGATGCGTTACGCCACGCCGGAATGGGTCAAGCAGGCCGGGGCGAAGGGGCACGACTTTCGGCCCGGCAAGGGCGTCGTCAAGGACGGGCCGTTCTGGGAACCCCAGTACGACGACGCCGTCTTTCTGGAGAAACTGGGGAACTTCCTCCGAGCCGCCGCGGCCCGGTACGACGGCAACCCGGAGGTCGCGTTCTTCGACGTAGGGTCCCTCGGCGTCTGGGGAGAGGGCCACACGTTCGCCAGCACGAAGCTCGCCATCCCCGCCCCGACGATGATTCGGCACATCGACCTTCACTGTGAACACTTCAAGGAAACGCTCCTGGCCGCCAACGACGACTTCTCGTTCGGCGGGGTGGACCCATCGTTCCCGGCGATGGCGGCCATCGCGCACGCTCTGAAGCGCGGGCTGACGCTGCGCGACGACAGCATCCTGGTTCAGGGCGGCAAGAACGCCTACTTCCACGCCGACATGGCCCAGGACTTCTGGCCCAACCTGCCCGTCATCCTGGAGAGCGAGCACTACGGCCCATCGCGCGACCGCGGGAACTGGCAGGACGGCGCCCGTTACCTCGAGGCCGTCGAGACCTACCACGCCAGCTACGCGTCTATCCACTGGTGGCCCCGGGAGTTCCTGCGGGCATGCCGGTCGCTGATCGATCGGATCAACCGGCGGCTGGGCTATCGGCTTCAGTTGGTCGAGGCGGCCTGGCCGACGAGGCTGCGCGTGCAGTCGACGTTCGGCTTCTCAGCGACGTGGCGAAACACCGGTGTCGCCCCGTGTCTGCCCGGAGGCTTTCCCGCCCTGACGCTGAAGGACCGGGCCGGCGGCATCGTCGGCGTCTTCGTTGACGAACGGTTCGACGTCCGGTCGCTGCCCGTCGCGCCCCCAGGCAAGGCGCCCCTTCGGGCACAGGAAGCGCCCTTCACGCTGCCCTTCAACGTCGCGCCCGGCACATACGACATCTATGTCTCGGTCGGCACGCGAACGGGCACGCCCCAGATCGCGCTTCCGCTGGCAAATCACGACGGCGCGCGGCGCTACCGTCTGGGCAAGCTCCAAGTCACAGGCGACTACGACGTCCGCCCGGGAGGGCTTCGCAAGACCAACGGCAAGTGGCTGCTGCCGCTGACGTGGACGATCCACCGGCCCCTGCCGACCGGGGTCCGCCCGTTCTGCCACTTCGAGCACACCGGCAAGATCGTGTTTCAGGGGCGCCCTGAAACGGACCGCGCGTGTGAAGGTCTCCGCGACGTGGGTTCGGTGGAAATCCCGTGCACGTTCGCCGTGCCCAGGGAGGCCCTCGGCAGGACCTTCACTGCCAAGGTCGGGCTCTGGGTAGCGACGCGTCTTGGCCGGTCCGATGAACGAATGATCCCCAGCAACGGTGAACTGGACCGACGTGTCACTGTCGGCGAATTGAGGACCACGCCTCAGGGCGGGGTGACCTTCGCGGTCCACGATCGTTGACGAGCAGGCATCTGGGCTGCGGCGGGCACATCGGATGCGCCTCTTGCCCGGGAATCCTCACGGGCGAGACGCCCGTGCTACGGTGGGGCAGACTCACTCACGGCCACGCGGCCTATGCTTGTCCTGGCCGGAGCGATCCTCACACCCCCATCAGCTCACGTGCATGCCCTTCCAATCGGCGGGGACTTCCGCCGTTGGCAGGAACACGGTGAACGTCGTTCCGGTGCCCACGCGGCTGGTGACCTGGATGTCGCCGCCGTAGCTTCGCACGAGCCCCAGAGAGACCGACAGCCCCAGGCCCGTGCCCTTGCCCGTGGACTTGGTCGTAAAGAACGGATCGAAGATCAAGGGCATGACGTGCTCGGCGATGCCCTTGCCGGTGTCGGCCACGTGAACGGCCAGCAGCCCGGGCACGTCGGCACGCTCGGCCGAGAGGGTGATCGTTCCGCCGTCGGGCATGGCGTCCACGGCGTTGAGGAACAGGTTCAGGAAGACCTGCGAGAGCTTCTGGCGATCGCAATGGATCTCGGGCAGGTCGTCCGGCACGTCCTTGGCGATCTTCACGCCGGCGATGCGGACCTGATTGCCCGCAAGCTCGATGGTCTCGTCGAGGATCTTGCCGATGTCCAGCCGTTCGGTCTTCTTCTCTCCCTCGCGTGCGAAGTCGAGCAGGTTTCGGACGATCCGCTGGGCCCGCTCGGCCTGGCCGACCAGGTCGCGGGCCATCTCGCGCCGCTCCGGGTCGGACAACGAGTCGTAGTCCTCCTCGAGCAAGCCGGCCGTCAGCGTGATGTTGTTGAGCGGGTTGTTGAGTTCATGGGCCACCCCCGCCGTCAACGTCCCCACCGCTCGGAGCTTGTGGGACTGGACCATCGCCTCCTCCCGATGGCCGAGCTCGTGCAGCATCCGATTGATGGCCCGAACCAGTTCGCTGAACTCGTCGCGGTATCGCCGTGCGGGCTTCAGCCGGGTGAAGTCGCCCATCGCGATCCGCTGCGTGGTCGTCATGAGGCGGTTGAGCGGGCCGATCATCTGCCGCGCCAGGAAGTGAGCGAAGTAGACGGCGAGCAGGAGCAAGACCGCAAGAAAGACGAAGGGAACGCGATTGATCAGCCCGAGCGTGGCATACATGCTCTTGCGTTCCTGCGTGGAGAGATTGAGGGCGAACTCCACCATACGCGCGCCATAGACACGAAGCTGGGCTTCTATCTCGCGATAGGCCGGCTGCGTGTCAGGGCCGCGACCGTGGTCCAGCGTCTGGAGACGGTGAATCAGTTCGAGGTAGTCGTCGGTGTGCTGCCTCATCGTGTTGAACTTCGCCTGGCCGACGACAGCCGCCAGTTCCTGTTCGTCGCGGGCCAAGATCTCTTGGGCGGTATGGGTGTGGGCCTCGACGTCGTCGAGGTTGGTGCGGTACAGAAAGAAGTTCTTCTCGAACCGGCGAGCTTGCTGGATCTCGCTGGTGTACCGGTCGGCCGCCACCAGGAACTCGAGCTTGTTCTCGACCCGCGCCAGGATCAGCCACGTCGCCGCCGCCTGGCCGGCCGACAGGACGAAGAACAGCAGGAACCCGACCATGAGCCGCGTTCGGATGCTGAAGCTCGGCCTCTCGTCCGCGGCCGGTTGGAAATCATCCACAATCTGTTCGTCGTTGAGATGAGCCCCCCTCTGGAATGCGGTGATCGGCTCGGGTTCGTAGATGGCGCCGGCGGCAACGGGGTCGTTTGCTCCGGACTCAGTGGCACGGTCGGTCATGGGGCCCTCGGCACAAAGACCGCTCCCCCACCCTCGCTAAGATGCTTCGCCCGCCAACGCCTTGGCCGCACGCGCCAGCACGACACGCAGCTCCTTGGGCTTGAACGGCTTGGCGATGAAGTCAAACGCCCCCTTCGCCAGGGCCTCGCGGGCCATTTCGATCGTTGCGTACCCGGTGATGATGATGACCTTGGTCTGGGGCGACTTTCTCATCACGTGCTCGAGCACCTTCAGGCCGTCGACGTCCTCCATGCGGACGTCGGTCACGACCATGTCGAAGCTCTGTTCGTTGATGAGATCGACGGCCTCCTGGCCGCTCTCGCAGACCCGGACCTCGTACCCGTCGCGAGACAAAGCGGGTCCCAGACGCTTGCCCACGATCGGCTCGTCGTCGACCACCAGAACGCTCAAGGGTTCGGCCACGGCTCAGTCTCCATCGACGCCCATCACCCCCGTCCGGCAAGTTCGCGCCACGCGCTACCGAATGCCTGGGAATTCAGTTTAACATGAAACCCAACAAGCCGCACGGGTTGTCTTGGGGTCCTGGCGGATTTACACTTGTGTCGGGCGGAAAGGAGGTTCGGCTCCAATCCGTCGCGAGGACGGCCCGATGCCCATCGTTACCATTTCTCGAGGATCCCGCAGCGGTGCCAAGGAACTCGCCGAATGCTTGGCGGCCAAGCTCGGGTACAACTGCCTCAGCCGCGAGGAGCTCAGCGACTACGCCATCGAGCAGGGCGTGCCCGTCGGCAAGCTGCAAACGGCGATGGTCAAGCCGCCTCGCGTCTATCGCCGCATGGGCAAGGAGCGCGACCTGTACATGGCCTGCGTCACGGCGCATCTGTGCGAGGCAGCCCAGGACGGCAAGCTGGTCTACCACGGTCACGCCGCCCATCTGTACCTTCCCGATGTGACCCATGTCCTTCGCGTCCGCGTGGTCAGTCACAAGGAGTTCCGCATTCGCCAGGAGATGGTCCGTCTGAATCTGTCCCGCGAGAAGGCCAAGGAGTACATCGAGAACGTGGACCAGGATCGGGCCAAGTGGGTCCGCTTTTTGTTCGGGGTGAACTGGGACGACCCGCATCTGTACGACATCACCGTCAACGTCCAGTCGATGGGGGCAGAGAACGCCGCCTCCGCCCTCTGCGCGATGGCGGAGCTGCCGAACTTCAAGCCCACGCCGGCTTCGGTTCAGGCGTTCGGCAACCGCTGGCTGGCGGCCCGCGCGCGGTTCAGGTTGGGCATAGACAAGCGAACGGCCCATGTGGATCTTCACGTCCGGGCCGACGACGGCGTCGTGACCGTCACGTATCCCCCCCAGAATTCCGAGATACTGCCCCTGGTGCCCGAAGTCCTGGCCGACCTGGACGGGCTCAAGGGCATCGAGTGTGCCATCGCCCAGACGAACATCCTATGGATCCAGGAGGCCTGCGACCCCGCCAGCGACGCATGCACGAACATCCTCGAGGTGGCGCGCAAGTGGGACGCGGCCGTCGAGCTGATGCGGTATGTGCCGAAGGAGGAAGAGGAACCCGACCTGCTCGCCGGCGGCGCAGAGGAGGCCGCCGCGCCCCGCCCGGCCACGCCGGTCACCCTCGACGTCCGTCGTAATGGCGGCATCGAAGACGATACCGACCGCCCCGAACCCGAACAGGAAGACGAGGGGCTCAGCGCCACACTCGACCGGCTCGTTCAGACGGGGCGGTCTGGCGGGGTCAGCCTGGTCAGCGGGTCCCCGCGCCGGCTGCTTTCAGCCATTGATCGCAGGATCGAGTACAGCCTCGTCGTTTTGGGCGACGTGTTTCTGGGCAAGTCTTCCCAGGTCCGCACGCGATTGCAGTCGGAACTGCTCGGTCTGCTCACCGACAACCTCGACGCGCCCGTGATCGACGCAGCCGATCTGAAGACGGAGCTCCGCTTCGGATGGAAGCAGGCCTTGCGATTGATGGCGTTCTTGATCCTGGCGGCCGCGCTCTACCTCGGCGTCTTCGCGAACCAAAACCAGGTGCTTTATTGGATCGTAGGAGGTGACTCAGCGCTCTCCAGGGCGGTGGGGGTCGTGTTGGTGGTCGTGCTCGTGCCGGTCCTGGCCTACGCCTACGGCACGTCGGTGCGCCTGCTCATGAGAGGCGCCGGCGCCTTGGTGGATGCGCGGCACAGGCGCCGCGGGCGCGAGAATAAGAGGTCACAAGCGTAGGGCGGGCACTGCTGCCACGGCGGCCCGACGCTTCGATGGACCCGACGGGGGCTGAAGGGCGAGGCGAATCGTGTTCATGCTAGCAGTAACCCAGATGATCGATGGGCACACGTTTATCCACTTGGACTGGTTCAGCGCCTTCCAGGTGGTCTGCCTGGGCGTGATCGGCGGAACGTTGAGTGGGTTCATCGGCAGCGGCGGAGCGTTCTTCATGACCCCCGGCATGATGAACCTGGGCGTTCCCGGCGCGGTGGCGGTCGGCACCAACATCACGCACAAGTTCGGCAAGGCCTTGATGGGGTCGCGGGCTCACGGGGAAATGGGGCACGTGGACCGGCTGCTCGGGCTGAGCTTACTCGTCACCGCTGCCGTCGGCATCCACCTGGCGGTCTGGATCAACACGAGCGTCTTCGGCGTCGAGAAGGGCCAGTCCGGTTCACCGGCGGGAGATCTGTACATCAGCCTCGTCTTCGTCGGGGTCCTGTCCATCGTCTCGGTCATGATCCTGCGCGACGCGCTCCGCGGTCGCGAAGAAGAAGGCCCGAACACCAAGCTCGCCGAGCGTTTCAGCAAGATTCGCATCCCCCCGATGCTCTACTTCCGCGTGGCGGACGTTCGGGTCTCGGGGTGGGTGGTCGGCGCGGTCGGACTCGCCACCGGCTACCTGGCCGGAACCATTGGCGTGGGGGGCTTCATCGGCGTACCGGCCATGATCTACGTCTTCGGCATCCCGACCGCCGTCGCGGCCGGCACGGAGCTCTACCTGGCGATGTTCATGGGGGCGTGGGGCGCGATCAACTACGCGTGGCAGGGATCGGTGGACATCCGGCTGACGATGCTGCTCTATCTCGGATCACTGACGGGCATCTACATCGGCGCGTACGGCACGAAGGTGGTCAACGAGAAGATGATCCGCGTCGTGACCGGTCTGATCATCCTGCTGTGCGTTTTCAGCCGAGCGATCGCGATTCCCATGTACTTGGGCAAGCTGGGCTACCTCGACTTCGACCGCGGCTGGGACCCCTACTTCAACTCGGCCAGCAAGGCCTTCCTGTTCATCAGCGGCATTTCGGGCGTGCTGGTCATCCTCTACTCGGTCACCAAGGCGTACTTACGCCGACAGCGCGTCCAGGCATCCCTGGCGGCGATTCAAGGGTAGGGTGCGCCCCGACGTAGCTCCTTCTGTTGAGCGCGGAACCGATGCAGATGGCGCGTCAAGACGGACCTGTGCGCCCTACCAAGGTGGAACAGGACCGGCTTTCGGCACCGGGAAGTTAGCGATGTCGTCGCACATCATCGGACCGACGTCCTCTGGTCCGAAGACTCCATCAGGGCCTGCTGCGACCAAGAGGAATTCCTCGGCGTTGTGGGCCCGAGCCGTCATTGGATCACGATCTTCGTACTTGTCGGGCGGCGGCTGTCGCGTCCCGTCCACCTCAAGGTAGTTGGCGAAGAACCACAGGGCCTGATCCACAGTGACGCCGCTGAACGTCGGGCTGCTGCTAGGCCAACCGCCAGGAGCTGATGACAATGGCCCATACGGCGCTGGGGCCCCCGTGAATAGCCCGTTATCAGAGAGGTAGTACACTGCCTCGCCGTTCAGCGGCGGGGGCTGTCCAGGTTCGAAGCCCACACAGGAATAGAGATCCGGGTCAGCCGAGTAGCGCGCCCGACGATTGGCACGATAGTAGATGATCGGACTGTCAAAGGACACGTCGCGCAGCAGGAACATCTTGGTGGCCTCGACCTTGCCGGGGAAGCTCTCGGGATGACCATCGCCGAAGTAGTCGAACACCGCGTTCGCCTTCTCGACGCTTAGGTACGCGTTCTTGTTCTTCATCGGCAGTCCACCGGCGGGTGTCCCGACCAGCGCCATCGCCAGGATGTGCGCCCCGGTCGGAACGTAGTTCGCGTCGATACGCGGATCTGACGTGCCGAAGGCGTCGCTGGTCGGGAAGTCCCCCATGTCGTTCGCGAACGCGTGCAGCGCTACGGAGATAACGTGCAGTTGGGAGGAGACCCGCGATCGCTTGGCCCCCAGTCGCGCCTTGCCGAGCGCCGGCAGCAGAATCGCCACCAGCAACACGATGATCGCGACGACGACCAGCAGCTCGACCAGTGTGAAGGCGTTTCTTGTCTTCCGTTTCATCTCGCACCTCCGCATGAATGCTCCCCTCCAATGGGCCAGGCCGTCTGCGACGAAGCACGCCACGTCTGCGGCCGAAGCGCGTGATCTACCGTCGTGTGTCCGTGCGTCCCTTAGTCCCTGAACCCCAACCCCTGAACCCTTTCTGCCTACACCCGTCTCACCGGGTATCGTCATAGTAGTTCGTATCCACCCGGCCGATGATTTGTGGCAGCTCCACCGGGTTCCGGAAGCAGTTGACCCGGTCCAGCGTGAACTGACACCGCCGCAGATACCGCATCGATCCGTCCGGGTTCGGCACCGAATCGATCAGCGCGATATAGACCGTATAGGTGTCCGATCGCACCGTCAGCAGATTCGCCGACCGCGCGAGCAGGATGTCACGCTCTCGAACGTCGTCAACGATGCCGTTGGCCTCGTTGGGGTCGCCCGTCTCGGCGTCGTAGTCGGGCAGGTCGGCCAGCTCTTCGTTGTCCGCGCCGAAGCAGTCGAGCACGTTCCGCACCGAGCCGTTCCAGGCCAGCACCGTGTTCGACGTCCGGACTCGCGTCAGGTCGCCCAGCGTCCGGAACCAATCCCCCTTGGGCGGCGGCGTGGTCAGGAGCGTCGGCACCGACGTCAGACTGGGCACCCGCCGGGCCTCGCGGAACGTCACGATCCCGCCGGCGACGTCGATGACGTCACTGGCAGTCCCGGTATCGTCGATGTAGAAGAACGGCACGGTACGCAGGACGAACTCAGAGGCCGTGTTGATGTTGATCCGCCCGGGCACGCGGTAGTCAATGTCGTCCGACTCGGTCTGATTGGCGCCGATATCGCGCAGATCGATCAGGCCGTCGCCATCGTTGTCGATGCTGTCGGTGCTGGCGGCGATGGTGGTGAAGTAGTCGAAGACGTTCGTTGGCACGCCGTTGGGGTCGTTGGGGTCAATGGGCCGATTCGGATCGTGAAGCATGAAGTCCAGTCGCCCCGCCGCCACCCAATCATTGGGATCGGCCTTCCCGAGCGTGTCGCGGTAGTAGATCTGGGCGTTCCTGAGCTTGACCGGTGTGGCGGAGTTAGGGTCGTTCGGGTCGCTCCCGACGGCCAGCACCCGCGACAAATCGCCGGGCGAGTCGAAGGCCATCCGGTTCGGATCGGTCCGGTCGTTGGGATCGTCGGGCCAGTCGAGGTTCTTGAACCACCAGAAGCAGGGGGCGATCTGGGTATCGGCAGGCGCGACGGAGGGGTTGTTCTCGCCGCCGAGCGTCGGGAGGTCCGGGTCGTCTCTCGATATCTGAGCATTCCCGCAAACCCCCACGGTGAACCGCCAATCCGTGGTGTTCCGCTGAATCGTCCTGAGCTCCCACTCACCGTCAGCCAGTTCGGGCGCTGTGACCCAGAAGTCCTCCGAGCTCGCCGGCGCGTCGAGATGGTCGATGGGATAGGGTTGGATCGGCCCGGCGCCGTCCGGATCGTATAGCAGGGTTACGCCGCCCGTCACGACGTCGAAGGTGTCGCTGAAGTATTTGTACGTTGCCCTGTTGATCAGCCCCGGAGGGTCGGGGTCAACGACGTTGGCGAAGACCTGGTACGCTCCCGGGGTCAACGCCGGCGATCCGGTGAAGGCCGACAGCTTGATGGCGTTTGCCGCGCCGCTCTTGAGCAGGAATCTGTCGAGGTTCGCGCCGTCGCTCAACCACCCGGCCGGCAGGAACAACTCGACGGCAACGTGCTTGGTCACCACGACCGGATCGCCCGCCGCCGCCCAGAGCACATACCCCTCCGTCAGGAACGGCTGCTGCTCGACCCCGGCAAACGCGACCTGCGTCGGTGCAGTCCTGCTCGTCAAGACGGTGGGTTCGTCGTCGGGGTCCCGGTAGTCGACGATATTCAACGCGAGCTGGTAGGCGGAGCGAAGGCGCGTGTCGACGTCCGCGCCCTGAGCGATCTTCCCGCCGTAGAGGTAGTTCGAAAGCCCTATCAGGGACTCCTTGACCATCTCGGCGTCGTCGGCGTTCAGGTAGTTCAGGTCGAGCTTCTCCATCCCAATCCGGTCGCGGCACCAACGCTCAGCTCGGTCGAAGATGAGGACCCACTGCGAGCTCTGACCGTTGAGGTAATACAGTGTCCCGCCCAGCGGCGGCAACGTCAGCGGCCTGCGGCGGAGGACGTCGAAGCTTCGCGCCGTGTACAACGACCGGCGGAAGATCCCCTTCAACGTATCCGACGCCATGAACGTGGCGTAGAGGCTGGGATCGTCCACGCGCCGCCACTGGTAGATGTTCGGATCGGGTGGGTCGGGAGGGTCGTTGGGGTCGTTGGGGTCGTCGTTCCTTGGCGCCAACGTCAAGCGCAGCGAGCGCTCCAGGAGCGTCGTCGGACCGTCCAGATACGCCTTGGCGGAGATCAGCACGTTCCGACGGGTCAGTTCGGTCTCGACGTAGGGGCTGAACAGCCCCGGCGCCCCGCCCAGGAACAACGGCCCGCGAATGACCGCGTAGAAGAGATTCGGGTCGGTGGCGTACGCGGCGGGATAGCCCAGTAGCTGAAGACGCGCGCTGCGGTACCCGGCCACCGTCGTCGGGTCGCCCGTGTCACTGAGATCGTCTGATGCGTCAAGCGTCGGACAGAAGGCATCCCACAACGACTGCGACGTGTTGGGGTCGAACACGATATCGTTGATCAGCCGGCCCCGCCGTTCGAAGTCAGGATCGTTCAGCCCGGCCGTGCAGACGTTGATTTTCGAGCAGTTGTCGACGATGCGAATCGCCACGTGAACGCGTTTGGGCTGGTCCGTGGGCGCGGCGGAGTCGACCGGAAACGTGAAGCTGATCGGCGAATCCGCGATCCCGTCCCCGTCGGCGTCGACGAGGATCACGTTGGCCAGCAGATTCGGGTCGGCGGCGTAAGCCTGAGACCAGTTGGGATCCTGTTCGGCGGTCACGCGGTTGGTCAGCGCGTCGTTGGGATCCTGGCTGCCCAGGGCCATGTCCCAACGGTAGATCCCGTTCGGCTCGCCGCCCAGGAAGCTGACATGCGGCCAGACGAACGTCCTATTGGGATCCGGCACGCTGGGTCCGAAGGAGTCATACCAGCTGAGGGGCCAGGGCACGGTCGAGGCCAACCACCGGTCCTTCTTGCAGGGCGCGTCGTACGGCTCGCCTTCCAGGTTCGGATCTTCGAGATGCCCGGCGAGAAGCGTATTCGGATCGAACTGGTTGGGATCGGCCAGAACGTCGGGGTCCCGCAGCACGTTGGGATCGGCCACGAGATCGTCGCGAAGGCGCTCGCGGACGACGAGGATGGCCCGGTCCATGATGGCCTCGAGGGCCTGCGCCTCCCGCTGGGGGACGGTATTCTGCCGCTCGCCGCGCGTGGCAATCATCATGCCCAGCCCCAGAAGCGCGAGCAACACGAGGATGGCCATCACGAACACGAGCACGGTGCCGCGCCGGCGGCACCGTGAGGGGTCAGGGTCTAGGGTTCGGGGTTCAGCAAGACCAAGACAGGCAGACTCTTCGCGCGCGCCAAGACGTGACTGTCCTCTTCTCGCCCCCGACCCCTGAGCCCTGACCCCTGATCCCTGCCGTTCCATCACGGCACCTCCAGCACGAACGAACGCACCTGCCCTAGCCGTTGCGCCTCGTCGCGGATGCGCTTGCTGGCGTCATACAGCCGGACAGTGACGCGCAGGGCCTTCGGCCGGACCGACCACGTCCCCCGGTCGACCCGCCAGACTACCCGGTAGCCCTGCAGGTAGTCGGGGAGGTCCGTCGGGTACTCGGGACCGAAGACGGGAGATCCCCAGCCCTGGGCGTAGGGCGTCACGTCCCCCTCGTCGATGTTGATCTCCCCGTCGGCGTTCACGTCCCGGTCCTGGCCGTACCATTTCAACCCGCCGGCCGCCGAAGGCGAACCGTCCGTCCACTCCACGATGAAATCCCCCACGCGCGGGACGAACTGGAACGCGTGATTCGCGTAGTAGTCGGGATCGCCCGGATCCACGGACACCGCTGCGTAAGCAGCGCTGCGTCGCCACAACCCCTGGATCTGGTCATGGTTCAACGAACGAAGGCGGAGCAGCAGGTCGGGCAACCGTTCCCGGACCACGTCGTCGCCCCCACGGTGAAAACGCTCGAAGTTCACATCGTTACTCGCCAGCGGATAGACCGCCAGGAACCCGAGTCCCCCCGGATCCGAAACGCCGAGGAGAATGGCCCGGCGCCCTAGCTTGCGGCTGATGGCCGGCGGAACAGGGGTCTGGCTCGCCGGGGCGATCGGGAGCGGGTACGCGTTGGTCCATTCCGGGTCGCCGTTGTGGCCATAGTAGACAGCCGCCTCCCCGCTGGTCAGGCCCCAAGCCCACGAAGCGTAGGTCTGGGGGTTGGTGCTGGTCAGGAAGACCAGCTGGTCTCGCCGGGGGGCGTAGTTGGCGTCGTTGGTAGAAGGCTCGCCCGACGCGTCAGGCACGTATGCGTGCTCATGCGGACTCACTGACTCCGGATTAGTAGAATTAATGACCAGGATGCCCGGCGCCAAGGCGTTCAGGTCCTCCTGCATCGTGCGTCGCAAGACGTCGGCGGCGTCGGTCAGCTCGATGTCGGCCGTCGTCAACCCGCTGGTCTTGCTGACGGCCGAGAAGATGTACCCGACCGCCACCATGGCGATCACGAGCACCGCCACCGAGACCATCAGCTCCGTGAGCGTAAAGCCCCTCACGCTGCGTCGGCGGTCAGATTGACGTCGTGCTGTCAGCGCCATGATTCGGTCCTGCGGCGTCGTGGCAGGCTTGCCGTTCCGCCGCTAGAAGAACAGCGTCATCACGTACGGGCTCCTCTCGCCAAGGCGACTGCCGTCAAGCGGGGGCGGAAAGGCGATAAACGCCGCGCCCCCGCCGCCAACCGGCACATTGTCGTCGGGCAGCAACGTCTCACGGAGTCGCACCGAATTGCCCACCGTCATGCCCTCCGAAACCGCCGTGTAGACGGCCCAGGTCTCCATGCTGATCAACTTGCCCCCCGCGGTCACCACGTCGATCAGCCGCCAGTCCGGGGGAAGCGCCCCGGTCGTCTTGAGCTCCACATCGCTGACGGCTCCCAGCCCCCCGGGCGTCCCGCCCGGCGTGAAGGCCAAGGGCATGGGAAACAGACTGCCGCTTCCCTCCTGAGTGCTCCCCCAGTTCATCGCGTAGCGCTCCCCCGGCAGCCGGCGCGTCACCGCGACGAAGTAGTTCACACCATCGGGCTTGGCCGGGTCGACGCGCTTGGCGAACGGGAACCAGACGTACCTGACCTCGTCATCAAAGTCGGGGTTAGGCAGACCCGGATAGAGCGGAGGATCGCCCAGATGCGGCGGGCAAGGCGGGTAGATCACGTTTGCCCACCCCGCACGAGGGTTGTAGAGGATAGCCAGGGCAATCGGGTCTGGCGCGTTCGGCGCGTAGCCCAGATACGCAAGGTCCGGGCCCGGGTCGGACAACGTCTGCGGCTGGAGAATGTAGTCCTTGGCCTGCTGGGCGATCTTCATGGCGCGAAGCTGCGCCTTGGTATCCGCGTGCTGGTAGATGGCGACCGGGAAGAAGCACGCCACCATCGTCAGGCCCACGCCGAGGATGCCGATGGCCACCATCATCTCGGCCAGACTGAATCCAAGCCGGGCCGCAGGCCCGAGGCGCCAAGACGGGATACGAGCTGCGAGCCGGGAACGACGGCCAGGGTTCAGGGCTCGGGGTTCAGGGTCTAAGGGAATGGCGCCCCAATGCAGAGCCGGAGCCCCTGACCCCTGAGCCCTGAACCCTGAACCCGGCCGTTCCATCATTGCACCTCCAGCTTCATCGCCCGACCGGTGTACTGATTGAGCATGAAGTCCTCACGATCCGGGTCCAGCGGGTCGACCGGGACGCTGCACGGGTCGTTGGCGTCGGCGTTCGGCGCCGGGACAAAGGCGATCCCACCGCGAGAAGTCCTCAGCTGGAAATACCACTGTTGATCCCCAGAGACCGCCGGGACAATCTCCAGGACGCCGGTGGCCACCCATCCGGGCAGGAGGGTCGCCACCTGCCCCGAGAAGGTCCCGGCTGGGATGGGCGGATTGGGGATATTGCCCGTGGCGCTATCAGGCGCGAAGTACAGCGTCAGGTCGCGAGCCACCAGACGTCCATGCGCGTCGAAACACAACGCGAACCGGGACAGCGCCTCACGGATCCAACCCGCGTCAGCGTAGTCGATGGGCGCGATGCGGACCTCCAGGTTGTCGGGGCGGTTCGGGTCCGCACGATTGGGCAGACGCGCGGCGTCATCCAGGACGGGAGCGTGGACGTAGCGGATGTTGGGGGCAACGTTGTAGTTGGGATCGGGGTCGATGTGTCCGTGCGTATCCCACACGAACAAGTCCAGTTGGCCCGTCCTCGGGTCGATCGTCAAGACCGTCTCGAGTTGATGGCGCATCGCGTAGGTCCGTGCGACGGCCGCGTAGGCACTGATCGTGTTGATGGCCTTCTGCTCGACGCTGGACCCCGTGATCGACTGCCACGCCGCCCCAACGGCGATCAGCAGCAGAACGATGATGGCCACCGCCACCACCAACTCGATCAGCGTGAAGCCGCGTCGCCGAGGCAAAAAGGGGACAGGTACGTTTTGCCGGAACGGCCCGAAGGGTGCTTCGCACAAAACGTACCTGTCCCCTTTTTGCCTCCGCCCCCGGTCGGAATGGATCGTTGGGCTGTTCATGATCGAGCGCCTGCGCCGTCGCGCGCGTCGCCGTTACCTCCCACGGCCATAGACGATGTCGTCACCGTACTGATCATCGTCCGTCCCGAAAAGCCCATCGGGACCGGCGGGGTCGTCCGGCGTGCCGGGGTTCTTGTCCGGTCCGTCCGGCATGAAGTTCCCGTGCTCATCGAGGAAGTAGAATCGCTGGTCCGGGCCAGCCGACAGGATGAACGACCTCGTCGCTATGTTCGCTTCATCTCCCAGGGCCGTCTCGGTGACACTGAGGTTCCAGTCGACTAGCCAGTATCCCTTGGACGTCACCCAGCAGTAGAGGTACGGTGTTCCCCAGGGGTCGAGGAGCCTCACAACCTGTGCCGCGTCTCCTATTGGCGGCGCTGGATAGAGCAGAGGTGCACCCGCATCGTCAGTCGCGTACTCCACCAGGCCCGATGGCGCCTTTTTCAAACACGGGCCCTTACCCACCTCCGCCGTCAAGCACCAGGCAAGGCACTCGTTGCCCATGCGAATCTCGTCAGGATCCGCCAGGTGCATGACGTAGTCCCAATCCACGTGTTCCTGCCACAGCTCATAGAAGCGCCAAGGCGGCAGACCGCGACTGGTCAGCCCCTCGAACTTCGGCCAGAACTGGGCGTATTCGTCGATGGCCATGGCGATCATCTGCATCTGCGTCCGAGCCGTGTTCACCTTGGCGTTGTCCCGAACGGCGCTGACGGCCGGTAGCAGCAGCGCCAGCAGCAGAACGATGATGGCCACCACGATCATCAGCTCGATCAGCGTGAAGGCGCTTCGCCTAGTTCTCGCCTGTTCGCGTCGCATATTCCGGACCCCTCAGGCCCTCCCCCGCCTCGAGCCCGCCCAGACCTGCTCCCCGCGTCCGCCCCCCCCGCCTGCCGGTCCTACCCGCCGGAGTCGGAGCCGCTCACGGAGTTGATCAGCGATACCATCGGCAGAAACAGCGAGATCACGATGAACCCGACGATCACACCCAGGAAGATGACCATCACCGGCTCGAGCAGACTGACCAGACCTGCGACGAGCACCTCGACCTCCTCGTCGTAGTTGTCGGCCACCTTCATGAGCATCTTGTCCAGGTCGCCCGTCTCTTCCCCCACGTCGATCATGTTGACCACCAGGTTGTCGCACACCTTCGTCTGGCGGAGCGGACCGGCGAACGTCTCCCCCTGTCGGATGCTGTCGTGGACCAACCCCAAGGCGTGGCCGTAGACCCGGTTGCCGCTCGTTTCCTTGGTGATGTTGAGCGCCTCGAGAATCGGAACGCCCGCGCTGATCAGCGTGCCCAGCGTCCGGCTGAACCGCGCGATCGACGTCTTGGACAGGATGCCCCCGACGACGGGCAGCGCCAGCAGCATCTTGTCGATCCCATAGCCGATGTCCCCGCCCATGAGGATCAGCCCAATCGCCGTCCCCTGTATCACGATCTGATGCCCATACGCGTTGTTGAGGATGGTCGCGAGGAGTCCCTCGTCCCCCTCTCCTGTCCCGAAGATTCGCCTCAAAATGAACGGGGCGACGATGACGGCTGGCAGGATCCACGCGGCAACCGCCGACCCGGTGGCCCCCTTCTGCTTGCCGATGGCCGACGCGATCCCGCAGACCGGCAGGACCACCATCAAGGCGTAGAGCTGGGCCGACCCCCAGATCGTCAGGATCACCGCACCCACTTGCTGGAACGGACCCTCGATCCAGTCCATGAAGATGAGCAGCCCCGCGCCGGCGATCAAGACCGCACCGACGGCCATCACGATCAGGACGTATTTGAGGATCTGCAACGCCCCGCTGATCGCGTTGTCGGCCCGTTTCATCATGCGCAGCATCAAGATGACCGACGGCGGCGTGATCAAGACGACGACCCAACCGCCCTTGATCACGAACCAGTCGCTGATGTTCATCAACAAGAGCGTCGGACCGGGCAGCTTCTCGCCGAAGTCGCTGAAGATCTCCGTGAACTTCGGGACGACGACGATCATGATGCCGGTCACGATGCCGACCGCGAACGTCATGACCGCGGCCGGGTAGATCATCGCCCCGACGACCTGCCGCTTGAGCTTCTGGGCCTTCTCCATGAAGTCGGCCAGACGCTGCAGGATGACGTCGAGCACGCCCCCGGCCTCGCCCGCCTGGACCATGTTGGCGTACAACCTGTCGAACGCCTTGGGATGCCGCCCCATCGCCTCCGACAGCGTCATGCCGCCCTCGACGTCTTCGCCCACGTCGCGGATGATCGTCTTGAGCAGCCCGGGCTTCTGCTGTTGCTCGAGAATCCGCAGGCTCCGCAGGATCGGCAGGCCTGCGTCCTGAAGGGTCGACAGCTGCCGCGTGAACTGCGTCACCTGCTTGACCGAGACGGTCCCGAACTGGCTGCCGGGCACCTTCCGCTTCGCCGCAGCGGCCGCCTGCGCGGGCTCGGCGCCTTTGGACTTCTTGGCCTTGCCGCCCTTGCTGGTCTCCCGGATCTTCAGCAGGAACAGGCCCTTCGCACGGATCTTGGCCACGGCCTCGTCGGCATTGGCGGCCTCGACCTGCTCCTTGAGCTCCTGGCCGGCGGCGTTCATCGCCTGATACTGGTACACGGGCATGAGTCTGCTCCCGTAGGAACTAGGGGTTAGGGATCAGGGCTCAGGGTCTAGGGTTTCCGGGGCCACCATTTGAGTCGCACGACTCAGATCTCGCATCCAGCGATCACACATGCTCGCGGCCCCCTGGACCCAGAACCCTGACCCCTGACCCCTATTCACGCTTCTTCGACGATCGTCTCTCTCACGACCTCCTCGATCGTGGTCACTCCGTCATAGATGGCCAACAGGCCACTCTCGCGAAGCGTCCGCATGCCCCGCTTTCGAGCCTCGTTCCGTATCACGTTGGTCGACGCATGCTGCATGATCAGCTCGCGGATCGTGTCGTCCAGCATCATGATCTCGAAGATGGCCACCCGGCCCCGGTAGCCGGTGTTGTTGCACTCGTCACAGCCCTTGCCGGAGAAGAAGGTCCGACCCTCAACGTCCTCCGGGGTCAGGTTGAGCTCCATCAACATCTCTTCGGTGGGCTGATATTCTTGCTTGCAGTGTACGCAGATCCGGCGAACCAGACGCTGCCCCACGATTGCCTCGAGGGTCGCCGTCACCAGAAACGGTTCCAACCCCAGGTCGAGCAATCGGGCAATCGCCGACGGTGCGTCGTTGGTGTGCAACGTACTGAAGACCAAGTGCCCTGTCAGCGAAGCCTGCACCGCGATCTGCGCCGTCTCTTCGTCGCGGATCTCACCGACCAGGATGATGTCCGGGTCCTGACGCAGAAAGCTCCGCAGACACCGGGCGAAGGTCAGCCCGATCTTCTCTTCGATCTGGCACTGGATCAGCCCGTCGATGTCGTACTCGACCGGGTCCTCGGTCGTCAGGATCTTGACCTCCGTGGTGTTCAGCTCGCGCAAGGCCGAATACAGCGTCGTCGTCTTGCCACATCCGGTCGGCCCCGTGTTGATGATGATGCCGTTCGGCCTGGCGATCAGCCGGCGGAACGTCCGCAGGTCGTCGTCCCGCATCCCGATCTTGTCCAGATCGAGGCTGACCTGCGTCCGGTCCAGGACACGCATCACCACACTCTCCCCGCCCGTCGTCGGCAAGACGCTGACACGCAGGTCCACCTGCCGGCCTTGAACGACGAGTTCGATACGCCCGTCCTGGGGCATCCGCCGCTCGGCAATGTCCAGCTCGGCCATGACCTTGATGCGCGACGCCAACGCCATCGCGATGTGCCGCGGTGGCGGGACCATCTCATAGAGCACGCCGTCGATCCGATACCGAAGCTTGAACTCGTCCTCGAACGGCTCGAAATGGACGTCCGAGCTCTTCTCCCGGATGGCCTGATGCAGAATCAAGTTCAGCAGCTTCTTGACCGGGTTCGACTCGATCATCTCCTTCAGCTCGTCCAGGTCGATGCTCTCACCCCGTCCCTCGTACTGCGTGAGGGTCTCGTCGGCCGTCAGTTCGTTGAGGACCTCCCCGATGCTCTCGGCCTGCTCCTCCGGGTAGTATTCCCGCAAGGCCGCGTTGATCTGGTCTGCGTTGGCCACCTTGGCCTTGACCCGGAAGCCCATCATCTTGAGATCATCGGTCGCCTGGAAATTGTCCGGGCTGGCCAGCGCCACCTGCAGCGTGTTGGAATCAGCGTCATAGGCCACCGGGATGATCTTGTGCATGTTGGCCATGTGGCTGGGGACTTTCTCGATAACCTCAGGCGTGATCTCCATATCGCCCAGGTCAATCGGCTCGATCCCCATCTGCGCCGCCAAGGCAAGCTGGAGGTCGCTCTCCGAGATGTGGCCCAGCTCCACCAGGATCTGGCCGATGGGCCCGCGCTTTTTCTGCTGGATCTTGAGACCCTCATGCACCTGGTCCCGAGTGCACTTGCGCATTCGGATCAGGATTCGGCCCAATCGCAGGCCCTTGTAACGATCCGCCGTACGTCGCTTTGGTTTCGGCTTGCTTGCCACGGCCAGTTCTCCTTGGCGCTAGTATTTTTCGCACCCCCCAGGTGACCGAAAACAGGCCTTATCGGCAGAAAACATGGCGGGAGAAGATCTTGCAGTAAATTCAAGAGGAATGAATAATCGAGTATCCTTCAAAGAAGATGCCAACCCATCACGCTAGGTTGTTGGGCGCCTTCCGGCTACCTCCCGGCCCCCGCTACTCCTCCTCTTCCGGCTCCTGCGTCACGATCCCACCGATCTGATCGCCCAGTTCGGCCGCCGCCGCCTCGTCGTGCTTCTCCACCTTCACCTTCAGTTCCCCCGGATTCCGTGCGGACTCGAGCATATCCTCCGCGCCGATGGTGCCAGCGGTGTAGAGCGTCCACAGGTGCTCGTCGAGGAGCTGCATGCCGAACTTCTTTCCCGTTTGGATGCTTGAATCAATCCGATACGTCTTGTTTTCGCGGATGAGGTTGGAGATCGCCGGATTGACCACCATGAACTCATAGCCGGCCACCCGCCCAGAGACCCCCAGGCGCGGCAGGAGCACCTGGCTGAGGACCGCGATCAGGTTGGTGCTCAGCTGGACGCGAATCTGCTCCTGTTGGTTCACCGGGAAGGCATCGATGATCCGGTTGACGGTCCCCTGGGCCCCCGTGGTGTGCACGGTGCTAAACACGAGGTGGCCCGTCTCGGCTGCCCGGATGGCCGATTCCATCGTCTCGAGGTCACGCATCTCGCCGACCAGGATCACGTCCGGGTCCTGCCGAAGGACCCGACGGAGCGCCTCGGAGAAGCTGGGGACGTCCGTTCCCACTTCACGCTGGCTGATCACCGACTTCTTGTGGTTGTGGTAGTACTCGATCGGATCCTCCACCGTCACGATATGCCGATCCAGCTCGACGTTGACGTAGTCGATCATCGTCGCCAGCGTCGTGGTCTTGCCCGACCCGGTCGGTCCGGTGACCAGGAAGATCCCACGCGGCCTGCGGCAGAGCGATTGCACGATCTTCGGCAGACCGATCTCGTCGAACGTCAGGAGCTTCGACGGAATCAGACGCAACACGATGGAGATATTGCCCTTCTGGTGGTAGGCCGACACCCGGAACCGACCCGCCTCACCGAAGGCAAACCCGAAGTCCGTGGTTCCCTCCTCCTGCAGCTCCTGTTGGTTCCGCTCGGGCGTGATCGACTTCATCAACGCCAGGGTGTCCTCGGGAACCAAAACCTTGGTTTCGAGTTGACGCATCTTGCCGTGAAGTCGCAACACCGGTGGCCGACCACAGTGGAGATGCAGATCGGAGGCGTTCCGCTTGATGCAGGTCTCCAGCAGCCGGTCGATGTGAATCTGTGCCATTACTCCTCCTCGGTCCCCTGCTCACCTGGCGACGGGCGCCGTGCTTGTCGCCCCCCTACCGCACTTCCTCGGTGACGGCCTCCGAGGCCGCTATCTTGATGACCTCTTCGGGCGTCGTCACGCCATCGAGAACCTTGATCTTGCCGTCCTCGGCCAGCGTCCGCATGCCCCCGGCCTTGGCGATCTCGCGAACCTTGTTGGTTGGCGACCGCTTGAAGACCGCCTCGCGCAGCTGGCTGTTCATCAACATCATCTCGAAGATGCCCATCCGGCCCTTGTACCCCACCCCGCCACAGACGGAACACCCCCTCGCTCGGTAGATCGGCTTGTCCTTCGTGTCCTTCTCGGTGATGCCCAGCACCTTCAGGTGGAACGCGTCCGGCGACGGGTCCGGCTCTTTGCATTCCTTGCACAGTGTGCGCACCAGCCGCTGAGCCATGACCGCCTGGATGCTGCTGGCGACCAGGAACGGCTTGACGCCGATGTCGATCAAACGGGCCATGCTGCTGGGCGCGTCGTTGGTGTGGAGCGTGCTGAAGACCAGGTGCCCGGTCAACGCCGCCTGGACCGCCACCTCCGCCACCGCCAGGTCACGAATCTCGCCGACCAGGATGATGTTCGGCGCCTGACGCAGCATGGCACGCAAGATGATCGGGAACGTCCGTCCGATCTCGTCGTTGACCTGGCATTGGTTCATGCCGCTGAAGTTGTACTCGACCGGGTCCTCAGCGGTGATGATCTTCCGGTCCGTCCGGTTGAGCTCCGACAGCGCCGCGTACAGCGTGGTGGTCTTGCCCGACCCGGTCGGTCCGGTGACCAGGAAGATCCCGTTCGGCCGCTTGATGATCTTCTGGAACTTCTGGTAGTCGTCGTCGCCGAACCCCAGCGCTTGGATACCCATCTTGGCCGACTCGGGCCTCAGAATACGAAGCACGATGCTCTCACCGTGATAGGCCGGCAGGCAGCTCACACGAAAGTCGATGTCGCCCCCGCCGATGGCCATCTTGATCCGACCGTCCTGGGGAAGTCGCTTCTCGGCAATGTCCAGACCCGACATGATCTTCAGACGCGTCGTCACCTGTCCCTGGAGGCTCTTCTGGATGTTGTCCCGTTCGATGCAGACCCCGTCGATCCGGTACCGGACGCGGACCCGGTCGGCCATGGGCTCGACATGGATATCGCTCGCCCTTCCCTTGACGGCCTCAGTGATGATCAGGTTGATCAGTCGGACGACGGGCGCGTCGGCGTCATCATCATCATCCCCAAGTTGCGCGATCTCGGCCTCGAGGCTCGGCGCTTGCTCGGTGGGTCCGTCATGCACCGCGTCTCCGTCGCCCTCGTCTCCGTCGGGACTGAAGTACCGATCGATGTACTCTCTGATCCGGCTGGGGGCGCCCAGCGTGGGCTCGACCTCCACGTTGAGCCGGAACCGCAACATGTCCATCGTTTCCAGGTCGAGCGGGTCGGACAGCACGACCTTCAGCCGCCCGTTCTCCTGGTGCAGCGGGATGATCCGATGCTTATGGATGAGCTCTTCGGGAACCAGGTCCATGCTGGCCTGAACTTCCGACGCGTTGCCCAGGTCCACGTACTCCATGTCGAACTGAGCAGCCAGCGCCTTGGTGACATCCTCCTCGCTGCAGAACTCCAGCTCGACCAGCGCCTCGCCGATCCGACGTCCATGCTCTGTCGCGTGCTGAACGGCGTCGGCAACCGCGCCGGCCGGGATCACCCCCCAACTCTCCAGGATCTCACCGAGTTTCTTCTTCCGACGCGCCATAGGCGATGTCCCTCACACACGGCGAGCCGCCCCCGACGGCGCGACGCGTCCGGTTTATGCCCAAGAACCCAAGAACATCACGCTCGGTAGGGTGCGCGGGCTGCCGGCATGGCCATCGGACGTTCCCTGTCGGCCCAACGCACTGGGTGGACAAACGGTCCATCTCCACATCTTAAGGATGGCGCCGGTTGACGGCCCTGGCCCGCCACCGCGGCGTGAGTCTGCTCGCTAGATTCTATAGGCCCCGCACCCCGCCGGCAAGGACGCCCTTCGACATCCCTGATCCAAGCTGCCGGCCCTTCGCGAAGCGCTATTACTCATTTCGGCAGAAATGTCTGTCAAGGCCGCATCCAACTCCCGGTTTCTCGGTCCCGCCGATCCTGCCCCTACCTCCCAGCCTTGTCAGCCCCTCACGCGCGGCTATAATCGCCGTTCTTATCGGCCGAACCGCAGGCAGCCAGACCGGAGACACGGGTGTCATGGACGAGCTATCTGTCGCGTTGATCGGGTGTGGGATCATGGGTCAGGACCTGGCCCGGCAGTGTGCCGCGTTGGACCAGGCCAAGATGACGGCCGTCATCGACGTGGACGAGTCTCTGGCCAACAAGCTGGCCCAGGAGCTATCCGCCACGGCCTACACGGACTATGCCACGATGCTGGACGCCGCCCGCCCCGATGCCGTCATCGTTGCCGTGCCCCAGTTCGTTCACCGAGAGGTGACGACCGCAGCCGCCCAGGCCGGCGCCCACGTCTTCTGCGAGAAGCCAATGGCCGTCACCCTCGAGGACTGCGACGCCATGATTGCCGCCTGCCAACAGGCCGGCGTGAACCTCATGATCGGCCAGGTCTGCCGCTATCACGGTGTGCACCGCAAGGTCTGCGACCTGGTCGACAGCGGCGATCTGGGCCGACCCGTCTGCATGATGGTTCACCGTGTCGGTGGGCCCTGGGGGGGGATCTGGGCCAGGCCGTGGCGGATGAAGTTCGCCAATACCGGTGGCGGCCTGATGGAGGTCAACGCCCACGAGATCGACTTCATGCGGTTCGTCTGCAGCGACGTCGCCAGCGTCTTCGCCCGGGGCGGCACCTACGTGCAGACCGAGGCCGACTACCCTGACAACGTCGTGCTCACCGTGGCGTTCAAGAACGGCGCAATCGGCTGCCTCCACGGGAGTCAGTCGTCGGCGGTCGGCGCGTACGGCGGTCGGGTCGACTGCACCGAAGGCGGCCTGAATTTCCCGACGATCTGGGGAGACGGGGCGGGCATCACCGTGGGCCGGTTCGACGGCGATTCGGAATTCATCCCCGCCGGTGACCTGGCCGGCGAGGAACCCGTCCACGCTGAGCTCCGCGAGTTCGTTGAATCGATCGCAGAAAAACGCCCCCCGGCCATCACCGGCCAGGACGGCCGCGCCGTCATCGAAATCGCTACCGCCGCCTATCGATCGATGGAGACGGGCGACCGCATCGATCTGCCGCTGTAGTCGCGGGCGGGCCCAGTCGACATCAGATGGGGATCCGTCACATGGACGTTCGCGTCGGGATCGGCTTCGACGTTCACCGCCTCGTCGAGGGTCGGCGTCTGGTCCTGGGCGGCGTCGAGATCGATTCGCCCGTCGGCCTGGCGGGCCACAGCGATGCCGACGTCGTCCTCCACGCCATCACCGACGCCATCCTCGGTGCCGCCGGCCTGGGCGACATCGGCGAGCATTTCCCCGACACGAACCCAGCCTGGGAGGACGCCGACAGCGCCACCTTCGTCCAACACGCGGTCAAACTCGCCGACCAATGGGCCCTGAAGGTCGGCAATGTGGACGTGAACATCATCGCCGACCACCCCCGTCTAGGCCCGACCAAAAAGACGATCCGCCATCGCGTCGCCGAACTCCTGGGCCTGGACGCTGACCTGGTCAACATCAAGGCCCGCACCATGGAGGGCCTCGGCCCGCTTGGTCAATCCGAGGCCATCGCCGCCCAAGCCGTGGTCACACTGACGTCAACAGAACAATCGAAGTAGCGCCCCCCCATGTCGACGTTTCGACTTGTCGACGTGTCGACGTTTCTGCTCACTCCTTTTCCCAAGCGATCGAGTAATCGCGCTGCTCGGGCAGCGGATGTCCGCCCGGCCCGTACCCCTTCTTCTTGGACGCGCGCGATAGCGGAACAAAGGTCCCGACGATGCCCTTGTCGGTCACGTCGTACTTGACAAACCCCAGCGAATCGTCGCCGTCCGACCAGCGCTTGCCCCACTGCCGGAACGCCGTCGACGGGTTGATGTGGAAGTCGATGCCCTCCGCCCGATGCCATCTGCGGCAGTGGACGTGTCCGCTGAGGACAAGGTCGGCGTGGGTGGCCTTGAACCCCGCCATCAGGCGGCTTCGCTGCGGCTCGTCGATGCCGAAGTACCAGTCGTGGTAGTGCTTGGGGTCGGTGATGTCCCAGTTGGGCTCGTGCAGGTCGTCGATGAAGAGGGCGTAGTGCATCATCCAGACGTGGTGCTTCGCGCGTGGCTGGCGGCGTTGTGCGTCGAACCACTCCCAGAACCCCGCCTCCTCGGGCAGGCCCGACCCGGCGATCATGTCGCAGAACCCCGAGAACCGAACGTCCTTGTGCACGAACGACCACCACAGCGGCCCGAAGACCCCCGCGAACGGCTCGAGGTGCGCCGACGTGAGGTTCAGGCTGACGTCATCGCGCTTCGGGTTCGGCCCATCGACGTCGGTATGCTTGTTGCCCGTGTCCATGTTGCCGGCGACGACGTGGGCGGGAAAGGGCAGCGCATCCAGGTCGGCCTTGACGCCCCGCAACTCGTACTGGTGAAGCGTCCCGTCCCGCGCGATGTCCCCGCCGACCAGGAGCAGATCGGGCTTGAGCGCCACGATCTGTCGACGCGCCGTCTGCCAGTTCTCGTTCCACGCCGGCGCGAACCGAAACGACCGCGGCGACCCGACGTGAATGTCCGTCGCGTGCACGAACGACCAACGTTTCATGACAACCGTCTCCTTCGCGACCCAGTTAACACCCGGATCGGCGAAATGGCAACCGTCAGGCGCCGGGCCTCAGGTGGGCGCGTGGCATGGGCGTGTCGCCCATGGACCCTCACGGGCGAGACGCCCGTGCCACGGTAGCGCCTATTTACGCACCGTCGTCTAGATCGTGGGTCCGGACCATTCTCTTGTCGCCGACGCGCTGGTATGATAGGGGCGGTGCTGGGGGGCGTTCCCGTAGGATCAAGCCCTGGACGACAAACGGCCATGACTTCCCCGCAGATGATCCAGCTCGAGCGCCCGGCGATGGCGTGTCGGTTCGGGATCACCGTGATCGGCGAGGACACCGAGCTGCTGCAACAGGCGGCGGAGGATGCGTTCGACGAGATCGAGCGGATCGAGTCGCTGCTGAGCATGTACGACCCGGACAGCATCCTGTCGGGCATCAACCGCGCCGCGGCGGCGGGGCCGACCGGTGTCCTATCGGAGATCTTCGAGCTGTTGCTGCTGGCAGGCACGATCTGGGAGGAAACGGACGGCGCGTTCGACCCGACGATGGGCCCACTGGTGAGGTTGTGGCGGGGGTGGCGCGAAGACGGGACCGCGCCGGACCCGGCGGCCATCGACGAGGTCCGACAGCGCGTCGGGATGAACCACGTCGAGTTCGACGTGCCAGGCCGGTCAATCCGTTTCGATCGGCCCGACGTCGAGATCGACCTCGGCGCGATCGGGAAAGGCTATGCTGTGGATCAAGCCGCCGAGGTGCTCGACCAGTACGGCATCGAGCATTTCCTCGTCCACGGCGGGACGAGCACGATCGCGGCCCAGGGCTCGATGGACGCCGAATCCGATGGTTGGCGGTTGGGGATGGCGGCGCCTTCCGACCCGGACGGAATCGCCGAGGTGGTCACGCTGCGAGACGAAGCGTGCGCGTGCTCGAACCAGCTGAACCAGTTCTACGAGCACGACGGTCGGCAACTGGGCCACGTGATCGACCCGCGAACGGGCTGGCCCGCGCCGGCCGAATCGAGTATACTCGTGGTGTGTACATCCGCGACGCGGGCTGATGCACTCTCGACCGCCTTGCTCGTCCTGGGCAACGAGGCGGTCGAGCAGGTCAATCAGACCTTTCGGGGCGTCCGGGCGTACTGTCTATCCGGCGGCGCCGAACCGCGGATGGACGGACTTGACAGCAAAGGCACGGTCCGTTCGGATGGTTCGGCGGCTGGGACTAACGTAGAGAATGGCCAGGGAACTCAGAACCCAACCACAGTTGGAGGTCAAGGTGCAGATGAGTGACGAGAGACGTACGTTAGGCAGGCGATCGTTCATGAAGGAATCAGCCGTGGCGTCCGCGGGGTTCGCGGCGGCGCTGGAGGCGTTCCAGGCCCAGCAGGCGATGGCCGCGGAGGAGAAGGCGTCCAAGGAGATCGGCCGGCCGGTGAACGTTGCCGTCATCGGCAGCGGCAACATGGGCTGCGGCGACATGAGCCAGCTGCTCAAGACCCCGGGCGTGATGCTCCGCGCCATCGCCGACATCTGGCCGCCGAACCTCGAGGCCGGCCTCCAGATCGCGCGCACGGAGTTCGACGGCCCCAAGGTGTACAAGAACGTCTATGAGGGCTGTCGCACGGGCAAGGACCTGGAAGAGGCCCTCAAGGCAGCCAAGGCGGCGAAGGGTTACACCGACTACCGCGAGATGCTCGACAAGGAAAAGGACATCGAGGCCGTCCTTATCGCCACGCCGCTGCACACACACTGCGAAATCACCAGCGCGTGCATCAAGGCCGGCAAGCACGTCTACGCCGAGAAGATGATGGCCCAGACCGTCGAGCAGTGCAAAGCGCTGGGCAAGCTGGCCAAGGACAGCGACAAGGTCATCCAGTTCGGCCATCAGCAGCACTGGAACGACTGGTACCTGCTGGGCAACAAGCTGATCCACAACGACAAGATCTGCGGGGAAGTCACGCACATCCGCGCCTGGTGGCACCGGAACAAGCCGTGGCGTCGGGCGGTCAGCGACAAGGAAAAGGGCCTGATCGACGCGACCAAGTTCGGCTACAAGGACGTCAACGAGCTGCGGAACTGGCGGCTGTTCTGGAAGACGTCCGGCGGCCTGATGGCCGAGTTGGCCTGTCACCAGGTCGACGTGGCGAACTGGTACACGGGCGGCGTCCCGACGGCCGTGGTCGGCATGGGCGGGCTCGACTTCCGAAAAGACGACTGGGGTGGAGACGTCTACGACAACGTCCAGTGCGTCTTCGAGTACCCCGGCGGCGTGAAGCTGACGTATCAGTCGGTCACGACCAACCAACACAACGGTCAGGGCGAGCAAATCATGGGCCCGGCCGGCACGGTCTTCCTGAGCCGCAAGGGCGGACAGATCTTCCTGGAGCCCAAGGCCGCCAAGCCCGCCTGGGAGAAGCACGCCAAGAAGGGCGAGGGCGGCGGCATCGTCATGAAGATCGGCTCGACCGTCACCGAAGGCGGCAAGGGCAAGCAGGAGGGCAAGGCCCTGGGCGACGGCAAGACGAAGAAGGACCCCTACCTCGACTATCGCCGGGCAACGGGGGCGTGGATCGAGTGCATCCGCGAGAACAAAAAGACCAAGGCGAACTGGGAGATCGCTCTGAAGTCCGCCATCCCCTGCATCATGGCCAACGAGGCCATGGCCAAGAAGACCTGGGTCGAGATCAAGCCGGAGACGTACCAGGTCTAGCGCAACGACGCAGGGCAACCGAAGCACACACACTGGCCCGTCCAGCACGCTGGGCGGGCCAGGTTCGTTTCATTGCCCAAGCGTAGGTGCCAGTCGCCGCTGTTCCTGCCTACTCGGCGACGGTCTCGTAGCGGATGAGCTGGCCAGCCGTGGCGAGGTCGGGAAGGACGCCCGCCGTGACCGCGGCGAGCAGGGCTGCGCCATAGGCGGCCTCCTCGTGATGGCGGGGCGTACGAACGGGCATGCCGAACCGCTCCGCGATGATGTTGGCCAAGGCCCGATTGCGGCGTATGGCATTGCCCGATCCGACGACAGCCCGGTGGGCTGACAGCGTGGCTGCATCGTAGCTGCGGTAGAATCCCCGCAGCTCGTCGACGATGCCGGTCAGAACCGCGCGGGTCAGATTGGCGGGCGTCATGTTGGTCAGGTCCAGGCCGTCCAGCAGGCCGCGGAGGTCCGGGTCCTGTCGCGTGCCCGATAGCGTCGGACGACAGCGCAGGCCCGCGGCATCTGCCGGTGCGGCGGCTGCAAGCTCGTTCATCCGTTCGTATAACTGGCCCGCCGCCGGCGCGCCCGTGTCGGTGAAGGCGGCCACCACCTCGCGGTAGAACGCCTCGAGCCACGCGTAGGTCCGGCCGCCGCAGATCCCAGCCCCGACGGCAATCAACCGGTCGTTGGGCAGGTAACGGATCTCCATGCCGGGTGGATGGGCCAAGTCGTCGACGACCCAGCTGATCTGCCCGCCGGTGCCGATGTTGACAAGCACCGAGCCCTCCGGATCGCCCACGCTGCCGAGGAAGCTGGCCTGGTTGTCGCCGATGGCGTTGCAGACGGGCACGTCCGAACGCAACCCGACGTCCTTGGCGACGGCCGGTTGGAGGTGACCGATGACGGCACCCGACTCGCGGATCGGCGGCAGCAACGCGACCGGAAGGCCCAGCGCCGCGATCAGCTCGTCTGACCAGGCCTTGGCCGCCAGGTCGAAGATGCCGACGCTGCCGGCGTCGCTGGGATCGGTGCACGGCTCCGACCCGCCCAGCCGCGCGGCGAGCCAATCGTGGATGAAGCAACACCGTCGGGCCGACGTCGGCACGGCGGCGTTGCGCACCATCCACGCGAGCGTGGCCGCCAGATACCCGGTGGCCAGTTGGCACCCCGTCCCTGTCCAGGCTTCTGCGGACGCCGATTTCAGCAGTTCGGGGATGATGGGCGCTGCCCGCCGGTCCTGCCACGTGATCAGGTTGCCCAACGGCTGGCCGTCCGCATCGAGCAGCAACAGGCCATGCATCTGACCGGTCAGACCGATGGCGGCGACGTCTGGGCCGGCGGCAGCGGCCAGGTCCGACAGGACCTGTCGAGCCGCGCGGTCAAGCTGATGAGGATCCTGCTCGGCCCAGCCCGCCCGGTCCGGAGAGGTGTCGACGACGTCCGCCCGGTGTTCGCTGCCCGCGCGCGCCACCAACTGGCCGTCCGACGTATCCACGATCACGCCGCTGACCGTGGTGGTGCCGACATCCAATCCCAACACACGCGCCATGCCGGAATACTCCGAATACCGACTCGCCCGTCGGGCAGGCTATCGACATCCCATAGGACAGGCAAGGCCCCCGAGACGGCACCGGGCGGATCCCTCGGCGGGAAGATGGCATGAAAGGCAAAAACTGGCGAGATTTTGGGTTGCATCGCGCGGGCGAGGCGGTATATTGATACCCCGAACATAACCCAAACTTTTGATCTGGCGGAGGAGACGCATGTCCGACGAAAGCCAACCCAAGCGCGACCAGGCCCTGACCCGGGCGATTCAGCAGATCGAGAAGAACTACGGCAAGGGCGCGATCATGCACCTGGACGAATCCGCCGGTGCAGGGGTGGCGGGGATCAGCACCGGCGCGCTGTCCCTGGATCTCGCCCTGGGCGGACGCGGGGTGCCGCGCGGTCGTGTCGTGGAGATCTTCGGCCCGGAGAGCAGCGGCAAGACGACGCTGGCGCTGTCGATCATCGCCCAGGCGCAGAAGAAGGACGGCGTGGCCGCGCTGATTGACGCCGAGCACGCGTTTGACCCCTCGTGGGCCAAGCGGATCGGCGTGGACCTCGAGTCCCTCATGGTCAACCAGCCGAGCAGCGGCGAGGAGGCGCTGGACATCTGCGAGATGCTGGTCCGCAGCAACTCGGTGGACGTGATCGCCATCGATTCGGTGGCGGCCCTGATCCCCCGGGCCGAGATCGACGGTGAGATGGGCGACACGCACGTCGGCTTGCAGGCCCGCCTGATGAGCCAGGCCATGCGGAAGCTGACGGCTGCCATCAGCAAGTCGCGCGCCGTCGTGATCTTCATCAACCAGATTCGGATGAAGATCGGCGTGATGTTCGGCAGCCCCGAGACGACTTCGGGCGGCAAGGCGCTGCTGTTTTACAGCTCGGTCCGCATCGACACGCGTCGGATCAGCACGATCAAGGACGGCGACCAGGCGGTGGGGATCCACATCCGCGCCCGGGTGGTCAAGAACAAGGTGGCCCCCCCCTACCGCGACGCGGAGTTTGACCTGATGTTCGAGACCGGGATCAGCCGGGAGGGCGACCTGTTGGATCTGGCCGTCAACGACGGTATCGTCGATAAGAGCGGCGCGTGGTTCGCCTACGGCCAGGTCCGCCTGGGTCAGGGGCGTGAGAACGTCAAGCAATTCTTGAAAGACAACGCGGATCTGGCCGATGAGATCGAAAAGGCCATCCTGGCCAAGCGAGGGTTGGCGACGGTCCCGTCGCCATCTGAAACGGAAAGTCAACAGGACCCCTCGGCCGCAACGGATGCCGCAGAGGGTGGGAAGACCCGCCAAGATGCAAAGTCAGACAAGAAGCGCAAGGGCAAGTGAGGTCATCGGCGCGACCCAGCGCTGTATCGGTCTGCTGGTCGCCGTCTCGATGGCGTTGCTGTCCTTCAGAACCGCACGGGCGGGCGAAGACGCGACCGAGCCCATCGCCGACTTGCAGGCCATCCAAAACGCGTTCGAGGCCCTGGCGAAGAAGGCGGCGCCGAGCGTCGTGACCATCAAGTCGGCCCGCTGGACCGATCAGTTGGCCAGCAGCGGCCCGGTCGATGCCGGCCCTCGGCGGCCGCGGATGCCCGGCAGACGCGTCTACGGCGCGGGCAGCGGCGTGATCATCGACGCGAACGGCCTTGTCTTGACCAACGAGCACGTCGTCCATCAGGCGGGCGAGATCATCGTCTTCCTGAACGACGGACAGGAGCTGTCGGCCTCGATCGTACAGACCGACGCGCGGAGCGACCTGGCGGTCCTCCGGGTCGACGCGACCGGCCTACAGCCGGCTGTCTTGGGCGACGTCGCCGACCTACGACAGGGCCACATGGTCTTCGCGATGGGTAATCCGTTCGGCGTGGCATCCACGGTCGGGCGGGCGTCGATGAGCTGGGGGCTGGTCAGTGCGCTGGGCCGGCCCTTGCCTTTGCTGGGGGCGGCCGAAGACCGGTACTACGGTAACCTGATCGAGACGACCGCCGCGATCAACCCGGGCAACTCGGGCGGCCCGCTGTTCGACATTCACGGGCGGGTGGTGGGCATCACCACGGCCATCAGCACCCGGACGGGCAAGAGCGAAGGGGTGGGCTTTGCCGTGCCCATCAGCAGGCGGACGCGTCTGATCATCGGAACGCTAATGAAGGGCCAGCAGGTCGAGTACGGGCTCTTGGGCGTCTTCGTGAAAGACCCCAGCGACGAAGAGCGCAAGCAGGCCGGCGGCCCCAAGCACCGCGGCGCCGTGGTTGACGCCCTCGAAGCCGGCTCGCCTGCTCAGCAGGCCGAGCTGCGTCCCGGCGATCTGATCGCCAAGTTCGACGGCCAAGACGTCTTGGACGCCGACCACCTGGTGCGAATGGTCGGCAGTTCGCCCCCGGGCCACGTCGTTGACATCCTCTTCTACCGGGACAGGAAGCCCCACAGCGTCCGAACCACGCTCGTCCGCCGCGATCGAGGCATCCGCAAGACCGCAGGCCCGGTCCATTGGCGAGGCCTCTCACTCGAACCCATCACCCCGCAGACGAGGCGCCATCTGAGCCTGACCACCGGCACGAAGCTTGCGCTGCATGGGGTCATCATCGTCAACGTGGGCGCCAACTCGCAAGCGGACAGCGCGGGGCTACGCCCGGGCATGGTCCTCGGGCAGATCAACGACCGTTCGGTGCCCACGATTCGCGAGCTGCGACATCTTATCCGCTGCACCGAGGGCCAGCCGGTCGACATTACCGTCTACGGCGGAAAGCGGTTCCGCCTCCCGCCGGACTAGACCCGTTTACGCTGGCTGGGTTTCGCGCAAAGTGCCGGTGATCGTGCGCGCAGCGGTCTGACTAAGAGCCAGAACCGTCAGGGAGCGGTCCCAGGATCGATCGACGATCGGCCCCGGAGCCCTCCCTCACGGTCGGGCCTCTGATACAGTTGGGCCTCTGATGCGATCGGGCCTCTGATTCCGAATCGCGTCCGGACGAATCCGGTCGTAAGAGGCTTGCCTGCCCCGCCAAAACGCCGTACAAGGTGACTTCTGATGGCGCATCGGCAAGACAGTAGAAGTGTGGGGAGCCCTCATGTTCGAAGCGGCCTTGGGAATCGCGCTGTGTCTGCAAGGAGCCACCATGCCACGTGAATCCGTCGAGTTCCTGAATCAACTCTTGGCGACCCCGTCGCCGTCCGGGTTCGAGCAGCCCGTCCAACGAATCATCCGGAAACGGATGAAGCCGTTCGCCGACAAGATCACGTCCGACGTCCACGGCAATACGATCGTCGCACTGAACCCGAAGGGCTCGCCGCGCGTGATGCTTGCCGGCCACGCCGACCAGATCGGCTTCATGGTGCGCTACATCACGGACGACGGGTTCATCTACTTCGGCTCGATCGGCGGGATTGACGCCACGGTCGTGCCCGGTCTGACACTGGTGGTCCACACGGCCAAGGGGCCCGTCGAAGGCGTGGTCGGTCGCAAGGCCGTCCACCTCATGAAGCCCGAAGAACGCAACAGCGCCAAGGTCGACCTGAACGATCTGTGGCTGGACATCGGCGCGAAGGACAAAAAGGCCGCCGAAAAGCGCGTCACCGTCGGCGACCCGATCACCTACAAGCTCGGCGTGACGAAGATGGACGGCGATTTGATCGCCTCCCCCGGCATGGACGATAAGGTGGGTGCGTTCATCGTCATGGAGGCGTTGCGACTGATCAAGGCCTCCGGTCGTCGGTGTCCGTGTGCGGTCTTCGCCGTCAGCACGGTTCAAGAGGAGCTCGGGCTTCGCGGGGCGCGGACCTCGTGCTTCGGAATCGACCCGCAGGTGGGCATTGCCGTGGACGTGACGCACTCGGCGGACTACCCCGGGGTGGAGAAGAAGATCGTCGGCGATCTGGCCCTCCGCAAGGGGCCCGTGATCTCGATCGGTCCCAACATCAACCCAGCCCTGGGCGAGCTGCTGATGAACGTCGCCCGTAGGAAGAAGATCCCCTTCCAGCGTGAGGGGGAACCGCGAGCGACCGGGACGGACGCCAACGCCATCCAGATCACGCGCGCCGGCGTGGCGGCCGCGCTGGTCAGCGTCCCCAATCGCTACATGCATACGCCCGTCGAGGTGGTGAGCGTCTCGGACCTGGAGAAGGCCGCCAAGCTGTTGGCCGAGACCTGTCTGCAGATCACGCCGAAGACGGATTTCATCCCGAAGTAGGACGTCACGCAGAACGTTCTGGTCGCATCTGGACCTTCAGAGGAGATGGGGTGAGCCAATCATGAGCAACGCGAGCAGCACGACGTACGTTTTCCCCGAAGCGCAGCACAACGAGCTGGTGACCCAGGTGTATGTCGCCCGGGGCTACGAACAGGACGAATCGTCGGTCGCCGCCTATTACGCGGGCCTGGCCAGCAAACATGGCATCAAGACGCACGCGGCGCTGAAGGCGTTGCACCTGGAGCACCTGTTCGGCACGGGTTGCGGCCTGGCCAAGCCTGGCGCGACAGTCGAGGAGATCGACACCGGTTATCCTGCAATCGCCAAGCTCAACGCCAACCTGAAGCTCGGCCAGCCGGTCGCACGTCAGGCGATGCAGATGGCCATGGACCGCGCCGAGCAGTACGGCATCGGAATGGTCGTCGTCGACCGACCGTTCCACTACCTGTGGGGTGGCGCGTACGTGATGGAGGCCGCCCAGAAGGGCTACCTCGCGTACACCAACTGCACGGCCACATTGGCCGAGGTCGTCCCGTTTGGCGGGAAGTTCCCGACGATCGGGACCAACCCGCATACGTGGGCGTTCCCGACGCAGGACCTCGTCGGGCACGTCACGCTGATGGATTGGGCCACCTCCGCCGTCGCCATGGGCCGTGTCCAGCAGCTCAAGCGCGAGGGCCTGCCCCTCCCCGAGGCGACTGCGATCGACGAGAACGGCGAGTTCACGACCGACCCGGACAAGGTCTTCGGGCTGATGCCGTTCGGGGGCAAGCTGGCCGGACACAAGGGCTACGGACTGGGATTGATGGACGAGCTGTACGCCGCCTACACGGGCGGGTTCCTGCCCACCATCCGAGGCCACCAGGACGAGGCCGGCGACGGCAAGAACCGTGCGAGCTGCTACCTGTTCCAGGCGATCAAGCCCGAGGCCATGGCCGCCGGCACGTTCGCGTCCCGCGCTGAGCAGGATGCAAACGTCAAGGCCGTCATCAAGGACATCCTCGGCCATGGCAACGATCGCGCCATCCTGCCCGGCTGGTTCGAGCACCAGGCGTACCTCAAGAGCCAGCAAGAGGGCGGTCTGCTGTTCACGGAGGCTGAGGTCCGCGAGTTCACCGAGGTCTTCGACGAGGCCGGCGTCAAGGGTTTCGACGCCGGTGCGCTTCGCAAGATCGCGGGATAGGGCTGGTCCTTACAGCCCCAAGGGTCCAGACCGCGGGCCGCACAGGCGATCCCATGCCCATCCAACGGGTGGTCCACTGCGGATGAGCGATACACGAAAGGGAATCGTCTACGCCCTGCTCACGGTGGGTTTGTGGTCCACGCTCGGCGTGGGGCTCAAGCTGGCGGTCTCGAGCGTGGGAAGTTTCCCCGCGACCGTCTACGTCATCTCGTTCTCGACGATCGCCATGTTCCTCTACCTGATCTGCGTCGGGAAGACGAGGCAGATCGCGCCCGCCTTCCGCAAGCTGCCCTGGTTCTTCATCCTGACGGGCCTGACCGGGCTGGGCGTCCATCAGGTGCTCTACCTGAAAGGGTACTCGCTGCTTCCCGCCTCTCAGGTCATCATCATCCACTACCTGTGGCCCTTGACCATGGTGGTCCTCTCGGTCGCCATCTTCAGGGAACGGACGACGCGGGCGGCGGCGCTCTTCGTGCTCCTCGGTTTCGTGGGCCTGTACGTCGTCATTTCCAACGGCACGTGGCTGCGGATTAACCTGGGCACGGGCGTGATCGTCACGTTTGCCGGCTCCTTCTGCTGGGCGCTGTTCAGCGTGCTCATCAAGCACTGGGAATTCGACATCGACGTCGGCACGTTTCTGTTCCACGTCTTCGGACTGGCGTTTCTGGTCGCGCTGATCCCCGTCTTCGGGTTCACGTTCGAGCTGGCCCTGACCGATGTTTTGGGCCTGGCTTACCTGGGCATCTTCCCGACCGCGATCTCCTACGTGCTCTGGAACCACGCCCTGCGTCTGGCGCGAACGAGCCTGTGCTCCAACATCGTCCTGCTGATGCCCGTGCTCTCGCTGGTCTGGATCCGGCTGGTGTTGAAGGACGACATCACGGCCTATCAACTGACCGGCTTCGCCATGATCCTGGGGTCGGTCTTCCTCAACCTCCGCTACGGCCACGTTGAGGCCGACTGATCCGTCCGGTTCGGCGCGTGCGGACGTGGTTTGGTCTATAATGGTCGCCGCTTCCGAGACGAGGATTGGGCCCATGCGAACCTTGGCCTTTTGGATAGGTGTGTTCGGTATCGTCGCCTGTCTGCGGGGCGTGGCCTATCTGGAGCCGGACCCTTCAGACGCCTACCGGTACGCCTACGTCGGGGCCAAGTGGATCGACGGCATGCTGCCCTACCGGGACCTGTTCGAGAACAAGCCGCCCGCGATCTACGCCCTGAACGCACTGGCCTTCGCGATCAGCCGTCCCCACCACTGGTTCGTGCTCTACGTCTTCGAAGTCCTGCTCGGGCTGCTGACGATCGTCTGCCTGGCCGGGATGATCCGCAGATGGGTCGGCCATCCCTACGACTACGTGGCCGGCGTCGTCGCTGCCACGCTGACCTTCGGGCTTCGGTTCGCCTACACGGGCAACATGACCGAGGGGTGCCAGGTGGCTTGGGTCGTCGCGGGACTGTGGCTGATCACGGTCCCGGGAGCCACACGATCGGCGGGGTGGTACCTGGCCGGAGGATTCTTGATCGGTTTGGGAAGCCTGTTCAAGCCGCCCGGGCTCGCCGCCGCCATCGCGGTGGTCCTCTGGCTGGGGACCGAGTGCCTGGCGGGCCGCGTTCCGCCCCGTCGGGCCCTATTGCGCACGTGCCTCTTGACGATCGGCCTGGCTGCGCCATGGCTGCTGGCATCGGGCGGGTTCGCGCTGTACGGGCTGACGGGAGAGATGCTCTACGCCTCCCTCGCGTACAACCGCCACTACGGCCAGGAGATGTGGCAGACACGCGGCGCGGCATGGATCATCCTCGAGAGCTATCAGCAGCTCTGGGTCGCGCTGCCGGTCCTGGCTGCTGCGGGATATGCGGCTCTGCCGCTGCTGCGTCCGTCGCGACTCCTGGGCCGAGAGGAGTCAGGCCCCAACTGGCGCCTGCTGGCCATCCTGTGGATGCTGGGCGATCTGGCGGGCGCCCTGGCCGGGGGGCGATGCTACCAGCACTACTTCGTTCCGCTGATGATCAGCGCCACCGCCGTCTCGTCCTTCGTGATGGCTGACGCCGGGCGTTCGCTGGCTGGCCTGTCCAAGGCCCACCCCGTCGGGAGGATCGGGCTGAGCGTACTTCTGGTATGGGTGGCGCTCTTGATCGGGCGGGACGCGGTCCACGGCGTCAGTGTGCTTCGTTCGGGGGGAGAGTCGCCGGAGACTCAGGGCCGCAGCGACCTGGCCCGCGAGGCCCGGCGCCTCGCCAAACCAGGCGACACGCTCTTCACGTGGGGGTCCGCCGCCTACTTCTTCTATGAAGCATGGCTCGACCCCATCTATCCGGACATGGATGCGCATCGCGCCTACGACTTCGACGGTAAGGCCGCACAGATCGGGATCGACCTCCTGGCGGCCTGGGACGACCACCCTCCCCGCTTCATCATCACCGACGTCAACGAAGACCACCCCCAACGCCCGCAGCCGGACCTCCTGCGGGCCTTCGAGACCTTCAACCGACGGTTGGCGTCGGACTACGGGTGTGTCCTGAGGCGCGGACCGCGATCGCTGCACGTCCGCATCGACACACGTGCGGCGACCCGATCCGCAGCATTGCCCACGTCGCAAACGACGCAACCGGCGAGGTGACCCCCCGCCGGGCCGGATCGGTCTTGGCCGCGGACAGCGGTCTACGCGCCGCCCTTGATCTCGGCCAACAGCTTCTGAATCTTGTCGTGGTGGACCTTGTCCTTCATCAGCTCGGCGAGCTTCAGCCCCTTCTCGGCGATCTCGCGAGCGGCGTTGATCTGCTTCAGCCGCCGATAGGTCTCCGCCAGGTGGTAGCAGAGTGGGGGAATGGGCCGCTTGCTGTACGCCTCTTTGAGCACGTCTAGCCCCTTCTGATGATCACCAGCGAGCGTCAGAGACCATCCCAACGTGTCCATCACGCCCACGGAATCCGGATCCAGCTCGGCGGCGCGCTGGGCATAGGCCAACGCCTCCTTCGGCCGGGCGAGATCTTCGGCCAACATGTAGGCCAGGTTGTTCAGCGCGACCAGGTGGTCCTTGTCGATACTCAAGGCCTGCCGGTACAGGTCGGCCGCTGCCTCGCCCTGTCCGGCCGCCATTTTGAGCGTACCGAGGTAGGTCACCAGATGGAGCCGCTCTGTTGGCTGGGACGCGGCGGCAACCGTCTGTTCGATCACTTTGACGGCCTCGTCACGCTGCCCCATCTGATCGAGCATCACGGCATACAGATACCTCGGATGGACATTGCCCGCCGCCGCCTGCGCCATCTGACGCGCCGCCTGAAGCGCCTTGTCCCTGCCTAGAGTCGCCTGCATGGCGACGCTGATCGTCCCAAGCCTCCCCGTGGTGATGACCGCGTTGCTCGCCTGCGTCCACGCCGACCGGGCGTCGTCGAGACGGTTGGCCCGGGCCAGCGCCAGGCCGTAATAGGTCCACACCTGGAACCCACGGTCTTCCGGCTTGGTGTGCTGCTCCACAACGGCAATCATGTCCTGAAAGCCACCCCGGCTGGCCATCGTTCTGAGCAGCTGGAACACCGTTTCCGAACCGACGCCCCCAGCCCCGTAGTTGGATAGCTCGGCCGCCTGCCTGTAGGCACGTTCCGCCTCGGCCGGGGTCTTGCGCCGCTCAGCAACCTGGCCCAGAAGGTAAGGCCACAACCACTCTTTCCGCCCGCGTTGCATCTGCTGGCGGATTACTCTCTCCTGCTCACTCCACCTCTTCTCCTCGCTCCACTGTTTCTGTCGGCCGAGCACGTCGACCAGCGTCCGGACGGCTCGCGTGGCATCCGGGTTGCTCTGCACAACCGCCTTGAGGTCGCGCACCGCCAGCTCTCCCTTACCGGCCTGTTCTTGGGCAAGCGCCAACGAGATCGCGTAGCGCGTCTGTTGAGAGCCCGGGGGGGCATGGGTTCTGGCTCGCGTGAGATCTGCGACGGCCAACCGGAGCAGCTCCGCCCTTTCCTCCGGGCGCGTCTTGGCCATGCGGAGATAGAGGTCGCCGCGAAGGAAGTACGCCTCGGCCAGTTGCCCGGGCTTCAGGTGAGGCGACGCCTTCGCACCCAGCAGACGCTCCAGGTAGCCGGTGTGTTGCTCGACGGCCTTGTCCATCTCCCCCCGGGCCGCATGAAGCATTCCCCAAAACAGCGACACCTCTTCGTAGCCCTGGAAGCGAGCGTCGTAGTCGGCAATCTCTCGCTCGACCTCGTCCGGCAGCGGACGGATCGCCAGAAGCGTCCGGACCAATCTCTCCCGGATCGGACGCTCGTCGAGCTTGTGCTGTTGTATCCTCAAGGCGCGGCGCAGCCACTCGACGGCCTCGGTGGCACGCCGCGTACGCAGGCAGAAGTCGGCCCCCGCCTCGCACAGCGCCGGTGTGGCGTCGATCTTGGCCGCTTCGGCCAGGGCCCGGTCGGTGCGATCGCGGAGTTCGCGAAGCGTCGCCGACGCACCGCTAGCCGTCCGCGACAGCATCACCCGCTGAAGATGCCGTGCCAGCACCAGCAGGGCCTCTGCCCGCCTCGGGCCCTCCAGTCGAGACACCAGATCCTCCAGCAGCTTCGTGGCACGCTCCTGGCGTCGGCTGAGAAGGTACAGGTTGCAGATCCGTTGATGTAGCTCGATGTCCTTGGGCGCAGCCTTGAGCGCTTCCTGCAAGCGCTGCTCGGCCTTGTCCGGCTGCCCAACGCTCGTGTAGAGGATCCCAAGCCTGAGCAGGTTCTCGGCGTCCTGGGGCTTGGCTTGCCGCAGGGCCTCCCGACGTTGGATGCTCTGCTTGGGGTGCCTCCGCTCGTAAATGTCCTGCGCCTCGGAACGCAACCACGGATCGGTCGGCAACCCATCCAGCCCCTTCGGCGAAAGCCGGATCGCCAGTCGAAGATGCCTGGCGACCTCAATCCCTTGGTCGGGCTTCGCTTTGCCGAGTTTGGCCAGCCCCCGATGGGCCTCGACGTTGAGCGGGTTGAGAACCAGAGCCATCTGGTAGGCGCTGCGAGCTTCGCCCTGCCCCAGCGCCTCGTGCGCCTCGGCAAGCCAGACGCGTCCCATCGAGTGCCCCCGCACGTCGTTCGTACCGGATCGCAGTTCTTCCAGGGCCAGGCTCAGCCAGTAGGTCGCCTCCTCCTCCAGTTCGCGCGCCCCTTCGGAGTCCTTGTCGCGTTTCTCACGGGCCTGCGCCCGACAGCGGCGCGCCCTGGCCAAGAGACGTCGTCCCTCGTACAAGCGCCCCCCCGCCCCATCGGCGTTCAGCCGCAAGGCCCGCTCTCGGATTTCGTCGGCGAGCTGCCACTGCTCCGCAGCCAGGGCCGCCACGAACTGGCGTTCCAACAGCTCGGTGTCCTCCGGCCGCAGCTTCGCCGCCGCGTTCAACTCAGCGAGCGCTTTGGCCGGTTGATCAGCAGCCAGGTAGCATTCCGCCAGGAGTTCTGCCCGGCCAACGCGGTCCTTGATGGCTGACGCCGCCTTGACGACCCGGCCAACGCGGTCAGCGGCCGAGAGACTCGGGTCCAACTCAGCCTGAAGGGCCACGAGTCGCGCGCGGGCCACAGCCCCCGCCGAGGTCTTCGCGCCGGCGGCGGCCTTGTCGAGGGCTTGGAGCGCCGTCCGAAGCAGTTTGCCCGCTTCGTCCCGTCGGGCCTGGGTGATGTAAAGGGCTGCCAGTCGGCGGACGGCATCGACCCGTGTGGGATCAGCGCTGACGATGACCAGGTAGGCCTTCTCCGCCTCCTTCCGCAGTCGACCCGATGGGTCGGCCAGTCCATGCCGATAGAGCGCGTCGGCCCGGAAGATCCGGTCTTCCACCGTCAAAGGGGACAGCTGTCGCTCGGCACGCGCCGCCTCGGCAGACCGGTTCTCCAGCAGACTGGCCACCCAACACACACGAAGCGTCCGGCGGAGCGGATCGACGCGGCTCCCATGCCCAAAGGCGCCTTGAAACGCCCTGTTGCCCCCGGAACGCCGCAGCCCGTTTAGCGCCTCAACAGCATCCACCACGGCACTTCGGGCGTTGCCCAAGGTCAAACTGATCCACGATCGCATGGCCAGCGCGGCCGCCTCGCCCGGGCGCTGTCGCAGGATCTCCGTCAAGGTCTCCTGCGCCGGGCCGAACTGGGCCACCTCTATCTGCAGGCCCGCTAGCTCTAACCGGATCGACAGTTTCTCGGCGGGCTGCTGCAGCCAGTCCAGCATCCGGTCCGCCTGTTCGTAGTGAGCCAGCGCGGCAAGTGGCGCGCCGCTGGCCCGGTAGACCCGGGCTTGTAGCCTACGGCCCATCCATTCATCTGGCCCCAGCTCCGCTTCGGCCTGCTGGCGGGCCTCGTCGGCCTGCTTGAGCAACTCAGGCGCCTTCGCCGAGCCCCGCTCGAGCTGTTGCAGGTAGCTCTCCCCCTTCATGCACCACAGCCGATGCCGCAAGGGGCGGTCGAGCAGTCCGCGGTAGCTCTCCGGGTCGAAGGGCCTGCCCAGGCCCTGCTCCAGGATCTTGCGGGCCTCGGCGACCTGACCCACATCGAGCATTCGCCGCGCAAGCTCAACATAGAGGCGGAGGTCGTCTGGCGTGGCGCGAACGGCCTTGGCAAGTGCCTCGAGGGCCTTGTCCGGTTGGCCGGCGCGAGACCAGTAGCTGCCCCAGGCCAACGCCACTTCTCCGCTGCCGGGGTCGAGCTTCTCCGCCGCCTCCAGCAACCGGTGGATGTCGCGAAGTGGCCCTTCGATGTCCTTGGGCCCCATCGGCATGCCACGGGCGGCCGCCCGCGCTTGTCGACGCTCGAGCCGGCGGATCAGGTACTCGGCGTATCGCAACCGAGCCAGCCCGCTCTCGGGTACGGCATCGAGCAAACGACGATACACCTCCTCTGCCTTGCTGGAGGCCCTTCTCCTCCCCTCCGACGGTCGCGATTCGGCCGGCTCGCGACGCTCGTAGCGTCTGGCGAGGGTATCGGCGACTTCGACGTCCTTCGGCGCCACTTCGTGGGCCCGCTCGATGGCCGACAGGCTCTGCTCCGCATACGTCGGGTCCTCATTGACCAAGCCTGCCAAGGCGATACTGCGGCCAAGCAGCGCGCGGGCGTCTTGCGGATCGAGCGCCAATAGCGCTTCGGCGTCCGCACGGAGGTTGGCGTACTTTTCCGCGCTCGGCGCCAGCCGGACCAACTCCAGCCGCAGCTCCAGACGTCCACGGTGTGCAGACAACAATGCGCTGCGGGCTGCGATGGCCTTGTCGAACTGGCCCAGCGCCCGTTCCGCATCGCCGAACTCCCGAGCCACCAATCCCGCTTGCACAAGCCATTGGGGGTCAAGCGTCTCGCGGTAGGCCCTCGAATAGGCGCGGAGCGCATCGACCATCTCCCCAGCACGGCAGGCCTCGACCGCATGTTGGACATAAATGGCCGGATCCCGGTGTGCCCACAGCGACATCAAACCGATCGATCCGCCCACAAACGCGACCATGGCCGAGGCCACGATCGACACCACCAGCTTCTTGTTCAACGGTTTCTTGGCCATTCGCATCCTACCCCAGAGATGTCCCCTGCCCGGGCCATCCTATCAGCCGGACGCCCGACCGTCGAGCCGGCCCTTCTTCAGCGCCCGTCATGGGAGCAGGCACCGGGATGCGCTTACCCCTGCTACCGCGACAAGCGCTGCAGCGTCTTGGCCAAACGCTCCATGCCGCCGCTGCCGATCTGCAAGGCCAGCTCGAACAGGGCGCTCATCGTGTCCAGGAACGCCAGCATCGCCTCGAGCCGCTCGCGATAGATGGTGGCTTCCTCGTCGTCGGACGCCCGAGCGCGGCTCGATCCGGAAGCCACCATGTCACGACAGCGCTTGATCACCTCCAGGATGGGCTCGACCTCACGGCGTTTCCGCTGGTTGGCGATCGTTTCGAAGATCGCCCAGACCTCGGTCTCCCCGACGAAGTACTCCTTGCGGTCGCCCGCCTTGTGCACCCGCCGGATCAGGCCCCAATCCAGCAGGGCGCGGAGGTTCATGCTCGCGCTGCCTCGGGAGATCTGCAGTTGACCCATCACATCGTCCGTGCACAGCGGCTGGGTGGAGACGTACAAGAGGGCATGCAGCTCGGCCATGGTGCGGCTAATCCCCCAGTACGGTCCCATTTCGCCCCACCTGCGGATGAAGAGCGTCTTGGACTGCTCGAGCGTGCTGGGCATGGGTGCTTGCTCCCCAAATGTTTCAGAACCATCTGAAACCATTCTACACGAACTGGCCCGCTTGCCGAGCCCCCGTGGGGACCTCATAATGGGCCGATTGGGTGTCCAAGTGTGGCCCAGCCGCCCTCGGCTGGTGAATCCCAGAACATACAGCCGAGGGCGGCTGTGTCGCTTGGACCCGTCGATGACCGCCAACAGGAGGACCTGATCCTTGCGTCAACCCCTGCAGGACATCCGTGTCCTGGACCTGTCTCGTCTGCTGCCCGCACCGTTCGCCACGATGATCCTGGCCGATCTCGGCGCCGACGTCATTCGGGTCGAGAGCCCGGCCGCCGCCGATCGGTTGCGTCTAGTCCCCCCCTACGTCAACGGCCTGAGCGCCCACTTCATGACCATCAACCGGAATAAGCGGTCGGTGGCCATCAACCTACGGGACCCTCGGGGCAGGGAGGTCTTCTTCACGCTGGTCAAGACCGCCGACGTCGTCGTCGAGGGGTACAAGCCTGGCACCATGGACCGTCTCGGCGTGGGCTATGAGGCCGTCAAGGCTGTCAAGGACGACATCATCTACTGTTCGGTGTCGGGCTATGGGCAGGACGGTCCGCTCTGCGACCACGCCGGGCACGACATCAACTACATGGGCATCGGCGCAGCCCTGGACCTGATGACCGATCCGGACGTGAAACCCCGAATCCCGGGCCTGTTTCTCGGCGACCTGAGCGGCAGTCTCTACGCCGCCATCGGTATCCTGTCCGCCTTGGTCCAACGGCAGCGGACCGGCGAGGGGGCGTACATCGACGCCTGCATGCTGGACGGCCTGATGGGGTTGCACACGTTCCTGGCGGCCCGCCACCTCATCGCGGGCCTGCCCGCCGAGCACGGCACGACGCAGGTCACCGACGCCGGGCCCTGCTACCAGATCTACGAAACCAAGGACGGGAGGTACGTCACGTTTGCCCCACTCGAGCCCCACTTCTGGGAGAGCTTCTGCAGGCTCGTCGGCCGCGACGACCTCCGCACGCGGCAGTGGGCGTCCTCGGCCGTGCCGGAGGTCCAGGCGATCTTCAAGCAACGGACCCGCGACGAGTGGGTGGCCCTGTCGGCCGAGCATGACTTTTGCTGCGAACCTGTGTTATCATTAGATGGGGCGCTGCAACATCCTCAGGTGGTCGCCCGGCAGATGGTCGTCCAGGCCGACGACCCCATCGCCGGGCCCATCCAGCACGTCGCGCCGGGCGTCCGCTTCGGACAGACACGCGGCGAGATCCGTTTGCCGGCACCTCAGTTGGGCGAGCACTCGGTCGAAGTTCTCAGCCAGGCCGGCGTCGATCCGGACCAGATCGACCGCCTGATGGCCGACGGCGTCCTGGCCGCCATGGAGCCACCCAAACGTGACGCAGGTTCGTAGTCAGACCGACCGGCTTGCCGACGACGGCGACACGGTGCCCGATCGGCCGATCCTGGCCGCCGCTGCCCGGGCCGTCAGCGGCAATCACACCGCCGCCTGGGCCGCCCGATACGCACGCGTTCAAGTCATCAGCGCCTACCCGATCACGCCACAAACCACCATCGTTGAGCAACTCGGGGAGTGGGCCGACAGCGGCGAGATGCCTGTCGAGTACATCCGCGTGGAGAGCGAGCACTCGGTGATGAGCGCCCTGGTCGGCGCTAGCCTGGCGGGCGCTCGGACCTTCACGGCCACCAGCGGGCAGGGGCTGCTCTACATGGCAGAGCCCCTCCACTGGGCGGCGGCAGCGCGGCTCCCCATCGTCAATGTTTGTGTCGGACGCGGCATCGGCCCCCCGTGGAACATCTGGGCCGATCATCACGACAGCCTGTCCATGCGCGACAGCGGGTGGATGATCTGCTACGCCGCCACCCACCAGGAGATCTTCGACAGCATCCTGATGGCGTTTCGCGTCTGCGAGGACCCGCGCGTGTTCCTCCCGATGATGATCTGCCACGAGGGATTCACGCAGTCGCACACGATCGGCCCGGTGGAGATGCCCGACCAACGGCTGGTCGACGACTACCTGCCAGTCGTCCCGCCCGAGGGCTGGCCCCACACGTTCATGGACCCGTCGCGGCCGACGTCGCACGGGCTGCTCAACATGCCCGACGACGGGTTCTTCTACGAGATTCGCGCGAACATCGCCCGCGCGCACGACCGCGCCAGACCCGTGATCGCCGAGGCCGTCGAGGAATTCGAGCGGACCTTCGGTCAGACCTACGGCGGGCTGGTCCACGAGTACCGGACCGACGACGCCGAGGCCGTTCTGATCGCCATCGGCACGCTCGCCGACCAGGCCCGCGCGTGCGTCGATGTCTGCCGAGACCGCGGCCTGCCGATCGGTTCGGTCAAGATGCGGTTCGTCCGGCCGTTTCCCGTCGACGAGATGCGCGACCTGGCCCGACGGTTCAAGGTGCTGGGCGTCATGGAGCGGGACATCGATTTCGGCATCCGAGGCGGCATCGTGGCCGGCGACGTTCGGTCGGCCATCCAAGGCCAGGGCGACGCCAAAGTGATCCCGGTGGTGGCGGGCCTGGGCGGGCGGGACGTCTCGCTCGACGAACAGGTCGCCGTCGCCGAGACCATCCTCAACGCCGGCCGAACCGGCGAGCTGGACGATCAGGTCATCTGGCTGGGGATGAAGGAGTAGACGTGCCCGAATCGACCAAGACCAAGACCCGGCCCACGCCGCGATCGTTGGCGAAGGAAGCCTACAAGGAGCTGTGGCTGAAGGGCAACGGCACGTGCCCAGGATGCAGCCTATCGTTGTCGTTGCGATGGGCGCTCAAGGCATTGGGTCCGAACACGTGCGTGGTCGCGCCGGCCTCGTGCACGAACGTCGTGGTCGGACTGTACCCCACGTCGGCGTGCGGTGTTCCGTTCACAAACATGGCGTTTGCGGCCGGGGCATCCGCAGGGTCGGGGATCAAGGCCGGTCTCCGCGCGCGGGGTCAACACGACACCAACGTCCTGGTGTGGGTCGGAGACGGCGGGACGTTCGACATCGGCATCCAGGCCCTCAGCGGGGCGGCCGAACGCGGCGACGACCTCATCTACGTCTGCTACGACAACGAAGCCTACATGAACACCGGCACGCAGCGGAGCGGCGGCACGCCCTTCGGGGCGATCACCACCACCACGCCGGCCGGGAAGAAAGAGCACAAGAAGGACCTGATGGCCATCGTCGCCGGGCATCACCTGGACTATCTGGCGACCGCCTGCTCATCCTATCCCCTGGACCTGTACGAGAAACTCCGCAAGGCCAGGACCCACCGCGGGCTGAAATTCGTCCATCTGCTCGCCCCGTGTCCGCCGGGCTGGCGGTTTCAACCGCGGTACGCTCCCAAGGTAGGTAAACTGGCCGTCCAGACGGGCATGTGGATCCTGTACGAGATCGAGCACGGCCGAATGCGGCTGACCGGCCCCAGCAAACGCCTCGCCAGTCCGGATGCCCAGATGAAACCGTTGTCCGAATACCTCGAAAGCCAGGGCCGGTTCCGACTGGCCACGGGCGCGATCTACGATGAGCTGGAACGCTGGGTCCGGCAGAACTGGCAGGCGGTCCGGGACCGCCTCGCCAGCGAAGCCGCCCATGCAGCTGAGACCACCGATTCGGCAGCGCAGGAAGATTGACGGATCGCCATGAGTTCTGAACGTCTATGGGAGATTCGCTGGCATGGTCGGGGCGGCCAGGGCACGGTGACGGCGGCCAAGCTGCTGTGCGTCGCGGCCTACCAGGGCGCCCGGGGCATGAAGGGCGTCCAGGCGATCCCCTTCATCGGGGCGGAACGACGCGGCTCGCCGGTCAAGGCCTTCAACCGCATCAGTGCCGAGCCCGTCCGGATCTGGTCGGCCGTTCGCCAGCCCAACGTCGTCGTTTTGATTGACCCGCTGGCCATCGTCCGCTCGCCGGAGGTCGTCCTCGACGGCCTCAAGCCGGGCGGGCGGGTCGTCGTCAACACCAACCTGACGTCGCTCGACGTGAACGGGCGAACCGATCTGCAGGTCTGGGCCGTCGACGCAACGGGCGTCTCGCTGGAACTCGACCTGCGGGCCGGCGCGGACCTGGTCTTGAACAGCCCGATGCTCGGCGCGCTCGCCCGCGCCGTGCCCGAGATGGTCGGCCTGGACCAAGTCAAAGGCGCGCTGACCGAAGAGTTCGGCCGTCGGGCGGAGTTGAATTGCAGAGCGGCCGAGCTGGCGTACGAACGCTGTCGGCAGCTGTAACCGAGGACGTTTGCGGCGTCCTGCTTGAGGACTAGCGCAAGGCATGGCCAAGATCGAAAACCCCGACGACTTCATGCGGGATCGCAGTCCCCACGTCTCATGGTCCCAGGACGCGTTGCCGACCGGCGCAGCGGACCTGCCCGAGGAGACCGCCGCCCCTCCCGACGTCGCCTCCCTCGGCCGGACCGGGGATTGGCGCGTCAACCGACCCGTCATGCCCGAGGACACCGAACTTTGCAGCCGATGCTGTCAGTGTTGGATGATGTGTCCCGAGGGCGCGATCACACTCGACGAAGACGAGACCCCCCACATCGATTACGAATACTGCAAGGGCTGCCTGATCTGTGTCGAGGTCTGCCCGAAGAAGTGCATCACCGAGGTCCGCGAGACCGAATCCTCCGGCGAACGACCTCCCGTAATCCCGACGCCGTAGTGGGTACGCCTGCCGCAGCGGGAATCCGTCGGGGCGTCCGCGCGAGGCCACCTCGGCGATTGCCGTTCACGTGCGTCGTTGTTCGTGGAATCGGCCCTTCCGGACGGTGGCGGGGCCTTCCTGGTCAGGTCCACCGCGCTTGCCGCTGCGTCGGACGAAGATGAACCAGATCAGGAGACAGGCGACGGGCGTGGCGAAGATCAAGGGCCACCACTTCCGCCACGGCTGCGCGACGGACGCTGGCACCGCAGCCAGGCCGAGCCCCGGGCCGCCGGCCAGCACAAGACGAACGCTGGAGACGCTCGGCGGCTCGTGGATGTGGATACTGCCCAGGTTCAGTCGCCATTGCACGTACCGTCCCAAGCGAATGGGCGAACGCGTTGACGCCGTCCGCGGCTGGGTCGTCGCCGCCGGGGGGGCGGTCGAACGCCCGCCCACCGGTTGCCAGCCGAGATAGGGCAGTTCCGTTCGCTCGTTGGCGGACCGTACCCAGACCGCAAGCTCGTCGCCTTCCCGATCGGCCGGACTCAGGTCGCTCCTCCAGTCAAGCAGCTCGTAGTCGGCGTGCTGCAGGTCGACCACGTCCCCGACCAGCATCCCCTCGGTCGGACCGACATGGACGTCCGCAGCCGGGAGGACCGACATCGCCTCAACCTGACACGGCGCGCCGATCGAACGAAGCTGCACCTGACCCACCCACGTGTCGACCGCCAGACCGAAATCCTTCATCAGGTCAAGCTCGATCTCCACCGGTTCGGCGCCGGCCGACAGAACCAGGACCGGCTCGCCCCCGCTCGCGGGTTTGAAGTGACGGAGCGGCGACTTGGCATCACTGACATAACCGGGCTCGGCGAAGAACGCCTTGGCCGTCGTTCGGCGGCCCCGCAGCGGCCATTGTGCGGCTGCCTTGGCGTCCAGGGCGGCGACGTAGACGCTGCGGGCCTTGCCCACGGGCTTGGGTACAAGGGCGATCTGCAGCGCCTGCGCTGGCCCGACTGGCAGCACACGAACCCGGAGCTTCCGCAGCTGGCCGAGCGTATCGCCCACAACCACCGTAGGCGCGGGCCACTGAAGCGTGGCGTTCCCGACGGCGAACCGCTCGGTGCCCGTCTTGGCATCCTTCTGGCGAGACAGCGAACCGCCCCACTTCGGCATCGGGCCGGTCGCGGTGATCAGGTCGAGCCGGTCGACAACGTGTGTCGGGACGATGTCGATGCGTCCGACCCACAACACCGGACAGGTTAGTCCCAACAGCCGCCGGCCCGGCCAGTCACATCCCAGGATCATTCGCTCGGTCGCGGCCAGGGCGTAGAGCTGCTTGCCATCCCCGGCCAGCGACGTGATCCCCTGAACGTACCGGCGCAGGCTGAACTGCTGGATGGGCTGTCCGGACGCGAGGTTGATCGCCAGGATCGTGCCGGCATTCGGCGCACCGTACGGCCCGGCCAGCAGCAACGTCCGCTCATCCGCCGCCACACCCGCGAACCGCAGGCTGTTGCTGAAGCTCTGTCGGTAGCTGAAGGTCACCGGGTCGCCCGTCTTGCCCTCCACGCGATAGAGGTCCTTCTCCCAGGTGACCAGGAAGAGATCCTTGGCCGTCGCCGCAAGGCGGCCGTTCCCGTGCAAGCCGATCACCTCGTTCCGGTCGAGCGACGCGAACTCGCCCTGGCGCGCCAGAATCGCTCGGCCCTCGCTGCTCGCCACGCCGTCTGCGCGCGTCTGCCCAAAGGCCGTCACCGATCCGACCGCCTTGCTCCCACCGGGGTCGCCCCACACCACGCTCGTGGAGAACCCGACGACGTCTCCCGGCGCGGGCGCCCAGGATCGACGCACCGATCGACACGGACAGGCGGCCTCCAGCGTGTAGCCTTTGCCTCGCGGGTCCTTGTCGGGCCAGGGAATCATCTTGACCTGCACGCCTGCAGGCCCGCTGATCTTCGCGTCGGCGGCCGGCTGCGTGCCGGGCGGCGCCGTTGTCAGCACCGAGTACGTCTTCTTCTGTTGGTGGTTGTGCCAGAAGTGCACCGACACGACGGATGCCGTCGAAGACGGCTGCGAGCCCGCTGGCCCCGCGCCCTCCCCCGCAGGATCGAGACAGAAGCGAAACGTCACCAGATCGCCAACGTCGAACGCCTTGCCGGCCGGGACGGCCACGTTCTTCAGCGGATCGGGGTCGTGGATCTCAGCCGCCAGGTACAGACAGGTGGCGTCGTACATGGCGCAGAACGTCGCATCTCGCGCGCCAACCTTGGTCGCATCGTCGGTGAAGGGACCACACACCCCACTGCGGTCCCACTCGTCAAGCTTCCCATCAACAGTGACCGGGCCGCGGACAGGCAGGATCCCAAACCGGTTGGCCGGGCGCGTCGTGACCGCAGCGGAGAATGCGCTGATCTCCCGCCAATCCGGCCACCGCCGCTCCAGCAGAAACCGTCCTGTCGGTTGGACCCACCAATAGCAGCCCCGTGACGGATCCCACGCCAAGGCCTGACCCGGGTGAGGGCCGAACGCCTTCTCGGCGAACGCCAGCGTTCCATCGGCCAGGTCGACCGTGATCAGGCTCGCGCCGCCGTGGGTGTTGAGGATCTCCAGCCGCCCATCGCGGTAGGTCATGTCCGTCATCATGGCGGGGGTGGCCCAGGGCCGGGCCTTGTCGGCAACGGGGAGGACGAAGCTCGGCTTGACGGGCAGCGCGACCGGCGCGCCGAGCGATCGGTAGGCCCCCTCCGCCTCGAACAGCAACGCCATCTCGTTCGGCAGTTGGCTTAGACCGAAGAACTTCTGCGGCTTGCCGCCGAACACGGCCACCGGCTTGGGCTCGGGTGTCTTGGGGGCCGGACCGGTCTTCGTGCTCATCGCCGGCATCGACGCCGGACCCGTCGTCGGAACGTACAGCTTCGCGGGACGATCCTTCCCCAGCGCCGTCAGCGTGGCCGTGTAGACGCCGCCGACGGGATTGACCGCCAATGCCAACTCGTACCACGTATCCAGCTTGACCGGATTGGTGTCGACCAGGGGCTGAGGCTGTCCCACCTGCGCGGCCAGCCGCGCCCCCCATCGACCGTTGCCCAGATCATGCATGCCCGCCAGGAGTTGCACGTAGGGTCCGATGGTCGTCCGGGTGTCCTTGCGGATCAGGCGGACCAGGTCGATGGTCCGCATCGGCGGGGTATCCGGCGGCAGCTTGAAGACGACGCGCAGATGGAACGGCACCCGCGGCGGCATGAAGGCCTTGCTGACGCTCTGGCCGAGCGATCCCAGCCCCCGGGCTGCCAGCACGGGCCCCCCCTGCTCGTCCACGATTCGGTCGTCGGGCTCGCCCGCCCATCCAGCAGCGCTGCGGAAGTCGTCCTCCAGGCCGACCTTCCTTCGGAACGACACGACGTGTCGGCCCGAATCCAGACGGCACACCTGGAGCGGCCCTGCCAGGTCGGCCGCGTTCGCCAGCGGCAACGTGGCGATCGTTCGGCGCTCTGCACGGCCCACACCCTCCTGGCCTGTCGTCGTGGTATCCCACAGTTGCCAACGCTTGACGGTCGTGCTGAACTCGACGTCCCCGTCGACCCGAATCGTCCGGCGCACCGTCGGGCTCTCGAAGACCGGGCACGGGGCCCCTGCCACGATTCGGACCTCGCGACCGGTTGTAAGGCAAGGGCTTACGGCGTATGCGCGAGACGGCGGCGCACCGCGCGTCGTCGATCGGTTCGTCGAGGGCTGGCTGGCCCCGCCAGCCGGCCCGGTCGACGGGACGGTCGTCGCTTGTGTTGTGAGCGGCGTGCCCACGATCGGGCCACGGGACGGGCCTTCTCGACTCGCCTCGATCAGGTAGATGTCGGCCCGCCCTTCCGCGGTCTTGAAAACCGTCCGGATTAGATAGTCCACGCCACTGCGAAGCAACGCGCCCGTCTGCCGCCATTCGTGGCCGTCGTGGTAGGCCATCGACCCATCCCGACGGGTGCTGGAGCAACGGACGGCCACCCGCGGCCCCCCGCCCTCAAACGCCACGATCTCGACCCGCCCGCTCCATTCCTGACTCCGCCCGAACCGGTCGCCGTCGAACCGGAACCACAGCAGGTCTTCGAGAATCGTCCCGTCGGCCGTCGGCACCGTCGTCGGCGGCAGCAGCCATTGCCCATCCGCGCGCAGGACCAAACCGGACGTATCTAGCTGGGCGCCGGAGCCTGTCAAGGTGGTGGCCGATGTTGGTGCCGAAGCCACGGCCCTCGTGGCACTTCGAGTGACCGCCCCCCCTTGCCCCGGCTGGGAGGCCGTCGTGGGTCGGCTTGAACTGCTCGTGGTGGTCGTGGTCGGTGCGCTACTGGTGGCGGGGACAACCGCACGCGGATCGAAGAATTCAACCGCGCCTTCGGCATCCAAGCCGAGGTCGCAATCGGCCACCAGATGGAGGGCCGCGGCGGGGTCGGCCGAGCCGAAACCAACTGCGACCGTCACGACGATGGGCAGCAACCGTCCGACGATCCCGAGCGCACGGGGGGCGACAGGATTACCCGCAGCCCGAGCCTCCTGGCTGGTGTGCAGCAAACGAGATGCCCCGGGCCGCCGAACTGCCATGTCCTCTATGATAACGCCGCCCCCCCAGTCTCCTCTCCACAGGACGGGCACCCTCCCCCACCCAGTCGCTGGCCGGGCACAGAGAACCTCTCAGTCCAGGGCCAACTCGTCCCGATCCTTGAGAAGAGCCTAGCGACCCGGCCGCGACATGCAACCTACGCTGCCTTGGATCACCGGCAGCCGACCTTCTGTCTGGCCGACAAAGACGGGACAAAAAGCCTGCCTACATCATCACTTCGGATCGAGTCTCACCACGTCGTCCGACCGCGTCTGCGGGGTGACGGTCAGACGCTCGAGCTTCCCGGCGCGGTAGACGCCCTCCACCGTCGTGCGGAACGGGGCGTGGAGCTTGAACGCGACGTCCCAGGCCTTGGGCCAGGCGGGGAACAAGAGGATCTTGCGACCCTCGGTCTGCAGGAGCATCGTCTGCACCGCCATGATCGCGTTGCCGCCGTGGTCCTGATCGGGGATCCAATCGAAGTTGGGGCCCCAGAAAACGGGGAAGCGGCTGCCGTGGTGCTTGTTGGCGAAACGAGCGGCGACGTACTCGGCGGCCTGGCGGGTCATGCCCAGAAACGCTGCCTGCGTGTCGTCTTGCCGCCATCCGCTGTTGCCTTTGACGCGGCGGGCAGCGAACGTCCGACGAGCCTGCTCCAGACCCGGCTTGCCCACGCCGTACAGCCGGAACGGGAAGACGGCGTAGAGCTCCGGGTTCTCGGAGTTGCGGATGGGCCCGATGAGCTTCCCAGCCGGGGCGAGGACAGGTTGGCCGTCAACCTGTCGGGTGGGCAGCTCAGGAAGTTCGTCGCGCATCCGTTTCCAGTCGCTTCGCTGCCGATCGGAGGTCAGGTCCTCGGGCAACGCGATCAGACGGGGCAGGACGAACCGCAGGCCGGCGATCTCGGGCAGCGGATTGACCGCCTCGTGCCAGGTCTCCAGGGCCTGTGCGGGCTTGAACAGGATCTTGCCCCGGTCGTCGCGCTCGTAGTGTTTGTCGAAGAACCGGATGACGGCCTCGGCGAAGGGCAGCAGCGTTGTCTTGGCGAACGACGCGTCCTGCGTGTAGGCGTAGTAGTCCAGCATGATGGCGGTCAGCTCGAGCTGGCCCGACCAGTACCGGCGGATGTAGGTGTTGTCGCAGTGTGAGATGGGCTTGCCCTTGCGATCCCAGCCGTAGTTGCTGTTGGCGTACGTGCCCCAGAAGGTCATGGTCTCGGGGAAGAACGCGCCATCGTGCTCGAAGTAGAGCCGCGTCCGCGCCTTGGCGAGCGGCAGGGCGTCGCAGAACATCCGGAAGAGCGGATGGATCATCTCGTAGTCGCCCGAGGCCAGCATCGGCCAGTAGACCAGGCGGGTGTTCTGGAACCAGTAGCAGCCGCCCCATCGTCGGTAGTCGGCGTCGGCCGTCTCTTTGGGCTGGCGGGCGTCGACGGTGAAGATGCTGCCGTTGAACTTGATCGGGTAGGCCCCGCGGCCTGCACAGGCGCTCACAAGCCGCTGCAGCGCATAGCCCTGCGCGACTATGGACAGGTCCGTGGCGGCGACCTTGGTGGTCGCGAGCTTCCCGTTAACGTAGAGGCACTGCCGGCCGGTCCGGGCGTCATACGTGCCGGCAACGTGTGACCAGTTGCCCGAAGGAAGCTTCGCGTCATGGATGATCGTGCCGGCCTCGACGATCAGACGCAGGGAGTTGCCCGGGTAGGTGTCCAGCAGGTAGCCGTTGGCCGTGCCCGCCCGCGACTTGTCGATGATCCGGCCGCCTCCATGCGGGAGCTTCGCAGGACACACCCAGGCGTCGAGGGTACAGGCAGCTGTCAAGGCGAGTGGCACGGCATGGGCCACCTCGATCCACCCGCGCCCCGTGAGGCGAACCGACTTGCACACATCGTCTTCTACCCGGTCGGCTCTGCCGATGATCCGCGCCGGCAGATCCCCGCCGGCGGCGTTAGCGAACAGACCGTCCTTCGGCGCGGCGAACGTCCAGTCACCGACGGGCGACAGATCGCTCGGCGGCGCTGCATCGACGTCCTTCGCCAGCGCCGCGATCTGGTCGGCGGTCAACGCCCTGTCGAAGACCCGCGCCCGCCGGATCTTGCCGATGAACCGGTTCTTGCCGTCGCTGTCCGCGCCGATACGCAGGGGCAGCCGGTTGGTCGTGATCTTCTGGCTGCCTGCGCGACCCGAAACGCGGATCCAACTGCGGTTCCAGAAGGCGTCCCACCACTGCCGATGGGCACGACGCGCGTCCTCGATGTCCGTGCCGTCGACGGCGGCGATTTGCCGGTTGAGCGCTTCAAGCCACGCGTCCGCAGTGCTCGTCTGTTGGGTCAGGGGATAGATCGACACATCGAAGCGCTTGTCCGGCCGGGCGGACTTCAGTGTCCGGGCGTGGGCCTTGACCAGCCCACCCCCCTGAATGGCCGCGCCGAAGGTACGGTTCAGCAACGGATCGTCCAAATCAGCCATCAGGCCCGCCAGCCCCTGCAGCTTCATGGTGACGGGCCAGCAGGAGGTCCGGTTGCGATGAAACCAGACGATCCGATTCTCCGGGTCGTCCAGGACTGTGTCGGGGCTGACAACGATCGGCTCGGGACCACCGGCCATCCCATACGCGCTGTGAACCTCCCGATCCTTCAGCGTCCTGGGCTTGTCCCGCCAGACCTCCAAGCCGACTTGGACGGAGAACGCCTGCTGCCCGGACGCCTCGACCCGGATGACGGGCCGATTCGCATCGACCCAGACAACAACGTCGATGGCAGCGCGCCCCCTACCCGCCCGGACCGCGATTTCGCCCTGTCGCAGGCGCAGCGTCTGTCGGAACGGCGCTCCTCTCTCGAACGGATTCGGTGTGAACCGGACCCGGACCCGCCCGAGCTTGAGCAGCCGTTCGTTCTCGCTCCACGCGTCGGTCTTGCTGATGTAGAAGAGCAGATCGCCCCCCTGCTCGACCCAGACGTTGAGGCCGATGTCCCCGTTGCCGATCGGCATCGAGCCGGACGAGTCCTTGCTGGGCATGTCCCAGACCACGTTGTACCGGTCCATGGGGTCTCCGCCGCCCGCAACGGAGCGCCGAACGCAAAGACAGGACAGGACACACAGCATCGATAGAGAAGCCGTTCGTAAGGTCATGTTCGCTACCCACCCCATGCAGGCCCGAAGTCGGCGATGGCCTGGACGATCTGCGGGAAACTCTGCGCCCAGACACCGGGCGGGACGTTCTCGGATATCTGGATCTGCAGTCGGCCCTGCCGACCGCCCTGCTCGAGGATCTCCATCGTCTGCCGGTAGACGATCTCGGGCGGGCTCAGATGCACCGACGATGGGAAGTTGATGCAGACCCGCATCTCGGGCCACCGAGCGATCGCCTCGGCGACGCTGGTATCGTTGTCGGGCGGGGGCGACATCGAATCCAGGCCGCGAACCCGCGACGCGCCAATCGCCTCCCAGAGCGGCTTGAGATCGCCGTCCATGTGCACGTAGACAGGCACGTCCTTGCCGGTCTGGTCGAGCATCTCGGCCAGCTCGTTGTAGGCCGGCACACAATACGCGCTGAAGTAGGTGTCGCCGATCATGGGAGCGGTGATGTTGTCCGGGACGTCGATGTAGGGAATGGGGACCTCGGTGACCGCCTGACAGACGACCTCGAACACGCGGCGCTGCACATCCGTCATCAGGGCGAAGAGCTCGGCCAGCCGGTCCACGCAACCCACCATGTGGACGGCGAGGTCCTGGATGTCCACCCACTCGACCCAGAGCTGCTGATACGGCGTCCGCGCGACGGCCACGTGCGGCAGGCCATCCTCGCCGAAAGTGCGGAGGGTCTCACCCACTGCGTCGAGATCCAGGTGCACGCTCATGTCGCGGAAGTAGGCCATCAAGATGTCGTAGTCGCCGGGCTCCTTCACGAAGTGTGAAGCGGCGGCCGACGTGCCGTACGTCGGCTCGACGAGACGCTCCTCTTGAAGCTGGCCCACCGGCGTGTGCAGCGTTCGTCGGAAGCCCTTCTTGCCGTCGCGGACGATGTCTGCGGTCTCGAACCGACAGTTGGGCGTCTCGATCCGATGGACGCTGGTCCAGCGCAGCAGCCCCATGTTGCCCCGGCCGATTTGGGCCCAGATCTCCTCGTCCGGCGCGGCCAGGCCGCTGTATTGCACGAACGGCACGCGGTCGTGCTCTCGCCCCTCGACAACGGCAAGCATCCGTTCGCGCATGGTCATCTCGGCCATGGGTACGCACTCCGGAGCGAGAAGGCGGCCGTCATCAACGGCCGACCCGCCTAGACCATAGATAAACCATCTGTGTTGGCAGCACAAACCCAGTCCAGACAGGTCGCGTCCTCAACGCCCCGCTGGGCGGTGCCCGCAGGCATTGCAGAAAGCGACCTGAATAACTAAGCTTTTAGTTGACGCTGTCCCATGGACGGTGTATTATTCACCTAAGACTTTAGTTGTAGGCGAGACCGGGAGCTCAGAACCATGTCCAAGAAGAACGGCAGGCGGCTGACGCCCCTCGAAGCGCTGATCATGGACGCCGTTTGGGAGATGCCCCAGGCCACGGTGCGGCAGGTCAAGGAGCAGCTCGAGCCCGTCAAGCCGATGGCCTACAACACCGTGCTGACCATGATGCGCATCCTACGCGACAAGGGCTTCCTGGCTGCCGAGCGCAAAGGCCGCGTCGACGTCTACCGGGCGGTGGTGACGCGAGAGCAGGCGGCCGGCCGGTCGCTGCGAGAGGTGCTCGACCGCTTCTTCGCCGGATCGGCGACGGCGCTGGTCAGCCAGTTGCTCGCCCACGGCGACCTGAGCCCGGAGGAGGTCCAGGGCATTCGTCGCGAAGTCGACAGGAAGCTTCGCGACAGCTCGAAGTAGGGGTGGCTTTCGATGCTTCAGTTGGTCGAGATGTCAAACGCGTTCGGCCGCTGGTTGGTCGGCCAGCTCTGGCAGATGAGCATCGAACTGGCCATCCTGGCCGGCGTCGTGTTGGCGGTGTTGTATCTCCTGCGGGTGAAGTCGCCGACGCTTCGACATGCGTTCTGGTGTCTGGTGCTGGCCAAACCGGTGGTGACGTTTCTGATCGCCTCGCCGGTGTCGTTGTACTGGTTTCTGCGTCCGACGCCTGAACCCGTCCAGCCGGCCGTCGTCGCGCCCGCGCCGCCGGCAAACGACGCACCTGCCTACATCTATCGTCATCCCATGGTTATGCGCCCGGCGTATCGGGCAGTACCACCCGTCGCTCCCATTGAGCCCCCTGCGGCCTGGAGGCAACTGGACTCCCACGGGGCGGCTGGCCTGGCGTGGTCGGCGACTGCCTTTGCGCTGTTTTTGCGATTGGTCATCGGGTGCGCCTACGTGGCCTTTCTACGCCAGACGTCCACGACGCAGTCGGAAGGACCCTTACCCGAACTGGTCGATGAGGTGGCTCGTGCCTTCAAGATCCGCCGACGGGTGGCCGTCGCCATCAGCGACGTGCCGCATGGACCCGTCCTGGCCGGCATCCTCTACCCGATGATTCTGTTGCCGCGGCGGCTGGTCGAGATGATGTCCGTCGAGCAGACCCGGCTGATCCTCGCGCACGAGATGGCCCACGTCCGCCGCCGCGACAACCTGCTCCTGCTGATCCAGCGACTGGCCGAGATGTTTCTCTTCTTCCATCCGGTCGTGTGGGTGTGCGGCTGGATCCTGCGTCGCGAGGCGGAGGCGGCCTGCGACGACGCCGTGATCGCCGCGTACGGCGGCTCGACGGCATACGCCGACAGCCTGACGCGCGTCGCCGAGATGAAGTGCGGCCTGACGCGGCGATTGTTGGTCAACACCTTCGCTGCGGCAGAGTCCAACTTCTCGCAACGTGTCCGGCGGATCCTCGATGAGCGCGTGGGGCGGATGCGACTGGGCCTGAGCGTCGCGGCGGTGGTGGCGTTGGTGGTGGTGGCGTGTTTCGGCCTGCCGACAGCGTCGGCACGAAAGGCAGCGCTCGAAGGAACAGACGAGGAGGCGGCCATGCAGAAGGAAGGCCAAGACGCGAGCAAGCCCATCGAGGTCGCGAAGCTGACCGACGCGCAGAAGGAGCGGCTGCTGCAGTGGCAGAACATGTTCGGCTGGAGCCTGGAGAAATGCGTCCAGGGGGCCGAGCGAACGCCGTTGATCCGCGAACTACTCGCCGAGGAGCTACTGCTCGGGGCGCTGTCGGACGACGCGCAGGTGATCCGCCAGGCCATGACGGGGTTGGAACCGGCCGACCTGACGTATTGGGGCAAGGTGGAGGGCGTCGTCAGCGCGATCGGCACGCATCCGCTGCCCGAAGGGTCCGTCAAGGATGGCAGGCTGGTCCTGCCCTTGCCCGGTTGGGAGCAACGCAAGGAGGAGGTGGCCAGGCAGGTCAAGGCCATGCAGTTGTGGTCGGCGGGAACGCCGCTGGTGGAGGCCCGCAAGGACGCTGCATCCGATGCGGCCATCGTCGAGGTCGTCTACGGGCTGCTGGGCGACCCAAACGCAACCAAGCGGCGGTTGGTCCGGCTGGCCATCGAGAAGCTGACGGACGACATGGATCTGGGCCAGCTCGAAGCGATGGGCAAGGACGAGAAATTGAAGGGCTTCGTCCATCGATTGGAGATGCTGGACATTCAGCTGTGGAGCCACGACCGGAACTTCAAGATCCTGCTCGGGGACATCGGTCGCGGGAAGGTGACGGGCGATTGGCACGAGCCGGGCGGTCCGCTGGCGTGGTATGACGGCGACCCGGCCGACGCGCCGAAAGTGGCCGCAGCCGCAGAGGCGCTGGAGACCTGGCTTGATGGGGGACGATCGGACCAGGAGTTCGCCCAGGGGTTGGGTCGGCCCGACGCCTACAAGGAAAAGGTCTGGCTGGTTCGCTGCCTGTTGGCGTACCTGCGGGATCATCAGGGCGCCTACTACCCGATCGGCGAGAGGCGGGCGCAGGACACATCGGCGCCGACGCCAAACGGGAGCGTGGTAGTGAGGCGAGAGGGCCACCGGGTCTGGATCGAGGGCGTGCCGAGATTGAAGCAGAGCGACGGCAAGGCGTGCACGTTCGCCGGCGCCCTCGAGGTGACGTTGGCGGTGACGGCGCACCCGTACAGCTACGTGGACATCATGGGGCTGACGGCGCTCGCCTTTCGCGTGCGGTGGTCCAACGAAGACACCAAGACGAAGTGGTGCGGGTCGTGCGCGATCGGCGAGATGCCGGACGAACTGACGGACGTCGGGCGACTGACGGGTTGGGCGTTGCCGACGGACACGCAGTTCGGCGAGGACCAGGCGGACACCGACGCGATCCGAAGGAAGATCGTCACCTCGATCGACGCGGGCCGGCCGGTGATGGCGTACGCCTCCTGCCTGGAAATGGCCGTCATCTACGGCTACGCGGATGGCGGCGGGACGCTGCTGGTCAGCGACTACAGGATCGACCAGCCGTTTCGGCTTCCGGCCGAGAAGATCGGTCCGCTGCAGACCTACTTGGGCGACCGTACGGAGCCTCCGTCGCGTCGCGACGCACTGATCGAGGCGCTGAAGACCGCGGTCGTCAACTGGCGGCGCCAGCGTCATGACGGGGGCATCGAGGGTCGCGAGTACTTCTACGGCGATGCCGCCCTCCACGCGTGGTTGCAGGACTTGTCGAACGCCGACGACCTTCCCAAGAAGAAGAGGGAAGTGTTCTTCCGTCTCAACAACTGGAACTACAGATCCCTGAAGGATGCCCGCGCGGCGGCATCGGCGTTCCTCGAGGAGCACGCGTCACTGCTCGGCGACGAGACACGCACCGCCTTGGGGCGCGCCGCCGAGCTGTACCAAGACGAGCTGGATGACCTCGAACGCCGGGAGAAGACTCACCGTTCGTGGTCGGTCGAATCGGTCGACGCGTGGACCGACCAGATCCGCAAGGGGCAGAGAGAGAGTCTGTTGGCGGTCCGCCGCAAGGAGGCGGAAGCCATCGCCGAAATCGAGAAGGCCTTGGCGGCTGAGGGGATCGACGTCTCCGCCGCTATCGCCAATGCTACGGCGAGTGTCGAGGCTCCGACAGCGAAGGCAAGCCGACCGCCCTCGGCGAACGCCAAGGCTGCCAAAGCGAAGGTTCGCAAGAAGGGCGAGCGTGTCATCATCCCCAACGTCCCCAGGCCGAAGGGGCTCAACTCGACGCTGGCGTCGCTGGCAAGCATCCTGGAGTCGATCGGCGAGGACGTGACGTACGAGCACCTCATGGGCGTCTCGAGTCACGCGTTCCGGCTTCAGTTCGCCTGGTGCCCGTCGAACCCCCATTCGCACGTTGGCTTCAATACCTTCAAGCCCGCACTCGAGGCGATCGGTTACGAGGCGACTGAACTGCCCGTCGCCGAATTCGAAGGTCAGCAGCCAAAGGCGCCCGCCGAAGCCAAGCTAGAGAAGGTCCGTCGAGCCGTCCGCGCCAGCATCGACGAGGGCGTTCCCGTCTTGTTCGGGAGCGAGGAATGCGGCGTGATCGCCGGCTACGGGCCGGTCGGTGCGGACGACAAGACGGGCTGGCTCCGGCGCCCCGGGCCGATCGGTGGCCCGCCCAAGGCGGACGAACCCTACGTCGAGCCGATCGACGGGCGCCCGTGGGGCATCAAAGGCGTCCCCTGGGCCGTCCAAGTGCTCAGCAGGGCCAAGTCGGGCCGGCCGCCACAGAAGGAGCGCGTCGTCTGGTCGGTCAAGACGGCCGTCGAGAACGCACACCGCGGCGACGTCAACGGCCTGGCAATCGGCTTCGCCGCGTGGGACAAGTGGATCGCCGAGCTGAAGGACTTCGCCAAGCCCCAACGCGAGACCAAGCAGGCCCTTGCCAAGCAGAACCGGCCGCACTCGGACGCCGACGTGCTGTCCAGCCTTTGCATCGGCAACGCCTGGTGCTTCGAGAGCCTGATCGAGGCGCGAAGAGCAGCGGCGACGTACCTGCGGTCGATTGACGACGAGGTCGGGAAGGACGGGGCCAAACATCTCCAGCAAGCGGCTGAGCACTACGATGCACTGGTTGGCGTCCTGACCAAGGAGCGCCCCACCGATGTGGCACCCTATCCGTGGATGCTCAAGGGCGAGCAAAAATGGACGGCCGCGATGCGGCGGCAGCAAGCAACGTCGCTCGGGCAGGCCCTGGCGTTTGAAAAGCAAGCGATCGCCGAGATCGAGAAAGCGCTGGCCGAAGAAGGCATCGACGTTCAGCGTGTTGCCGCCAGGCCCTACCCCGAATCGGCGCTGCTCAAGAACGTGCCGGGCGGGGCGGCCCACTACGACACCTTCGTCGGGGGGTTGGCCATCGCGTTGAGCCAGAGCGGCATTCCGACGGACTACGACACGCTCGTCGGCGATCTGGGTACGGCCTTCCTCCTACAGGCCAGCGATCGGGTGGCCAGGTTTAACGGGGCCCTGGATGCCGGCTGGTGGCCGCTGGCATGGGACTGCCTGCCTGTGTTGCTCGAGGAGGTGGCGCCCACGCTCGGTGTGAAGATCGAGTGGGTCGGTGGGGACGTTGGCGCGTACAAGGCTGACCCCGCACAGTACTACCGCGACAACCTTGCTGGAACGGTCAAGGCGTCCATCGCACAGGGCCGGCCGGCCCTGGAGAATCATGGATTCTGGGAGGTCGTCGTCGGCTATGACGGAAACGAGCCGCCACTGCTCGGTTTCTGTCCAAGGTCAGACGACCGCAAGCCGAACATCAAGCGGCTGGAGAAGTACCCCGTTCTTGTTGCGGCTCTTGGGAGCGCCGTTCCCAGACTCGCCAGGAAGACGGCAGACCTCGAGGCACTAGAACGTGCCGTCGCGCTAGGTCGTGACCAGATCCCAATGCCGAACGGCTATCGAACCGGGCAGCGGGCCTTTGCGCTCTGGGCAGACACCCTCCGCGACACAGAGCATCTCGGTCAGGCCCGGTGGCACGCCAACGTGGTGGGCCATCTCAATAAGTATCGACGCAGTGCCGTTGCGTACCTGCGAGCGATGGCCGAGCGGCATTCGGAGAAGACGGCTTCTCATCTGAAGGCCGCGGCCAATTCGTACGAAAAGGTCCTGGGCGAACTCAAGAGGGCCGACACTAGCGAAGATGCCTTGATCGAGTCGAAGCAAGGTCGTGAGGCGCTGGCCAGGCTCGCCGAACGCATCGCAGCCTTAGAGGTCCAGGCCATCGCGGAGATCGAGAAGGCCTTGGTTGCAGAAGGTATTGAGGTGGAGGCCCCGAAAGCGGCTGCCGAGACGTCAGCACGGCCCGTCGTCGGCGCCAAGCAACTACAAGGGCTCGAGCAGAAGCGGATGTGGGTGACGCATATCGGTTGCCTGATCGGTTGCGCAGAGTATCTGAAGATGGACGCGTCACCCGGGTGGATCTGGGGTGCGAGCGGGCACGCCTTCGCGCTGAACGTCCACGAGGTGATCTGTCCCAGCGGTCCGACCGCCTGGCCGGCCGAGAAGTGCGATCGGCTGGCCGCGAACGTTGGCGTCCAGATCGAGGACCTTCGCGCGCACAAGCGAGACGAGGACTTCGCCAAGAAACAGGCGGAGATCTGGGCCAAGACGCGCCAGGCCATCGACGCAGGGCTCCCGTGCTTCGGATGGGAGTTGGGTGTGCCCGACTGGTACGTCATCACCGGCTACGACGCGGACGGGCACTACCTCTTCACTGAGTTCGACGGCAAGCCCGCCAAGAAGGACTACACAAAGCTCGGCGACAGCAAAATCGGCGTGGCATGCGTGCTCGTCGTCAAGCCGGGCAAGGCCAAACCCGATCGCACCGCCGTGCGCGAGGCGCTCGTATTCGCCCTCGACCACGCGGCCGGCAAGCACTCGCACGACGTCTGGCACACAGGCCTGTCCGGCTACGACACCTGGGTTAAGGCCCTACAGGACGACAAACGCGTCAAGGAGGAGGAAGTCATCGGCTTCGGCCACGCCTACAACGCCGCCTGCTGGGCGGAGTGCCGCAAGCACGCGGTGGCGTTCCTCGAAGAGGCCAAGAAGCGCCTCGATGACAAGAGACTGTCTCCGCAGTTCGACGAGGCCATCAAGCACTACAAGATCGTCTCTGCGAGCCTCGACGCCGTGGCCAAGGCCTTCCCGTTCAACGTCCGCGACCAGAAGCGCATGCGCGAACGGATCAAGGATGCTGCAAGACGCGCCAAGGCAATCAAGACGCTCCAGACCGCGCGGGAAGCCGAACGGGCCGGCCTCAAGGCGCTGGCGCGCATCGCCGTTTCGCTTGGGGCAAAGGGCGTGGACCCCGACGCTGTTGGCGCGCAGGCCGCGCCGAGCGCTCGGTCCAGCCGCCGATCGCAGGTTGTGCTGAAAGACGTTGTCAAGGCGTTCAAGGACGCACAGAAGGTCGCCAGCCACCAAGACGTGAGCCGTCCGACAAAGGTCTATCCACAGCCCAGCGCCTACTTGTACACGCACTACGTCTGCATGCGAGCGGCCGGCTGGGACGACGTCGATTTTGATAGGCTGGCAGCGGTGTCGGGTTCCTCAGCGCTGTTCGCCTACGATCCCACGACGCTCATGCCGAAGTACGCGAACCTGCACATCGACATCGATCGGCGGATCACCGAAGTGACCGGCTTCGGGTTCGAATGGGTCAAGTTCACAGACGCCGAGGACGCCTGGCGGATCATCACCGAGACGATCGACTCGGGACGGCCTGTCAAGGCGCCGCACTACGAGGACGCAATCTTCGCCGGCTACCAGAACGCCGACCGACCCGAGGACCGCAAGATCCTCGCGATGGGCGATCCGTTCCCGGACCTGGAGGCCTGGTGGAGCTGGAAGGAGTTCGGCGACTGGGAAAAGGCGGCCGGCACGTGGAACAGGCGCCAGCTGGGCCGCCATACGAAGCGCGTTCGCAAGACGGCCGCCAAGACCGTGGCCATCCGCGTGTTGCGCGATCTCGTGACGTGGTCCGGCAAACCGCCCGCAGCGGTGACGAAGGCCTTTCCGAAGGCGACGTTCGGCCTGGCGGGCATCGACGCCTACGCCAGGGACGTCGGTGATTTCAGGAAGAAACCGGAGAAGTACTTCAAGGACACGTCCTGGTGCGGCTGCCACGGGATCAACCCGCAGTGGACGGTGCGCAACGCGACGGCCGTCTACCTGGAAAGGCTGGCTGGCACGACGACGTTCGGCAAGAAGGTCAATGAGCATCTCGCCGCGGCGGCGAAGCAGTACCAGGCCACATACGCAGGATGGCAGGCGTTCTACCAGCAACTCGGCCACGGCGCCCCCAAGGACGCATGGAACACCAAGACACGCCGCACAGCCGGTGCCGCGGCGGTTCGAGAAGCCCTCGAGCACGAGAAGGCAGGCGTCCAAGAGATCCGGCTGGCGCTGGCGGCCGCGGGGGTCAAGGTTGCCTCTGCGTCCACCAAGAGGTAATGATTCTGCCCAGCGAACTGCAGGCGGCAACCCGTAGCGGCTTGCTCAGGCAGAGAATCGCTATGGCATCATCAGACGAACCCACGGCCGCCGCGTGCTCGCGCCAAACGTGCGACGGGTGTGAGATCCGGGGCAAGCTGCTCTGCGTCCACACCCCGCGCGACGTGGTGGACTTCTACGTCCTGGTCATCGCCTACATGATCCCCTTCCTGGCCGGCATGATCATGGGTGGGTTCTGGACGGGCCTGTGGGTGTGGGTCGGGCTGGCCGTGGTGTTCTTTGGCTACGTCGAGGCGCGGGTGCTGTGTCGCCACTGCCCCCACTACGCCGAAGAAGGATTCCTGCTCAAGTGCCACGCCAACTGGGGCCTGCCGAAGATTCCCAAGCTCGACCCACGTCCCATGAGTCGAGCCGAGAGCGTCGTGCTCCTGCTGTTCTTCGGCGCGCTCTTTCTCTACTACCTTCCCTTCTTCATCGTCGGCGGTCAGTGGCTGCTCCTGGCCATCACGACGTCAGCCCTGGTCTGCGCGCTCTGGACAGTGCTGCGCACGAAGTGCACACGCTGTTACCATCTCTCGTGCCCGCTCAATCGCGTGCCCGAAGCGGTCAGGGAGGCGTTCTTTCGGAACTACCCCGCCTTCGCCGAAGCGCGACACGCCAGACAGAACCAGGATGGAAGCACGTAGCGTCCGACCAGGCGATGCGGCGGGGATTATCGCTCGGGCGGCGGCATATCCAGTTTCCGCTGCAATGCAGGGACGTCGATCTGGCGGACGGGCACGCCGGCCTTGGCGGCCATGGCGGCACCGACGCCGGCCGCGTGGCCCAGCGAAATCATCGTGCGCGACAGACGGCAACTCGACGCGGCGATGTGGCTGAAGCTCGCGCCCCGACACGCCACCAGCAGGTTGCTCCATCCCTTCGGGACCAGGCAGCGATAGGGAATCCCGTACGGACCGGCCAGCTCCCCGTGCACGCGGCGCCCCCCGGCACCGTGCACGTCCATGGAATGGTCGGCGATGGCGATGAGGTCGGGATGACGTTGCTTCTTGATGCCCGCCAGCAGGTCGTGCTGCGTCAGGACGTATTCGCCCACCACGCGATAGCTCTCCCGGATGCCCAGCATCGGCGCGACGCTGTGGAGTTCATAGCCTTCGAACGCGGGATGGGCCTGGAGCCAACGCCAATGCGCCTGCACAATCCGCCTGCACCTCGCGAGCGCCTCGTCGTATCCCAAATCGATCAGCGCCCGACCCGGCAACATCGGCAGCGGGTTGACGATCCGATCGCCGTTGGGCAGGCCGCTGACGTGCGCCGTCTTCGGCCATCGCTTGACGGGCGGCTGGGGGGGCGCTTGTCGGACGGGATGGTCGCTCTTGCGAATGCGGTAGCACAGCGAGATGGCGTTCAGCGTCTTGCCCGGCTGGTCTGGCGCCGACTGCTCGCCGAACCGCTCCGCCGATTCGGGACCGAGCATGGTCTGGCACCGAACTGCCCTGCAGAGGTGCGCCCCACCGGTACAGTCGATGTAGACCCTCGCGCGAATATGGTACGTAGCGCCGTCATCCGACACGGCCTTGATCGACGCCACCCGCTTGTCCTCGGTCTGGGCTTCCACGAAACGAGTCCGCAGCATGATGCGACACTTGCCCGTTTCGGTCAGCATATCCGAGACAACCTTGCAGAACGCCGCCGGCTCGAACACCATCGCCCGCCACTTCGTCCGGTTGACGCCCGCGCGCCGCAGCGTCTCCTCGTACGTCAACCCCGGGGTGACGAGCCACAAGCCGAACGGACGCCGGCCACCCTCACACTTGTGATGGCTGACGATCCCGACCGCGTTCGGCATCTTGGCGAGCCGGTCGTAGATCTCTCGTGCAACGGCGTTGCCCGGGCCGGGCTCCCAGTTGCAGACGTACGCGGACGTGCTCGTCCCGCCGAGCTGAGACTGGCGCTCGATCAGGATGACGTCTGCCCCCGCACGGGTGGCCCCGATGGCCGCACCGACCCCCCCGCTGCCCCCACCGACGATGCAGACGTCTGCTCGCAGCTCACCGCCCTCTGCAGCGACGAAGCGGGAGCCGACGCATGTCACGACAAACGGGAACATCCAGCAGCAGACTCCATGTGCGTTCATGCCCCACTCCAAGTGCGGCGTCGGACGCCTGCGTCCCACGTCAGCGAGTCTCACCTTCCGGCCCATAGCGCTTCAGCAAGCGCGCCTTCTGGTCGGGGTGCTTCTTGAGCTCCGCAATCCGAGCGGCGAGCGCCTCGAAGTACGCTTGGTTGCGATCGAAATCTTCCGCGTCCATCTTGCTCATGATCAGCTTGATGAGGCCCTTGCGGTCCGTCGGTAGGCCGGTCATCCAGCTCGAGTCGAACAAGGAACGCCCCTGCTTCGCGCCCTTGACGCGACCCGCCAACTGATCCCGCGCACGGTAGTAATCCGCCACCCGCCGATCGATGAACGCCGCACGCTCCCCCTGTGGGGTCCGGTGATAGGCGCTCGCCTCTTGGGTGAACAGGCTGTAGCCCACGTCCCACAGGGCTTCCCGGCAGATCTCCTTCTCGGCAACCGTCATCCGACGCGTCGCACTGACCACCGCATCACACCGGGCGGGATCCTCGCAGGCCTCGAGCAAGCGCGTCATGAACGCTTGGCGTTCGCCCACCGGCAAGGACGCCAGCCCCTTGGCATGCCCCAAGAAACGCGTGATCTCCTTCGGCGATGCCGTCGCCGGGTCCGGCATGGGGACCCCCAGGATCCACACATACAGGAGGTATCCGCCGACGACGACCCCCACCGCACCCAATAGCCCGATCAGACCGATCGTCAGGTGCCGTCTGCGCCGGTCGCCGCCTGACCGGCCCGAAGGCTCTTGCGAAACGTCCGAACTCGAAGGAAGCCCAGAATCCATGACCTCTACCAGAAGAAACATGTTACCTGGCCAGTCCCGACGATCGCCCCGCGCGGGCCCGACCGCAAGCCGAACGGGATCACGCCCTACCGCCCCGCCGCCACCGACGGGAAGCGATCCGTCATCACGTTCGGCAGAAACATCGCGTTGACGTATTCATCCTGGAACTCGGGCACGGTGTTCAGCTCGATGACCGTCGGCGCCGCGGCGATGTCGGCGAACGCCTGCCACGCCTCGCCGTCCACCAACCCCGTCACGGCCCCGGCCAACGACCCGTTGCCCAAAACGCGGTAGCGCTCGAGCGGCAGGTCCGGGAGCAACCCGATCTCGATCGCGTTTCGCAAATCGACGTGCCGGGCGAACCCGCCAGCCAGACAGATCAAATCCAGCTCGTCCGCGGACAACCCCGCCTGCTGCAACAGGATGGTCAGGCCCGCGTACATCGCCGCCTTCGCCTGGAGTAGCACCGCCACGTCCCGCTCGTCGACGGCGATGTCCGCCTGGCCGTCTTCGGTCTGCTCGCGGTTGACGACGACATACTCGAGGCAACTTCCGTGATCCGTCGGGATCTCACGCAAGCGGCCCTGGCGCTGAACCTTGTCCCTGTTGAAGCGCCCCGTCTCGTCCATCAACCCCACGCGACGGGCCTCGGCGATCACGTCGATCAGCCCGCTGCCGCAGATGCCGACCGGCCGCGCATCGCCGATCACGGTGACCTCCGCCGCCAACGTCTCGGGATCGATCCGAACGTGCTCGATCGCGCCCGTGCTCGCCCGCATCCCGCATCGGATGCGTCCCCCCTCAAACGCCGGCCCCGCCGCCGTCGCGGTCGCCAGGATCCGCTTGCGGTCGCATACGGCGATCTCGCCGTTCGTGCCCAGATCCACCACCACCGCCCGCCGGTCTCCGTCGGCCACACCGGCCACGTGAATGTCGGCGGTCACGTCCCCTCCGACGTATGCGCTGATGGACGGAACCACATCCACCAGACCGACCGCGTTGATGCCCACACCCACCGTCCGGGCCCGGAATGTCCCGGGCGCGTTCGCCGCCGGTTGAAACGGAATCCCCCCCATGTTCTTCGGATCGACCCCCAACAGCAGGTGCGCCATAATCGTGTTGCCAGAGACCACCATCCGCGAGATGTCCCGCGCCGCGATCCCCGCGTCGCTGCACAACAGCCGGAGCAGTCGGTTGATCGTCCCGTCCACGATCAGTCGCTGCAGCTCCTCGAGCCCACCAGGCTGCTGGGCGTACACGATCCGGCTGGCCACGTCATCCGCACGCTGAACTTGCTGGTTGTAGCAACTCGCAACGCCAAGCAGCCGGCCCGTCGCCAGATCCACCACGCTGCAGACCACCGTCGTGGTGCCGATGTCGACGGCGGCCCCGTACAGCCGCAACGACGTGTCGCCGGCCTCCACGTCGATCATCTCCCACAGGCCGTCCCGCAGCGCGAGCGTCACGGTCACCTTGTACTCGGCCTCAGCCAACACGCTCGGGAGCTTCCGAAGGACCTCCACGGTGGCCCTCGCGCCGGTCTCCAGTTGGCTGCCGTTTCGCAACCCCCGGCAGATCCGCTCGAAGTCCCCCACCGAATCCGCCATCGTCGGCGGCGTCAGCTCGAGGTAGACCTTCTGCGCCGCCGGGCGGATCTGGAGCGCCTGCGCCAGATCGTAATCCACCACGATCTGCTCGCCCGCCTCCACCAGCGATCGACGCGGCACGGCGACTTGCCAATCCGCGGACAGGATCCGCGTTTGACAGCCAAGCACACGCCGCTTCCTCCCATCTTTCGAGACCACGATCCGTTCACCGCCGCACTGGAAGACACCCTCGATCAGATCGACGGCGCACCCCCCACACGTCCCCTGCTGCGCACAGCTCGTGTCCAGCATGATCCCCGCCGCGTCCGCCGCCTCGGCGATCGAAGCCCCATCGGGCACCTCGACCCCGACCCGATGCTTCGGCAGCGTAAATGTCCCCTTCAACCCCATGACGTCCCCTTCATCGTCCTCGCCGTCAGAATGCCCTCGCTCCGCGGCATTTCTCAATGCCAGCGGAGGGCCCGGGTCGGGCCTGGCGTCGTCCGCTCATCGTCGACGCCCTTCCCTCCATAGGCTCGCAACACGAACTCGGTAATCCCCTGGCCTCGCAACGCCTCACGGAACTCTAGCGGATCACGCGGCTTGAGCCAGCTTCCCATCGACCCGGGCCCCTCGAGCTTGTATCCAGCCCGACGAACCAGGTTCGCCTCCCACGATGGCTTGGCCCGCACCACGTCGACCATCTGTAGCGTGTAGGCCACGGCGACCTCCGTCTGGCGGACCGGCCCGACCTTCTTGGCGTCCACCACCTGTCGGCCGGCCTCGGTCACCTCCATCGTACAGTCCGTGATCTCGACGAGCAGCATCATCTGCGCGCCGCACCTTCCCCCGACCCGGGCCGCGTTCTCCGGACGACGCAAATCCAGCCAAACCGTCGCAGACTGCTTCAGTGCCTTGTCCAGATCCCGTCGCTTGACCACCATGAACCTGCCACTCCGCTGCAGGCCCTCCTCAAGCTCCTCTCGGACCCGCTCGGCCAGCTTGGGCAGGTAATGACAGGCCGTCTTGAATCCCGGGATCTCCTGGCGCTCGACACGCTTGTGTTGGTCACGGACCTCCCGCCTGAACGCCTTGAAGTCATCCCGACGTCCCGTATGCTCCACGAGCACGCCGACATGGACCGCAGCTCCCAGCGGCTTGGCCGGCGGCGAAGCAGGCAGGGGATCCGCCCACCATTCAAACGGCGGCGCCTGACCGGCACGATGGCATCCCCCCGCCATCGCCGCAATGCCCAGCAATACACGGCCTGCAAGCAACTGCGCGCTGCGTGGAGGGCCGTCGTAAGACGCCGCCGAAAGGAATCCAGGGCCTCGCATCTGTGCGTGCTCCAACAGCGTTGTCCCCGGCCTGCCTTGCCCATCCGTCGGGCGTCCCACCCAGCAATGCTGTCAGGCCGACCCGAACCGTCCTGCCACCGTCGTGCCGCAGTCCGGGCACGCATTCTCTTGCAGCCGGCACGCCGACACGTAGAACCCGCGACGTTCCACCAGTCGAGCCCCGCACGACGGACAGTACGTGTGCTCCGTCTCGCCGACCAGGCCGGGCAAGTTGCCCGAGTAGACATGCTTCAGCCCCGCCGCCTTGCCGTGTTCGTACGCCCGTGCCAGCGTCGCCGGCGGCGTCGCGCCAGGCTCGGTCACCTTGTACATGGGACGATACGCCGTGCAATGCCACGGGATGTCCGGTGAGACCGACGCGATGAAATTCGCCGTCCGACGCAACTCGTCGTCACTGTCGTTGAATTCCGGCACGACCAGTGTGATCACCTCGATCCAGAAGCCCATCGCGTGCGCCTGCCGGATCGTCTCGGTCACCGCCTCGAATCGCCCCCCCAACTCCTTGTACTTATCAGCGTCGAAGCACTTCAGGTCGATGTTGAACAGCTCCATGTGCGGCCGGAGGTACGCCAGCACCTCAGGCGTTCCGTGTCCGTTGCTGACGTACCCGCACAGGATCCCCTCCGCAGACGCGAGTCGGAAGATCTCCATCGACCATTCGCTCGTGATCAGCGGCTCGTTGTACGTGCTCGTGATGATGGGCACGCGGTTGTCGAGGGCGGCCTGGACGATCTGCTCGGGCGTACAGAACTGGCTGGGGGGGGTCCCGGCTCGATCGTCCCGCAACGCCTGACTGGTCACCCAATTCTGGCAGAACCTGCAGTGGAAGTTACAGCCCAGCATGCCATACGACAGCGCCTCGCGACCGGGCAGGACGTGGTAGAAGGGCTTCTTTTCGATCGGATCCACTGCCAAGCCAGACACGTACCCCCCCGGGACGCGCAACCGCCCGTCCGCGTTGTACCGAACCAAGCACCTTCCGGACTTTCCAGGCCGAATATGACACCGGTGTCCACAGACAGCACAGTGGACCGACCCGTCCGCCTCCGCACACACGAGTTCCGCGGCGGCGTCGATCGTGTGCTCCTGCAGAATCTCTCGGAGTGTTGTCCGCCCTTTCATGGTGCCCGTCTCTGTACCTCCGCAGCCAGGCCCAACGTCTGCGATTATACCGCCTGCCCGGGCTGAAGCGCAACCAACCGTCTTCGGTTCCCCTAGCGCCGGCCGGATCGCACGGTTGCCATCGGCCTGAGGGCCCGAGCCGCGCCATCGGCCGGACGAGAGAACCCGCACATGTTATCGGTCGTCAGGACGCCCCGCACACCGCGGGCGCAAAAAAAACGCGTCCGGGGTCGACCGGACGCGTATGCACACCGACGACTGTCGCTACCGATGGGGTTATCCGCTCAGCAGGGACAGAACGTTTGCGGGGATGTTGTTGGCCACCTGCAGGGTCATCATCGAGCTCTGGACGAGAATCTGGGCCCTGGACATGGCGGCCACTTCCGACGCGTACTCTGTGTCTCGGATGGCCGACTCGCTGGCCTTGAGGTTCTCATACGTCACCTGCAGAGAGCGGATATTGGGCTCGATCTGATCCTTCTGCACGCCTCCCAATCGGCCGCTCAGAAAGGCCACCTGCATGATGGCCTTCTTGACGATGGACTCGGCGTTTGCGTAGGCCCCGCCCTCAACCGAATTCTCCTCACCGCTTCGGATGCTCCGCAGCAGCCCGATCTCCGAATCACCCAAGCTGGATGTCCCAATCTGGGGGATTCCCACGTTGACCTGAGCATTGCTGTTGACGTCGGGCCCGACCTGGAATCGCGCGCCTCCCCCCGTGATCCCGAACAGCGTCGAGGCCCCCTCCGTGGTGGCGAAGGTAGAGGACAGGAAGAACGCGACATCCAATCCCCGGTTTCGGAGCTGCACCTCCAGCCCGTCCGCCGCCCCTGGCTGCCCGTTGATCAGCACGGTGGGGTCCCGACCGTGGTCGATCGTCTCGGTCTCGCCTCCGTTCATGGTGAAGGTCCCGCTCAGGGTCTCCACGCTCACGAACGCATCGGAACCGTAGTTCGTGCTCCACAGGTCCAGGCGGGCGCCGCTCGTCGTGGCTGAGACACCCGTCAGGTCCGCGAAGGCGTTGATGCTCTGTGCGATTTCCCCGACAGTGGTGCTGCCGGCGAAGCTGAAGGTCTCTGTACCGCGCAGCCCGCCGATTTCGATGCTGATGCCGTTGTTCTCGGCCAGCCCGGAGCCGCTGAAGTACATGTTCGCCGTCTGGGCTGACTGGGCCACTTCTACGGTCACGGACACCGTGCTCGCGTCATTGGGCAACCGGGCGCCGTAGATGCCCACGCTGGTCAGCTTGCTCGAGTCCAGACTGGACACGGCGTATGACAGAGCACCGTTGAGCAGTTTCTTGCCGTTGAACTGGGTCGTGTTGGCGATGCGGTCGATGCTCTCCAGGATCGAGTCGATCTGCAGCTGATTCGCCGCGATCTCATCCTCACCCAGCGCACCCTCGTTGGCCGAATCGTCAATGAGCCCACGGAGATCGAGCAGCAGGCTCGACATCTCCCCCAAGGCCGCATCGACCGTCGACAGGAGGTTCAGGGCCCGGCTGCTGTTCTCGATGGCCTGATCGACGCCGCGGATCTCGGAGCGCAGTGTCTCTGAGGCAATCAAGCCCGCGGGATCGTCCCTGCCGCTGTTGATGCGCAGACCGGTCGCCAACCGATGCATCGATTGGGTGAGGTCCGCCTGATTGGACAACAGCTGGTGCGTCGCCTGGAGTGAGTTGATGTTGGAGTTGATGCGAGTCATTGCATCCTCCCTGACGTCTGGGGCGTGGTGTCCGTAGCACGCCCGTCGATACGCAGCCTTGCGTATCGCGCCGCCCGGCCCGAACGGGCTCGGGTCTTAACGCCGCCTCAGCAACCGGCTCCACCGGGAGGGATCAAACGGCGCCGCTCACCACCGGATCCGAGGATCCATCGCAGCAAGCGAAACGGAAAGGGCCAGCGGATCCATGCCAGCCACGACCATCCTTGGCCGCCCGGGACCCGTCTGACTCGACTTCGACAAGGTCCGGACGGTACGAGCGCCTCTTACCCGCTCACCCCGCCGCCATCCTACAGAGGCGGCATTGGGGTATTCGGACGTTGTCCCGGGGGTGCTTTAGCTAATTCTTTTGGTGGAAGCACTTAGGTCTTGTTATGGGACCTTATCCAAGGACCGAGCGGCCCCCGGCATGGCCCGTTTCTGACGCGGCCGAGGGTCGGCACGGCCCCCCGGCACGTCCCTGGACAGCGCCCAACGAGAAGAAGCCGGGCCTGGTCGATCGCCTTACGAATCGGCCAGGCCCGGCCTGTGTGTTCTACGTGGATGACGCCCGACGCGATGCCACCTCTGCCACTAACCAAGCAGCGTCAGGATGTTCTGCGGAATCGCGTTCGCCATCTGCAACGTCATCGTCGACGTCTGCATCAGGATCTGCTGCCGCGTCAGGTTGCTCGTCTCCCACGCGTAGTCGGTTTCGCGAATCGCCGACTCAGCCGCCGCTGTGTTCTCGAAGGCGACGTTCAGCGCGTTGATGGTCGAGCTCAGGGTCGATTGCTGGAAGGCCCCGATCCGACCCCGCAGCGAGGAGACCTCGCCCTGGGCAGAGCGGATGATCCGCTGGGCCGTCGAGAAGTTCCTCGCCGTCATCTGGTTGGTCTGACCACTGCCCAGCGTGCTCAGCCGGCCGATCTCGGGGTCCCCCAACGAGCTGGTGGCCATGTTGGCGATCCCGAGTCCCTCGTAGCCCGTCAACCCCAGGTCAGGGGCCAAACTGAAGGTGGCTCCGCCTCCCGTGACACCGAACGTGTACGTCCCGGTACCGGTGTTGGCGGCCTCGAGGACCGAGACGGTGGCGTTAAGTGCGGACGACCTCACGGTGCCGCTCAGACCATCCGTCACCGCGTCGGTGCCGTTGACGCGAAGCCCGATGTCCTGTCCGTAGTCCTGCGTGACCGAGGCACCATCCGCATCCTCGGGGTCCCACGCCGAGTCGCCTGAGACCTTCGTGACGGACACGAACTGATCGCTGCCGTAGCCGACGCTGTTGAGCAGCAGGCCCACCGAACCTGACGCCGCCGCCGACACGCCGGTCAGCTCCTTTGAAGCGTTGATGGCCGTGACCATGTCCGCGATGCTCGTGGCACTTGCGAAGCTGAACCGGTCCGTGCCGTAGTTCCCCGTCACCTCGATCGTCAACGAGCCGTTGGCCCCGCCACCCGCGCGCGTCGAGGACCAGATCAGGCCTCCCGTCTGGGCGGACGCCGTCTTCTCGACCACGACCTGGCGGGTCTCGTTCGGCACCAGCTTGGCGCCCAGAATCTGGATGCGAGACAGCGTCGAACCGCCCGTGCCAGACAGTGTGTAATCCAGCCGGCCGTTCAAGAGCTTCTCGCCCTTGAACGTAACCGACGACGCGATCCGGTCGATCGAGGCGAGGATCGAATCAATCTGAAGCTGGTTGGCCGCGACCTCCTCGTCGTTCAGCGCCGCTTCGTTCGCGGACCGGTCCACCAGGTCCTCCAAGTCGAGCAGCAGCGAGCTGATCTCACCCAGGGAGGCCTCCGTGACGCCAAGCATGTGATCCGCTGCGCGCGCGTTCTCGATGGCTGCGCTGATGGCTTTCTTCTCCGACCGCATCGTCTCCGACGCAATCAGTCCCGCCGGATCGTCGCGACCGGTATTGATCCGGAGCCCCGTGCTCAGGCGATGAAGCGAGCGATTCACGCCCTGCTGATTGGTGTTCAGGACGCGCGCTGCAATCAAGGACTGGACGTTCGTATTGATTCTGCTCACGGCTGGTGCCTCCTAGGGCTACCCGAGGCGGTCGTTGTCCGAGGGCCCGTCGTCCACAGCGAGCACTCGGGTGTTCTGCTGATCGCCTCGAAGACGCCGTCCCGAAACGGGTCCGGGGCGACGCAGTTCGATTCCATGTCGTTTCGTTCTACGAAACTACGGCGGAACCGCCACTACTGCGGTTCACGAGCAACGGGCTGTCCACCTTGCACATGGCCGGCTGGCGGATCCTCGTCCGTGATGGGCGTTGCGCCAACGATCATCGATGATCTCCGGACCGATCCGGCCCGGGTTGCCGCAACTGTCCCCCCGTGCGACAGAGCGTGGATCGGCCGCTGTCGGAATCGGCTTTAGCTCTTTCGGACCTCGCACGGACTGCTGAGAACCGTGCCGGTGCTTCCAGGGGTTGCGTTGACGGAGGCCGACGAATGTCGGCTCGATGCGGCGAGATTACCGGACAGGCGCGTGCGTCTTCGATTCGACCTCAGAACTGCGCTTCGGCGGAGGGTTCAATAACAAAAAGACGAACGGACCGCGTCCCAGTCACACGGCCCGTTCGGGAGGATTTCACAGTCTACGACGTCGGCTCGACCGGGGGGCCGGAGGACCCCACCCGTTTGCCTAGCCGCCCAACAGCGCCAACACGTTCTGTGGCGTCGTGTTGGCGATGGACAATACGCTGTTGGCTGCGGCCACCAGGATCTGCGCCCGCGTCAACCGGCTCGTCTCCTCGGCGAAGTCGGTGTCGCGAATGGCCGACTCCGAGGAGGTCAGGTTCTCGAAGGTGATCTGCAGCTGGTTCACGTTCGTCTGAAGCGTGTTGCGCTCGAACGCGCCCAGCCGCCCTCGGGTGACCGAGACCTGTCGAATCGCCTCGTTGACGATGTTCTGGGAGGTAAGGTCCTCCCCGCCGGCGACCAACGAGTACTCTCCGCCGGTCACGATCTGCGAGAGGAAGCCAATGCCCTGGGTGCCCAGTCGGTTCGCCGCCATGGACTGAATGCCGATGTTCACCTGTAGGTTCGTGTTCACGTCTGGCCCCACCTGGAAGAGCATGCCGCCGCCAGTAATCGCGAAGCTCGTGGTGCCCACGCCGAAGTTGTCGTCCAGCGTGAGATCGATGTCGAGCGTGGCCGTGTTCAGGATCAGATTCAGGCCCGAACCGATGCTGTCGGCACCGTTGATGGTCGCCGCCGCGTCCTGTCCGTAGTCCCGCTCGACCTGGGCGCCGTCTGCATCCACCATGTCCATGGTGCCTCCCTCGTCGTTGGGCAGGGCACGAACGCTGATCCACTGATCAGATCCGTAGCCCGCCGACTGGAGACGGAAGCCCGTGCTCGAGGCAACGGCGGAGACACCGGTCGCGTCGCTGACCACGTTGATGGCCGCCGCGATGGCACTCGCTGCCGTGCCCGAGATGAAGGAGAGCGAGACCATGCCCGTGTTGCCGGCCAGCTCGATCGTGACGGGGGCCGATATCTGGGCCGAGGTGAAGTACAGACCGGCCTTCTGGGCCGACTGCGTCACCTCCACCTCCACCGGGATGTAGTCCCGCGTGCCGAACTGCGCCTGATGGACCTGCAGCGCGGGCATGGCCGACCACGCCACGCCGCTCAGGACGTAGTCCAGCTCGCCGTTGATGAGCTTGCGACCCGCAAACGTGGTCGTGTTGGAGATCCGGGTGATCGAGTCGACGGCCGAATCGATCTGGAGCTGATTCGCTCGAATCTCCTCGTCGCTCATCGCACCGCGGTTGGCCGCTTCGACAACCAGGTCCTGGATGTCGATCAGCAGGGCTGCCACCTCATTGAGGGCGCCCTCTGCCGTGGAGATGACCAGGCTTGCCCGCTGGGTGTTGTCAATCGCCTGTCCCACGGCGGCCACCTCCGCCCTGAGGTACTCAGAGACAATGAGCCCTGCAGGATCGTCGGCACCACGGTTGATTCGCAGGCCGCTCGCTAGCCGCTCCAACGACAACTGTAAGTCGCTGTGTGCCTTTCTCAGGTGGCTCTGAGCGGTCAAGGCCTGCACATTGGTGTTAATGGTAGCCATGTGCAATCCTCCTTGATTGGATCTTGGCTATGGCCCCACTTGGGGCCCTGACGTCCGCACCGGCCGGTCGGCGCGTCCGCCAGCTGGCTGAAGGGGCTAGTCGCTAACCGCCGGCCCCACGGCTCGTTCCTCGCGAGCACGATCAACCATCACTGGGATATCCTCCGGCTTCACTTCTGCCGCTGCCGCATTCTCACGCTGAATCGCGTCATAAACTTCCTTGCGATGTACGGGGATCCTCACGGGCGCGGTGATCCCCAATCGCACTTTGTCGCCGCGAATGTCCACCACCGTGATCTCAACGTCGTCACCGATCATGATGGTTTCATCGCGTTGTCTCGATAGCACCAGCATCCTCGGCTCCTTCCTTGGATTAGATGATGCCAAGTCCCTTCGTTGACGTTGGCGAATCTACGTCGACGGACCGGTCTTTGCAGACCCGGGCCGGCGACCACCGTCGGTCCGCGGCCGGCGGCGTCCGCCTAGCGCCAACCCCTGGTCACGTGGAGAACCCGACCTGTTCGCCCCCTCAGCAGCAACGCCTCTCGGCAGCAGGGGCCATCCATCTGGTCTCCACGTCAACCCACTTCGTTGGGTCCGATGGCCTCGACCGCCGATCTAGGCGGTGCGGCTCACCGCCGCCTCGGGCTCCTTGAGCCGCATCAGCGGTTGGCGCGTCGTGTGCCGACGGTCTGACAACACAAGCTGCTTGGCCACCCGTGTCTCGCAGTTCACCACCAGGGGGCCTTGCAGGTTTCCCGTGAGCATCTCCTCCACCTTGTTGACGATCACGAAAACCTGTGCGCCAGATGGGTCCTCCAGACCCAGTTGGGCCAACTCGTCGGCCCGGATCGGTACCCGGTAGTCAGGGACGAACAGACGCGGATCGCAAACCACGAACGCCAACTCGGAGCGATCCACCGATTGCAGCCAATAGAAGCTGCTCTGGTCTCCCGTCTGGATCAGGGCGTACTGGCGCTGGTTGGGAAACCCCAGAACGCCCTTCGGGAACTCGATCAGACGATCCTCATCCACTTCCACCGTGCCAAAACGCGACGTTTCTATAACCATCGCTGCTACTCCTGAACGTGACCCATCCTCTTAGATTGCCCGCATCGTGTTCCGGCCATCCCGCCGACCGATTACCGTCCGGCGCGGCGCGCCCGTCATCCGTGAACCACCGCACCTTCCGACGCCCTCAACACGATGCGACCCGCGAAACTCCATTCCGCGCCCCGGTGGCTCCCCACCGGGCAATCACGCCCCTCACAGACGGGCGGGCCACTCCTCCCGTCAGAGAGGCCGAAGCTGATTGTCGTAGACCTCCCGCTCATTCCAGGAAGTCCAGCAAAGACAGACTCAACGTCTGAGACCCGGCCATCAGGTTCGCCTGCAACGCCGTTTGTGCCTGCTGAAACCGGGTAATCGCTTCCGCATAGTCCAGATCTCTCACCTCCGACAGCGCCTTTCGAGTCGCGTCCACCGCCTCCTCCGTCCGACTCAACCGTGCCGACAATGCACTGGACCGCGAGCCCACCTCGCCCAGCGACCGGTTCACCCACGCAATCATCTCCTCCACTTGCGCACCCGCCGCCGAAATCTCCCCCTGATCTCCCGAGAGCAGCGCCTCATGCAGGTCATGCAACGCGGTGAAGACCCCCGGCGCCCTGATGCCGTTGACGTCTTCGCCGACGACCTCCACGCTCGCCCCTGCGCCGCTCGCCTCGAGGCCTGTCAGGCCCAGGTCGTCCACCGCATACGACAGGTTCATCCGTTCGACCCGGAGCGTCCCGTCTACCCCCGTCGTGTCCACCAGGCGAATCCCGTTGCCGTCGACGGCCATGCCGGCGGACACCCCCACGCCTGCCGCCGCCGCGGCTTCGTTGATGGCGAAGAGCACGTCCTCCAGCGTCTCGAATCCGTCCCCGTTGCGATCCAGCCCGCCATCCGCGTCGTTGATGTCGACCTCGAAGCTGCTCCCGTCGCGCGCCACGATCCGGAAATCCGTCCGCCCCGCCGTGCCCGAAACGCCTTGGCCCCGATTCAGCGCCGACAGGCTCGTGCCCGCGTGCATCGATCGGATCCCCAGCGCCTCGGCCGTGTTGCCGCCGTTCTCGCCGATCGTCATCGCGCAGCCGCTCAGTCGGTTCACGATGTCGATGCCCGTCCCGTCGTCCGACAACTTGGCCCACACGTTCAGCTCGGCCGTGTTAATCAGGTTGAGCAGGTCCTGAACCGTGTCCGTGCCCGTCAGCACGCTGGTGTTGATGACACCCGACCGTCCGCCGTTGTTGATCACGAACCCAGCCGATAGGTCCGCCAACGCCACCCCACCCAGGTCCTGCAACTGCGTCCACCCCGTCACGGCTGGCTGAATGTCCTCGCCCGTCACGCTCGCCAAGGGGCCGGTGGTGAGCATCCCCAGGTCCCGGGCGGTCATGCCCTCCCCGCTCTCGGTGACCTCGAGCGTCGATCCGCCCGTCGTCAGCCCAATGCCGTTGCCCGCCGCGTTGATGCTCGCGGTCACGCTCGACCCCGCATCCGCCGCCGCCTGGTCGATCAAATCGATCACGTCGCCGACGCTGTCCGCCTGCGTCAGATCCACCTGGAAGCTGACCACCCCCGTCTCGTTGATTTCGACGGTCCCCAGCGTGATCCCCCTGCCCGTCACCCCCCCGCAGTCCCTCAGACGCGTCTGCTCGGTCAGCAGGGCATCCCAATCGCTCCAGCACGCCATCTCCTCGCTGATCGCCCCGAACAGCGCATCCCCCGTCAGGTTGTACGCCTCCTCCTGGACCTCATCGACGCGCGTCAACAGCGAGCCGGTGTCGCCCACGAACTTGACGTAGCCGTCCTCCCGGGTGAAGGGGGCTTCATCAACCTGCCGGCCTGCGAAGAGGTAACGTCCCTGGTGCGTTCGATTCCCGATCATCACCAGCTGGTCGATGATGCTGTCGACCACGACGGCAGCCGATTCGCGCTGCTCGGCGTCGGTGATGTTCCCCACGTGCTCGTTGGCGATCTCCTGCGCGTCGATCAGCAAGCTGTTGAGGTCAGAGATCGCGTCGTCCGTCGCACTCAGGAACGAATCCGCCAGGCCCAGGTTTGCCAGAATCTGGTCCTGCTGCTCCAGCAGCTGGTTCAGCTGGATCACCTTGGACGCGCCAACCGGATCGTCGCTGGGCATCACGACCTTGTACCCGGTGGCCATCTGTTCTTCGCCCTCGAACAGCTTCAGCGTGTTCTGCCTCAGCGTCTCCAGGAGGCTGGACGCCTTGAGGTTCTCGGTGACACGCGTGATGCTGACTGAACTAACGCTCATCTGCCGTCTCGATCCTACGTCTATCCCCTCGTCTCAACCCCGCATGGGCCAACCGGCACGCACTACCTCGCCATGGCCAGGAGCTGCTGAATCAGCTCGTCGACCACCGTGACCACTCGCGCGGCCCCTTGAAACGCGCGCTGGTACCGCATCAACTGCAGCGTTTCTTCGTCCAAGCTCACCCCGCTGGTGGCCTCCCACTGGGCCTCCAGCGATCGGGAGATGACGTCCGCCGCTTCCACGGCGTTCTCGGCCGCCGCGCTCGTGCTCGCCAGCTCGGCCATCACCCCGTTGTAGTAGTCCATCACGCTCTGACCGTTGTTGAGGCTGCGACTTGCCGACGAGGCCAACCCCGCGATCTGGCCCGCGTTGGTCCCGTCGCCCGGCAAGCCGGTGACCGCCGCCGCCAGGCGCTGCGGCTGATCGACGATGTTGTCGTCCAGCGCGATGGTCTTCGCGCCCTGTCCCGAGAAGAACGCGTTGACGCCCAGGGCCCCGAGCGCCCCGCTGCTGTCATCACTGAAGGTGAAGGCATACCCCGAGCCCGCCTCCAGCTGCAGCCGGTTGTCCGTCGTCACCGAGGCCGTCAGGTTGGCCACCTGTGCGGTGATGTCCGCGGCCAGCGAGTTCAGCGTCGTGTCCGCCCCCACCCCGTCCAGGTCCACCTCGATCCGTGTCGTCTCCTGCAACCCCGTCGTCGCGTTGATCACCGTGACCAGAAAGCCCCCGTTTTCCGGCATATAGATCATTCCGTTGTCGGCCGCGTTCAACGCCAACGCCGGATCCGACAGGCTGTAGGACCCGGTCAGACGCTCGTAGCCCTCCAACCCCTGGCCGGTGGCGTGGATTCGGTTGACGTCGCTGATCAACACCTGGGCCAATCGATCCAGGTTGTCGATCTGCTCGACGATGTGCGTATCCCGAGCCCGTACCAACCCTTCCAACTCCCCACCCCATACGGTGGCCTGGCCCCCGTTGTCGGCCCAGCGAAGCACCGCCGTCTGCCGACCGTCGACGACCTCCATCGACGTCGTCAACTCGCGAACCAGCTCCCGCTGCACCAGCAGCTCGTTGCCGATGTAGACGTTGCAGCCCCCGTCCGGCTGCTCGCGCGTCTGGATCGCCACCAGTTCCGACAGCTCGGCCAGCAGCCTGTCACGCTGGTCTCGAAGCGTCGTCACCGTTCCCTGCCCGCTGGCCTCGGAGGTGGCGATCTGCAGGTTCAGCTGGGCCACGTCCGACGCGATTTCGTTGACGCGCGTCACGGTCTGCTGGAGCTGCTCGTTGAGCGCCTCGTACTGGTTCTCCAAGGAGCCGCTCATCCTCGTGAGCGATTCGGTCAGGGCGGCGCCCTGGCTCAGCACGAGGTTGCGCGTGCTCGCCTCTTCGGGCGTGTTCTGCAGATCCGCCCACGCATTGAAGAAATCGTTGAGCTGGCTGGACAAGTCGACGTCGCTCAGGGCGTTGAACAGCGACTCCAGACTCGCCAGCGCGGTCTGTTCGGCCAAGGCCCCCTTCTCGTCACCCATGGCCGTCCGCAGGCGGACGTTGAGCGCCTCGTCGACGTTCCGTCGGACCTCGGCAAGCGTGACGCCTCCGCCCGGGTGATACCCGTCGTTGACGTACGCACCGGTCTGCGGCACCAGCGAAGGCGATTGACGGGAATAGCCGTCGGTGCCGACGTTGGCGATGTTGTTGCCGATGACCTGCAACCCGCCTTGATACGCCAGCAGAGCGCTCTTGCCGATTTGTAGAGCCGAGTTCACAAGACCCATCGTCGTGGTCCCGCCTAGCCCACCGCCTCGAAGACCCGAGCAGGCCGATCCGTCGTCAATTCACCCCCCGACGAGTACGTCCCCGCCGAGTGCCCCGCACGCGCCATGGCCGCATAGACCCGTCGGAAATGCTTGAGCATTTCCTCGGTGACCAACGTGGCCACCTTGTTCGACCGGTCGATCGCAGCCAAGACCTCACGAACGCTCGCCGCCAGCCCGAGCAGCTGCGCCCGCCGCGGCTCGCCCAGTTCCTCTGCCAAGTCACGCAACGACAGCTGCTGAGCCGCTTCGGCCGGAAGACCGATCTCCTGGCCCATCAGCCGCACCAATTGCTGTCGGAGCCCCTCCTGCTGCCGAATCCGATCCGACAGGAACCGCTCTCGGGCCAGGCACGAGTTGAGGGCGTCGGTGTCGGCCCGCCGCATCGCGGCGAGCTTCTGGCCAATGACCGATAGCAGCTCCTCGTGGAGTTCCTTCAGGTCGCACATCAGGGCGACCAGGTCCCGGCTTCGAGATTCGACCATCCTGTTCGTCTTCACGATCCCGTACCCCCCTCGTCCGACGCCGCCCCTGGCTCGGGTCCGGTCGTCGTCGCAGCTGCCTCGGTCCGCCTGGACAATCGCTGGAAGATCGCTTCGTTCAGCTCGAACCGCCTGGCCTGGCCCATACGCTGCGCCAGCAGCATGTCCAGCTGCCCGCGGAAGACCTCCTCCCCGCGGCCATGGCCGTAGGGGCCCTTCAGAGCCGAGTTCCGCATCGTCTTGAGCAACGTGCCGTAGAACGTCATGCCCACCAGCTCGTCCACGTGGCGACGTAGCCCCTCGTCGCGCCGCTCGGCGTCCTCGATCACCCGCCCCACGCGGTCACGCACCTCTCCCCCGAGACGATTGGCCGCCCGCAAGACCTGATCCCCCTGGACGGCTGCTTCGCCTTGTATCCGTGCCACCGTGTTGCTCAACGACAGATCCATTCCGTTACACTCACCTCGCCCCTGTCCCCTCACGCCGTTCACAGGCTCATGGCCCGGCTGCTTCCGCTTGAGCTAGTCGACCTCCACCCAACGCGCCAGGATCTTGCCCGAGCGATACAGCTTTTCGATGAAGGCGATCCGGTCTTTTGCCGGCACCTTCAACTTGCCGAGCGCCTCCACCAGCTCTGCCAGCTTGGTCCCGCCGCGGCGCTGCGGGTCGATCTGCACCCACGTCTGCTCCTTGAGCTGTGGGTTGGCCGCCGTCGGCGCGGGCGGTTCGGGAACCCACGTGCTGATCATCAGACCGTTGTGCGTGGCGGCCAGCGGGGCGATCTCCACGTCGCCCGTCACCACGATCGTGCCGTCTTTCCGCGAGACGATGACCCGGGCCTCGCTCAGGGGCATCAGCAGGTCCAGGCCCTCGATCCACGCGATGAAGCTCGCGGGATCGCGGATCTCCTCCGGCGGGACGCGGACGATGACGTTCTTCGGGTCCAGCGCAAACGCCAGCTCTTTCTGCTTGTCCGCCGCCCGACTCTGGGCAGCCGCGGCCGTCACGGGAAACGCCGCCTCCTGATTGACGATCTGGGCGATCGTGTTGGCCATCGACCATTCCGCGTGCACGTCGTTGAGCACCAGCGTGATGTACCGCTCGTCTGGCCGGATCAACGGGCTGTGATGCTCCAGCTCGTCGCCGCGGGCCAGGTACGTGTGCAGCACGCTGACTTCCAGCGTCGCCCCTTCCTTGACCACCCCGGTGGTCGGATGCTCGGCCGACGTCACCAGAGGACCCGACGCCATCGCGTAGACCGTGGTGTCCGTCTTGTCCGCACCTTGAAGCAGAGGTGTGATCAACAGCCGTCCGCCGACCAGGCTCTTGCACGCTCCGATCGCCGAAACGTGCACGTTTACCCGGTCGCCCTCGCGGACGCCGTTTTCCGGCAGCGTCGCCTCCACCATCACGACCGCGACGTTCTTGGTATTCTGCAGGTCCGCCTGGTAAAGCACCGGGTTGGCGAACTGCTCGAGGACCTGCACGAGTGGCCGGATCGCCGGGGCGTACTTGTCGCCGTCGCCCGTTCCCTTCAGCCCAACGACCAGACCATGCCCCAGCAGCGCGTTGGTCCGCCTGCCCTTCAGGCGGGTCACGTCGCCGATCTTGGCGGCCAGCCCGCTCGGGGCCATCGAGGCCGCCGCAATCGATGCCAGGATGATCAGGCGCTTCGGCTGCATCACACGCGTATCCCTAGAACGGCCTCAGATAGTCCAGGGCCCTGGGAATCCAACCACGACGGGTCGAATCCCGAACCGATCCCTTGTGGTCGATCTTCATCTGCTTGTCCGCCAGCTGCGTGCTGAGGATCGTGTTGTCCGGCGTCACGTCCAGACTCCGACACGTCCCGCTCACCCGCAGGATCTGCTCTTCTTCGTCGTTCTTGATGTAGGCGTTGCCCTCGAGCACGAGATTGCCGTTCGGCTTGACGTCCACGACCTCCGCGGTGATCCGCGTGATGAAGGTGTCCTCGCGCTCGGCCTTGCTGTCGCCCTTGAACTCTCCGCCGAAGCTCGCCTTGATCTGCGGCTTGCCGCCGGCGAAGGCCTGCTGCTGCCACTTGTGGTCGTGGATGCGAAACCACGCGTCGAGCATCGCGTCGAAGGTGGCCTCCTTCTCGTTGTCCAGCTTCGCATCCGCCTCGTACTTCTTCTGCTCGCGGACGATGATGGTGATCAGGTCGTGCACCTTGAAGCTCTTGGGGGGCTCGGGCACCACGGCCATGAGGCTCGCACGCTGCAGCGCCTCCGTCGCCGGCGAGATCGGGCGACGCCGCCACCCCGAGTAGGCCGGCGTGAGCTGCGGCGCGGGGGCGGACCGATGGGGCTGACTCGTTGCCGCTCGGTGCCGACGCGCCATCAGCGATGAGGTCTGGCCCATCACCGGACATGCCGCGCCCAGCGTGACGGCCGCAATCCAAAGGTGTCGCAGACGAAGTCGCATCACCGATGCCCTCCTCTCTGCGACACGGCCATGCTGACCTGTCGCCCTGACCCGGCGACTTTGACCATTTGCGGACCGACCACCTTCGCGCGGAACCGCTCGCGGGAGGCCTCGTTTCGGACCTCGATCGTCTGGTCCAACATCCCCGATTCCAGCGCCTTGACGACGGTTCTGACCCGGAGTCCGCCCACGTCTGACAATGCCGTGACCAGATCCCCTCGCTCGACCAACGGACAGGGCTTGACGTCGCGGACGCGGACCATCTCGCCCTTGCGGATGAACCGCCGGCTCTGCTGACCGGCCGCCGTAGCGACCTCCGTCAGACCCAACTCGTCGGCCCGGACGAAATCCCGATCCTCGAGCGCGAGATCCTGGCTCCGGATGACCTGGCCGCGACTGATCGGGCGCGTCGCCACCACCACCGGCACCGTCACAGACACCTCGACGACCATCGGGAGCGTCTGTTTGATCTGGCCGTCCTGCAGCACGTCCGCCTCCAGGCTGCACGAGCCAAGTCGGCGTTCGCTGCGCCAGTGAATTCGGAAATCGTACTCGGGCTTCGACAACGACAGCGCCTGTCGAACGTTGGGACTGAAGCGGAGATGGATCCGGCCACCCAAGTGAGCCAACCGCTCGGACACGAATGCGTGCAGCACCGCTTCGAGGGTCTGGGGAGCCTTCTTCGATCGGGGAACGGCAACGGTGATCTGACCGGGCGTGGTCTGGGGCACCCAGCCGGCCTGGGAGGGGTCGGTCTCTCTCGAGTCGTCCGGCTGGGCGGCCTCGGCTGATGGCGACTTGGGCCACCACCACCGCGACGACGCGGACGCACCGTCCGGGGCATCGGTCACACGCAGCGTCAACGGACGAACCACCCGACACCGCACCGATCCGCGGACCGTGAACTCGACGGGATTGGCCCCCGCCCGGACCAGCGCCTCACGGAGCTCGTCGAGCGTGACCTCGGTGCGTTCGCCCGGCTTCGGCGCCGGCTTGATGTGGACGTCGGCGAACCGCGCTGCCTGGTCGGGCACGACGCTGAGCACTTGCGCGACGTCGCCAACGCGGATGACCTCGTCGGCCACCACGGTGTCCGGCCACATGCGAACCGCGGCGCCCAGGCTCGGCTGCGCCAGCAGCCCCACCGCGAGCGCGGCGATTCCGCCAAGGGGCAGTCGACCTCTCGACGACCCCGACGGGCATGTAAGGCTGTCGCAATCCTTGCGATGCATCTTAGCGTCCTGCTTCCGACCCGCTCGGTTTCCTACCGCGGATCAGCCCTCACCAGCCCCGGCTAGAGCGATGACTAGAACCGCCTCAAGTTCGTTACCGTCTGCAGCGACTCATCCGCCGCCTTGATCGACTGTGCGTTCAGTTCGAATCCCCTCTGTGTAAATATCAACTGAACCAGTTCCCGTACTGGATCGACATTGCTCATCTCAACGTGGTTGGCCATGATCGTCCCGGTCCCCTGCTCGCCCGGATTGGCCTCGATCGGGACGCCCGACGCGTCCGTGGCCAGATACAGGTTCTTGCCCAGCTGCTGAAGCCCCTCGGGATTCACGAAACGCGCCAGCTGGATCTGTCCGGCATCCTGCATGTTCGGCTGGCCCGCCTCCCGATACTGCACCAACCCGTTCGGGCTGACCGTGATGTCTTTGCCCGTCGGCGGGATCGTGATGTCCTCGAAGAGCCGGGACCCCAGGCTGTTGCCCAAGACGATCTCGCCATCGGCGTTCAGGGTGAAATTCCCCGCCCGCGTGTAGGCCGTCACCTCCTGCCCGCCCTCGGCGTACACCACCCGGAAGAACCCGTCGCCGTCGATCATCAGGTCGAGCGGACGACTCGTGGGGTCCGGTGAGCCCTGCTCGAAGTTGAGTTGCGTCCCGCTCACCGTCGCCCCCAGCCCGACCTGGATGCCGTGCGGCATGTACCTGTCGTCGGAGGTCTGAAGTCCCGGTTGACGCTTGATCAGGTAGAGCAGATCCTCGAAATTCACCCGCGACCGCTTGAAGCCGACCGTGTTGACGTTGGCCAGGTTGTTGGCCAGCACGTTCAGCTTCTCGTCCAGGGCCTCCATTCCTGACGCTGCGGCATGAAGTGCGGTGATGGCCATGACTCGTTGCCCTTCCTAGCCCGTCAGCACGTTCGCGCCCCCGGGCCGCCCTCTCCCTAGGCCACACGTCCCACGTCGTTCACCACCCGACCCAACATCCCGTCCTGCAGCGAGATCAGCATGGCGTTCAACTGGTACGCCCTGGCCGATTCGATCATCCCGATCAGCTCCGTCGTCGGCTCCACGCCCGAGGTCTCGCTGTGCCCCTGCACCACCCGTCCGGTCGCCTCGGCCGGCTCGGCGTGTCGGCCGTCGAACGTGTTTTGGCCCGCCTTGACCAACAGGCTGCGATCAGCGAAGTCCGTCACGCCCAGCGTGCCGACCTGCTGATCACCGATCCGGATCTTCCCCGTACTGCCGATCGCTATCCTGCTCGCCGCGACGCGTCCGATGTGGATCGGTTGGTCGCTCGGGTCCAGGACGGGATGCCCACCGGCCTCCGTGACCAGATCTCCCGATGCGTCCAGCGTGAACCGTCCGTCCCGCGTGTACCGAACCTGGTCGCCCACCTGGACCTTGAAGAACCCGTCGCCCTCGACGGCCACGTCCAGCGGCCCGCCCTGCTCCAAGGCCGCCTGGCTGAAGTCGGTCGCCGTCGGGTTCTGCCACGTGCCGCCGGTCAGCCCGTCGAGCAGCTGATGGCGGAAGTTCCCGCCCCCGGCGCCCGATTCGCTCTCGACCCGTCGCTCGCGGAAGACAGCCAGATCCCGCTTGAAGCCGGTCGTGCTCAGGTTCGCCAGGTTATTGGCGATGACGGCTTGCTTGTGCTGGTTGACTTGCAAGCCTGCGGCCGAGAGCCACAGTCCATAGGTCATGGGCTATCCACCCCGTTCAACGCGCGGCGACTCCTCCGCCTCGACGCCATGCCCGACTCGCCTGGCCCGCTCGACCAGATGGACCGCGGTAGCGACGCGTGCGACATCGAGGATCCGACGGCCGATCCGGGAGAAATCCCGGGCAGCTCCACTCATCCTCGATTCTCTCGACTGACTCGCTCGGTCCATGGTCTCTCCCACGCAACCCCGACGAACGCATGGCGATGTCGATTGCTAGGCAGCTACCGTGCCAAGGCCGTTTCTCACAACTGTCCCTGCCCGAATCCAAGCTTGAGAACAAACGTAAACGAAGGCTGATAAATTAGTTACAAAGATCACGCCTTCCCGGGCCGGATCGAGGGCGAATCCATGGGGGCCGCCAAAACCGCGCAGCTCTTGCCTTCAACCGGCAATCCTTGCGCCACCCATATCCTCATCTATCTGTAAAAATAGGAAGAACTGACCTCCAACGCCCGTGAGCGGCCCGGGACACGCGGGTGGCGGACTGCCCCCACTGGGGAGATGGCCTCCGCCAAACATGGAGGCAACGACCCTCCTGTAGCAGCCGGTTGCCCGCTGTTTCCCATGGTTCGGCGCAGACGCCTCCCCTCGCTGGCGGGGGGGTGGCTTTCTGCTACAATGACCGCCGCATCACTGGACCGACTTTGAATCGCCTAGATCCGGAGGAGCTGACTATGGCATCTAAATCGATGAACCGCAGAAGCTTCCTGCAGGGCTCCGCCCGTGCGACGGTGGGCCTGGCGGCCGGCACGTCCCTGGCTTCCGCTACGGCCAAGGCTGCCTCGGCGAACGACAAGATCATCATTGGCTGCATCGGCGTGGGCGGGCGCGGATCCTATCTGGCCAGGAAGTTCGCCGCCCGTCGCCTCAAGCAGAAGGACTGCGAGATCGCCTACGTCTGCGACGCCCGCGAAAGCAGGCGCCGGAGCGTCGCCAAGGAGGTCGAGAAGCTGCAGGGCAAGGCCCCCAAGGTGGTCGGCGACTTCCGCACGATCCTCGACGACAAGGACGTCGACGCCATCATCAACGCCACGCCCGACCACTGGCACGCCCTCCCCGTCGTCTGGGGCGCCCAGGCCGGCAAGCACGCCTTCGTCGAGAAGCCCGCCAGCCACAGCATCTGGGAAGGCCGCAAGATGGTCGAGGCCTCGCGGAAGTACAAGAAGGCCGTGCAGCTCGGCACCCAGTCGCGAAGCTGCGAGTACATGCGCAAGTGCATCGCGTTCCTCAAGGGCGGCGGGCTCGGCACGATCCACTTGGTCAAGGTGTTCAACATGATCAAGAAGCGCAGCAGCTTCAAACCGTCGAAGGATTGCGACCCGCCCAAGGATATCGATTGGGACAAGTGGCTGGGCCCGGCCCCGATGCGGCCGTTCAATCCGGATCGGCTCAGGTGGAATTGGTGGTGGGACTACTCCGGCGGCGACATCATCAACGACGGCGTGCACCAGATGGACCTGGCCAACTGGGTCATCGGCTCGCAGTCGCCGACGTCCGTCTACTGTGCGGGCGGCAAGTTCGCCGTCGACGACCCGCTCGACGCCCCGGACACGCAGACGGTCGTCTATGAGTTCCCCAAAATGACGATGACGTTCGAGCTGGCCATGTGGACGCCCTACCAGCACAAGACCGACTGGGGTATCCGCGACAAGGAGATCTTCCCCGAGTGGCGGTTCAACTCAACGCGGATCGAGGTCTACGGCACGAAGGGCCAGATGTACCTGGGCCGGCACGGCGGCGGCTGGCAGGCGTTCGGCGCCGACGGCAAGAAGAACAAGGAGATCGGCCACGCCCACGGCGTTCAGGGCAACGTCTGGCACCAGGACAACTGGCTCAAGTGCATCCGCAGCGGCAAGTGGCCCAACTCCGACATCCTGGACGGCCACCTGTCCACCACGCTGTGCAACCTGGGCAATATCTCGCTGCGGGTGGGCTCTAAGAAGCTGCTGTGGGACGGCAAAAACGAACGGTTCACCAACAGCGACGAGGCCAACCAACTCGTCAAGCGAAGCTACCGCGCGCCGTGGGTGATCAAGGACGCGGTGTGAGCAACCCGGTCGGGCGCGTGGGCGCGGCCCACGCGTCTGTCTTCGCAGACGACACGGAACCCTACATTGTACACCCGCTGGTACGGGCGATACGCGAGCCGGAACGCGGATCGGGCGCGCTTCGGCCGGTCGTACCATGACCCGCCTCGGACTACCTTCTTGCCCGGCGTGGCGGGGTCGCTCCGGCCGTCGTCGGCGTTGTACGGATACGAGCTGAATACCGTGCGCGTCCACTCGGCCACGTTGCCGTGCATCTCATGGAGGCCCCATGCGTTGGGCTGATACTTGCCCACCTGCTCCGACACGAACGCGCCGTCGTTGAAGCGCGCGTCCCTGGGGACCCAGTCGTCGTACTTGGTAGGGTTCTTGAGCGGCACGTAGAGCAGGTAGGGGTTGTCCGCCAGCGCCTGGATCTTCGCGTCGCTGACGTTGGCGAAGCCGGAGAAGTCGGCGTCCCGGCCGCCGTACGAAAAGGCCGTGGACGTCCCCGCCCGGCAGGCGTATTCCCATTGGGCCTCGGTCGGCAGCGAGACCATCAAGCCCGTCTTGTCGCTCAGCCACCTACAGAAGGCCATCGCCCGCGTCCACGACACCCGCACGACCGGCTGTCTGGGCTTGTTGACGGGATAGCCGTGGACGCCGAACTGGTAGAAACGCTTGGACTCGACGCGGCTATCGTGGGAGGGATCGAAGCGGGCGAACTGCTCGTTGGTGACCTCGAACTTGCCCATCCAGAAGGGCCGCTCGATCCGCACCCGCGTCAGCGGCCCTTCGTCGGGATGGCCCGCCAGGTCGCCCATGACGAACTCGCCCGCCGGGATCCGCATCAGATCCAACTTGACGCCGCCCAGGTCGATCGCAAGCGTCGGCTTGCCGGCCTCGGCCTGACGCCGCCTCGCCTCTTTGGCGTCGAAGGGCCATCCGGGGCAGGTCACGTGCGCCGCCGCCGTCCGCACCGGCTTGGGGACGATCGACGTGATCTTCCGCTTGGGCGCGGGAGGGATAGCCTCGTAGTCGACGTCCACCCCAGCGTACCGCTTTCGCATCTCACGACTGCGGTCCGCGATCGCCTTGACCCGCTTGGGGTCCTCGATCTCGGTCCACGTGCCGTGATAGGGCGTGTTCAGATCGATCCACGTGATCAGCCGATCCCAGGCCTCGGCGTCGAGCGTCACGCCGTTGTGCCCCTTGGCGAGCATCTGGACCAGTTCGGTGGTGTCGGCGTGGTACTCCATCGGCGTCAGCATGTGATAATCGCTCTCGATGCCGGGACGCCGGACGTAGCGGTGCAGTGTCGCATAGGCCACCGAAAACCGCTTGCCCGCATGCCCGCCGCCGTTGCCCGGGCACACGCTCTTCCAGTCGGTGATGTGCTTCGTTCCACGGAGGTCGGCAATCGCCTTGCCGTCGGCCCGCTTCTGCCCGTTGTGACACCCGACGCAATACCGGTCTAGAACGGGCTGCACCTCGCGATGGAACGCGAACCCCCGCGTCGGCCCGCGCCACGGCGTGATCTTTGACGGCGTGCCGTACGCCGCGACGTTCGTCTTGACGGGCGGGGTCATGTTCTGCCGCTCGTGACAGCCGACGCATGACAGCGTCTCCCCGGGCATGGCCGTGAACCAACTCCGCATCAGCTGCAACGCCTTGCCCTCGGCATCGAGCGGCTGCACGGAGATCGGCGTGTTGGCCGGCACGCGGAACAACGCCGACCCGTCCTCTTGAACCGGCACGGTGCCCAACACCCGCTTGATGTCCCACGGCCCGTCCATGCCAATCACGCCCAGCAGTCCCCCCATCCCGCGATAGCCGTAGACATAGGTGAACAGCCGCAGCTTCCTGACCGTCCCGCGCGGGACACCGTCGAGCCCCCCGCCCGTGTAGATGTCCGTGAGGTAGACGACCGCGTCCTTGCGCTTCAGGTCGACGCGGTCCGGAACGACGGGCGGTCTGGGCGTCTTGCGGAGCGGCACCGGCTCGAACAACACGTCCCCAGCCTGCTCCTTCAGCAGGACCATGTTGTCGAAGACGTCCACGAGGTAGACGCCCCACAGCGACTGCGGGGTCGGCTTGCACGAGACCAAGAAGTACTTGTCGCTGAGCGGATACGGATGCAGGAACTTCGGCCAGGAGTTGTCCACCAACCTGTCGGCGACGACGCGCTCGACCCGCTTGCCGTACTGGCCGATCCGCTGGATCGCGCCCTTGGCCTCCTGTCGGCCCCGGGCTGGATCGAAGATCACCATCTCCCCCATCCGCGCCACGCCGTGGTGACCCGTGACGATGCCGACCACCTGCGTCGGGTGGCCCGGAATCGGGCGCGCGTAGAACACACCGTTCGGCCAGTACGAATTGCTGCCGTAGTACTCCATCTGCCCCGTTCCGTCGGGGTTCATGTGAAACAGCAGGCGCGTGTTGGAGTGGGGCGTATCCGTGTATTCCCAGCGGGTGTAGAGCACCCGGCCGTTGTGCAGCATCGTCGGACACCAGTTGTGATCCTGGTCGAAGCACAGCTGCCGCATCTTGCCCCCGTCCGGGTCCATCCGAAACAGGTTGGCCACGTAGCTGCTACCGTAGACGCAAGGCACGGCGTGCATCGGCGCGGTCGAGCCGAACATGATCCTGCCGTCGGGCAGGTAGCACGCGTCGTAGTTGTCGACGTCCTTCTCCTCGCCTGGGGTGACTTGGCGCAGGCCCCTGCCATCGACGCGGATCTCCCAGATCTGCCACCGTCCATGGGTGCCCGGCATCGAGAACAGCATCCTGTCGGCATCGAAGTGCAGATCAACGTCGCCGACGAACTTCGCGCCTTCTGGCTTGTACAGCATCCTCAACTTGCCTTCCGGATTCACCGGGGACAGCAGGGCGATCTCGTTGTCGTAGCCCGTGCTCGGCAGCGAACAGTTGCCCTGCCAGTTGGCCGGCAGCCCCAGCCGCGGGCTCTTGACGCTTCTGCGGACCACGAGCAGCTTGTCGAAATCGAGCAGCGGGTTGGCCAGCAGCGCCTCGCGCCGCAGCGTAAGGATCTGGTCCACCCGTTCCAGCACGGACGCATCGCCCCGCGCCAGTGCGTCCTCGAGCCCGGACAGCCCCTTCTCCAGAGCATCCAGACGCCCGAGGTACTGCTCGCCCTTGGGATATCGCTTCGGGAAGGCCCTGGCCAGATCCTGGATGGCCAGCCGCAGCGACTTCAGATTCGCCTTCTTCAGCAGTGCCCGGGCCTGTCGATATCGGTCTCGCACGACCGCCGCCTTCGCGTACAGCGTCAACCACCGCGCGTCGTCGGGCGAGGTCTTCGATGCCCGCAGCGCATCCAGCCCCGTGCGCAGATCCTTGCTCGCCGGCCCGATCTCATCGAGCGCCCCAACTGTCATCGCGATCTCGAGCTTCACGCTATCGCGCTTCGTGAACCACGCGAGGTGCCCCCCTGCCGAAGCGGCGTCCTGCCTCATCCTGTTCGCCTGGGTGGGGAAATCGTTCTCGATCTGACGCCATGCCCCCTCCGCCGCGTCCAGACGGTCGAGCGCCCTGAACTGCACGCTGCCGTTCTTGCCCGCCGCGATACCGATGCCGACCCAGGCCTCGAACCGCTTGTACTTGCCGTCGAGCCGGAAGGACAGTGCGCTGGGCGCATGGGCCCAGAAACCCCGTTTGAAAACCCTCCGGCCGATCTGGAGCGGCTTGCCCCGCTGGTCGCGGTGGTGCAGAAGGCGGCCCCAGCCGACCTTCACGGATTCGGGCTTGAGCTTCGTTAAGTCCGTGGCCTTGCCGTCCGCGCCGATCAACGTCGGCTCCGCCCAGATGGACTGATCGTAGTTGTAGGTGTCCGGACCGATCGTGACGACCAGCCACAGCGTCTCGATGCCCGACACGTCCAACGACACGCGTTGCGCCGCCTGCGCCCCGCGGATGACGCCGCTGACGAAGGGCTTGAACGTCGAGCCGTCCTTGGCTGTCAGCAACGCCTTGCGCGATGCCAGCATCGTCTCCGCCCAGGTAGGTTTCCTCACGTACGGGTTCGGCTCGCCGGCCAGCGACGACACGCAGGGCGTCGCCAGCACGCAGGCCAACACAAGACCCCTGTGGTATCCTGCAGTACATACCATGGGTGATCCCCGCGATGCCCTTCCCCAACCTCAGATCGCTGCTCCGGTGTGCCCCGTACGACGTGTCTCAGTATAACACGGCCGGAGCGTAGGCAGGGGTACCCCAAGTGTCAAGCAGCCACGTCCTGGCGACTCACAGGTTGCTCGGCAGCTTCTTGGGATGGGCCGACAGCTCGAGCAAGGCGTAGAGGAGGAAGCTGACGCCGTCGGTGGCCTCGTAGTAAGGTTTGGCGGGGTGGCCCTTCAGCCACCCGTTCTGGCTGAGCTTCGCCGCCGCTTCGTTGGCCAGCGCTCGGGCCGTCGACAGGTGGGCGGCCTCGCCGGTCGCATGGTGCAGGTGCAGGAAAAACGAGATCGCCCGGCCGTAGTTCTCGGCGTAGGTGCCGTTCGTGGTCTTGACCGCGGGCATCGCCTCGAGGATCTGCTTGCGCCATCGTCGGCCGACGGTGGGCGGCAGGTGGGCGCGGATGTTCTCGGCCCATTTGCCCGCCCCATCGAGCAGTTCGGCGTCGCCCGTCAGCTCGTACGCGTAGACGTACGTCTGGGCGGTCAGGATGGGGAACTCATAGGAGAACATCAGCGTCCGCCAGATCTCCACATGGCCCGTCGGCTTGTATGCGTCGTAGCCCGACGACGATCCCTGAGACATGATCGGCTTGCCGTCGAGCGTCAGCATGGCGTAGAACCGCCGCGCCTTGGCGTCCCAACCGTGCTTGACGTAGGCCTTGAGATACGTCAGCGCGACCTCCTTGAAGAACGCGTCGCCGGTCAGCTCATAGCACTTGAGCACCAGCGCGGCGTGCGGGCCGGGAATCGTCGTGAAGCAGTGGTGCGCGTCGTAGCGCCCCCCCGTCGATGGCGCGTCGGGCGTCAGCCCCGTCTGTGTGTTGCGGGCGTTCCAGTGTCGTCCCACGACGGTCTTGGCCCAGGCGAGGTGCTTGGGGTCCTTGGTCTTGGTGTACAGAAACGCGAAGGCGCAGGCGAACTCGCCGCCGGAGAAGGCGAAATCGCATCCTCGCTGGCGATCGTCGTGCCGGTTGTGCTCCCCGGTCTTGGGATCAACGATGTGGTACCGCCAGATACCCTCGATCTCCTGTCGGACGCGCTCGGGCGTCACCCGCCACATGCGCTCCCATTCGGCGAAGTGGACGAGGATCTCATGCGGCCCGTCGCCGTTGCCGTCGCCGCCACGACGGTCGTTGTAGGCGTCGTAGAAGATGTGCGACCCCCACGCCATCATGCCGTTGGGCTTGCGGGCGTGCTCGAAGGCGTAGCGAACGTAGTCGTCGGCGGCCTTGGCGTATCGGGAATCGTCGGTGATCTTGCTGAAGGCGTATAGCGTCCGCAGCAACGGCTGATCCGTCCACAGGTTGCTGCCGCCGGGGTTGCGCCGCTGGGGTCGGCCCTCGGCGCGGATCTGGCCGTCGAGCAGCTCGGGCGTCTGGGGTGAGGTGTTGGTCCGCACGTCGACGATGCTCATCAGCATCGGGGTCTTCACCTTCCCGTACCGATCGGTGCCGTGCCGGATCACGTTGTCGAGGCAGGACTGAACCGCCTGTCGCCAGACCACCGGCTGGTTCGCATCGTCCGCAGCCCCACCGGCTGCGATGAACGGCACGGTCATCATGGTCATCAGGATCATCGTCATTTCCCTCACCTGGTGAATGTGCATCTGACGGCCCCCAGAGGCAATCGAACGCCCGGGGGATACCCCGCCACGCTACCACCGACGCGGCAACCGTGCAAACGGCCCGGTCGTTTGTGGTGATGGGCCCGAACCGATACACTATCGCCCGCGCGGTATCCACAGCGGGAGACGACACATATGGACCTGACGTGGGTTGATCTGGCGGTGTTCCTGGGTTTCATGGGCACGGTCGTCGGCGTGTCGCTGTACGCGGGCCGACGGGAACGAACCTCGGAGGACTACTTCCTCGCCGGACGCCGCCTGACGTGGGGGCTGATCGGCTTCTCGCTGATCGCGTCGAACATCTCGACCGAACACTTCGTCGGCATGGCCGGTCGGGCGTTCACCCACGTCGGCCTGGCGATCGCCAGTTACGAATGGATGTCGGCCATCACGCTGGTCATCGTCGCCTGGTGGTTGCTGCCGAAGTTCCTCAAGGCGGGCATCTACACCATGCCCGAGTTCCTCGAGTACCGGTACGACGGCGCGACCCGAAGCATCATGGCGGCATACCTCATGGCGCTCTACGTCGTCGCGCTGTTGGCCACCGTGCTCTACAGCGGCTCGCGCGGGCTGGACGGCGTCTTCGGCTTCTCCGACATCCTGGTCGAAAACTACCACATGGCGCCGGAGGACGCCGTCTTCTGGGCCAACCTTGGGGGCGTCTGGTTCATCGGCATCATCGCGGCGATCTACACGATTTACGGCGGGCTCCGGGCCGTCGTCTGGTCCGACCTGCTTCAGGGCGGCGCGCTCGTGCTGGGCGGGGCGATCTGCCTCTTCTTCGGGCTCAAGCTGCTCGGCGGCGGGGAAGTGCTCGACGGTGGCGGCCTGACAGGCGGGAGCCTTCTCGACGGCTGGGAAACGCTCCGCGACAACGCCATCACCACCAACCCCGATACCGGCGAGACCTTCAACCGTCTCAGCGTAATCCGCCCCTGGAACGACCCGGAGGTCCCCTGGCTGGCCGTCTTCGTCGGCGGGCTGTGGATCCCCAACCTCTTCTACTGGGGCTTAAACCAGTTCATCACGCAGCGGACGCTGGGCGCCAAGAGCTTGGCTGAAGGACAGAAGGGCATCATGCTGGCGGCCGTCCTGAAGCTGGTCATCCCGTTCATCATCGTCATCCCGGGCGTGATCGCCTTCCAGGCCTTCGGCGACGCCATCCTCGACAAGGCGGGCGGCGACGCGTCCAAGGCTGGCGAGATCGCCTATCCCTACCTCATCACGCAGATCATGCCGCCGTTCCTCCGCGGCGTGATGTTGGCGGCGTTGGCCGGCGCCGTGATGAGCACGTTCAACTCCGGCATCAACTCGGCCTCGACCATCTTCACCATCGACATCTACAGGAAGTATATCCGTCCGCAGGCCGACGCGCGCCGCCAGGTCTTCGTCGGGCGGATCGCCACGGCCGTCATCGCCATCTTCGCCTGTCTGATCGCGCCGCTGCCCGGCCGGTTCGAGGGCGTCTTCAACTACATCCAGGAGATCTGGGGCTTCATCTCGCCCGGCATCGTCGCCGCGTTCCTGATGGGACTGCTCCTGCCCCGGGCACCAGCGGTCGCCGGCAGGACCGCGCTGATCCTCGGCCCCCTGCTCTATGCGGCCTCGCGCATCGGCAAGTGGATCATGGAAGGGGTCTACAACTACAAGCAGGAGACGCTCGAGGACGGCACGGTCCGCGTCATCAGCACGCTTGGCGACGGGGGCACGCAGGTGGTCGAGGGATTCGCCGCCCTCTACTATCGATTCTGCGCGATGGCATTCCTCCACCACATGGCGATCGTGTTCCTGATCCTGGCCGCCTACATGGTGATCGTGACACGGCTCAGACCACTGGCTGAGCCCGTCAAGATGCCAACGTCCAAGCTCGATACGACCGTCCACCCGTGGGTGTACGTCCTGGGGTGCGTGATCATCGCCATGACGGTCACGCTGTACGTCATCTTCCGGTAGTCCGTCTGACGGGGGGACCTCGATAAGGTGCGAACCATGATGAGCTCGGCGATTCTCATGCCCTTGGTCATGCTTCTGGCGGTGGTGTTCTTGTCGGCGTCGAGCACGTCGGCCCGGGCAAACGACTGGGAGAACCCGCAGATGATCGGGCGCAACAAGGAGCCCGGCCACTGCACGCTCGTGCCCTATGCCGATACGCGTAGCGCTGCGAAGGGCACGCGCGAGGCCTCGCCGTTCCACAAGTCGCTCAACGGCAAGTGGAAGTTCCATTGGGTCAGCAAGCCCGCCGACCGTCCGCGCGACTTCTACAAGCCCGACTACGACGTGAGCGGATGGAAGACCCTCCCTGTGCCAAGCAACTGGCAGCTCCACGGACACGGGCGACCCATCTACCTGAACGTCCGCTACCCGTTCAAGCCCAACCCGCCGCACATCCCGCACGACTACAACCCGGTCGGCTCCTACCGCACCGAGTTCGATGTGCCGGCGCGCTGGAAGGGACGCCAGGTCTTCCTCCACTTCGCCGGCGTCAAGAGCGCGTTCTACCTCTGGATCAACGGCAAGAAGGTCGGCTACAGCCAGGGCAGCATGACCCCCGCCGAGTTCAACGTCACCAAAGTCCTCCGCAAGGGCAAGAACATCCTGGCCGCCGAGGTCTATCGCTGGTCGGACGGCAGCTACCTCGAGTGCCAGGACATGTGGCGACTCAGCGGGATCTTCCGCGACGTGTCCCTGTTCTCCACGCCGACGGTGCACCTACGGGACTTCTTCGTCCGCGGCGACCTGGACGAGGCGTATCGCGACGCCGTGCTCGCGGTCACGGCGCTCGTTCGCAACTACGGCCAGAAGGCGGCCGCGGCACACAGCGTGGAGGTCACGCTGCTGGACGCCAAAGGCAAGCCCGTCGGCGCAGGCCCCCTGATGAGCGGCAAGCTCGACCGCATCACCGGAGGCAGCGACGGCACGATCGAGATGAAGGCAAAGATCACCAACCCCGCGAAGTGGTCGGCCGAGACGCCCCATCTGTACACCGCGACGCTGACGCTCAAGGACGCAGCCGGGAAGGTCGTCGAGGTCGAACGATGCAACGTCGGTTTTCGCAAGGTGGAGTTGAAGGACGGCCAGCTTCTCGTCAACGGGCGGGCCATCACCCTCAAGGGCGTCAACCGCCACGAGCACGACCCCGACCATGGCCGGGCGATCCCGCTCAGCCGGATGATCCAGGACGTCGAGTTGCTCAAGCGTAACAACATCAACGCCGTCCGGACCAGCCACTACGCCGATGATCCGAAGTGGTTCGACCTGTGCGACCGCTACGGCCTCTACCTGGTCGGCGAGGCCAACATCGAATCGCATGGTATGGGCTATCACCCCAAGCGGACGCTGGGGAACCGACCTGAGTGGAAGGAGGCGCACCTCGACCGGACGATCCGCATGGTCGAGCGGGACAAGAACCATCCATCCATCATCATCTGGTCGCTGGGCAACGAAGCCGGCGACGGCGTCAACTTCCAGGCCACCAGCGCCTGGATCAAGCAGCGTGACCCAACGCGGCTGGTTCACTACGAACGCGCGGGGACCAAGCCCCACACCGACATCGTCTGCCCGATGTATGCGCCCATCTCGTACCTCGTCCGCTATGCGACCAAGCCGCAGCGTCGTCCGATGATCCTGTGCGAGTATGCCCACGCCATGGGCAACAGCGTGGGCAACTTCCAGGACTACTGGAACGCCATCGAAAAGCACAAACGGCTGCAGGGAGGCTTCATCTGGGATTGGGCGGATCAGGGCCTGCGGAAGAAATCCGGCGGCGTCGAGTTCTGGGCCTACGGCGGCGACTTCGGTGATTCGCCCAACGACGGCAACTTCTGCTGCAACGGCATCGTCCAGCCCGATCGGAAGCCCAATCCGTCGCTGTACGAAGTCAAGAAGGTCTATCAGTACATCAAGGCCCATCCGGTCGATCTGGCGGCGGGCAAGGTTCGGATCCAGAATAAGTACGACTTCGCCAGCCTGGACTTCGTGGACATCACCTGGGAGCTATCCGCCGACGGGAAGGTGCTGCAGCAGGGGTCCCTGCCGACGCTGTCGCTGGCGCCAAAGGCCAGACAGAACGTGACGGTCCCGTTCCGAAAGCCGGCCCCGAAGCCTGGGACGGAATACTGGCTGACAATCACCTTCGCCCTGGCGAAGGACACGCTCTGGGCCAAGCGTGGGCATGTGGTGGCCTGGGATCAGTTCAAGCTGCCCCTTGACGCGCCACCCGCGCCCAAGGTCGACGTCGCCGCGATGCCGGCCCTCAAGGTGACCCGATCCAGCGACGCCGTCGTCGTCACCGGCAAGCGCTTCGCACTCACGGTGGGCAAGGCGAGCGGGGCCATCAAGTCGTTCGTGTTCCGCGGCAAGGAGCTGATCGCATCGCCGCTGATCCCCAACTTCTGGCGGGCGCCGATCGACAACGACCGCGGGAACGGCATGCCGTTCCGTCTGGGCGTCTGGCGCGAGGCGGGACAGAAGCGAACCGTCAAGTCGGTCCAGGCCAGGCAGCCCAAGCCGCAGGTCGTCCGTATCAGCGTCCAGGCCACCCTACCGGCCGGCAAGTCCGAGCACCGCCTGACCTACACCGTCCACGGCAACGGAGACGTCATGGTCGACGTCGACTTGACGCCCAGCGGCAAGGTCCCCCAGTTGCCCCGGTTCGGCATGCAGATGGCCATGCCCGGCGAGTTTGGCACGATGACCTGGCACGGCCGTGGACCGCACGAAACCCATTGGGATCGAAAGACCGGCGCACCCGTGGGCGTCTACGCCGGTCCGGTCGCGGCGCAGGTCCATCCCTACGTCCGGCCTCAGGAGACGGGCAACAAGACGGACGTCCGCTGGGTCGCCCTGACCAATAAGGACGGCGCGGGTTTGCTGGCCGTGGGCGTGGGCTCGAAGCAGGACCCCGCTGGCCTGCTGAGCGTCAGCGCCTGGCCCTTCACGATGAAGGACCTCGAGGCCGCCACACACACCCACGAACTTCCCCGCCGCGACACCGTCACGGTCAACATCGACCACAAGCAGATGGGCGTCGGCGGGGACAACAGTTGGGGCGCCCGGACACATCGTCAGTACACGCTGCCGGCCAAGCCGTACAGCTACCGTTTTAGACTCACGCCTCTCGGCAAGGGCACATCGCCTATGAAGTTGAGCAAGCGGGCGTTCTAGAAGACCGCATCAGGGGCCGTCGGCCGCGTCCCCGCCCTTCAGCGTCCACAGCGTCAGCCCGTCGGTCTTGCCGGGATCAGGCTTGCCCGGCAGAAGAGCGGGCACGTATCCCACCAGCAACATCGTCAAGAAGCCGGGGAAACCGACGTACATGAAGCTAATCGCGTTCGGTCCCCCCTTCGAGGTGAGGTACCAGACGACCATGTAGATGGTCACCGCCCACGCGATCACGCAGGCGATGATGATGTGCGTTCCGGTGACCTTTCGCGTGGTCACGCCGATCAGGAAGATCGGCGCGAGGACCACCGAGAAGGACAGCCAGATCGTGCCCGCTTCGATAACGGTTTCTTCGATGGACTCTGAGACCATGGCGATCAACAGCGCGGTCAGGATCGCGAACGCGCCGACCACGACGGTCATGATCCGACTGAAGCGAACCTGCTTCCGCTCGCTCGCGCCGGGACGAATGAACTCGACATAGACGTCCTTGGTGGCGACGGCAGCCAGGCTGTTCATCCCCGAGTCCAGCGTGGACATCACCGCCGCCAGCATGGCCGAGATCATCAACCCGCGCAGCGGCGACGGCAGTTGCGTTCGGATGAACTTGAACAACGCCAGGTCCCCCGTCAGACCTTGCGCCTCGTCCGGGTGATGCCCGTAGTAGGTAAAGATCGCGATGCCCAGAAACCACAGCACCAGCGAGAACGGCAGACCCAACACGACGAACGTGAAGAGCGACTTCTTGGCTTGGCCATACGACGACGTGCTCAGCAGCCGCTGAATCGAGATCTGATCGGCGCTGTTGTAGAACAGGTGCTCCATCATGGTGGCCATCACGAGCACCCAGAACGTGAATCGGACGTACGGACTGAGGGTGAAGAACCTCGGGTCCTTGAATTGCTCGAAGCCCCGGCCATGCGAGAAGGCGTAGGACACGATGCCGGCCGCCCCGCCTTCCACGGTGGCCGCGCATTTCACCGTGATCACCGTCAGCCCGATCGCCAGGACCGCGAACTGGGTGAAGTCGGTCCAGACGACCGCCTTCATGCCACCCAACGTCGTGTAGACGATCCCGATGGCGCCGACCAGACAGATGGTCAGCCATACGGGCCAATGGGCGGCGCCTTCGAAGACCTTTGAGGACGAGTACAGCACCATGGCCAGATAGGCCAGCCGCGTCCACCAGAAGACCAGGCTGCCAAGCAACCGGACGCGGCGGTCGAACCGTTGCTCGAGGTACGCAAACGGCGTGAACGTCTTGACGCGAAAGTAGAACCGCACGAACAGATAGAAGCTGACAACGGCAGCGAACGGCGACAGGACGGACATGAACGAGCGGGTCACCCCGTGGTTGTACGCCTCCCCCGGGATGGCCACCAGCGAGATCGTGCTGAGCAGCGAAATCATGTACGAGACGCCGATCACCCACCAGGGCATGCGACGTCCGCCGAGCAGATAGTCGTCGGTGTCCTTCTCGCGGCGGGAGAACAGGATGCCCAACCCCACGACAAGGGCGAGGTACAGCACCATCACGACGTAGTCAGGGGAATGCATGGCAGGGATGGTATGGGCTGTGGGCGTGACTGGCAAACGCGCCGGCCGGCAGCCGCGCGGCACGCCCCCCGAACCCCCAACCCCCACCCCCCACCCCCCTTCCCCACCCCCGACCAGGAACTCATAGCACCGCATCAGCGTGCCCTTGCGGTCCTCCCAGTCGCTCAGCCCACACTCCAAGGCCATGTAGCCGCCGAAGCCGATCTCCTTGAGCGCCGCGAAGCCGGCCGCGAAGTCGGTGCAGCCCGTCCCCGGTTCCAGACGGGTGTTGTCCGCCAGGTGAACGTGACGGACCCACTTGCCGGCGCGACGCAGCGCCGCGGGCGTGTCTGTCTCCTCGATGGCCATGTGGAAGAAGTCGCTCATGATGGCCACGCCCGGCCGGCTGATCCGCTCGGCCAGCGACACGCCATCGTCCTGCTTGTTCATGAAGTACGTCTCGTAGCGGTTGAGCGGCTCGAGCAGCACGAGCGTGCCGGCCGCTTCGGCCGCCTCCGCGAGTTCGGCCGCCAGCTCGACGAACAGGTTTCGCTCGAGCGTCAGGCCGTCCATGTACGGGCTCAGGTCCGGCAGCTTCCGCGGGTTGAACGCCACCGGGTTGATGGCGCCCACCGCCCCGAACCTGCCCGCCAACGCTAGCAGCTCCCTGCACGTCTCAACGGACTCGCGCCGGAGCGCCGGATCGCCGTGCGTGAAGTTGAAGCTGGCTTGCCCGCAGATGGTGCTGAACTTGATCGTCCGACCGGCGAGCGCCTTGTCGATCTCGGCCTCCCGCTCGACCAGGCCGCGGCCGCCGAACTCGATCCCCTCGAACCCGATCTCCTCCGCCACATCGAGCTTCTCAATCAGCGTCTCACCGGGCAGCAGCCCTTCCTGAACCGCCAGTTTCACGTCGGTCCTCCTCGCATGATGCCCCCTCGGGTCCCCGAGTTCCCAACGACCGTCGGTCGCGGGGCAATGACCCCGCATTTCCAAGATCAGTTGACTGCAATGGTATGATGCACACTGATTTGAGCCTGTAAAGGGAGCATCAAGCAGATTACGTGCTTGTCGATCTCGGGGTCGGCGTTAGAATCGCCAGAAAGGCTGACGGTGGTCTCGGCCGAAGCCCCTCCGGGAAACCCCGGTTGTCAGGAGCAAGACGTGAGGCCCGGCGTTTCCCTCTTCACTCTTCACTCTTCTCTCTTCTTCCCCCGTTCTTTTTGCTTCACGCTTCTCGGCTGGACACTGATTCTCATGATGATGCCACAATCCCTGCCGGCGGCTGAGCATCCCTCGATCTTCCTGAAGGCCAAGGACATTCCGGCACTTCGCGAACGGGTCAAACACCCGGAGTTGAAGCGCTTCGCCGATGCCCTTCTGGCACGATGTGACCATCTCCTCACCGTCGAGCCGATCCGGCCGCCCGCCAAGGCCTCGACGGCAAACGACCGATCCGGGGGTGAGCTCCACAAGGCCCGCGCGGCCCAAGGCCGCGTGTTGTCACTGGCTGTGGGGCATCTGCTGACCGACAAGAAGGCCTACGTCGACCGAGCTCTGGCCGAGCTGTGGTGCTTCGCGGACGTGTGGACGTCCTGGGTGGATCCCTATCACGGCAACAAACGGTTCTACGATCTAATGAGCGGGGAGATGTGCATGACGGCCGGCCTGGCCTACGACTGGCTCTATCACGCCATGACCGACGCGCAGCGGGCCAGGCTCCGCGAAGTCACCGTCGACCGGGGCCTGGACCTCTACCTCGTCCACACCGGCGGCAAGGGGGCTCTCAAGGCCAGGGGATGGTGGTTTGCGTGCCATCACAACTGGAACACCGTCTGCAACGGTGGCGCGGTGATCGCCGCCCTCGCGCTGCGAGGCGAATACGAGCAGTCAGAAGAGGTCATCCGTCGCGCGAGTTCGTCCTGGATGCGGTTCTTCAACCACCTGGGCGAGGAAGGCGGCTGGGACGAAGGCACGGGGTACTGGCGCTATGGCATGCGTTACGCCGTGATGGGCGTCGAGGCCCTCCGCAGCGTCACCGGCAAGGGGCAGGAGGTCTTCGACAGGCCAGGCATGCGGCGGACGGGCTTCTTCCCGATGCACTTCAACCCGGGCGGCGTGCCGGTGAGCTTCGGCGATTCTGCAGGTATAGGTGCCGACCCGATTCTCTATCTGCTCGCGTCCAAGTATGCAGAGCCGGCTTTCGTCTGGTATCAGGACACCTACGGCCGGGTACCGGGGATCAAGCGAGACGGCTGGCCCATTGAGTCGCTGGCCTTGCTCTGGCGACCGGTCGATCAGGACTGGCAACTCAAAGCTGGGCGTCCCCCCGTGTTGTCTACCACCAACGCCTACACCGGAATCGGTTGGGCCGTCTTCGCCGACGCCCTGCCGGAACCGTCGGTGCTTTGCGGGTTCAAGTGCGGCGATCTGGGCGCCAACCATACGCAACTGGACAACAACGTCTGCAACGTCTGGGCCTATGGGCAGTGGCTTGCCATCGACCTCGGTTCCGGATCTTACACGCGCGAGTACTTCAGCTCGAAACGCTGGTCGCTCTACGAAGTGCAGACGCTGGGCCACAACGGCGTGCTGATCGGAGGCAAGGGGCAGAAACCGCGAACGAAGGGGCGTCTGGGGCCCCTTCAGACAGGTGACGGCTACGCCCTGATCGCCGGTCAGGCCGCCGCCAACTATGGCGACCCGGGCATCCGATCGGCCGAGCGCACCGTTCTGTTCCTCGGCAAGAAGGGCATCGTCGTCATCGACAACATTCGGACCGACGAGCCCGTCGACGTGTCGATTCTGTGGCACAACCGAAACGAGCCGGCGCTCGGTACCCAGACTGCTACGCTGCGACGCGGGAAGGTCCGCCTGGACGTTTCGGCGTGGTCTGGGGCACCCCTGAAGTGGGAGAAGGCCTACGACGTCGGCAAGGGCCGCAAGTCCCGGAACGTTCGACCCGACTGGCTGGTTCGCGTGACCGCCGAGCCTGCCAAGTCGCACCTGATTGTGACCTACCTCTACCCTCGCGTTGAATCAGCGACCGTCTCGGGCGGCATCCGGGCCTCCGATAATGGCAACAGGCTGCAGGTTGAGGTCGCAGGAACGAAATGGACGCTCGTGCCGGGCAAGATCGGCTATCGCCTCGGATCGTGACGACAAATGCGAATCCTCTGTCCGCCCCCGCTTCAGGAGCCTCGCCAAGCCTGCATCGTACCGGGCTCGCCCTTAAGCCGTAGTACAGGTAGTGTATCGTGATTTCCCGTCCTTGCAGGGCTTCGTATTCCAGTACGTAAGTGAAGAACTCGCGACAGCATTCCAGGCCGAATGTGGTAATCACCACCTTGCACGAAGCCCTTGAGAACCGGCTTCGTGGGTGCGGATGGATCTCGCTTGAGCGTCACGACGACGCGCGGTCCATCCCCAGAGGGAGCCGAACCGAAGCGTGAGTTGTTCGATTTTCAGATTATTGCTTGACAGGCAATAATCCGAAAATAGAATAACCGCATGGCTCGCAAGCTGGGGCAACTCGAAACGGCAGCGCTGGCCTACGTCCAGATGCGAAATCTTCGCACCGTCAAGACGGGCGATCTGGTCGCGGCGTTGCGTATCACCCCCAAACAGGAGCGGGAGCTGCTGAGTCGCATGGCTCGCGCGGGCATGATCGCGAACGTCCGCAAGGGCCTGTACCTGTTTCCTTCCAAGCTGCCGCTCGGTGGTGTCTGGACGCCCGACGAGGCCACCGCGGTCAATGCCCTGATGGCCGACAAGCAGGCGCGTTACCAAGTCACCGGCCCCAATGCCTTCAACCGCTATGGTTACGATGACCAGATCCCGTCGCGCATCTTCATCTACAACGACGCACTCTCCGGCGAGCGTTCCGTCGGATCGGTGAGGATGACCCTGATCAAGGTCGGCCCCGATCGCCTTGGCGACACCGAACAGATGGAGATGCCGTCCGGCGAACGCGTCATCTACTCATCGCGTGTGCGCACTCTCGTGGACGGCGTCTACGATTGGGCTCGGTTCGACAGCTTGCCGCGTGGCTATGATTGGATTCGGCGAGAGATCGAGGCGGGTCGTGTCGCACCGGCAAACCTTGTCAAAGCGGCCATTGCCTACGGGAACATGGGCACGATCCGCCGCATCGGCGCTTTGCTGGAGACGATAGGTGTCGAGGAATCGGTTCTGAGACAGTTGAAGAAGAAGCTCACGTCATCCACGGCCAAGATCCCGTTGGTGCCGAGGCGGCCCGTTCGGGGCGTCTTGATGAAGCCTTGGGGGGTGGTTCTCAATGACTGAGCCGACGGGCCTGAATCTCCATGAAGATGAGACTCTGTTCCGTGAGGCAGTCAACTTCACGGCCGCCCGGACTGGATTCGGCCAGAGGCTTATCGAGAAGGACTACTTCTGCACCGTGCTGCTGGCCTACCTGGCCGAACACGGAGGCGGTCCGCTGGTGTTCAAAGGCGGGACGTGTTTGGCGAAGGTCCACGCGGACTTCTATCGGCTGAGCGAAGACTTGGACTGAGACGCTTCACCGCACGCCCGACGCAGTCCAGATCTTGTCAGGAGCCGAAGACGACCCGGCTCCCTTGCCAGGTCTCGTCCCGTCTCAGGCACGGCGCCCGTTCTGTCCCTGATCCTGACTATCCTCTACCCAAAACCGTTGACAGGAGGTACACTTAGAGACACGGTGAGGGCGATGGAGGGAGGCCCCGCTTAATCAGCTCGGAGGCACCCATCCTGCTCAAAGCAGGAAAACGGCCGGATTTCTTGTGATGATCAGGCCCCGCAAGGGGAATGGATAATGGGGAGGTCTGCCTCTGCCCCGTCCAACCATCACCCCGCCGTCGTGAGGGAAGGGAGGAACCCCCGATGCGTCGATGGCTGCTGCTTGTCCTGTTGGTGGTGCCCTGTCTCGGTCTCACGTTTCAGTGCGACCCGTTGAGGGACGCCGATGTGATCCTGGAGCCTGGCGGAGGCAGCGGCCCGGACGGGACGTACACGTTCGCCGAGTTTCAGACCCTCCTCGACACGGCCACAGATGTCAACGGTGATGACACGATCAAGATCGGCCTGCGTTCGGGTGTTGAGATCGTGAACGCTGCCGACTCGACTCATGGCCAGATCGAAATCCCTCATGACAACGTATGGATCTGTGGAGAAACAACAGGAACGGTTTCAGTGGTGAACCAGCGGATCGGCCCCTCCAACGGTGCGAATTCCGCCTTCCTCATCGATGGCATGACCAAGATCAAGTTGTGGAACCTGGACATTGCGACCTTAGGGCAGTGGGGGTTTGGGATCTTCGCGAGTGACAGCACCACCTTCGCCATCAGAGGCCTCTCGATTCAGACTTACGGAGATGAGGCTTACGCCATCAGGCTGTGGGGCGGGGTTAAACTCGAATCGTGTGCCTTCTGCACCCTCACGACACGCGGTATGAACTCTCATGGATTGGCCGTCGTGAAGAACTCCGGGGCGTTGGAGATGATCGGCGTGGAAATCAGAAGGTCTGCTGCCGCGACGGCAGACGCTGTGGCGATCTGGGCTAGTAATTGCTATGGACTTGGTGGGTACGAGTACTTCAACTCCGCCAACATCAACAGCGTCACCGTGTGCAGCGAGCCCGGTTGCACCCACAGGTGGGAAGACCATTCCCAAGGAGCAGCCATCGGTATTCTTGCAGATGAGATCTTCGGCGTAGTCAGCTCCCCCCTCTCCCACAACCCGTACGACCCGAACACCCCTGGCCCCTATGGGGCCCAGACGTTCCCATTTGATGACCACGGTGGGACGGGTCTACAACTCGGGCTGCAAGGCGGAGCTGTAGCAGGCCAGAACATCCGCCTCGGCGGGACATGCGGTGTCCCGGACGAAACCGATGTCTATGTCCAGGCCGGGACGTATACGTTCGCTGAGTTCCAGACCATCTTGGACGACGCCGTTGCGGCGGGGGATACGACGGGCAACGGGCTGGTCGATGTCTTCTTGTTGGACGGCTGCCACATCCTCAACGCCGCCGACTCAAATAACCCACGCATCGAGATCCCTGGCGACGATGTCAGGATCTTCGCCGTGGAGGGCTCCGATGTCAGCATCCGCAACGAGCGGATGGGGTCGGACGGGACCGAGAGCGGCGTGATCTACCTGGACGGCAAGGAGGGCGTACAGATCGAGAACGTGAGCCTGTCGAGCCTCGGCGACTCCGGCAGGGCGATCGAGGCCTACGATTTCTCAGACATCACGTGTATGGGGCTCACCATCGAGACCGAAGGAGCTGGTGGATTGGGCATTCTTCTCTGGGATTCCCAGCTCACCGGGCTGTACGACACGACGATCAAGACCGCTGGGTCCTTCGGCTATGGCCTGGAACTGCTTGATAGCAGCAGCGTTGAGGCGATGGACGACGTGGAGATCATTCGGAGTGCCAGTGCGACGGCCGATACGGTGGCGATCTCGGTGGCCTTCTCCGTGGACGCCTACTTCAACACGGCAAACATCAACAACGTGACGGTCTGTAGCGAGCCCGGTTGCCTGCACAAGTGGGAAGACCACGCCAACGGCGTGGCCGGGCTGCTCTCCTACCGCGACTTCATGGGCGAGACGGCACCGACCACGCACACGCCATTCTCGGGCGATCCCAACGTCACCCACGGCCCCGAGACGTTCCCGTTCGACGATCACGGCGGCACGGGCATCGTCCCAGGCCCACAGGGCGGAGCGGTAGCAGGGAAGAACATCGTCCTGGGAGGAACCTGCGAGTAGAGAACTCGCCACGCCAAAACGTGGAGGAAGAACACCATGCGCAGAACAGGATTGTTGGTCTTGTTGCTCTTGCCATGCATGGCCGTCAACGTCCAATGTCCCAAGCGGGACGTGACCGTCGAGCCCGGAACGTACACGTTCGCTGAGTTTCAGCAGATCCTCGACGACGCCGTGGCCGCTGGCGACCTCGACGGCAGCGGCCACATCGATGTGTATCTGAAGGATGGGGTGCATGTGGTGAATGCTCCGGGGTCGAGCGAAAAGGGGGTCAGCGAAAAGGGGGTCAGGCTTACTTCTTGACGGGGACAGCGTGGAGACTATCCTGAGCGTATGCCCAGGCGGCTTCGAATCGATCTCGGTGGCATTGTCTATCACGTCCTCAACCGGCGAGCGGGCCGGGCGACCCTCTTCGAGAAGGACGAGGACTACGCGTCGTTCGTTAACGTCCTGGCCCAGGCATCCGGC
>Ga0180432_10000137_pt1 | contig 110806 bp, 102 predicted proteins | sample SS_ome_10_FD_132414 | JGI IMG/M metagenome (GOLD analysis project Ga0180432, IMG submission 132414) | Hypersaline lake sediment archaeal communities from the Salton Sea, California, USA - SS_1_MS_2 metaG | ecosystem: Environmental > Aquatic > Non-marine Saline and Alkaline > Hypersaline >... | reverse complement strand
TGTGGAGCCAGCGGTCGGAATTGAACCGACGACCGGCGGTTTACGAAACCGCTGCTCTACCGCTGAGCTACGCTGGCGCAGAAATAATTGTATTGGGTGGATAGTAAGGTGTCAATGAGGGGGTTATTGGGGGGGTATCGGGGTCGATAAGTCACTGTTCGAAATACTACTAAACAGATAGGGCAATAGCCACGATTATGGTTATGCCAAGAATAATAGCCAGACCGATGAGTATTTTTTGTACTATCGCTTTTCTCTGCAATCTACGATATTCCTGTATCCTATCATGTACCTCAGCTTTGCTCGCTTCCTGATGTGTAGATTCTGGCCTTTCCGCAGGCCTTTCATTCCTGGCGTAGGTTTTTGGATCTTGTTTATTGGTGATTTCCGCTGAAGTATACACACGTCTACATCTGGTATTATTACATCTGAATAATTGCGATACTGCATCATAGTACAGAGTGTTGCCACAACTTGGACAGAGTTCCCTGCTCTTGGTGCTCTCACTATCACCTTTGTGCGGTTTTACAATCGCGAACTTTTTACCGCAGCTTGTCAGAGAACATTTCCAAAAACTTCCCTCAATATGGTAATGCAATAGGGCGCCATCCTTTGGACAACGCAGTGTATCTTCGCCACATCGCCAGCAAACAGTCTTCTTGGGATTAGGATTCAAAGCCAAGCACTTGGGATTACGGCACTTGGTCATAGTCCCTTTTTCTTGAACATTTAACATCCTGTCTATCATTCTCCACCACCACCTCTCAGTAAGCAGAAGCTTTCTTCTTTCATCAGCATCTAACTCGTCAAAACATATGCAGTTGGATTGCAGTATCCCGAAGGGGCATAGAAAGGGCTGGGTATAGAACTTTTTACACCATGAGCACTGAGTATCTTGGAATGCATCAATTCTTATCCTAGCTATTGGGGATAGCTGTGATATCTCAATCTTTTCAATGAATTTGATTACTCTGGAGAACTCAAACATGCAGCGGCACCTGCTGCATATCCATTTCTTTCCTTTGGATTGTATAACATTATGAGTCCAGCACTCAGGACATTCTGCTGGGCTGTCATCATATCTTTTGCGCTCTTCTATGTCAGAAAGTACTTCATATGCTGTGTTGATCTTTGTCATCTTTGTGTGCGCTTCTGGGGTCGGATTAAGATCAGGATGATAAATCTTGGCTAATTTGCGGTATGCTTGCGCAATCTCTTCCTGTGTCGCTTCTTTTTTAACCTCAAGCACTTCGTAGTACTTATAGGGTCTTTTGTAGCCGTCGCTTGATTTTGCCATTTGTAGCCTCAATATGAGAATGTGCTTGATTTATCTGAGAGAACGATTTAACTACATACTATATATAGTCTCCTAGTGCCAGAGCAGCTTTTTGAGGGTGATGATGATGGCTCCGCCTATGAGAAGCACTCCTATGATGAAGAATATGATGATCGCCAGCCCGATCCACAGCGGGGAGGTGACCCATACCCAGCTCCAGTCAACAACGCCCACCATCTTGAGGATGACGAAGATGATGAATATAAAAGATAACGCGCTGAACATGGCATCACCTCGCTTTAAATGAAATTGTACAGCGCAACCACAACTATCACCACCACCCACACAGCGCCCAGCGCCAGCGCGGGCAGCAGCCGGCTGGAGGGGCGCACATTGGCGTGGGATTCGTTCCATGCCTCGTGGTGCTTGCCCTGCCACTGCCACAACAGCCACGCTGCAATAGGATTCACCAGCAGGCTTATGGGCACAAGGGCTATAGCCGGGCCGGACAGAAGTGCGGGCAGCGCCAGCCAGAAGGCAAAGGCTAGGCACATCACGGCGATGGTGGGGAGTATGAGGAGGGGCCTGCCCAGCTTCTTCCAGTTGAGGCCGGCGACGATGCCGGCGGCGGCGAAGCCGCCGAGGAAGGACATCAGCAGCAGGGCGCCCCAGCCCCAAGGAGCCCTGGGTCCCGTCGCGGGGACGGCAGCCGGCCTGCGCTCCCTGCGCAGTTTCGCTGCGACCTGTGCAAGCGCAGATGCCGGCTCAGGGCTGGCTTCGTCTGCGGGCTCGATTTTCTTACTGACAGGGGGTGGAGGCTCAGGCCTGGCCTGTTTCGGCGGCTCGGGCTCTTTCGCGACCTCCGCCGGGGGTTCGGGTTTGGCTTCTATCACAGATTCGATTATTTTATCGTCAGGTACAGGTGGCGCGGGCGCAGGTGCCTCCACCTGCCTCTGCTCTTTCTCGACATCAGCCGTCGGTTCAGGCTTTTTAGCGTCAGGGGGTGGAGGCTCAGGCCTGGCCTGTTTCGGCGGCTCGGGCGCTTTCTCGGCCTTCGCCGGGGGTTCGGCCTTAGCCTTTTTTGCAGGTGCGGGCCCGGCATCCCGCGGGGGTCGAGCACCCGTTCCGCCGGGCTCGAAGCAGGCGAAGGAATCGGCGAAATCCAGGTCCTTGCCCGCAGGGTTGTTGCGGCACCCGTCGGTGCGGAACAGCTTGCAGTCGGAACACTTCATATGGTTAATATTCCTGTCGAGTTACGTTAAGACAGGATACATTCACTGTCGGGGGTTTGTCAAACTGTAGAGATAACGTATATAATGGTTGAACCGATCGACTGTGAGGGTTGTTGAGATGAAAAATCCGTTAGCTTCTTTGAGACGCAGCGCATCCTCGAAATACTGGGTCATGCTGGGTGCCGGCCTGGTGCTGCTGGTTGCGGGTGTGGTGTCGGGGAGGGCTTACGATACTCTGAAGCTCGATCTGTTCAGCTCGTTCCTGTTCGCTGTGGGGATAGTGCTGACGGCGGTGGCGCTGAGCAAGAGCGAGGTTAAACCCGCTGATGCAGTCGATGTCGGCAGCCAGCCGGAAGAATCGGTCAGACCGGCGGAGAGGGCTGACAAAGCGGCGAAGAAAAGGGCGGGGGGTTCGGTTACGTGGGATATCTAGCTGACGGCGGTCGCCCTCACATCACCATGCGATGGTGAACCTGCGCACGGTGTCGTCATAGGACGGCTCCTTGAAACCGTTCTCCTGCGAGTAACGCATACCTTCCTCTAGCGTAACGACCTTGTCGAACTGAGGCTCGATGAAGATCATGCCCCGGTCCACCGTATCGAACGCCACTATCGAGTGGCCGAATGAATCGATATATTCGATATATACGTAGGCGCAGCGCAGGCCTTCGGCTTCGGCATTGTTATTGAATTCGGTGGCGAAGTCGGAGCAGGTGTACGCCGCCTCATGATATTCACGCTTGTTGGTCTGGTCCCGCTCCATGAAATCGAGGGCCTCGTCGTAGGTCGGGTTCCTCAGGTTGTATCCGGAGCCTGCCCCGTCGATGGCGCCGTGGATGTAGCCCTGTGAATAGCCCTGGTCCCTGCCGTAGGTGTATCCGGAATAGACGCCGATGAAGACGAGTATGCCTATGGCGAGTATTGCTACGATTCCAGTCAGTATGCGCATCATCGGCCCGTCCTCCTGCCGTTGCGTTATCGCTTAATCCAGTTTACCCTTGAACAGCGCAATGTTCAAGCGGCGGGTTGAATGCCAGATAGGTAAAGAGTATCATATGCTTATATAAGCGCGGGGGTGTGCGATTTGAATTTGACGGTCGATATAGCGCCGCAAAACAAGCGTAAGCTCAGGCTGAAAAATCCGCTGGTAGCGGCATCCGGCACCGTGGGTTACGGCACCGAGTACGCCGAGATGGTGGACATCGAGCGCTTCGGCGCCATAGTGTCGAAGGGCACGACGCTTGAGCCGCGCGACGGCAACCCGCAGCCGCGCCTGTGCGAGACGGCGTCCGGCCTGTTGAACTCGGTGGGGCTGCAGAACATCGGCATCGACGCCCTCATAGAGAAGGAGGCGCCGGTATGGGCGAAATGGCAGGTGCCGGTGCTGGTGAACATCGCCGGGGACAGCGTCGAGGAGTACGCCGAGCTGGCGCGCCGGCTCGACGGCGTCGATGGCGTGAGCGGTATCGAGGTCAACATCAGCTGTCCCAATGTCGCGCGAGGCGGCATGGAGTTCGGCACGGATGCGGGCGATGCCGGCAGGGTGACGCAGGCGGTGAAGCAGAACACATCGCTGCCGGTCATCGTCAAGCTGACGCCCAACGTGACCGATATCGCCGGCATCGCCCGCGCGGCGGAGGGGGCCGGCGCGGACGCGATATCGCTGATCAATACGCTACGCGGCATGGCGATCGACGTTGGCTCGAAGAGACCGTTCCTCGGCGGGGCGACCGGCGGGCTGTCAGGGCCGGCCATAAAGCCGGTGGCGCTGTACATGGTTTATACGGTGGCGCGGTCGGTTTCGGTACCGATCATCGGAGGCGGCGGAATCATCAGCGCGCATGACGCCCTCGAGTTCATCATGGCGGGGGCCAGCGCCTTCTGGGTGAGCACCGGCGTGCTGGTGGACCCCTGCAGCCCGCTCGATATCCTCGACGGGGTAGTGGATTATATGAAGCGTGAGGGCATCGAGGACATCGCCAGCCTGGTGGGCGTGGCGCAGGCAGCTTGACAATAAGGGGGCGCTGTGATAACTTTTGCGAATAACCTTACATATTGTTACGATTTAATATCGGGAGGCATGATTTGAGGAGCGACATCGCCAAGAAGGGATCGACACGTGCGCCGCACCGCGCCCTGTTGCGCGCTGTGGGCGTCGGCGATCGAGACTTCGCTCAGCCGTTCGTCGGTGTGGTGAACAGCTTCAGCGAGGTTATACCCGGACACGTTCACCTGGACGTGATAGCCCGCGCGGTCAAGGACGGCGTGAGAAGCGCCGGCGGCACGCCTTTCGAGGTGAACACCATCGGAGTGTGCGACGGCATCGCCATGGGGCATGCTGGCATGAAGTACAGCCTGCCCAGCCGCGAGCTCATCGCCGATTCGGTGGAGGTCGTGGTTCAGGCGCATGCCTTCGACGCCCTGGTGTTCATCCCCAACTGCGACAAGATAATCCCCGGCATGCTGATGGCGGCAGCCCGGCTCAACATCCCCTCGATATTCGTCAGCGGGGGCCCCATGCTGGCCGGCCGTCTGGGCGGCAATAAGCTGGATGTGAACAGCGTGTTCATGGCTGTGGGCAGGGTGGCTACAGGCGACATGAGCGAGGCGGAGCTGGACGAGATGGAGCGGGCGGCCTGCCCCGGCTGCGGGAGCTGCGCCGGCATGTTCACCGCCAACACCATGAACTGCCTGACAGAGGCGCTGGGGATGGCGCTTCCGGGCAATGGGACCATACCTGCCGTCGACGCCCGGCGCAGCGTGCTGGCACGCGAGGCGGGGAGACAGATAATGGATCTTCTCAAGGATAACGTCTGTCCCCGGGATATCATAACGCACGGAGCCATGCGGAACGCCTTCATGGTGGATATGGCGCTCGGAGGGAGCACCAACTCCGTGCTGCACCTCATGGCCATCGCGCGTGAGGCCGGCATCGATTTCTCGCTGGAGGAGATAAACGATATCAGCAGCAGGACTCCGCACCTGTCCAGGCTCAGCCCGGCGGGGGAGAACCGTATCGAGGATCTGGACCGCGCCGGAGGCATTGGCGCGGTGATGAAGGAGATCGAGGGGTTGCTGGACATGAGCGTCAGGAGGGCTTCCGGCAAGTCGCTGAAAAGTGAGCTGTCGCATGCCCGCGTGCGCGACCGCGAGGTCATCCGTCCGTTCAAAAAGCCGCACAGCCCCACCGGCGGCCTGACCATACTGTTCGGCAACCTGGCGCCGGAGGGAGCGGTGGTGAAGAGCGCCGCCGTGTCTCCGGACATGCTGGTTCACCGCGGAGAGGCCAGGGTTTTCGATTCCGAGGAAGAGGGCACCGATGCCATACTCGCCGGCAAGATAAAACCGGGACAGGTGGTGGTCATACGCTACGAGGGGCCGAAGGGGGGCCCGGGGATGCGGGAGATGCTGGGGCCGACGTCGATACTGAGCGGCATGGGCATGGGCGACAGCGTGGCGCTGATCACCGACGGGCGTTTCTCGGGCGCTACCAAGGGGGCAGCTATCGGGCACATATCTCCGGAGGCAGCCGCAAGGGGTCCCATCGCCGTCTTGAAGGATGGCGATATCATCAAGATAGACATACCCAATCATCGGGTAGATGTGGATTTGAGCGACGCTGAGCTTAAGAAGCGGATATCGCGGTTGCCTGAGTTCAAGCCGAAGGTAAGGTCGGGTTATCTGCTGAGGTATGCTGAGAAGGTAACCTCGGCGGGCAGCGGCGCGGTTTTTCAAGATCAGGGGGCAAAATGAAGCTAAGCGGTGCAAAAATAATTTGTGAGAGCCTGATAAAAGAGGGGACGGATGTCATGTTCGGGATACCCGGCGGGGTGCTGCTGCCGTTCTATGACACGCTGCCCGAATATCCTCAGATACACCACATACTTTGTCGCCATGAGCAGGGTGCGGCCCACGCTGCGGAAGGGTTCGCGCGGGCGACGGGCAGGGTTGGCGTTTGCATGGCCACATCCGGACCGGGAGCCACCAACCTGGTCACCGGCATCGCCTCGGCATATCTGGATTCGACGCCCATGGTCGCAATCACGGGGCAGGTGGCACGGCCCTTTATCGGGAAGGACGCCTTCCAGGAGATCGATATCACCGGGATCACATTGCCCATAACCAAGCACAACTATCAGGTGATGGCCGCTGCTGACCTGGCCGCAACGGTTAAGGAAGCGTTCCATATCGCCAGCACCGGCAGGCATGGGCCGGTGCTCATCGATGTGCCCAGCGATGTGCTGATCGAGGAAGCGGAATTCCGCTATCCGGATAAGGTCAGCCTTCAGGGATACAAGCCTACGGTGCGCGGTCATCCGGCACAGATAAAGAAGGCCGCCAAGGTTATCAGCGAGGCGCAGCGCCCGCTGATCATCGCCGGCAGGGGTGTGCTCATATCGAACGGCACCTCCGAGCTCAAGGAACTGGCGGAGAAATGCCAGATACCGGTGGTCAATACGCTGCTGGGGCTTGGCAGCTTCCCGGGGACGCACCCGCTGTGCCTTGGCATGCTGGGGATGCATGGCGATGCCCACTGCAATTACGCGGTCAACGCCGCCGACCTGCTCATCGCCATCGGCATGAGGTTCGATGACAGGGCTACCGCCAAGGTATCGGGGTTCGCCCCCACGGCTTGTGTGATACATATCGATATCGATCCCGCCGAGATCGGCAAGAATGTCAAGGTGGACGTGCCCATCGTGGGTGAGGTCAGGAACGTGCTCAAGGCGCTGAATGCGGAGGTGGAGCAGAAGACGCACGGCGACTGGCTGAGGCAGATAGATGCCTGGCAGCGTGAATGCCCGCCGCAGAAGATACGCCGTACTACCAGCCTGCTGCCGCAATATGTGATTCGACAGATATATGATGTCACCAGGGGCGAGTCGATAGTCGTCACAGGCGTGGGGCAGAACCAGATGTGGGCTGCGCTGTACTATAAATATGATCGCCCGAATACCTTCATATCGTCGGGCGGACTGGGGCCGATGGGTTTCGAGCTGCCGGCTGCCATGGGTGCCAAGGTGGGTTGCCCGGATGAGACCGTGTGGTGCATCGCCGGCGACGGCGGGTTCCAGATGACGATCCAGGAGCTGGCCACCATCGTGCAGGAGAAGCTGGCGGTGAAGATCGCCGTCCTGAATAACGGTTACCTCGGCATGGTGCGCCAGTGGCAGCAACTGTTCTTCGGCCGCCGCTATGTGGCTACGCCGCTGAGCGGCCCGGACTTTGTGAAGGTGGCGGAGGCCTACGGCATCGCCGGTGAACGTGTGACGGATAAGGCGCTGGCGACCGCTGCCATCGAGAATGCCATGGCGCACGACGGGCCATATCTCATCGACTTCCAGGTGGAGCCTGAAGAGAACGTATTGCCGATGGTGAGCAAGGGCGCCACGCTGTGCGATATGATACTGGATAAGCCTAAAGAGGAGGCTGTAGCGAGATAATGGCGAAACATACAATAGTCACCCTGGTTGAAGATAAGCCCGGCGTGCTCAACCGCGTCTCGAGCCTGTTCCGCAGGCGGGGGTTCAACATCGAGAGCATCGCCGTGGGGCATGCTGAGATACCGGGCGTCTCGCGCATGACGATAGTGGTCGATGGCTCTGCTGTCTCGGTGGAGCAGGTGCGGAAGCAGCTGGACAAGCTCGTCAACGTGATCCGGATTACCGATATCACCGACAGCAGCCTGGTGGCCCGGGAGCTGGCCCTGATCAAGGTCAGGTCGACGCCGGGAACGAGGGGCGAGATAATCGAGATAGTCGACATATATCGTGCGAAGATCGTGGATGTTTCCATGGACTCGATCGTCGTCGAGGTCACCGGCGACGAGGACAAGATCGAGTCGCTGATGCGGTTGCTCAAGGGATACGGCATCCGGGAGGTGGCGCGCACCGGCAGGATCGCCATGCAGCGGGGCATAGCAGCCCCATCGGTGTCGGAGCAGAAGGCTCATACCCGGCCGGCCCGCGCCAAAAAAGCGGCGGAACCTGAGGCATAATAGTCGATACATATATAAGGAGAGATGTAATGGCAAAGATATACTACGACAAGGACGCCAAGTTGAACCTCATAAAGGACAAGGTTATCGGCATCATAGGCTTCGGCAGCCAGGGGCATGCCCATGCCCAGAACCTCAGGGACAGCGGCTGCCAGGTGATGGTGGGAGAGCTGAAGGGCAGCGATCCGTGGAAAGCGGCTGCAAGGGCCGGGTTCAAGGTGGCCTCCGCCAATGTCGTATCGAAGGCGGCTGACATTATCGTAATGCTGGTCCCAGACAACCTGCAGCGCACGATCTATTACAACGATATCGAGTCGAACCTGGTTAGCGGCAACATGCTGATGTTCGCCCACGGTTTCAATATCCACTACAATCAGATCGTGCCATCGCCCAAAGTAGACGTCGCCATGATCGCCCCCAAGTGCCCGGGGCACATGCTGCGCCAGCTGTATACCGAGGGCTCCTGCCCTCCAGCGCTGGTGGCTGTCCATCAGGATGCCACCGGCAAGGCCAGGCAGATAGCGCTGGCGTACGCCAAGGGGCTGGGATGCACGCGGGCAGGGGTGCTGGAGACCACCTTTATCGAGGAGACCGAGACCGACCTTTTCGGCGAACAGACGGTGCTGTGCGGCGGCGTTACTTCGCTGATCAAGGCCGGCTTCGAGACGCTGGTGGATGCCGGGTACCAGCCGGAGATCGCCTACTTCGAGGTGTGCCATGAGCTGAAGCTGATCGTCGACCTGATCTATCGCGGAGGCTTCTCGTTCATGCGATATTCGGTGAGCGATACCGCCGAGTACGGGGATTACACCCGGGGGCCGCGGGTCATCGATGATTACGTCAGGGAGGAGATGGAGCAGATATTGGCTGAGATACAGGACGGCACCTTCGCCCGAGAGTGGATACTGGAGAACCAGGCAGGACGCCCGGTGTACAATGCCGCCAGGAGGATGGAAGCGGAACACGAGATCGAAGAGGTGGGTGCCAGGCTGCGGTCCATGATGTCGTGGCTCAAGGAGAAGAAGTAATTCGGCATTTGAAATGTCGTCGTTCATGATACTGTCGCATTGCATACAGATAGAACATCGGTGGTGAATGTAAAATGGCTGCCAGGGTAAAGAAGAGCGATATGGAGAGGGTGATCATATTCGACACCACGCTGCGCGATGGTGAGCAGGCGCCGGGAGCCACGCTCAACCTCGAAGAGAAGCTGGAGATCGCACGGCAGCTGGAGCACCTGGGCATCGATGTCATCGAGGCAGGCTTCCCCATCGCATCGCGCGGCGATTTCGATGCGGTGAGCATGGTCGCCAGGGAGCTGAAGCAGTCGATAGTCTGCGCGCTGGCGCACGCCAATCCGGATGCCGTGGACTACGCCTGGGAATCTATAAAGGATGCGAAGCGCGCCCGCATTCACGTGTTCCTTTCCAGTTCGGAGATACACCTCACCCATCAACTGAGAAAAGGTCAGGGTGAGGTATTGCAGCTGGCATGCGATATGGTGCGCCGGGCAAAGAAGTGTGTGGAAGACGTGGAGTTCTCGCCGATGGATGCGACCCGCACCGATCCTGAATTCATCTATCGCATAACTCAGGCGGTTATCGATGCAGGGGCGACCACAGTGAACATACCGGATACGGTGGGTTACACCACGCCGGGCGAGTTCGCCGGTCTCATCAGGGGCATATTCGAGAATGTGACCAATGTACATAAGGCGGTCATCAGTGTCCATTGCCATGATGACCTGGGACTGGCTGTGGCCAACAGCCTGGCAGCGCTGAAGGAAGGCGCCCGGCAGGTGGAGTGCACCATAAACGGCATAGGCGAGCGGGCGGGCAACGCCTCCATGGAAGAGATCGTGATGGCGGTGCGCACCCGGCGGGACGTGTTCAGGCTGACGACCAACATAAACATATCGCAGATATATAAGACCAGCCGCCTGGTCAGCGAGCTAACGGGTTTCTCCATCCCGCCCAACAAGGCGATAGTGGGCTCAAATGCCTTCCGCCACGAGTCGGGGATACACCAAGATGGAGTACTCAAGGAGCGGAGCACATATGAGATAATGGATGCGCGAGATATTGGCTGGCCGTCCAGCGCGCTGGTGCTGGGTAAGCACAGCGGGCGGCACGCCCTGAGCAAGAAGCTGGAGGGGTTGGGCTACAGCCTGAGCGATGAAGAGCTGGAGCGTGCGTTCCACGCATTCAAGGATCTGGCCGACAAGAAGAAGCAGGTTACCAACCGTGACCTTGAATCGCTGGTGGCGCAGGAGAAGCGCACCGTCTCCGAGGCGTATCGTCTGGAGCAGGTGCAGGTGTCGTGCGGCGATCACAGCGTGCCCACGGCAACGGTGAAGCTTGCGGCGCCGGACGGGAAGGTGCTGGCGGATGCCGCCCTGGGCACGGGCCCGGTGGATGCCGTATATAAAGCCATCAACCGCCTGGTGGGTGTGCCCAACAAGCTCACCGAGTTCAGTGTCACCTCGGTAACCGAGGGCATTGACGCAATCGGTGAAGTGACCATTCGTATCGAGAGCGAGGGCCACACCTATACCGGGCGCGGCGCGGACACCGATGTCATAGTCGCCTCGGCCAAGGCTTATCTCAACGCGCTGAACCGGCTGATAGCGGCCAAGAGCATGGAGTGAAGGCATACATGGAAGACGAAACATATAAAAAACGCGTGGACGGGATCGTAACAACCATTAAGATACTGGTCATCCTGGCTTTCCTCAGCCTGACCTGCAGCCTGGCTGCGCTGGCGATATCACTCGCCGTATTAATCACTAGAGATTAGCGATTTTTACGATGTCGAACGTTCGAAAGAATCCCATGCTGGTCTATATTTACCTCCATCGTGGCGGGTGCTCAGGTTCCAGTCGATCGATCAGCTATGTGCTGAAGGACCTTCGACTAATGGCTGGCAGTGCATCCAGATGGGCATTTTACAGATCTGCGTTGGGTTCGCAACAGCAGGTGTACTAGGGGGCAGTATATGGCGCCAGAGTGGTTACCAGCTGAGGTAGTTATGATACTGCGGGTCGTTCTGGCTGCAGTGCTGGGAGCGGTCGTTGGCTGGGAGCGGTTTCACGCCGGCAAGATGGCCGGTATCCGCACCCACATGCTGGTCAGCGTTGGGGCTGCCCTGTTCACCGTGACATCCATGTGGGCCTTCGGTGATAAGGCCGATGCCGCCCGTTTGGCTGCAGGGGTGGTCGCCGGGATCGGCTTCATCGGTGGTGGCATGATCATCCGCACTTCAGGCGGGGCACTGGAAGGACTGACCACGGCGGCAGGGATATGGGCGGTATCCGCTATCGGCCTGGCCGCAGGGGCGGGCATGTACATTGTGGCGCCGGTGGTCGCTTTGATTGTGTTCATAATATTACTCATACCCAAGAAAATGGCAGGGCAGTGATGGGTTCTACCATGGCCCAGAAGATCCTTGCGGCACACAGCGGCAGGGATAGTGTGAGTCCTGGCGAGTTGCTTAACGTCAGGGTCGATCTGGTCATGGCCAACGATATCACCTCACCTATAGCCATCAGGGAGTTCTGGCGCATCGGTGTCTCGAAGGTGTTCGACCCGAACAAAGTGGTGCTGGTGGCGGACCACTTCGTCCCCAACAAAGATATCCCGTCGGCGGAGCAGGCCAAGGTGATGCGGGAATTTGCTCGCGAACAGGGCGTGGTCTACTTCGAGGTTGGACGCGGCGGCATCGAGCACGTTTTGCTGCCTGAGCAGGGCCTGGTGCTGCCCGGCGACGTGGTGGTCGGCGCCGATTCGCATACCTGCACGTACGGCGCGCTGGGGGCCTTCGCCACCGGCATGGGCTCTACCGATGTCGCCTGCGCCATGGCCACGGGTGAGGTGTGGATGAAGGTGCCGCAGACGGTCCGCTTCTTGTACCACGGCAGGCTGCGAAAATGGGTCGGCGGCAAGGATCTCATCCTGCACACCATCGGCGATATCGGCGTTGACGGTGCGCGCTATGCGGCGATGGAGTTCTGCGGCGAGGCGATAGATTCGCTGTCGATGGACGGCCGTTTCACCATGGCCAATATGGCCATCGAGGCCGGCGGTAAGGCGGGCTTATTCCGTGTGGATAAGAAGACGCGGGCATACCTTCACAAGAAGGCCGAACGTTCCTATACAGTATACGAGCCCGATGAGGATGCCCAGTACGAGAGATCGATCGAATACGACGCGTCGCAAATCGAGCCGCAGGTGGCCTTTCCGCACCTGCCATCGAATGTCAGGCCGATCAGCCAGGCGGGCGAGGTGCGCATCGATCAGTCCGTCATCGGGAGCTGCACCAACGGGCGTATAGAGGACATGGAGGTTGCCGCCGAGATACTGAAGTGGAAGCAGGTGCATCCCGACGTGCGCCTGATAATAATACCCGGCTCGCAGGCTGTATATCGTGAGGCCGTGCACCGCGGGTACATGGATATATTCGTACGCGCCGGCGCAGCGGTGAGCACGCCTACGTGCGGCCCGTGTCTGGGCGGGCACATGGGCATACTGGCGGCCGGCGAGCGGGCCATATCCACCACCAATCGAAATTTCGTAGGGCGGATGGGCGCTGCCAGCTCCGAGGTGTACCTGTCGGGGCCGGCGGTGGCTGCCGCCAGCGCCATAGCGGGGAGGATCGCCGGCCCGGATGAGGTGATGCAATGAAGCGCGACCTGGCGACACGGGTAGCGGTACTGCTTGTCGGCATATTGATCATAGCCGGTATCGTGATGATATCGAAGGTGTTCTTCAGAGGGATGCTGGTGGGTGTGGCGTTGACGTTCTTTGTGATGATTGCCCTGTACTGGATTAGTCGGAACTTGCGCAGGCGTAAATAGTTTGCGGGCAGCGGAGGTGTAAATATGGGTTTCATGGATTGGCTGTTCGGTAAGAAAAAGAAAAAAAGAAGGCGGGCGGTTCAGGGGAAGCGTCGACCGATGGCAGCCCAGAAGAGGATGGTAAGCGAAAGGAAGGTTGCTGCGGCGAAGACAGCGCATCCCGCGGCGAAGGGATCGCAGACATCATCCCGGCCGCAGCCTATCGCCATAAGGCCGCAGGCGTCTGTCCCGTCCATCGATTACTTCGAGTCGCCGCGCCCCACCGGCGATGTCGCATGCATGCACGGGGAGTGCACCTGCCGGGGAGCGGCCATCGCTCACGGAACGGGTTACTTATACATCAGCGAAGATTTAGTCGAATACCGCCGCGATGCCCGCAGCATCGAAGCCGCGGAGACCAAGGCCAGCCGTGAGGTGGAGGGCACTGCGGGTGCTGCGCCGTCGACGCCCGGCGGCATTTCGGCTGCGCTTATCTGCGAGAGCGCCGCAATTTCCATGAAGTTGGACCTGCACGTGGCGGCTGCGGATGCCAGGCACTGGTGGGAGACGGGCATGGCCCCGCTGCGGGCGACGCCGGTGATAACGGTCGTTGAGGAGGAAGTCACGGTCGTGGAGTTGCCGGCTGCCCCTGTCGTCGAAAAGCTGGAGGAGGCGGTATCTGCCGAGCCGGTCGTCGAGGAACCGAAGTCGAAAGCCAGCAAGCCACGGACAAAGAAGTCGACGACGGCGGATACCAAAAAGAAGTCGACGACAGGCACGAGAAAGAAGTCGACGACGGGTACGAGGAAGAAGAAGGAGAAGGTAGAAGAGGTCAGCGAGGATGAAACTTCAGGGCAAGGCGCATAAGTACGGAGCCAACGTCGACACCGACGCCATCATACCGGCGCGTTACCTTAACGTATCGGACTCGCAGGAGCTGGCGGCGCATTGTATGGAGGACATCGATGCCGAGTTCCTCGGTCGCCTGCAGCCCGGCGATATGATCGTCGCTACCACCAACTTCGGCTGCGGCTCGTCGCGGGAGCATGCGCCTATCGCCATCAAGGCAGCGGGTGTATCCTGCGTCATCGCCCAGAGCTTCGCCCGCATCTTCTTCCGCAATGCTATCAACATCGGCCTGCCGCTACTCGAGTGCGCGCAGGCGGATGAGATCGAGGCCGGCGACGAGCTGGTGGTGACGCTGGAGGCAGGGGAGATCTGGAATATTACCAAAAATAAACTATACAAAGCTGAGCCCTACCCCGATTTCATGCTGGGGATAATGTCGGCGGGCGGGCTCATCGAATATACCCGTAAAAAGATATCAGATGAGAGGAATTGAATGAAGTTCGAAATCGCGCTTTTACCCGGCGACGGCATCGGACCTGAGGTCGCCGCGGAAGGGGTCAAGGTGCTGAAGGCCGTGTGCCGCAAGTACGGACACGAATTCGTGTTCCACGAGGATCACATAGGCGGCATCGCCATCGATAATTACGGTGAAGCCCTGGCGAAGAAGACGCTGGCCATGTGCCGCAGGTGCCATGCGGTGCTGCTGGGCGCTGTTGGCGGGCCCAAGTGGGATAATTCCGAATCCGACGTGCGTCCTGAGGACGGGCTTCTGGGATTGCGCAAGGGGCTTAAGCTGTTTGCCAATCTGCGGCCGGTGAAGGTGTTCCCCATGCTTGAGGATCACACAAACCTTAAACCGGAGGTCGTCCGCGGCGTCGACCTCATCGTCGTGCGGGAGCTTACGGGCGGACTGTACTTTGGCAGGCCCAAGAAGCGCTGGAAGACGGAGAAGGGGCGCAGGGCCGTAGACTCCATGGTCTACACAGAGCAGGAAATAGAACGCATACTGCGCGTCGGTTTCGAGATAGCGCGTGGCCGCCGCAGGAAGCTGGCCTCCGTCGATAAACAGAATGTCCTTATGACCTCCCGATTGTGGCGCGAGATTGCCATCGAGATGTCCAGGGAGTATCCCGATGTGGAGCTGGAGCATCATCTGGTGGATGCCTGCACCATGCGCCTGATACAGAGGCCGTCGCAGTACGACGTGCTGGTTACCGAGAACACCTTTGGCGATATCATCACCGACGAGGCTTCGATGCTGGCCGGGTCGATGGGCATGCTGCCCTCGGCGAGCCTGTCCGGCATCTCAGCGGATGGCGGTCGTGTGCCTGGCATGTATGAGCCGATTCACGGCAGCGCGCCCGGCCGGGCGAACCAGAACATCGCCAACCCAATCGCCCAGATACTGAGCGTCGCCATGATGCTGAGGTACTCGCTGGGATTGCCTCAGGGTGCCGACGACGTCGAGAGGGCGGTGTCCGCGGTACTGGAACAGGGCTATCGCACCTACGATATCATGGCGGCTGGCAAGACCAAGGTTGGAACGAAGGAGATGGGGGATCGGATAGCGGGCGAGGTGGCGAAATAGCAGATGGCTTCGTCGAAGGTTCAACTTTACGATACAACGCTTCGCGATGGGGCACAGCGCGAGGGCATATCCTTCACCGTGGAGGATAAGCTCCTCATCGCAGGGAAGCTGGACAAGCTGGGCATACATTTCATCGAGGGTGGCTGGCCGGGGTCCAATCCTAAGGACAGAGAGTTCTTCAAAAGGGCGCGGAAGCTCAAGCTGGCGAAGGCTGTGATCGTCGCTTTCGGCAGCACCAGGCGGCCTGAGGCGAAGGCGGATAAGGATACCAACCTGCGAGACCTCCTCGATGCTGGTACTGAGGTGGTGGCAGTCGTGGGCAAAAGCTGGGATATGCAGGTGACTCAGGTGCTGGAGACCACGCTGGAGGAAAACCTGCGCATGGTGGCTGACTCGGTCGGCTATCTCGTATCCAGCGGTAAACGGGTGTTCTTCGATGCGGAGCATTTCTTCGACGGCTACAAGTCCAATGCTTCTTATGCGCTGGATGTATTGAAAGCAGCCGCTGATGCCGGCGCCGAATGCGTTATCCTGTGCGATACAAACGGTGGAGCCATGCCCGGCGAGGTGGCGTCTGCGTGTAAGGCGTCGAGGAAAGCGGTCCGTACGCCGCTGGGCATACATGCCCACAACGACGCCGAGCTGGCGGTGGCCAACAGCCTTACCGCTGTCGAGGTCGGCATCACGCAGGTCCAGGGAACGATCAACGGCTACGGCGAGCGCTGCGGTAATGCCAACCTGTGCTCCATCATACCGGCACTCAAGCTCAGGATGGGCATCGATTGCGTGAGCGATAAGCAGCTTGCCAGGCTGACCGAGGCTGCCCATTACGTGAGTGAGATCGCCAATCTGGCCCTGGATACACATCTGCCTTATGTGGGGGCCAGCGCCTTCGTCCACAAGGGCGGCCAGCACGTGGCAGCGATGATGAAGTGGGATAAGAGTTATCAGCATATCGATCCTGATGCCGTAGGCAACAGCTGGCGCACTATAGTGTCGGAACTGTCGGGGAAAGCTAATATCATCCATAAAGCTCAGGAGCGCGGGCTGACATTCGCCCCGGAGGGTGAGGAGGCGCGAGCCATACTGGAGCGGGTCAAGGAGATGGAGAGCCGAGGTTTCCAGTTCGAGGCGGCCGAGGCATCATTCGAGCTGCTCATCCGACGTTCGCAGAAGGGTTATCGTGCCCCGTTCGAGCTCGTGGATTTCATGGTGGTTATCGAGAAGCGACGGCGCCAATCTACTGTTGAGTCGGAGGAGCTTCTGTCCGAGGTTACAGTGAAGGTGCAGGTCGGGGACGAAGTGATTCATACGGCTGCCGAGGGCAACGGCCCGGTCAACGCGCTGGATGCCGCCATGCGCAAGGCGCTCATGTTCTTCTACCCGGAAATAGAAGTTGTACGTCTGGTGGACTATAAGGTCCGTGTCATCGAGGGGTTTGGTGGCACGGATGCCCGCGTGCGTGTGCTCATTGAGTCCAGCGATGGAGAGCAGGAATGGCGCACGGTGGGCAGCTCCACCAACATCATCGAGGCCAGCTGGCTGGCGCTGGCGGATAGCCTGGAGTACTGGCTGTTGAAGAAGGGCGTTACCCGCGCCTAGCTTTTTCCGCTGAAGCGATGCTCTCAACTTCAAGATTGAAGACCTGTCGAGTCGATACTCCCTTTGTATAGATATATCTGTCTTCCTGTGCCCGTTGCGTGAGATGGTTAAGCGAGGTGCGATTCGGAAACAGCATATGGAGATTACACGCTGTAGTTGTCATCGGTTTTCCACCTGGCCGGGTTGTTGATGATGTAGGTGCGGATCCTAGTCATCTCTTCTTCGTTGCGGATTATGTGTTCGTAGTAGTTGCGTTGCCAGCGAAACGCATCTGATACCTGGTCGTGGATCATCCTGCTAGTCCTCGCTTTGAGGTAGCGAACGATTTTACCCAGGATCAACGCATCGTTTTTCATCATGATCCAGTCCGCTGCTACTTGGTCTGGTGATGGGAGCCGATCTGCGTTACTCTTGGATCCAGGGAGGCTAGTCGTAAGGGGTAGGGGTCTACTCGTAGTGGGGAGTCTACTCGTAAGGGTTTGATTAATCAAACCCTTACTACTACTACTACTACTACTACTACTACCCTCGCCCTCACCGCTACCCATACGTCCACTATCACTCTTATCCCCCGTACCGCCGTCACCGGTGATGGTGATGATGCCGTGGATGTGGTTGGGCATGATGACGAACGCATCCAGCCCGATGTTGGGGAACTGACGCTGTATAGTATCTAAGGTATCCCTGACAATCTTTCCAGCCGGGGATAACATCATCTCCGAGCCTGTGACTTTACCAAGGGAGCACTCACGGTTGCGGGTGCACAGAGTGATGAAATACGCGCCCGGCCGGGCATAGTCGTATCCCTTCAGCCGTATCGATCGACGGTGGTGTCGATCCGGGTCGTACTTCACTTTCGTTTGCCTATAGGTATGATATACAGAGGTTTTATATCGTCGGGCAGTCGCAATACCTTGATAACAGAGTCGTCATCGAAAGCTCCCACCATCACCGTATCCAGTCCCAGCGCCACTGCTTGCAGGGCGATGTTCTCCGCAGCGTGCCCGGTATCCATGTGGACGTACCTGACTCCGCGCTCACCGTAGAGATCTGTGGTGCGTTCGTATACGGCGCAGATGACGATATCCAGCGGCACCTGCGCGATGAAGTCCTGGTGGAAGGATGACATGTCGGTTAGCTCATGTCGATGGTCTTCTTCCAGGTGCAGGTGCAAGGAATGGCTGGATACATCGTAGCGATAGACACCGGATTTGAGCCCTTCCACACTTCCGGCGAGTACGAACAGCTCCAGCGGATAGGTTGCGCCTGCGCTGGGTGCCGCCCGGAGACTGTCGCCGTGGGTGATCCCCTGAGCAGCCCACAGGAGCTGTGACAGTTGCTCCAGCGATATAGGTTCGTCCCTGTAGTCCCTCACCGAGCTTCTCCGCGAGATCGCCTCTTCCACGGATATTTTACCTTTCGTTTCAGGTGCTGGGAGTATGATCTCTGTATCACCGACCATTACGGTCACCCCTTTGTAAGTTTATCGCCAGCCTCGGCGATTACGATGCGGTAGACCTCCTGTAGAGGCAGTCCACGCTTCCGGGCGATGCGGCGGCAGTTTTCATATTCTGGAGATATGCCTATTAAACATCCTTCGAGTCGCTTCAACTTAATCGCGACCTGTCCCAGGCTGGAATCGAACTGCACTATCTCCCTCGCGGCATAGTGGCGACCCACCGTTTGTACCCGCAGGCCCAGCGTAGAAGTCTCCTGTAGTATCGTCTCGACTATAGCCCCCTGCGATTCGGGGTGGGACAGGACGCTCAGCATGACGGCAGGGCGGTTCTTCTTCATGTGGATGGGGGTGAACCACACGTCCAGAGCGCCGCTCTCGAACAGGCGTTCCATGGCGTAGCCGCACAACTCCGGGCTCATGTCGTCGATGTTGGTCTCCAGCAGCAGGAGGTCGTTGTGTTCCGGAATCGACTCGCCGATCCACAGCGGCAGGACGTTGGGGATGCCCTCCATCTCCCGCGAGCCGATGCCGTAGCCAATGGTATGTAATATCATCGCAGGGCACTCAAAGGATGCCAGCGTGGTGACGATGGCGGCGCCCGTCGGTGTGACCAGTTCCGCATTGCGGCAGGGCGTTGGACGGATAGGCGCGCCGGCGCTTGCGATGAGCTCCAGCGTCGCCGGCGCCGGAACGGGGATGGTGCCATGTGCGCATTCGGCAACGCCGCTCCCCGAAGGCAGGGGCGATGAATACAGGGTCTCGATATCCAGCAGTTCGAGTCCGATGACCGTCCCCACCACATCGACGATAGCATCGACGGCACCCACCTCGTGGAATCGAACCCTGTCGACCGGGACGCGGTGGACCTTTGCCTCCGCCTCGGCGAGGCGATTGAAGACGGCGGCGCTACGCTCTTTCGCTTTGTGCGATAAGTCGCTTTTATCGATGATGCCGATAATCTCGCTCAGGCTGCGATGCGCGCGTTGCCTGTCGATAACGATCGTCACCCTGGTACCGCTGATGACACCCCGTTTCGCCGATGTCGCCCTGATCTTGTATCCCTTCAGGTTCAGCTTGCGTAGCTCCCGCCTCAGCCGTTCGACCGGCAGGCCGCAGCCGACCAGCGCCCCCAGCAGCATGTCGCCGCTGACCCCGGAGACGCAGTCGAGGTACGCTATCTTCAGGATACCCTCCGAACATCGACCGGCCCGGCTGTATTGCCTGACCGTGTGTCGATGGTGACATGTGTATAGCCGAGTGCGTTGAGCCTCGAGATCGCCGGCGTTTTTATTCCATTGTCAGCTAACAGCAAGGCGTCTGAAGCGCTGGCCTCGATGCGGGCTGTATCGCCGTGGTGTCGCACCCTGAAGTCCAGCAGCCCCAGGTCCCGCATGGACTCTTCCGCTTTAGCGACGAGGTCGAGCAGCTCGCGGGTGATCGCTGTCCCATGGGGGATGCGGGTTGCCATGCAGGGGGACGATGGCTTGTCCCAGTTGGGAAGTCCCAGGTCGCGGGAGAGGTTGCGGATCTCGGCTTTGGTAAGGCCGGCCTCCGCCATCGGGCTGAGTACGCCGTATTCAGCCAGAGCCCTCATGCCGGGGCGGTGGTCGTATCGGTCATCGCGGTTCGTGCCCTCGATGACGCATGACAGACCGTTATCCCGGGCGATACGCTTCCACGCCTGGCACAGGTCCCGCTTGCAGTGATAGCAGCGCTGGTGGCCGTTGGCCACAAAATCGGGATTAGCCAGCGGGTCGTATTCTACGATCGTGTGGCTTAGCCCCAGCTTTCTGGCTGTTTCCTGTGCCCCTTCAACCTCGCTGGCGGGTGTCGCCGGCGACGATATGGTGACCGCCAGCGCCCGGTCGCCGAGCACGCTGTGAGCAAGGTATGCCAGCAGGGTGCTGTCGACGCCTCCGGAGCAGGCAACCAGGGCTGAGTCCAGCCCCGCGATGCGTGATTTAAGTTGCTCCAGCTTTGTCTCCACCTCTGGGTAACGCCATCCTTATCGCTTCCCGTATTGACGTGGCCCCCAGCAGTTCCATGCCGGTGCCGGTGTTAATCGATTTAGATTTGGGCAACAGGCAGCGCTTGAAACCCAGGTTCTCCGCCTCGCTGAGCCTCCTGTCGAGTTGCGGCACAGCCCTTAGCTCGCCGGACAGCCCCAGCTCGCCGATGGCGACGAGGCCGGGGTCGATGGCAACGTTGCGCAGGCTGGAGGCGATGGCAAGGGCGACGGCGACGTCGGCGGCCGGCTCGTTCACCCTGATGCCGCCGATGACGTTGACCAGTATGTCCTGATTTCCCAGTGCCAGCCCCGCCCGCTTGGTGAGGACGGCGGTGATCATCAGCAGGCGGTTGAAGTCGATCCCGTTGGCTATGCGCCGTGGCGGCCCGAAGGAGGACTGGCTGGCGAGCGCCTGCACTTCAACCAGCAATGGCCTGGTACCCTCCAGCGTGGGCACGACGGCGGAGCCGATGGCCTCAGCGGAACGCTGGGACAGAAAGACCTGCGAGGGGTTGGCTACCTCTATCAGTCCGCTGTTCTGCATTTCGAACATGCCCACCTCGTTGGTGGAACCGAAGCGGTTCTTGACCCCGCGCAGCAGACGGTATGAGCTGAACTGCTCGCCCTCAAGGTACAGGACGACATCGACCATGTGCTCCAGGACGCGGGGTCCGGCTATGGTGCCATCTTTGGTGACGTGGCCGGAGATGAAAACGGGCGTGCCTGACTTTTTAGCCCATTGCGTCAATTGCAGGGTGCATTCGCGTATCTGCCCTATGCTGCCGGGTGCCCCCTCTGATTCTTCTGAATACACCGTCTGTATGGAATCGACGATAACCAGATGTGGCGGGTCGACTTCCAGCAGTCCCAGGATGCTGTTGATATTTGTCTCCGATAGTAGAAAAAGGCCTCCGGCGGTTATGCCCAGGCGCTTCGCCCTCAGCCGGATCTGGGAGGGGGATTCCTCCCCGGAGATGTAGAAGGCTCGCCTGTTTTCGCCGGCGAACACGGCGGCAACCTGTAGCAGCAGCGTGGATTTGCCTATGCCGGGGTCGCCGCCTATGAGCACCACTGAGCCGGGCACGATGCCGCCTCCCAAAACCCGGTTGAACTCGTTTATACCTACGGCAGCGCGCGGGGCATCCTCTTCTATATCCGGGCGAAGCTGTTGCAGGCTGACGGCAGCGATAGCCTGTTTCCTGCGCGACTCTGTCGCTCTTGCCGTTTCATCGAAGGTGTTCCAGCCGTCGCAATCGGGGCAATGCCCCAGCCACTTGATGCTTTCCTTGCCGCACTGGTGGCACACGTACAGCTTTTGCTCTCGTTTTACAGCCATGTCGCAGTTTCCTATTATACACCAGCCCTCTGACCTGCGATAGGATTAAAACAAATCAGCCCTGGGGCACCTGGCCCGCGGGCTGATGTATGACATTGTCAATGCCCATCTACGATGTGGGCTGTTTCACTACATCCAGCGTATGCAGGATGATCTTATTCTCCTCGCGATCCACCAGCACGGTGTCCCCCGGACCGAACTCCCCGCGCAGCAATCCCTCGGATAACGTGTCCTCCACCATGTCCTGTATCACGCGTCGCAGCGGGCGGGCGCCGAACACTGGGTCATAACCCTTCTCGCTGAGAAGCTCCCTGGCGGCATCGGTGACCTCCATCTTTATCTGCTTCTCAGCCAGCTCCTTCCACACCTCTCGCAGCATCAGGTCCACTATCAGTTTGATATGGTCCTTGCTCAGGGCGTGGAACACCACAATCCCATCGATGCGGTTGAGGAACTCCGGCCGGAAGAAGCGCTTGACCTCCTCCATCACCTTATCCTTCATCCGTTCGTAGACTTGCTCCTGTGTCTTGGACTCGTCGGTCTTGGTGGCGAAGCCGAGTTGAGAGTCTCGCTTGATCAGCTCCGCGCCGATGTTGCTGGTCATGGCGATGATCGTGTTGCGGAAGTCGACGCGGCGGCCCTTCGCATCGGTCAGATGGCCGTCATCGAATATCTGCAGCAGGATGTTGAACACATCCGGGTGTGCCTTCTCGATCTCATCCAGCAGTATGACCGAGTAGCTCTTGCGCCTGACCGCCTCCGTGAGCTGGCCGCCCTCATCGAAGCCGATGTAGCCGGGCGGAGCGCCCACCAGTCGGGCGACGGTGTGCTTCTCCATGAACTCGGACATGTCCAGCCGTATCAGGGCGTCCTGGCTGCCGAACATGAATTCCGCCAGCACCCTGACCAGCTCGGTCTTACCGACACCGGTTGGCCCGAGGAAGATGAAGCTGCCGATGGGTCGGCGCGGGTCCTTGATGCCGGCCCGGGCGCGCCTCACCGCACGGGATATTATCTTGATGGCTTCATCCTGCCCGATGATGCGCTGGTGCAGCACCTCTTCCATCTGCAGCAGGCGCGACGTCTCGTCGCTGGCCAGCCGGGTTATGGGTATGCCGGTCCACATGCAGACTACGTGGGCTATATCCTCTTCGGTTACTACCGGCGTTTCCTGCTCTTCCTTCACATCGCGCTGGATATCTTCCACCTGATCACCAAGCTCGACTTCGCGGGTGCGCAGCTCGGCGGCACGTTCGTAATCCTGCGAGGCGATGGCCTCCTCTTTGGCCTTGCGGGCTGTATCCAGATCCTGCATGGCGGCCTTGAGGTTGGACGGTGCCATGAAGTTCCTGATGCGCACCCGCGACGCTGCCTCATCGATAAGGTCTATAGCCTTGTCCGGCATGTGCCTGTCGGGTATATACCTGGCTGCCAGTGACGCCGCAGCGTTGACGGCGTCGTCGCTGATGGTGAGCTTGTGGTGTTCCTCATAGCGGCCTCTTATGCCGTGCAGTATATCTATCGTCTCCTCGATGGACGGCTCCTCCACCATGACGGGCTGGAACCGGCGCTCGAGCGCAGCGTCCTTCTCCAGGTGCTTGCGGTAGTCGTCAGCGGTGGTGGCCCCGATGCACTGCAGCTCGCCGCGTGCCAGCGGCGGCTTGAGTATGCTGGACGCGTCCACCGCGCCCTCGGCGGCGCCGGCGCCGACGATCGTGTGTATCTCGTCTATGAACAGCGTGCAGTTGCCGGAGGTCTTTATCTCCTCGATGACCTTCTTCAGCCGTTCCTCGAATTCGCCGCGGTACTTGGTTCCGGCGACCAGCGCGCCGATATCCAGTGTCAGCAGTCGCCTGTCCTTGAGCGTCTCCGGGACGTCGCCGCCGGATATGCGATGCGCCAGCCCCTCGACGATGGCGGTCTTGCCCACGCCGGGCTCGCCGATAAGGCACGGGTTGTTCTTGGTGCGCCGGCTCAGAATCTGGGTGACCCTCTCTATCTCCTTGCTGCGGCCGATGACCGGATCCAGCTTGCCGGCGCGCGCAGCAGCCGTCAGGTCTACGCTGAGCTGGTCCAGCGTTGGCGTGCGTGATGTTGGCCGTACGCTGCTGTGCGCCTGCGACGAGGTCTGGTTGAGTATGCGTATGGTTTCAGTGCGCACCTTATCCAGCCCTATGCCCAGGCTTTCCAGAACGCCGGCGGCCATACCTTCGCCCTCGCGGAGCAGGCCCAGCAGGAGGTGCTCCGTGCCGATATAGTTGTGTCCCAGCCTTCGAGCTTCGTCGACGGCCAGCTCTATCACCCGCTTGGCCCGAGGGGTGAGTCCTATTTCGCCGCTGACGCTCTTCTCGCCGCGCCCGATGATGTATTCGACGGCGCTGCGAACTTTCTCCAGTTCAACGCCGAGGTTGGCGAGGACCTTGGCGGCAACCCCCTCGCCCTCGCGTACCAGGCCGAGCAGTATGTGCTCCGTCCCGATGTAGTTGTGATTGAACCGCTGCGCCTCTTCCTGGGACAGCGTGAGCACCCTGCGCGCCCTTTCGGTAAACTTTTCAAATCGACTCGGCATCTAACGCTCCACCATAAACTATATTTAAGGTATGCTAGATAATTTTATCATATTTTGGATAAAAACGCAAAGACATATATTTCGCTTGCTATCGGGCATTGTCCACTGCGCCTCTACCCTAACTCTATATAAGCATATCTCGGCAAATTATTCAAGCATGTCGGCGGATATGTTTTGCATATCGTATTATGCGGGGGCCTTGGACACCGTCCTGCAGAACACCTCCACCAGTTCCGGGTCGAACTGGGTGCCGGCGCACCGGCGTAACTCCTCGATCGCTTCTTCGCGGGTCACTACTTCGCGGTACAGACGCTTCGTGGTCATCGTATCGTAGGCATCGGCTATGCTGATGATCCTTGCTTCCAGAGGTATCTCCTCGCCCTTGAGTCCGTCCGGGTAACCGCTACCATCGTACCATTCATGGTGGTGACGTATCATAGGTATGAGTACGGAAAGCTCTTTAACATATCCGACTATCCTGGCGCCTTCCACTGGATGCTTCTTGATAATTTCGTACTCATCTCTGTCGAGCCTGCCGGGCTTGGTAAGGATGGCATCCGGAACGCCGAGCTTTCCTATGTCGTGCAGCAGGGCAGCGGCATACACATTTGCCAGCTTTCTGGCGGTTATGCCCGCCTCTCTGGCGACTGCCTCAGTGATGGTGGCCACCCTGCTGGAGTGTCCATAGGTGTACGGGTCTCTGGCATCTACGGTGGCTGCCAGCGCATACACCTGGTCCCTTGTCGCCATGCTCAGCACCTCAGCCGACAGGGTATCCAGGTGGGATACCGTAATGGTTTGATTGGCGCTTGTCCTCTTGGCGTGGTAAAGGGCAGCGTCCGCCAGGAATATCAGCCCGTCACTGGTCTCCGAGTTGTCGGGGAACTGGGCTATGCCGGCACTGAATCCAATCGGCCTTTCCTGGGAAAATTGTTTGGAAATGGGGGTCTTGAGCCATTTCCCTCTCACCCGGTCCAGCACTGCAGCAGCCCTGTCGGACTCTGTGCCCGGAAAGATTACGGCAAATTCATCCCCGCCGTAGCGAAAAACCGTATCGCTTTTGCGCAGTGACGATTTCAGTATCTGGGCGATGGATCGCAGCACGGCATCGCCGCTGGTATGGCCGAACTGGTCGTTATACTCCTTGAACCCGTCGAGGTCCAGCATGGCTATGGAGAAGCATTTGCCGTAGCGCCTCATGCGGTGCATCTCGGTCTCAAGCTCATCGTAGAAGTGGCGGCGGTTGTACACGCCGGTGAGCTCATCGGTAACCGATAGCTCCCTTGTCCTTTGCATCAGTTCTGCATTCTCGATGCCGACTGCTATCTCGCTGGATGTTGCGCTGAGGAGACTCCTGTCGTCGTAGTCGAAATCACGCCGACTGTCAGTGGATACTGCGATTATGCCGCGCACTTCCCCCTTTATCACGATGGGGTTATCGATAAACCTTCTCTTTAGGCCTTTCGATGATTCTATTTTAGTGTAGCCTGAGAGTGCCTCCCATTGATCTTCACTCGTCAGTTTGTGCAGCACACTCTGGAATTCAGAATCGGTCAATTTGATGGTTGAGAATTGCTCCTGGTATTCCCGGGACATCCCTACATGTGCTTCAAGCACAAGCTCCTGTCTTTCCATATCCAACAGGTAGATGTAACCCCGCTCTGTGCCCATGACATCGCATACCTTTCTGATAGCGCTGTTCAGCATCTCGGATAAGTCCAATGACTGGCTCACTGCCTGTGCCACAGCATACAGCGCCCCCGTACGCTCGGCGTTACGCTTGATTTCTTCCTGTACGCGCTTGCGATCAGTGATGTCTCTGGTGATTACCGCCATGCCTATGGGCTCTCCGTTGGCATCGCGCAGCACGGTAACCTTGCCCTCGCCCTCGGCGGTGCTACCATCCCTTCTCAGTATCTTATATTCCAGGGAAGCGCTGCGTCCTTCCCCCAGCGCCTGCATTATGGCTTCTATGGCGCCGGCACGGGATTCACTGGTGATGAGGTCGAGGCCTTTAAGCCCGATCATCTGCTCTTTGCTGTCGTAACCATGCAGGCGGGCCGTTGCCTCGTTGACTTCAATGATGGTTCCTGTGAGGTCGGTAATGACGATGCCATCGTCGATGGAGGCGAACGCAATCTGCAATTTTCGCTCCATTTCCTGAAATGCCTTCTGCGTCTGCTTCTCCACAGTGACGTCCCTGAATGAGACCAGTCCCGCCGGCTTTCCCTGATAGTCGATCACCGCCCCGACGGCGCTTATCCATTTCTCCTCGCCGTCCTTCGTCAGCGTGCGGAACTCGTTTGCCTGCCGCAGATCCTTCAGGAACATATCCTCTATCATGATACGGCGAACCTGTTCCCTGTCGCTTGCTGGAACGAAGTCGAGCGGGTCCAGGCCTATCGTCTGTTCCGGCGAATCGAACCTATAGATCTGCGCGGCGCGCCTGTTGCACAGCGCTATCTTCATCGTTTCAGCATCGATAACGAAGACCCCGTCGATGCTGCCTTCGAACAGGTCCCTGTATCTCTCCTCGCTCTCGCGCAGTATCACATCTGCCAGCTTGGAGTCGGTGATGTCAGCGGCATAAACCTGGATACCGATGGCCTCATCGCCCGTCTTTAGCAGGGAGCTTCTGACTCTGATCCATCGCCGCTCACCATCCCTCCTGATTATCTCAAGGTCAAAGGGTTCGACCTTACCCCCACTCATAATTTTTTTGAACTGTTGCGCTAATTCGGGCTTGTCCCTCGCATCCAACGTCATAAGCTCGTCAAGGCGCTTCCCGATTATTTGAGCCCTGTCGTATCCTGTCAATTCCTCAGTGCTCTGGTTGCAATCGATAACCTTTCCTGTTAGGTCGATAACCGAAACGGAGATCGGCGCCTCATCGAATAGACTTCGATATCTCTCCTCGCTCACTGCTAATGCTTGCTCCGCTCGCTTGCGCTCGGTGATGTCGCGGGCTATGCCCAGCTCGCCGATGACCTGACCGCCTGCCAAGATCGGGCTGCTGGTGAATTCACCGAATATGTAATCCCCCGACTTGGACTGAATCCGCATCTCGTAGGGCGGCGGATGTTCGCCACGGAGGGAGATTTCGAATGACTGCATGGCCCCGAGCAGGTCATCGGGGTGAACGATTCCAGCGAAGGACTTACCTATCCATTCGTCACGAGACCAGCCGGTGACCTTATCAAAGGCCGGGTTCAACGAGGATATGGTGCCATCCGTCGCCAGTGTGTAGATCACGTCCGGCGCCATTTCGATGAGTCCCCGGTATCTTTCCTCGCTCTCACGCAGGGCGTCCCTCGCGCGCTTGCGCTCGATTGCCCCTCCCAGACGATCTGAGACAGCGTTAATCAAATCCCACTCCTCCTTCAGGAAAGGCCCTTCATCGCCTGCCGACATCTCTTCCGTGTAGTACACCTCTACAGTGCCGACAGGCTCACCTCGAACGCGGATATCGCTGGACAGCTTCCACGGGGTTTCCCTGAAGTTACCCGTCCTGTACTCGGTCCCCTCGGAGAAGATACGGGCGCATACGCTGTCCGGGTGCTGAAATGCAGACACGATAGCTTCAAGGATGTCATTGAACAGCTGTTCGGGTGTATCGTACTTGTGCGCCAGGACGGTGGATATCCCGTAGAGGCAATTCAGCTCTCTTACACGCTCATCGAGATCATGTATGAGATGTTCCCTCTCCATCTCCGCCAGTTTTCGTTCGGTTATATCCTGCACCGTCCCGAATAACTTAACAACGCGCCCGCTCTCGTCTCTGATCGGATGCATCGAGGCCGAGAATGAAGCTATTCTCCCACCCGGCAACTTCGCCTGCAGGTCGTACTCCAATTCTTCCCCGGTTTCCATCGCCCGCCGCACGTATTCCCGCAGTATCGCCGCCTGCTCTTCGGAATAGTAGGTCGCCTCTTCCTCCGGCGTGGGTGGACCGAGTGACGGGTCTCGCTCGTATAGTTTATACACTTCGTCAGACCATTCGATCGTCCCGCGATCAACATCGAATTCCCAGTTGCCGATTCGCCCCAGCGCCTGTGCCTCCTTCAGCCTTCGCTCGCTCTCGCGCAGCGCCTCATCAGCCAGTTTGCGTTCGGTGATATCACGTATAATCGTGATAATCCCCACTGGCTTCCCTGAGGCATCGCGCAATAGAGCGGGGCGTAATTCACAATCGAACAGTTCACCATCCGCCTTTTTGAATTTATATTCGATCCCCTGTTCACTCGTGCCTTCTTTGATCATTTCCAGCGAATCTTTGACCAATCTCTCCCGGTCTACATACGACACGAGCTCAAACGCATCTTTGTCCAGCAATTCGTCCTTGCTGTGCCGCGTTATACTGCACAGCGCATCGTTCATGCTGATGATCTCTCCTTCCATATCAGTTACGATCACGCCATCCACCATAGATGCGAATATCAGGCGCAGTTTCTCCTCATTCTCGCGGATTGCCTCCTCCGCCAGTTTGCGCTCGGTGACGCTCGATATGATCCTCGAGATTGCGAGGAGAAGGTCAACATCTTCAGTGGGCCAGTCGCGATGCTGGCGGCACTCGTCAAACCCGATGAAGCCATGATAATGTCCACCGACAAAAAGTGGGACCACCAGGATTGAACGGACTCCCTGGGGCCGCAGGATCTCCTTTGCCCCTTCATCCGGGATGTCCTCTATGTCTCGGAAACAGATATTCTGTCCCTTCCGGAGTGTTTCCACCCACCATGGAGCGTTGCTGACTGGTATCCCCTGCAGGCCCTGTTTTTGAGGGAGGATGCCTTCGGCGCACCACTCCTGAGTGTTGACCATGGTATCTGTCTCAGGGTGATGCTCAAAGAGGTAAGCGCGGCTTACTGCCATTGTCTGTCCCATGGCGGCGATGCATGTGTCCTGGAACTGCTGCAGGTCCTCCGCGTCTACCGCCAGCGAGGAGATGCGGGAAAGCAGTTGTTCGTATCCCAGCCTTCTCTGTATGGTCTCCTGCGCCAGCTTTTGCTCGGTGATGTCAGTTAAGATGCCACGTGTGCCGATAACCAGTTCCCCTTCGTATATTGGCCGGTTGGAGGCGCGTATCCAGTGGATCGCACCTGACTTCGCGATAACCCGATATTCGCCTATAGTTGACTCTCCGGAGAGGACCCTCTGGTGGCTTTCAGCAGCAGTTCTCAGATCATCTGGGTGAATGTACCCGGCAAAGTTCTGCCCGATTATTTCCGCAGGCGTGTATCCTATCAGCGATTCCACAGCCGGGCTAATATATGTGAATGTTCCATCTGTATCGATGGTGTAAAGAACGTCGTTTATGTTCTCTACGAGGTCGCGGTATTTCTCCTCGCTGGCTCTGAGCGCCTCCTGCGCCCGCTTCTGCTCCGTGATGTCCCGCATGGCGCCGATGTAGCCGGTCGCGTTGCCTGAAGCATCGTGCAGCATGGCTATGCTGAACTCACCATCCAACTCCGTACCGTCTGCAGTCAGCATGGGGAGCTGAATACGGTTGATGAATATACTGCCTTCTGCCGCCTTCGCCATGAGCTTTGCTGCTCTATCACGGTCCCTTGTGGCGACGAAATTGAGCGCGCTTTTTCCTATGAGGTTCTCTTTACTGTAGCCTGTTATGCGGAGGGTAGCCTCATTTACCTCCAGGACATTGCCGCTCAGGTCCACCACTATCAGCCCCTCGGTGGTGGAGTCGAAGATGGTCTGCAGCTTTTCCGCTGTCTCCCGCAGCGCATTCTCAGCCTCCCAGCGGTCGGTATCATCACGGATGTTCATGATGAAGCCTTCAATGGATGGATGGTCTAAGAGATTCTTCCCCAGTCCATCGAAGAAGCGCACCGAGCCGTCTTTGTGCAGTATGCGGAATGCATTGGGGATCGCTGTATCTTTGGTCAGGATAGCTTTGCCGAAATCGACAATAGCGCGTGGGATATCATCCGGGTGGATAAACTCAAAACCGCTTCTACCCATTATTTCTTCAGGCTTGTATCCAGTAAAACGCTGGATGGAAGGGCTGCAGTATGTAATGATTCCATCTTTGTCAGTGACGATTATGATATCAGAAGAGTTCTCGGTAATTTCCTTGAAATACTCTTCGCTCTCTCGCAGCGCCTCTTCCATCTTAGTGCTCTCGGTAATGTCCTTAACAGTGCCAATCATCTTATACGCTTTCCCATCCTTATCAAGAAGCGCTGTCCCCCTATCTGCCCAGAAAGCGATACTGCCGTCTTTCTTGGTAACTCGATATGTGACGTCATAAGGAGTTTGATCTAAAATGTGTTTATCAAGCAAAGCCATAACCCTATCGTGGTCTTCCGGATGAATGATATTTGCCCATGCGTCGATCGTTCTGGGGAATTTACCCTGTGGGTATCCCAATAACGAGTCAATGTCGCCAAACCAATCCAGGGAAGCCTTCTCGATGTTCCATTCCCAGATACAGTCGCTTGTGCTTGATGCAGCTACGTGGAAGCGTTCCTCGCTCTCCCGCAGCGTCTCCTCTGCTTCTGCCAGCCTCCTCTCCGTGTCCAGTTCCTGTAATACGCGCTCCACCGCCTGCGGCAGCCGGTCGAGGAAGGTGGCATCCTTCACCAGATAATCGCGCGCGCCGAGCTTCATCAGCTCTACCGCTATCTTCTCATCCCCCAGCCCGGTGGTTACGATGAAGGGGATTGTATGTTTCTGTTCGGCTAAGGTTTCGATAACACTGATGCCGGTCATATCGGGCAGGCGGTAGTCCAGCAGAGCCAGGTCGAAACGGCCACCAGCCACGCGGTCTATGGCATCGGCGCCGGTGAGCGCTATCTCCACCCCGAGGCCGAGGCGGCGGAGGTTTCTGTGGAGCAGCTTGGACAGAGCCTGATCGTCCTCTATGATCATAACTGTTTGGGACTGCTGCGGCTCGCCCGTGCTGCTATTTCTTAGTTTCTTCTTCTCCATGGGCGGTTTCCCCGTATATCTTCGGTACCTTCACTACAAGCAGATAGAGGCCTAGTTTCTTGATAACCTCTATGAACTTCTCGTAGTCGAAAGGCTTGGTAATGTAAGAGCTGCAGCCCAGCTTATAGCACTGATCAACTTCACGCGGATCGTCCGTAGTCGTGATTATGATTACGGGCAGTTTGCGCAGTTCTTCATCCTTCTTTAGCTGTCTCAGGACCTCGATGCCATCAACCCTGGGCATGCGGATATCCAGCAATAGAAGATACTGAGTGCCTCGCAAGCGATGTGGTGCATCTCCCCTGTACATCAGGAAATCTAGTATTTCACTGCCGTCTTTGAAAGCGATTATGGGGTTAGCCAGGCCGGCGCGCTTCAGATTCTTAGTGATGAGAGCCGTGTGCCCCTCATTGTCCTCGGCGATAAGTATCACCACTCCTTCGCTATCAGCCATCTTCATGCTCCTTTTCATGATTTCCTAAGCGGCGGGCAGGGACACGAAGAACCTGCACCCTTTACCCGGTTCAGAATGAAGCCATATCCTCCCATTGTGGCGATCGACAATCATTCTCACTATAGTGAGTCCCAATCCTTCTCCGCTGCCGGCAGTGGGGTTGAGGCGCTCGAATATCTCGAATATCTTCTCATGATACTCCGGCGCAATGCCGATGCCGTTATCCTCCACGCAATAGACGGCTTGTTTATCTTCTTTCGTGCCGTTGATCTTGATTATGCCTGGCCTGTTGGAGTCAAGGAATTTGAGCGCGTTATCAATAAGGTTGGAGAAGAGCTGGTTTATCCGCGTCTCGTTCCCCAGGCATGGGGGCAAGTCCACTACCTCCAGCTTTACGCCCTTCTCTCTAATACTGTATTCGAAGGTGTGGATCACGCTCTCCATAAGCTTGTTCATATTAAGGCGTTTGGTATCGAGTTCATCGCGTCCCAACCGGGAAAGCTGCAGCAGCCCTTCCAGCAGCGAGTTTATCTTGTATGCGCTGGCGTGTATGTATTGGAGTGCGCTAGGGATATCCTCATTCAGAGGCGCGGAGAGCTGTTCACGTACTGTGTTGGGGATGTCTTCGATCTTAAGCACTGATTGCATTTGTTCTACGGATTGACCCATCTCTCTGGCGAAGCCCTCGATGTTGACCAGCGGCGACCTCAGGTCGTGTGAGGCAGCATACAGTACCTGTTCCAGCTCTTTCGTTTTCTCTTCCAGCGATTTAAGCAGGCGCTCGCGCTCCTCCTCAGCCTGCTTGCGCTCGGTGATATCGCGCTCGGTGGAGACGATTCCGATTGGTTTTCCGTCGTCCACCAGTTTCGTCACCGTCAGCCACACATCAAGAATGCGCCCGTCTTTGGTCACCCGCTGTGTCTCAAACGACGTTACCGCTTCGCCCGCTATCAGACGGCGGGTAAACTCCTTTTGCTCTGACACCTTGTCCGGAGGCGAAAGTTGATCAATGTTCATCCCAAGCGCTTCCGCCTCGCTATAGCCAAACATCAGTTCAGCGCCGCGGTTCCAGGTGGTGATCCGGCCATCAATGTCCTGTATGATAATCGCATCGTTCGAGTCTCTGACCACCGTCGCCAGGCGTCTTGAAGTCTCCTCCGCCCGATTGCGCTCGGCGGTGTCCTCTTTTGGCCTGGCTGCACTCTGTTTCACATTTTGCAGCTCGGCGCCGAGTGTCCGTTTCGCTTTTGCCTTTTCCTTCATCTCACGAACACTACCGGTTGATCCTACCCGCCTCGTTCATTATCCTGTCGATATCCTTCAGCGTAAAAAGCCGCCAGCCGCGCCTGTCCTTGTGCGCCACATCCTCGATGACGCCTTCGCTGAGCCAGCGGAAAAAGGTAGCTTTGCTTATACCCGCCTTGCGGCAGGCTTCCGACGTTCGGTAATAGGTCTGACCGTTAAGTTTTACTGTCATCTTTCACCGCTCTTGAGAATACTTGAGACGACTTACATGGATGATAATATAACCATACAAATAGTTGAGTGGGGGTACTTATGTACACAACCTGTCTGTCGTGCGTTATCGCCCGGTGTTCTGTAGTTTTGAGTCACCACCTTTCGGCGGTTTTAGCTTTTTATATATTTATCGAAAATATATAGTTAGAGTGGTGTATATTATCACTGCAGAATCTGTATGTCAAGTGCCCTGAACAGGCCTAGTCTTCATCTTCCCCGGAGGCACCGCAGGCCCGGCAGAACGCCTCCACCAGCACAGGGTCGAACTGCTTCTCTGAGCACCACCTCAGCTCCTCAAGCGCATCCTCCTGTGACAGCACCTCACGATAGCCACGCGGCGTGGTCATGGTATCGTAGGCGTCGGCTATGCACAGTACCCTGGCGCCGAGGGGTATGGCCTCGCCTTTCAGTCCGTCGGGGTACCCCGTGCCGTCGTACCGCTCGTGGTGGTGCCGTATCAGGGGCACCAGCGGCGACAGTTCCTTCACGAAACCGACTATCCGTGCCCCTTCAGCAGCATGTGTCTGCATTATCTTCCACTCTTCGCCCGATAGATTATCGGGCTTGGTCAAGATGGCATCGGGTACGCCTACCTTGCCGATGTCGTGCAGCAGGGCGGCGTCGCGTAAATCGGACAGCTGTTTCTCGGAAAGGCCTGCGGCTTCGCCGATCGTCTCCGCTATCTCGGCAACACCCTTCGAGTGGGTGAGGGTATACGGGTCTTTGGCATCCACCGTTGCCGCCAGGGCGATTATCTGGTTCCGGGTCGCGGTGGCCAGCACCTCCGCCGGTATCATCTCCACATGACCGGCGACAGCCGAATCCACCTCGGCGACACGCCTGCGCATCTCCACCAGCTCAGCTATAAGTTGCTCTTTGGTCTTATCCTCATCTTTCATTTAATGGGCTACCTTTCATGAAATTGATGATTGCTCTGGGATATCCACTTCTTTAACGGATGTAGCTCTTCTTTTACTACTTATTCTGTGACATGTCAAGCCCGCGTTCCATTCATTTGTGCATTCATCACCCGTTATGTTTAAACTCCTAGTGTTACCTTTCCAGCACCACCTCCAGAGTTTCCAGAAGATCCCCTGTATTTATCGGCTTGGTGAGGTAAGCCGCTGCCCCGCAGTTCATGGCGCGTATTGTATCCTCTGTAGACGTGTGGCTAGAGAAAACCACCACCAGCGTTTCCGGGTAAGCTTTTTTCATGCGTGCTACCAGCTTCAAGCACTCGTCTTTATGTTTGTCAATATCGACCAGGGCAAGCTTAAAGCGTCCGGCACGCGCCTTCTCCATCGCTTCTTTACTGTCCCTGACTGCCTCTACCTGATATCCTTTACTGGAAAGTGCCAGCGCCAGGCTGCGTCTTAAGCCTTCATCGTGTTCAACAATTAGAATGCCTTCTATCTTAACCATCTCCAACACCCCCTTCACAAGCCTTTCTTCAATCGCTGAATCCGGCAATATCATGCTGAGGTTCACTCTCATGTTGCTCCAGCCTTGAAGCCAGCTCCGTCCTGTATTTACCTCCCCTTTTCGCCTTCATCAGGGCGGCATCGGCCATGAATATCAAACCGTCAATGGTGTCTATATCCTCGGGGAACTGAGCGATACCGGCGCTGAACCCCAGAGGGGTTTCCAGTGTGAACGAAATATCTTTCGATGTGGAGGGCCATTGTGCCCTGACCCGTTCGATAATCTTTTCCGCCCTTTCGACATTTGTTGATGGGAAGATAATGGCGAACTCGTCACCTCCGTAACGGAAGACCGGGTCGGTTTTCCGCAGCATTGATTTGAGGGTCCGGGCGAAATCTTTCAGCACTTCATCACCGCTGATGTGCCCATATATATCGTTGTACAGTTTGAACCCGTCGAGGTCGACCATCACCAGACAGAACGTATGTCTGTAGCGACGCGAGCGGTTCATTTCAGACTCGAGCACTTCGTAGAAATGGCGGCGATTGTACGAGCCGGTCAGCTTATCGGTTATGGATAGCTCGCTCAGCTTTTCCATAAGCTGGGCGTTCTCGATAGCGACCCCTATCTGCCCCCCTATCGTTTCCAGCAGACGGATGTCTTTTTCAGTGAAATCCCTGGGTTCGCGGTCGAAGATATTCATAACTCCCAGGGTTTTGCCTTTTGACCTGAGTGGCACGCTGACAAGTGCCCTGAGGTCGCCGAGGCGATAAACCGATTTGAGAGCATGCGGGATCCTCACATCGTCCAGCATATTTGTAGACATTGTCACCTTGCCTGTTTTCGTAGCCTCACCGGTGACGCCTGCACCCAGGGGAATCTCCCTGGCAGCCGTTGCGACTCTCTCACATACTCCCTTGTGAACGGTGAGCGTCAGCTTCTGGCTCTCCTCATCGATCAGCCATATGCCTCCGGCAGGCAAGTCCATAACTTCAAGGGTGGAATCCAGTGCAGACTGCAATAAGTCATCCAACCTCGACTGCTGGCTGAGCGATTGCGAGATGGTATTCATGGCGATCAGTTCCCTGTTGCGCTGTCTCACTACTTCCTCTGCCTGTCTGCGTTTGGTAACATCGCGGGCGATGGTAACGAACTCTGACACATCGCCAGATTCATTCATCAGCGGCGATGAGCTGAATTCAGCTTCTATCTCTGTGCCGTCGGCCCGTACAAAGCTGCACTGGAACTGTTTTAAACCAGACTTATCCTCAAGGTTTTTACGCATCTGCTGTATGATCATGTCATGATCCCGGGGTGCTATAAGCGAGATGGCATTCCGCCCTACCAGTTCCTGCTTAGAATAGCCTGATAGTTCAGGTGCTACGTCGTTGACCTCCAATATATTGCCAGCCGAATCTGTAACAATGATAGCCTCGCCTACTGACTCGAACATGGTGCGCAGCTTTCCCTCCGATTCTCGCAGTGCCTGCTCCTGGCGCTTGCGCTCAGTGATGTCGCGGGCGATGCCCAGCACGCCCATGACGCTGCCGGCGGCATCGCGTATCAGATTGATCCCATATTCTACTTCCAAATCACCGCCACTTGCCGTTCGCAGATGCAGATACTGGTACTCCGGCCCGTCCGCATGCAGTCCCTTCTTGATCGCCTCAACTGCCATCTTTACAGCATCATCGCGGTATGCCTCAACCACGAGCTCCGCGCTGCTTCGCCCGATAAGCTCCCCCTCATTCTTATATCCCAGCGTGCGCACTGTTGATTCATTCACATCTACAACGTCACCCTTCAGATCCATTGCCACGATCATGTCGCCCATCGATTGGAACATGAAGCGCAGCTTTTCTTCTTTCTCCCTTATCTCCTGCTCCATCCGCTTGCGCTCAGTGATATTGGCTACAATTGCCCTGATGCCTATAATATTGCCCTCGTCATCTATGACATGGCTTCCATGGATGGTGATGGGAAATCTGCTGCCGTCCTTCCGCAGTGCGGTGGCTTCAATTATGCGCGGAAGCTCTCCGGACATGGCTCGGTGCATCTCAGCTAAGATTTTGTCCCCGTCCTCAGGTGCGACCATCTGAACGGCGTTAAGGCCAGCGTTGAATTCCTCATGCGTGTACCCGAAGGTCTGGAATGCGATTTCATTGGCATATGAAATGTTCCCTTGCCCGTCAATCTCGATGACTATCTCCGGCAGGGACTCGAGCAGATTTCTGAATTTCTCCTCTTTTCCCCGTAGCGCTTCTTCTACACCCTGGCGCTCGATGGCATATCGCAGGGCGCGCACCAGCAGGCCGCTGTTTGTTTGGCCCTTGGCGAGATAATCTTGTGCCCCGTGTCGCACAGCTTCCAGTGCGAACGCCTCATCGGCGAATCCGCTCAATACTACAACGGGGGTTGCAGGTGACTGGTCACGTATTTTTACGAACGTGTCCAGCCCGTGGCTGTCCGGTAACGAGAGGTCCAGCAGGACAACGTCTACAATCGTCTCGCCGAGGCATTTGAGGGCTGCTTCCAGGCTCTCCGCGTGCAACAACTCGAACTGCCCGGTCGCCACTTCGCTGAGCATTTCCTTGATCAGCCTGGCGTCCCCCCGATTGTCCTCTACCATCAGAACTTTCATGTGATTCTCCTTCTTATTTTGATGGGAGCTTTACCATGGTCAGCCAGAAATTATCAATGGCAGTAATAACATTTACGAAATCCTCGAAATCTATCGGCTTTTTGATATAGCAGTTGGCATGACGCTGATACATGTTGAACACATCCTCCGCCGCGCTCGATGTCGTCAGTACCACCACCGGGATGCGCCTCAGCGCCTTATCGTTCTTAATCTCCTCCAGCACCTCACGCCCATCCTTCTTCGGCAGATTCAGGTCCAGCAGTATGAGGTCCGGGGTTGGTGCATTGTTGTACTTGCCCTGATGATTTAGGAAAGCCAGAGCTTCAGCGCCGTCTTCAACGACGTTCAAACTGTTGGTGCCCCTGCTCTCTTTGAACGCCTCGCGTGTCAGCCGCACGTCGCCGGGGTTATCCTCCACCAGCAGGATATCGATAGCGTTGTCCGGATGGTGGGGCCTCATTCTGCAGTTCGTAGTTTGCGTAGCGTTCATTGTCCTTTGCCTCCTCTATCTCTTCCCTGAAACCCTGTTATTAAAATCCGATTAATCCTTTATTTTCTGCGATCACTGCTTCGTCTCTCCCCCAGCCTCTTCCACTGGAGTGCGAAGACGGTGGCGGAATATATTATTACAGCAGCTGTCGCTATGATTTCTATGTATAAGATTGCCGAATTAGGTTCCTCGAAACACACCTCTCCATGTATCAGGATCAGTATCATATGAATACACCAGGCTATGGCTGTTGCGATCAGGAGCAGTTGGGCTGCCAGCACCGACATGGAAAACCTGAACCTTCTATTGAATCGCCTGCTATCAGCCGAACTGCCTTGCTGGTCACCCCTTCTGTCGTTCATGTTCAGATCCTCCAGATTTTTTTGTTCTGTGGGTGGGGTCCCCGGGTGGGGACCCCACATGCCACAGCGTCGGTGAATCGTGGACTACTTATACCATCTCCTTTGAACCATTCGCCTTGCCAGCAGATAGGATACTGCTACCAGGCCAAGGGCTTCAGCAGTTATAGCGCCAAGGACCCACCAGCTCACACGCGTAGCGGTGTCCGCTTCGACTGTCCCCTCGCCATCTTCGGTAGCATCTTCAGCTCCATTGCTTATCCCGGCCTCACCGCTGGTCGGCTCACCGACTTCTTCGGCGGCCTCCTCGGCGGCTTCTTCGGTGACATCAGACGCTTCTTCTTCAGCATCATCTGCCACATCTTCGGTGTCGCTGCTGCCACTTGGAACATAACCACCGCCACCGCCACCGCCACCAACATATGCTATCCGCGTCGCAGTCGGCGTGGGTGTTGGTGTCGGCTCGATAACGATGGTCAACGTCGGCGTCGGCTCAACGACAACGGTCTCGGTAGGCGTTGGCGTCGGCTCAACGACAATGGTCTCCGTTGGAGTGGGCGTTGGCTCAGGCGGGAAGCCGTAATGCAGTATGGTGCCAGCATCGCCTACAACGAAGATATCGGTTTCAGAGGTTCCATGGATGCCCAGCAGGTCCACGCCGGTGGAGGTGTCAATAGATGACAGTTTGCTGCCATCATAGTGAACTATAATACCTCCATCTGCCACACCAAACATGTTGGATATAGAATCTCCCCATACATCGTAGATCACTGCTGTTTCTCCGATCATTAGCGTTTCACACTCTCTACCATCGTAGTATATTACGATGGCGACTTCACCTGCGGCGACTTCACCTACAGCAACAACGCTGATAGGTGAAAAGCCCCAAACGCCATACAGGTTGTCGCTAGTTCCACTGTCGATAAGCTCTATGCTTGACCCATCGAATGCAGCGAACAAACCATTATAACCAACTGCAAAGACGTCGTATGGGGAGTATCCCCAAACATCATAGAAGCACACCATGCCGCCCTCGCCCATTTGCCAGTCGCTGCCATCGTAGTGCGCTAGAAAAGTGTGACCTACTACGAATACCTGTGATGAATGGCACCAGACGCCATACAGCGCCTTCGTGGTGCCCAGGTCGATAGCGTTCCACGAGCTGCCGTCATAGTGCAGGACAACGCCATTGATGCCGACGGCGTAGACGTCAGTGGATGAGGACCCCCAGATGCCATGGAGGTCGCTGGTAGTGCCGCTGTCCATCTGACTCCAGCTGTTGCCATTGTAGTGAAGGATGGTACCCTCCTCACCAACGGCGAAGACGTCGGTGGGTGAAGCCGCCCACACGTTTGTGAGGGCATTCGTTGTGCCGCTGTCCATGGTGCACCATTGCGGTGGTGCAACGGCTGCTTCGGCACCGGTCATGGGTGCCACCATCGCCATGGAAACCGCTACTATTACAGCGGCTACAATAATACCTAATTTAATTTTTGTCTTAGCGAACATTGTAGTTCCTCCTTCTCCTGATTTCGGTAACCCATCCGCCATAGTTTTGCTATGGAGTACAGGCTTTGCGCACCCGCTTTTCAGCAGGTTTGCCTTTGTCGACTCAATTGTGCTATCCTACCACCTCCTTTGATGTCGATCCGTTTTTTAATAAGAACGCCTTCAAGGGTCCACATGAAGGCGTTAAATAATAGCTCGTATGATTCGGTAGCCTGGGCCCACAGTCATAATAGCTGTGGGTCACAGCTTTGCGTCACCACCTTCAAAGTGGATTTGCCTTTGTCGTTCCTAATTATTTTTTAAGGTACAAAAAAGCGCCCTTCAGCAGAATTCTGCTAAAAGGCGCCATAACTAACTTCTCGAGTCTTCGGGAGCCCGGCTTTTCCACGTATATCTGGATGTCCGTGGCTTTGCGCCACTGCCTTCTAGCAGATTTGCCTTTATCGATGCCTTTATTTGTTTTTAAGGAGCTTTATAATATTCAATCTTTAGTATGCTCTAATTATACACCTTAATTGCTGTTTTGTCAACATCGCGTATCCCGCATCCTTTATGGTGTCCAAATCGGTTGCATGTCCCTGGGTTACACGTCCAAGCGAAGTGGCAATGTGAACCTTTTTGCATGTGTCAAAATTCTTCAGTCTCACCAGGCTACCGAAAAACAATCTGGCTCAACACCAGGAAAACAATGGCCATGGCAGCTAGGAAGTAGTAAATGCTCGGGGCAGGACCCCACCAGGAACCGTGCCACCAGATCTCCGACTTTCTGAATTTCCTTATCCCATAATTCGGATTAAATATGAACCAGGCGAAATCTTCCGCGAGGAAGAAGGTGTACAGCAACCCCCAGATCAACAGTTCCAACTTTGGAGACCATTCGACGAAAAGGAGGGGGAAATGGAACATCAGGATCAGGAAGATGGTCATCCATGTATGATAGCCCGTCAGTGGCCGCCCGCCGAGGAGCCTCACCACCCACCCCTTGGTCTTGCGCCAGCACGGCAGGTCGGCGGCCCAGCCACGCTTGCCCTCGATCTGGATCTCCAGGTTGGCGAAAACTATGCCCAGTAAAATCGCAGACAGGATCTGGATGGCTAACAACGTCGCGCTCTCTTAATGTGTCTGAGTTTATTTGCTCTTGAGTTCCCTACCCCACTCCCGTGTCGTCTCGCAGGTCATATCCCTGAACTCCTTCTGGTCGGGGAGGGGTCGCTTCAGCCAGTCAAGGTAGAAGGCATCGATATCGGGCAAGACGTCGAAGATAATAGGACAACCTACCGGCACTGCCTCCACCATGAGCAGGCTGGCGCACCCGGGGCAATAATACTCCCGGACTTCACACAGGTCGGGATTTGGGCAGCGCAGGCCGGGGTATACCTCTTCCAGCTTGTCGACCGTATTGCGAACGAATATGAGCGCGCTGAGCTTCCAGTTGCGGCGCCAGTCGCCAAACTCGTGCCCACAGTCGCACTTAACCACACGCTCATCGCCCTTCTGCACAATGTAGAGATGTTCTCCCAGTGGTAAGAGAATACGCTCTGTGAAACCGACACGCTCCTGAAGTATATCGACATATTTATCGAAGCGATCGTCGTCCTTGGGATTGCTCATAATCTCCTTGACCTTGTTCCAGGGCAGCCTGCCGTCGAACATATCTTTAAGGTCTTCTTTGTTATACGAGATAGACATTTTAACACCTCATAGTGCGAAATCGTCGGGAAGGGCCCAGAAATCCCGGTAGCTCTGAGTGAACGCCCCGCTCATCTTCATACTGCTGCGGTACATCTCCAGCATCAATGGATGCATGTCCCGCGAGACTATCCTGTCGCGGTTTTCCCTCCACCAATCTTTGACCGGTACGGCGCGCGACAGTCGCTGCTTGCGCCTGGATTGGCGCAGCTGGGCGGTCTCCGTCTCATCCACCGTCCATTCCTTCGACACCTCATCGTAGCTGGCCTTGACACAGTAGATATTGCTGGCCTGCCACTCGGTGGTAAGCCCGTTATCCATGTCTGCCTTGATCCAAGCCGGGTCCCTCTCTATAGGGTCGCCCAGTCCTCCACCAGAAGCGGAGCAGGAAATGAGGAGGTCGCCCTCGAATATCTCCGCAGGGACCGGGAGAAGGCCGCAGTCGGTGACCTGGCCGGGGAACCGTTCCGCCAGGTCCCTGGGGTCGCCGATATTGTGGAGCAACGGCTGCCTCTTCCCGATTAGTTCTGTGAGGTTCTCATGGCGCAGCAGCAGGGTGTTTCGCCGCCCGCCAGGGTATCCGCCGAACTGGCCCAGGTTGGGGATGATGAAATCTGAAGCGGTTCCGACGACACCGCAGCCAACCAGCTGCTGGGAGCGGTGAGCCATGGATATCTGCGGCACTGCCAGGCCAGCGCGGAACCGGCCGTAACCCACGGAGTAGGGTTCGAGCCGTCGCGTCATCTCCATCTGGGGAACGAACATCTCCCACACCTCTATATTGCCCATATCAACCTCAGGGGTTGCCAGCCACCCGCCGCAATCGACACCATCGCACACCCCGCATGCCCCGGGGCCGAAGTTGCCTGTGCCCGCCGCCATCAGCGGGCGCTTAACACCCATCTGATCGTATCCGGCCACCATCCAGCCACCTGAGGAACGGTAGTTGAACGTCTCCTCCCTGAAGCCGCGAAGGTAATATGCTATGCCCAGCATGTGCGTCCACATCCCGAATATATCCAACAGTGGTGCCCATGGGGTAGAGGTGGCGAGCTTCCGGATCTGGGTCGGGTTGAGCAGCGAGTCCGGGGCCAGGCCTACTACATCTATGGGAAGAAGCGATCCCAGATTGCCGCGCCCGTCGTAGGAAAGTGTCTGCACAGTAGCGACGGAGACGCCGCCCCAGACTGCCTTGGGGGTGCCGTTGAACGCATGCCAGCCCCATTCGCCGGTCCCCTCGAAATCGATCACCAGATGACCCGAGGGCAGGATATCCATTTGTATGGGAATGAGGCGAATCGTATCACGCTTGGCGGGAATCCACGCCACCGGCTGATTCGCCATGGGGAACTCGGCGGTCACCACGTTGCGATATCGGCCGGGGACCATCCGCTGACGGATGCGGGCGATCTGGTTGCGCCGTTCCTCCTCTATCAGTTCCCTCGTTGCCCGCTTGTAGTAGTCGATGCCGAATTCACGTATTATGCGCTTGATCTCTTCCCGTACGCGGATGTTAGCCGCCATCGCCCCCTTGCGATCCAGCAGGAAGATATCCGCCATATCCAGGCTGAGCTCTATCTTATGCTCGAAATCACGGTTAAGCTTATCGTTAGAGCCTATTCGCTCGCAGCAGAACTTCAGCCCGTCCGTGCCCCGTTCTACATTAGCCGTAGGCATCATGCCGGGGGTGACGGCGCCGATATCCATCTCCATGATTACCGTGGACACCCAGCCGACCAGCTCCCCCTCCCAGAAGATGGGCAGCATATCGTAGACGTCCGCGGCGTGCATGCCGGCTATAACCGGGTCGTTGGCGATGAAGAAATCACCGTCGTTTATCCCCATCTCCTCCTCGTAATTCTTATTGATCATCCACTGTATATTGTCACCCATGAGCCTGATGTGTACCTGAATGCCGGTAGACTGGGCGACGTTATCCCCCTCGGGGGTATACAGGCCAAGGCACAGCTCGGCCACCTCACGAACGAAAGGGGAGCCGGAGACCATGCGGGTGGTCTCTCTGCCGGCTATCAGCGATGCCATTATCCGCGAGTGAAACAGCTCGCTCCTGATGGGGTCCTGCTTCAGCAGATGGGGCTCGGTGATGCCGGCATAGCAGCCCGTTTCGCGGTACAGCCGCTCACTCTCCTCCAGCATCTGCTTGAGGGTCTTACCATTCTCTCCAATGCCTTTATGCATGCCCGCCTCCATTATCAGGTGAGCCACAGCATCGACCACTCGTCCATCCGCGTTCGTCTTCGCGGCGGGATGAAGAAGGTGGTTGCTGGAGCTTCGATTACCGCTATCCCCTCGATCTCGTTCCCCGGCCTGATGCGGTCCATGTCATATATAACAGCCTTATGCCACTTATCTTCGAAGTACACTTCCCTCTCCCCTTTAATGGCCTCCTCGGGCGGCACCTTGCCCTCCAGTGGCCGCTTGACCAGCTTGGGCTTGACCTTGGGAATGGTGGCGGTAAGCCCCAGCTCCATTATCTGATACCCCGCCTGGCGGTGCTTGGCTACCCCGGCATACACCCTCTCATAGAGGTCCTCAAACGCTGCCAGCAGCTTATCCATATCCGCGGCACTGTCTATGCGGGATACCGGCGACTGTACCTCGATGTCATCCATCTGGCTGCCGTATCGCACATAGGCGATACGGCGCACCTTGGCCTGCTCCCAGGGCAGGCCTTCCTCAACGAACTCAGCCTGGGCCAGTCGCTCCAGCTCATCCCAGCCGGGATTAAGCATCAGCTGTCCCATCATCAGTTTCCAACTGTCGTCGGCCCCCGCCTGGATCACCACGGCGGTGGACTTCTGGTAGCGATGGCTGATGTCTACCGCAGCGCAGCCAAAGGACGAGAAGGCCGCGGCCCACGGCATGGTGGCCACCCCTTTGAAGGGCAGGCCTTCGGTATAGCCGGCAACGTGCATCGGGCCAGCTCCGCCGTAACACAGGAGGTGATAGTCCGCCGGGGAAAAGCCCCGGGCATAGAGCACCGCCCTGATATGCTCCTTCATAGTGCTGTTAATGAGCCTGTACACCCCTTCTGCCAGGTAGTAGGGGTCAACGCCGAGGACATCGGCGCACTTCTCCTTTATGGCTTTCAGGGCTTTTTCCTTGTTTAACTTAAGCTTGCCGCCGAGGTAATTATCCGGATTCAGGATCCCCATGATGACGCAGCAGTCCATCACGGTGGGCACCTCGTTGCCCATGTCGTAGCACACCGGCCCCGGGTCTGCCCCTGCGCTCTCCGGGCCGACCTTTATTCGCCTGGTGATGGGGTCTATAGTGACGAACATCCCCGTGCCCGCCCCTATGGTATCCATTAGCAGGGTGGGGATATTATATATTCTGCGGTTGATGACCACCTCCCGCACCATGACCGGCTCGCCGCCCATGATGAGGCCGACATCGAAGCTTGTGCCGCCCATATCGGAGCACACCCAGTTGCCTATTCCCATCTCGTGTACCAGATATCGGGCGCCGAGCAGCCCGCCTATGGGCCCGGAGAAGCAACCTTCGTGGATCCGGGGGTAGCGGATATTGGTCACACCTCCATGCGCCAGCACGATCTGGAGGGGATAGCGATAACCCCTGTCGTGGAGCCTGCTCTCGATCTTGAACAACTGCTCGCGGCCGGGCTCGGCAGCGTAGGCGTGGAGCACCAGCGTGTTAAGCCGCGGCTGCTCCCTGGTGATGGGGCAAAGCTGGTGAGAAAGATACACCGGCACCTGGCGGCCGCGCTTCTGCATTATCTCAGCGGCGATCTCAGCTACCTTCAGCTCATGCGCCGGGTTCATCCACGAGTACCACAGGCAGACGGCAATGGCATCCACCTGCTCATCCAGCAGCTCCTCCACGCTCTGAATAACCTCGTGTTCATACAGTGGTACAGCCTCCATGGAGAACATATCTATGCGGCCGGTTACACCCTTGACCAGACGGCGGGGCACCAGCGGGAGGTTGTGGTGGTGGGTTACGTGGTGCAGGACGTCCTGATAGGCATAGCCCGCCCAGGTCTGCTTGCTGCGCTCATGGATGAAAACGTCCTCATCGCCCCGCTGGGTAATGACCCCCACCTTCCTGCCGGTTGCAGTGAGCAGCGCATTCAACATGGAAGTGCCGCTGTAAACAATGGCCTCAACGCCGGGGAGGATATTCCCGGCCTCTTTCTCGAAATCGACACTCCAGTGCTCGAAGGCATCTATCAGGGATTCGTGGAAGCCCAGCGATTGGTCGTGCGGGGTGGTAGCCGCCTTGCCGATGGCGAAATTCCCCTCGCCGTCTACCACAATCATGTCGGTCATGGTGCCGCCGGCGTCACTGGCGATGATTTGAACCTGTCTCTGCATGGCGTGCTCGGGGGTACCGGTGTAGAGTATGATAAATGATTTTGAACCGGCAAGTCAAACCGCCTTGTGACTTCGCTCATTAGATTTTACCCGGCGTCTTTTTTCAGTGCGATGATGCCGATTTAATTATACGATTGGGTCGGTTTAACACCGATCCTGAATATGCTATAATCCAGCCTGAACATTCGCTACGGAAAGGAAAATCGATAATGGGCAAAGTGGATATAAAGATACTGGGACTTTCGGCGACGCCGGTCAAGGACGGCAACTGCGATACCTATGTGCGCGAGAGCCTCAAGGCGGCCGCAGAGATGTCGGGCCCGCTGGGCAAGGTGGAAACCGAGTTCATATCGCTGGCGGATAAGAAGATCGCCATGTGCGTCAACTGCCAGTGGTGCATCAAGAACAAGAAACCGTGCAAGGTGAAGGACGATGCGCAGGAAATATTCGAACGCATCATCGCCGCCGACGGGATCATCTTCGGCGCGCCGGCGTGGGGGCTGACCCTGTCGCCGCCGCTGACCATACTGTGGTCGCGGGTGCGTTACTACGCCATATTCACGCAGTCGTTGAAGAACAAGGTGACCGGTTACCTGACCGTCGGCTTCTTCGGGCTGGGCTTCGACGCCTGCCTCGACCAGATGGAGAACCTGATGAAGCGCATGATGATACCGGTGGCTCGCGGGTGGGCGGTGACCAGCACCATATACACCGGAGAACGCCCCAGCTACCTGGAGCACGGCGTGCTGGACGATAAGCGCGGCATGATCATGGGACAGCAGGCGGGGGTTCGCGTCGTCGAGATAACGCGGATGATCAAGTATGCCACCGAGCACGGCATCGTGCTGCCCGACGAGTACAAAACCACCGTTTTCGGCGGACACTGGGAGCGCAAGCGCAAGAAGGTCTTCGTGGATGGCGTATGGCGGGAGGCCGGGGATGGCGACTAAGAAGCCGCGCAAGGTCAGTGCCGAGGAGGCTATCGCCGCCATAAAGCCCGGCGACAGAGTGTTCATAGAAGGGACGTGCGGCGAGCCGCGGACGCTGGTGGATGCGCTGGTCACGGATAGGAAGCGGCTCGAGGGCACACATCTGCTGGACAGCCGGGTTATCGCCGGCTCACCCTACGCTGCGCTCACCGATTACTTCCACATCATCACCATGCACGTCAGCCCCGACCTGCGCGACGGTGTGAAGGATGGCACCATCGATTTCATACCCGTGAGCCTGACGCAGACACCGATGCTGTTTAAAACGACTTTTCCCCCGGACGTGGCGCTGGTACACCTGTCGCCACCCGACAATGAAGGCTATCTGAGCTTCGGTGCAGTGCCGGGATTTAACCGCGACGCGGCGCGCTGTGCCAGGAAGGTCATCGCTCAGGTGAACGACCAGATGCCGTACACCTACGGGGACAGCCTGATACACAAAAGCGATATCGACTACGTTGTCGAAGTGTCGCGCCCGGTGCAGCCCTGGCCTGATCCCAAGATAGGCGTGGAAGAGGAGGCGGTCGCCAGCGTGGTCTGCGAGCGAATCAACGATGGCGACACCATATGCATCGGAGTCGGCGCGATCCCTGAGGCGCTGGTCAAGTTGCTCAAGGATCGAAGGCATCTGGGGATGCACACCGGCATGATCACCGACGGCACGGTTGACCTGATGCAGAGCGGAGTGGTAACCAACGAGCGCAAGGCGATGGATAAGGGCAAGACGGTTAGCGGGGCGGCCGCCGGCACCGACAAACTGTTCCGCTTTATCGACAAGAACCCGCAGGTGGCGATGCACCCCTACACCTACACCCACGACGCCAACAACATCTGCAGGTTCGATAACTTCATCACCATCGTGTCAGCCATCGAGGTCGACCTGTCGGGGCAGGTGAATGCGGAGACCGTCAGGGGAGTGCAGATAAGCGCTGTCGGTGGTCAGGCGGAGTGGCTGCGCGGGGCTGCGCAGTCCCCCAACGGGCGGTCGATTATCGCCTTCACCTCCTCGATACGGGGCAAGACCTCACATGTTTCCCGCATCGTGCCGCACCTCAGCGAGGGGACGGCGGTCAGCGTGCCGCGCTACGACATCGACTGCGTGGCCACCGAGTACGGCATCGCTGAGCTTAAGGGCAGGACGCTGAACGAGCGCGCACGGGCACTGATCGCGATCGCACACCCCGAGTTCCGCGAAGGGCTGGAAAAGGCCTGGCGCGGGATAAGCTAGGACTCGGGCCGTCGTCTCACGGCGAAGAGGGATGTGATCGCGGCGATGCCCGCCATCATAGCCCCCGATGTGTATGCCCAGCGCAGACCGTTAACAAACTCGTCTACCTCTGAGCCAGTAAGTTGGCCTATGTGCCCAGAGGCTGCCACCGGCGCAAGGTTATACAGCACAGCCCCCGCTATCGCGATCCCCAGGACCATGCCCACGTTGCGCATGGCAGCCAGCACCCCCGAGGCGATGCCCAGGCGCATCGGCGGGACGCTGCCCATGACCGCGCTGTTGTTCGGGCTCTGAAACATGCCACTGCCTATGCCGCATACGGCCAGTCGCCAGGCGACATCGAAGCTGTTCGAATTTGCGTCCAGACCGCCCAATAAGAACATGCCGATAGAGCAGACAATCATGCCACTAACCGCTAGGCTCCTGCTACCAATGCGATCCGATAGCATCCCACTCAACGGTGCTACAATAAGCGTGGCGACCGGAGAAGCAACCATCACCAGCCCCACTTTGAGGATGCTGTATTTCAGCACGAAAGCAAGGTAAAAAGGTGTTATGAATACAAGGGCATAAAGCGCCATGAAGTTGATCAGGGCGCTGAGGCTGGCGAAGCTGAACACGCGGCTGTGGAACAGCTCCAGGTTGAGCATGGGCTGTTTCGCCCTTCGTTCGATTTGTATGAACGCAGTGGCTGATATCACAGAGACTGCTATCAGGCTAATGGAGGCGGCGGACAGCCATCCCCAGTCGCCGCCCCGGTTGGCAAACAGCAGGAAGCTGGTCAGAAAGGCGAAGGCGGCAATGGCGCCCGGCACGTCCAGTCGCTGTCCTGGCTTCACGTCGCCCTTGGGTATCACGTGCGACCCTAGTGCGACAGCGCAGATCCCGATTGGCACATTGACAAAGAACACATAGCGCCAATTTAAGTATTCAGCGATCGCGCCGCCCAGCGTCGGCCCGATGCCTAAGCCGATAGCAATACTGATAGCATATATGCCCAGAGCCCTGCCTCTCTCGCGAGGCGGGAAAGTCGAAGTGATGATGGCGAAGCTCACCGACATCATCATGCCTGCCGCCAGCCCCTGCAGTGCCCGGAACGCTATCAGCATCCATACGCTCTGCGAGAACCCACACAGTATCGATGTAACGGTGAAAGCAGTCAGCCCACATATGAAAATCTTCTTGTACCCGAGCATATCGCCCAGCCGCCCGTAAAGCAGGATTAGGCAGCTTATCGTTAGCAGGTATACGGTCGGTACCCACTGGGTGATGGATACATCGGTCTGGAAGAAATCGGTAATTTCCGGCAGGATGGTATTAACGATACTGGCATCGAGGGGGCCCATGAGGCTCCCCAACATCACCGCTCCCAGGACAAGCCACTTGGGATCGAGACCCTTATTCATAGCTTGCGCATTGTCATTGGCCACGTATTACCTCGATAGCGGAAGGGCCCTATTTGTTTCATCGGCTTGATACGAGCCTATCTCTTTCTTAGCCGCGGGATAGCTTGGCGCTGACAAGCCGGTTCAAGCTTACGTGAGACTCGGCAGCCTCTATCACCAGCTTGCGGTGCACCTCTGGCGGCACGCGCACCTGGAACTTGCCGCTATATTTCCCCAGCGCTATCGGAGTCGGGATATTTTCATTTAAGGCTTTCATATCCGCGATTACATCGGCTACCAGCTTCCTGATGCCTTTTAGCGCCGTTTCAGGCTCATCGTCCAGCCAGCTCAGGCCAGGGAACTCGGCGCACAGTCCCACATACTCCTGATCCTCCTCCGACCAGATAACACGATATGTATATTTATCGTTTATTGCTGATGTTTTAGTTGTCATCTACCGCCTCCAATCTCTCAATAGTTCTGAGCACCTGTCTCACCTGATACGCCTTAGCCATTCCCTTATCATCCTGAATGTTCAAACGCGGGTCATCCTTTAACGGAGTCTTGTAGATGCGATGGCTGGAAGCCTTATGCCTAGGCTCGCCAAAGTAATGGTCGCAGACCTTGCACAGATCATCGAATCTCACCCCTTTCGCATTCTGCCGCATCAGGGCCAGGGTTTTGTCGATTTTCACGATTTCATGGTATCATTATTGATATCATTTGTCAATACATTCATGTCATCGGTAGCAGGCACAGCATGCTGTGCCTGCTACGTGGATTATCATAAACAAAAAAGCCCTCCATTGCAGAGGGCTTTTTCTATATCTGTCGACCTTAAATTATTTCTTCTTGGCAGCAGCATTCTTAGCCGCTGGTTTCTTAGCAGCAGCCTTCTTAGTCGCACCTGCCTTTTTAATCTCCGCAGGGCGCCAGTCCTGGTCCTTGTAGGTCTTGTCTCTGTCGGCATACATGCCCTTGCGGCCTTTAGTCTTGAGCTCCTTCATCAGGTTGAACTCGTTCTCCCCGAACTTGAGGTTGCTCAGGAGGGTGTGGGACAGGCTGGCCATGTCGTAGCCGGCGGAGAAGCCCATCATATCCATCGACATGAGGAAGTGCTTTTTGCCCATCACTATGCCGTCCAGTGGGCGCGTGGCGATGAGATTGGCGATCCTGGTGACCTCATCGTCGAGCCTGTCATGTGGAACCACCTTGTTGACCAGGCCCATGTTGCAGGCCTCATCCGCCTTCAGCGGGTTGCCCAGGAGCATCATCTCCTTCACCTTGCGCCACCCGATCATGTAGACATACAGCGGTATCGGTCCCTCGATGCCGAGGTAGGTGTAGCCGGGGTGCGTGTAAATGGCGTTATCGCTGGAGATGGCCAGGTCGCAGGCGCACATGATCTCGAAATGCCCGCCGTAACAGTAGCCGTGCACCTGAGCGATGGTTACCTTGTCGCAGGTGAGTATCGCCTGCAGTATGCCGCGGCGGCCCCACCACTCGTCGACACCCCAGTAGCGCCGGCGCTGCGGAGGGCGCTTTGGCTCATCCAGGCCGCGTCTCGATCGAACCTGGTCGATATCGTACCCTGCGCCGAACGCTCGTCCTGAGCCCTTCATCACGACTACAGCCACGTTGTCGTCGCGGCTGGCGTCGTACAGGCGGGCGATAACCTCCTCCAGATCCGCCATCGGGACCAGCGCATGCAGCTTCTCCGGACGATTGAAGGTCAGGGTGGCTACCCTGGTCTTCTTGTTCACTTCATATTTGCAGTAACTCAAAACTCCATCTCCTTTCCATATTTAAAACGCTTTAGCGTTAAGGCCAGAACATTTTATTGGCCGTCGCCCTCAAGTCATCGCGGAAGTCGGGATGCGCCACGTTAATCAGGGCCTCCGCCTTCTCACGTATGCTGCGCCCCCTGAGCTCCGCGACGCCGAATTCCGTTACTATGCGGTCGGTGCAGTTCTTGTGTATGGTGAAAGTCGTTCCTTCTGGCAGCGACGGCATGATCCGTGACACCCTGCCCTGGGGCGTATCCGCCGTCGATGGCAGCACCGTGATAGCGCGACCACCTTTCGAAAGGATGGCACCGAGCTGGAACGGCACCTGCCCGCCCGCGCCGCTGAACAGCTTGGGTCCCAGGCTCTCCGCCGTCGTCTGTCCCAGCAGGTCGATGGCCAGCGCCTGGTTTATGGTGACCATGTTATCCATGGCGGCGATGGTGCGGATATCCTCCAGATAATCGACGTCCACCAGCTCGAACAGAGGGTTCATGTGAACCCACTGCATCTCCTCGCGGGTGTCGCCACCGACTGAGGTTACCACAACTTTATTGGGACGAACCGTCTTACACTTCCCGTTGATGACACCCTCGCGTACCAGGCGGATGATGCCGGGTACGGTGGCCTCAGATTGGTAACCGATATCGTTCCTGCCATCGAGTATGCCCAGCTGCACCAGCGGCTCAGTCGCTCTGCCGACTCCTATTTGCAGACAGTCGCCGTCCTTTATGATCGAGCCCACGTGTCGGGCGATCTCCTTCTGGGCGCTGTCCACCTCTTTTCGGGATTTCTTGCCCAGAAGGCTGCCGCTGCCCATGGAGCTGCCGGACGACTGGTGCTCCACGAAAAAGTCGACCTCGGATATGTGAATGTAATTGTCACCATACGTGCGGATTAACCTGTCGTTCAACTCGGCGATGACCAGCCCGCCGCGGCCCCTGACATCCCTGACCTGGCGCCGCTTGTTCCACAGCGAGGCTCCGAAGCTGCAGAACCCCTTTTCGTCAGGTCCGGAGAGCTCGGTGAGCAGTATATCGAGCCCTTCCTTGAAATACTGCATATCGAAAGGGAACAGGGCACCGAAGGCGATATCGCACCGTTTCTCCGACACCATCTGCTCGTTGATGCCCAGCGGGAAGGAGCAGGTTATCTTGAATGACTCGTCCCACCCGGGATCGTACCACCCGAAGTCATAGCCCGGCGTTGGCACGTAGACCTGCACGTCCTTCAGCTCGCCCAGCCTGGCGGCTATGGCCAGGCCTACAGTGTATGCCTCCCTGCCTACGGTGAAGGCAATGCGGTCACCGGATTTGACTTTCTGGGCCGCCTCCTCCGCCGAGATCGTCTTTCGCTTTAAATCTTCCTGCCAGTCCGATTTCAAATAGGGTACCTCCTTAATTGCAAGCCAAGCTAAATTATCCCGTCAGCAGAGGGGTTTGTCAAGGATAGAGCCCTGCGCTCAAACGTGTTCGCTGCTGCCAAATAGCTCTAAGAATGGCTATAATATGTTTGCACAAATCAGCCGTGCTATGGTATATTTTTAATCGGCACTTTGTGAAATATTCTAACAATATTAACAACAGTAAAGGAGGTTAACCTGACGACATGAGTGAGCATCTTAAAGGAAAGAATGCAGTCGTTACCGGCGCCGCCGGGGGGATCGGGCGGGAGGTATGCCTGGCGCTGGCGAGGGAGGGCGCTAATATAGTGGCCAACGATCTCGGTGCGGATAGAGGCGGATCCGGCGCTTCGGGGGCACCGGTGGACAAGGTGGTCGATGAGGTTAAAGAGATCGGTGTCAAGGCTATAGCCAATTACGATTCGGTAGTCGACTTCAACGCTGCCGAGAAGCTGATAAAGGCCTGCGTGGAGGAGTTCGGCAAGTTGGATATACTGGTCAACTGCCACGGCAATCTGCGTGACAGGATGATCTGGAACATGAACGAGGAAGAGTGGGATTCGGTGATGTTCGTCCACCTCAAGGGGACGTTCAACACCTGCCGCCATGCCTGCGTGCTCATGCGCGAACAGAAGAGCGGCCGCATCATCAATGTAACCTCGGATGCGTGGCGGGGCACCATGGGACATGTCAACTACGGGGCGGTCAAGGGAGGCGTCGTCAGCCTCACTCGCTCCATCGCACGCGAGTTGGGGCGCTACGGTGTGACATGCAACGCCTTCGCTCCCATAGCCGCGACGAGGATGACCATGAACGACGAGGTTATCAAGGGGACGTGGAAGAGGGTTGAGGCCGGCGTAATGACCAAGGAGCAGGCGGAGCAGATGCTGGCGATGCCCGGCCCCGAACACATACCGCCCATCATCGTCTATCTGGCGACCGACCATTCCGCCAATGTCAACGGCCAGGTGTTCCATGCCGAGGCCGGCAGGGTGGGCATCTATTCTGAGCCGATAGAGGTAAGGGCTGTCTACAAGACGGAAGGCATTTTCACCACCGATGAGCTGATAAACGCTGTGCCCAAGACGCTGTTAACCGGGTATGTTAACCCTGCGCCTCCGCAGCCGGACAGGTAATCGGTGAGCTGCGATATCACTATGAGATGAGGGTTACATGGCCGGAATAGTTTCGTATGGTGGATATGTCCCTGTTTACCGCCTCAAGCGAGAAGAGATAGCGCGTGCCTGGGGGCGCGGTTCCAGCGGGGGGGAGCGGTCGGTCGCCAACTTCGATGAGGACAGTGCCACAATGGCGGTGGAGGCGGTTGTCGACTGCCTCAGCGGATTCGAACGGGATTCTGTAGACTGCCTCTATTTGGCCACCACTACACCGCCTTATCGCGAGAAGCAAAGCGCAAGCCTTGTTGCCCAGGCCACCGATCTGCGCCGCCGTCTGCTGGCTGCGGACTACACCGACTCGCTCAGGTCGGCGACCATAGCGCTGCATGCCGCCCTGAATGCGGTGGACAGCAGTGCGGCTAAACGCGTCATGGTAGCCGCCGCCGACATGCGGCTGGGGCAGCCGCAGTCGGGAAATGAGCAGGAATTCGGGGATGGAGCTGCTGCACTGCTGATCGGCAGCGAGGATATTATCTGCGAGGTCGAGGCAACTTACTTCCATGCAGACGACATGCTGGACACGTGGCGCACCGAGGGCGATGCGTTCACCAGGTCGTGGGAGGACCGGTTCGTCCTCGCTGAGGGTTACACCAGGAATATCTCCGAGGCGATAAAAGGTATCATGCAGCAGCAGGGATTGAAGCCGCAGGATATCTCAAAAGCGGTGTTCTATGCCCCGGACGCCCGGAGACATTCTGAGATAGCTCGTGCGATGGGGTTCGATGCCAAGACGCAGGTGCAGGATCCCATGTTCAGCGCGCTGGGCAATTGCGGGGCAGCATTCGCCTGCATGATGCTGGTCGCCGCACTGGAGGGGGCCAAACCTGGCGATCGGATACTTTTCGCCAGCTACGGTGACGGAGCCGACGCATTCATATTACGGGTAACGGACGGCATAACCTATCTGACTAAACGTCGCGGGGTGAGCGGCTATCTGGCATCCAAACAATACTTGAAGAGCTATGAAAAGTACGTGCGTTTCCGCAAGCTCATGCCGCTGGAATCGCAGGCGCGAGAGGGCGCTAACGCCTTCCCGCCGGTGGCATGGCGCGAGCGTGAGCAGCTCACCAGCCTGCACGGTTCGCGGTGCAATAACTGCAGGCGGACCTTCCACCCCATGCAGCGGGTGTGCATCTATTGCGGTGCAAAGGATGATTTCGCCAGCGTGCCGCTGTCCCACAAGAAAGGCATTCTCTACACTTACTGTATCGACAATCTGGCGCTCAGTGACGATCCCCCTACCGTCGTGAGCAAGGTGCACTTGGAGGACGAGGCAGGGCCGGTCGGTGTCTACTGCCAGATGACCGATCGCGACGTCGATAAGGTCGCGCCGGAGATGCCGGTGGAGATGACGTTCCGCAAGATGCACGACGCCGGCGGGATGCACACGTATTACTGGAAGTGCCGCCCGCTGCGGGAGACACAGGAAATCGAGGGTTAGCCAATGGGTAGCATAAAGGATAAGGTAGCCATCGTCGGCATGGGGTGCTGCCAGTTCGGCGAGAACTGGGACAGGGGTGCCGACGACATGATAATCGACGCGGTGTACGAGGCCTACGAGGACGCCGGCGTGGAGCGCAAGGATATTCAGGCGGCGTGGGTCGGCACCGCATTCTCCGGCATTGGGGGTATCAGCTTGGCCGGGCCTCTCAAGCTCGACCGCATACCGGTCACCCGGCTGGAGAACTTCTGCGCCACCGGCATGGAAACCATACGCAATGCGTCCTATGCCATCGCTGCCGGCGTATACGATCTGGTATTATGCGTCGGCTTCGAGAAGCTTAAGGATAGTGGACTGGCAGGTCTTCCTGCTGGTTATATACACCCCGTTCTGGGGGTGAATGTGACAGCACCGGGCAGGTGGGCCATGGGCGCCACCAGGTATTTCCGCACCTACGGCATATCGCCGCAGGAGGGGCGCGAGACCCTAGCCCGGATCTCAGTCAAGAGCCATTACAACGGGGCGCGTCATCCCAAGGCGCACCTGCGCCGGGAGGTGACGCTGGAGCAGGCGCTTAATGCCCCCATCATCGCCTGGCCACTGGGGCTGTTCGATTGTTGCGGCAATACAGATGGGGCCGCCGCCGCTATACTGACACGGGCGGACCTGGCTAAAAAATTTCGCGACGACTATGTGCTGATCAAGGGTATCGGCTTGGCGATTGGCCCGGGTCTGGGCAAAGAGGACGCTGACTACGATTATATACACTTGCCTGAGACGCAGGCTGCCGCCGGTCAGGCGTACGCTGAGGCCGGGATAAAAAACCCGCGCAAGGAACTGGACATACTCGAGCTGCACGACTGCTTTACCATCAGCGAGCTGATGACGTTGGAGGCCATCGGCATCTGCAAGCAGGGGCGTGCCAAGGAGGATATCGATGCCGGCGTCTTCACGCTGAAGGGTGAACTGCCGGTGAATGCCGACGGCGGATTGAAATCGTTCGGGCATCCCATAGGTGCCAGTGGGCTGCGCGAGTGCTATGAGGTGTACAAGCAGGTTCAGGGCAAAGCCGATCTGCCCGAGCGACAGATTAAGGATGTGAAGCTGGGATTGTCTCACAACCAGGGAGGGCATCCCGGCAGTCTCCTTCCGATCATAACAATCCTGGGTAAAGCTGGATAGGATTAATGACTGAGACCGCGCTTGGCGGAGTCAGAGTCCTCGAACTGTGTAAGCTGGTAGCCGGACCCTACTGCACCAAACTGCTGGCGGACCTCGGAGCCGAGGTCGTCAAGGTCGAGCCCCCGGGCAGCGGTGACCCTGCGAGGCACCTGCCGCCGTTCTACCACGATGAACCCGATCCAGAAAAGAGCGGCCTGTTCCTCTACCTCAACACCAACAAGCTGGGCATCACCCTCGATGTCGCTACGGCAACGGGCAGGGAGATACTGCTCAGGCTTGCCAAAGATGTCGATGTCATCGTCGAGGACAACGAGCCGGGATGGATGTCTCGGCACAGCATCGGGTATGACGACCTCAAGGCGATAAACCCCGGCATCATCATGGCCTCTATTGCCCCGTTCGGGCAGACGGGCCCGTATCGCGATTACAGGGCGCATCACCTGAACGTCTTTCACAGTGGGGGCGAGGGCTACCTGACGCCGGGCGGAATCGATAATATGGAGCGCCCGCCGCTCAAGGTGGGCAACCTGGTAGGTGAGTACGACAGCGGGCTTAATGCCGCCATCGCCATACTCGGCGCCCTGTACCGGCGCAAGCGGTCGAAGCAGGGGCAGTATATCGATATCTCCAAACAGGAGTCGGTGATGTCCCTGAACCGGCTGGACCTGCCGCGCTGGGCCAATGAGGGTGAGATCATCAACCGCTCAAAGCTGGGCGTCCCCTACGGCGGCGCTTTGCCCTGCAGGGATGGCTACACGGTGCTGGTCACGTGGGAGGGAGAGCAGTGGGACAGTCTGGTGGGATTCATGGGTGAGCCGGAATGGGCCCGCGACGAGAGATTCGGCAGCTACGCCAGCCGCTACCGCAACGGCGAGCTGATCAATGCCCTGCTCACCGAGTGGACGGTGAACCACAGCAAGGATGAGCTGTACCATGGTGGGCAGGCCGCCGGCGTACCGTTCGCCACGGCGGCTGACGCCAGGGACCTGGTCGAATCCGAGCAACTTAAGGCACGGGGGTTTTTCGTCGAAATCGATCACCCTAAGACCGGTAAAGTGAAATATCTCTCCGCCCCGTACGCCTTTTCCGAGACCCCCTGGCGGGTGGAGCGGCCGGCGCCACTGCTGGGCCAGCACAACGAGGAGATATTCGTCGATCGCCTGGGGATTCTCCGGGAGGAGCTTTCCCGGATGGGGATGGCCGGAGTGATCTAGGTCGATGGACATGGAGCTATAGGTCGATTATGACGAAACGAGAAAAGGATAAAGTCGCGGGCTGCCTTGAGGGGGTGCGTATTCTGGATTTCACGCGCTACGCTGCGGGCCCGCAGATCACGCTCCTGCTGGGTTTCATGGGGGCGGAGGTTATCAAGGTAGAAAGCTTGATGGATATCGACCACTTCCGCCGGGCGGAATCCGCCGTCGTCTTCGGCTCTGCCAGGGCGGCCGCTGACTGCTTCAACAGCCTGAACGTCAACAAGCTGAGCATCACGCTCAACCTCAAGACCGTCGAGGGTGTCGCGCTAGCCAAGCGGCTGGTGCGCATCTCAGATGTTGTGGTGGATAATTTCAAGGCGGGGATAATGGATCGTTTGGGACTGGGATATACGGTGCTCAGGGAGATCAAGCCTGACATAATCATGCTGTCAGCGTCCAGCCACGGCGCCACGGGCCCGGAGAGGGGCTACATCGGCTACGCTGTCACCATGGGAGCGCTGGGTGGGATGTCCGAGGTGACCGGTAACGAGGGTGGGCCGCCATCGGTGATACGCAGCAGCGCGGACTTCAGGCCAGGCACCGCTGCCGCGTTCGCCATACTTGCGGCGCTCAACTATCGCGAGGACACGGGCGAAGGGCAGTTCATCGATTTCTCTGCCAGGGAAGCCCTGAGTTGCCCAATAGGCGAGCTGATCATGGATTACACTATGAACGGCAGGGTGCGCACGCGTTGCGGGAACCGCGACGACATCATGGCGCCGCATAACTGCTACCGCTGCAGCGGCGAGGACAAATGGGTCAGCATAGCGGTCGCCACCGACGCGGAATGGCACGGCCTGTGCCGCGCTATGGATAAACCTGAGATGGCAAATGACATTCGTTTCGCCGACCAGCTCGAACGCTGGAAACACCAGGGGGAAATCGATCGTATTATCGAGGAATGGACTGTGAAACACACTCACTACAAGGTGACGGAGATGCTACAGCGGGAGGGGGTCGCCGCGTCGCCCTCGTTCAGCAATGAGGACATGTTCAACGATCCCCACTGCCGGGCTCGCGAGTGCTTCGTGCCGGTGGAGCACCCTGAGGAGGGCAGGATGTACGTCGTCGCCCCGCCGTGGAAGTTGTCGGATACGCCGGCACGGGCGGTTAAAGCGGCGCCGCTGCTCGGGGAGCACAACGGGTATGTGCTCGGCGAGTTGCTGGGCATGTCACAACAGGAGATATCGCGGCTGGGACAGGAGAATGTGTTATATTAACGGTTGTCACGCATTCGCCATATACGATACAATAAATCGGTGTGATGCACTGTAGAAAGAAGGTCGGATGAAATATAAAAACATAACACTCAAGCTCGATGGCAAGATTGCCACCATAACCCTCAACCGCCCGGACAAGCTGAACGCCATGAACGATGAGATGTTTCGCGACCTGCGCAAGGCGCTGGACAAGGTCAAGCGTGACTTCGAATCGATCGTGGTGGTGATCAAGGGCGCCGGCACGTCTTTCTGCGCCGGGCAGGACCTCAGCGGTGCAGGAACGGAACAGGTGGCGCCCCCCAATCCGCGGGACAAGACCTACATGGCCGAGCTGTTTTCCATGTCGCTGCAGAACCAGAGCGTGTGGCAGTACTTCTTCGAGTTCCCCAAGATAACCGTGGCGCAGGTGCACGGATACTGCCTGGGCATGGGGCTGGACCTGGCAATGTCCTGCCGCGCTATCATCTGCACTGATGATGCCGTGTTCGGAGACCCGTCGGTGCGTATGGGCATCGCCTCGCCCAACCCGCTGTGGACCTTCCGCGTCGGACTGAAGAAGTCCAAGGAGCTGCTGCTCACCGGAAAATATATAGACGGCAGGGAGGCGGAGAAGATCGGTCTGGCGATGAAGTCCGTCCCCGCCGACAAGCTGGAGGAGACCATGGCCGTCGAGGTCGAGTCATTCTCCAAGTCGACGGGCATTGGAGGCTGGGACCAGATGGCGGACTTCTGGTGCTACAACATGGCGGTGATGGACCTGGCAGGGCTGGCAGCCGGGCGGCGCATGGCTGGCAATGTCAACGTCCTCAGCGCCGTGCAGCGCCCGGGGCGCAGCCTGATCGACCGGGGCGGCCTCGACTTCTGCAAGACGCGCGATGAGAAGGGGCTCAAGGCAGCCATAGAAGAGCGGGACGCCCCGTTCAGGAAGTATTTCCCCGAGCCGCAAAGGAAGAAGAGGTAAGGTATAGTGAGTACAGTTTTATTCGAGAAGAAAGACGGTATCGGATACGTGACCCTCAACCGGCCGGAGGAGCTCAATGCCATGAACGATGAGATGCTGGCGGAGATCGATGCCCTGATGCCGCAGATGGAGATGGACCTGGAGGCAAAGGTAATCGTCTTCCGCGGCGCCGGCAGGGACTTCTGTGTCGGGCAGGACCTCACCGGCGTGAATACGCTGGAGGTGCTCTCCGAGCCGGGCGAGCATCTCACTATCAAGAAGCGCATGCAGGCCGAGCGGCGGCGCAACCGTCGCTGGGAGGCCATCTTCAACCTGGCCAAGCCGACCATAGCGCAGGTGCACGGCCACTGCCTGGGCACCGGCTGCTACCTGTCGATGGTATGCGATATGACCATCGCCGCCGAGGATGCGCTCTTCGGCGATCCGCTGCTGCGGATGGGGCTGCTGCCGCACATGCCGCTGTGGATGTATCTCGTCGGCATGAAGAAGACCAAAGAGATGCTGTACACCGGGTGCTATATAAATGGCATGGAGGCCGAGCAGATGGGGCTGATAAACAGGGCTGTGCCTCGCGATGAGCTGGAGGACGAGGTGGAGCAGCTGGCCCGGGGCATCGCGCTGCTCCCCTGCGACGCCACGGCCCCGGTCAAGGATGCCATCAACTCGGTAATGGAGGCTCGCGGCCTTGGAGCCTGCTGGCGCTTCACCAACAACATGCAGCTGGTGATGCAGCAGCGCACCATGCTCCCTGAAGAGTTCGATTTCTTCAAGACCAGAAATAAAGAGGGACTTAAGGCGGCGGTGGATAAGCGCGACCGGCCGTTTAAGAAGTTCTGCGAGGAGAGATAATATGCCGACAGGATTTGGATGGGATTTCAAGACCCAGTACATGAAGTGCTACTGGGAAGCCAATGACCATCGCAACTGGGATTTCCAGCTGGTCATCTATGAGAAGCTGAGCGACCGCATCGTCAGGATCACCCTGAACCGGCCGGACAAGCGCAACGCCTTCAACGACCGCATGTTCGAGGACCTTGCGGCGGCGATGAACCGAGCCAACGATGACCCCGATGTCAGGGTGGTGATCGTACGCGGAGCCGGCAGCGGTTTCGGCGCTGGCCACGACCTCAGCTCACCGGAGAGGGAGGAGACTCCGCCGGTGCATCCCAGCATCAATCCCACGCTGCAGGACTACTACGGCTTCGAGCGGAGGCGCTGCGCCAAGTACGAGGACGTGATGGACTATCCTAAAATAACCATCGCGCAGGTGCACGGCAAGTGCATCGGCGCCAGCCAGATATTCGCCGCCATGTGCGATATCCTGATATGCTCCGAGGACGCCCAGCTGGGCATACGCGGTTTCGGCAGCCAGTTGCACGGCCTCACCGAGTGGCCCGTCTGGCCGCTGTGGTCCAACAGGGCTTATGCTGGTCACGCCATAACAGAGGTCTCCGGCAAAGAGGCGGCAGAGCTGGGTTTTGCCAACAAGGCGGTGCCTGTCGATAAACTGGAGAGCGAGACGCTCAGGTGGGCCGAGGCGTTGAGCCAGCTGCCCAGCGAGGCGGTGGCGGTGACCAAGGAGTGGATGAACGGCATGCTGGATATCATGGGCATGGGCGGCACCCAGCGGGCGCACTATCACGCCCACCTGGCGCTGCAGTACGTGCGTTTTAGGCCCGACGAGGTCAACCTGTACAAGGCCAAGAAGGACAAGGGGCTCAAGGGATTCCTGGATGACAGGTCCAAGACGGCGACCCCTGCGAAGGAGAAAAAGGGGACTTAATATGCAGAAGTGGCAGGAAGAATACCGCAGCAAGCTGATCTCCGCCGAGGAGGCGGCCCAGAAGGTAAAGTCCGGCGATCGCATCCATTTTACGGCGGGTCGTGAGGCGCATGCCGTGGGGCTGGCCATCGCCTCGCGGCTGGGTGACCTCAAAGGGGTCAAGGTGCTGGCGCCATCCCCGGGTTACGACTTCGGGTGGTACGACAGCGGCTGGGAGGAATCGTTCGAGATCACCATCTCATGGCCCACGGCCACCGTGCAGCAGATGCTGGACGAGCGCCGCTGCGACATCAACCTGCCGCTGATCATCCCCTTCGGCTCCGAGCATGAGCCGCCCAACGTGCTGCTCACCGAGGTATCCCTGCCCGACGAGCGCTGCTTCTGCAGCTTCGGGGCCTCCCTGTGGACCAAGCGCCTCGAGATCGAGCAGGTGCACAGCCGCGGCGGCACCGTCATCGCGGAGGTGAACGACCGCCTCATCCGTACCTATGGCGACAACTACATCCACGTCTCGGAGGTGGATTATTTCGTGGAACACCTTTCGCGACAGGGGCAACCGGGCACAGGCAGCCTGGGCGGGCGCGCCATCAAGCAGCCCGAGCCCTATCTCAAGGATATCGTGGCCAACGTGGCCTCGCTGATCAAGGATGGCGACTGCCTGCAGATAGGCGTGGGCCGCACCACCGAGCCGCTGATACGCATGGGGCTGCTGGACGGCAGGAAGGATATCGGCTTCCACTCCGAGGCTACGCCTCCCGGCACCATCTCGCTGGTCCGCGATGGTGTGATCAACGGCGAGCGCAAGACCCCTCTCCCCGGCCTGACCCTGCCCCCAGGCAAATTCCTGCCGGCACCGGTCATCGTGACCTCCATCGGCGGAGGCTCCCGCGAGGAGATGGAATGGGTCGATAACAACCCGCTGTTCTGGCTGAAGGACCTGCTGTGGCTGGAGGACATCCGCGTCATCGCTGCCAACGATAACATGGTATCCATCAACAACGCATTGGCCATCGACCTCACCGGCCAGATCACCGCCGAGAGCCTGGGCCCGCGCCTCATGTCGGTGGCCGGCGGCCAGATACCGTTCGCCTTCGGTGCCCTCCTGTCGAAGGGTGGCCGCTCCATAACCGTTCTGCCATCCACCGCCCGCGACGGCAGCGTCTCGCGCATCATGCCGCACCTGCCCGTGGGGACGGCCATCACCCTGCAGCGCAACATCGCCGACATCGTGGTGACCGAGTACGGCATCGCCCGCCTGCGAAATAAGACCATCCGCCAGAGGTGTGAACAGCTTATCGCCGTGGCCCACCCCGATTTCAGGGCTGACCTTAAGAAAGAGGCGCAGAAGCTGTACTGGCCGTAGAACGCGGTTATTGACGTTACGCGAGGCACTGTGCTATCTTTACTTATTGGGCAGCGTAGCTCAGCTGGTAGAGCAGGGGACTCATAAGCCCTTGGTCACAGGTTCGAATCCTGTCGCTGCCACCAGATCATCCCCAACCCAGCTTCCGCAGTTTGACTCTTTCTATCCATGACCATGTACCATACGTTCGGTAAATTTCGTTTTTGGCTTTCACAGATGGAGAGGATTGATAGATCGTGTGGCGCCGGATGTTCATGCTTCACTTTACTGGTGCGCAAGGCATGGCAGACTGCTCAGGTGATATCAGGGACGATTTTGACGAACGTATAGGATTGCACATTACGATGTTGTATTGCTATAGCTGTCCCTGACAGCTTCACATATATATTAAGCGGTTTCAATCACTTGATCAGTGTTCTCAGCGGGTTCCTGCTGAGAAAATTGCTGAACTGTCTTTCTTCTCCGCAGTAAACGCATTTGAAAATGCTGTGATCTTTGTACAAGGTCTTGTTCTCTACCCAGTGGTGCGCTCCCGATGATGCCTCTTTACACTTCCAAGTATCCGACTTCAGGTAGGCCTGATAAGGGGACTGATAATATTGCGTCAATTTGAGCCTCCTTATGCCCCTTCTGTTACCACGAGGGGCCACCGGGGTTCAACTTCACCTGTCGAAACTCCGGCCGCACGACACTTCACACACACTGCTCCCGTGTCTTTACTGCACCAGGCGTCGAAGATAAATGGCCTTTACCATTTATAACCACTGCTGCTGTTTCCGCCGCCGGAACGCTGTGCCTTATTGGTACGGCGGCATGCAGGGCAACGCTTGGGTTCATTGGTAAAGCCTTTAGACTGGAAGAACTCCTGTTCCCCGCTGGTAAAAGTGAAAGTAGTCCCACAATCGGAGCATCGGATGGATTTGTCCTGGTAACTCATGGATGGCCTCCTCTTATCGAAATTCTAGTTAGAGTCGGGGTCATCCAACACTTGATATGAATCTGAGGGGATTCTAAGAAGTTTGTAATAACCTAAACTGAAACTACTACGTTTAGTATAACACAATACAGGGTCCTGTGGCAAATTGGGCTGAAAGGGTCAGCCATCGGGGAAATCCCCTGACCTGCCATGCTCCCTGCCTAATGTCAACGATCTGCCAGCGCTTCCAGTATGGCGCGCGCCGCCCGCTTATCCAGCGGCTCGTTGTTGTTGCCGCACTTGGGTGACTGGATGCAGGAGGGGCAGCCGGCGGTGCAGGGGCATTCCGCAATCGCCTTAAGCGTCGCGCTCCACAATTCCTCGATAAGCTCGTAGCCCTTCTCGGAGATGCCGATGCCGCCGGGGTAGGCGTCGTAGATGAAGACCTGCGGGTTGCCCGTGTCGGGGTGCGCTGGCGTAGACAGGCCGCCGATGTCGTTGCGGTCGCACAGGGCGAACAGGGGGAGCAGGGCGATGGAGGCGTGCTCGGCGGCGTGCAGGCCGCCTGCCAGGTTCAGCGCCTGCCGGTCGATATCCCTGATGGCGGCTCGGGGGATGTCGAACCACAGGGAGATGGTGCGGAAGGTCTGCGGCGGCAGGTCGAGAGGCTCCTCGCTGATCACCTCCTCGCTGTACTGGCGCCGCCTGCGGTAGCTGGCAACAGTCATGGTCACATCCACTTCTCCAAGGTAGACCTTCACATCGCCGACGGTTTTTTCCTGAAGCGTGCGCACTATGGCGATGTCGGTGAGGTCCCTGGGCTGGGTGTAGAAGTCCACGTCGGCGGGCCTGACGTATGCCGTGCGCGATGGTATGTCCAGCTCGGTGACGGCGTAGGACTCGCCCTGGTGCAGGTAGATGGCGCCGGGGTGCACCTGCAGGAATGCCACGGAGGCGTCCACCGAGTCCATCTCGCGATTGCCGGCTGAGGTATCGATCACGGTGTAGCGGTCGGAGGAGGCGGAACGGATGTTGACCGCGTCGGCGGGATAGGCAAGGCTCGGGGCGACGAAATAGCGGTCCTTCCGCTGGCGCAGCAGTCCCTCATTCAGCAGGGCGTCGCGCGTATCGGCATAGCCCTGGCCGAAGATACGGCTGTCGCCGTCGTCCAGCGGGCGCTCCCACGCGGCGCAGAGCAGGTGGTGCCTGAGGATGTGCGGGTTGGAAGGGTTGATGATGGCGTTCTCGTAGCCCTTGCCGAAGAAGGCGTCCGGGTGGCGCATGAGGTACTGGTCCAGCGGGTTGTCGGTGGCGACGAGGAAGCTGATGGAGCGCTCGCCCCTGCGGCCGCTGCGCCCGGCCTGCTGCCAGGTGCTGGCGATGCTGCCGGGGTAGCCGGTGATGATTGTGGCGTCCAAGTTGCCGATGTCAACGCCCAGCTCCATGGCGCTGGTGGTGACAGCGCCCAGCAGCTCGCCATCGAATAGCCGCCGCTCGATGTCGCGGCGCTCCTCCGGCATGTAGCCGGCGCGGTAGGGGCTGATGCGTTCGGCCTCCGGGGCGCGCTCCTTGCGCAGCAGGTCGCGGGCATAGATGTAGATCAGCTCCACCAGCTTGCGCGCCCGGGCGAAGGCCAGGGTGCGGTAGCCGTGCTTGACCAGCTCGGTGAACAGCATGGTGGCTTCGCTGTTGGGGCTGCGCCGCGTGGCCCACACGGCGTCGATGATGGGCGGGTTCCACAGGACGAAATCCTTGCCGCCGTAGGGCGCGCCGTCGTCGTCCACCACCGTGAACGGCAGTCCGGCCAGCCTCTCGATGTGCTCCTGCGGGTTGTCGATGGTGGCCGAGCAGCAGAGGAATTGCGGATTCGACCCGTAGTCGCCGCACAGCCGCCGCAGACGCCGCAGCACGTTCGCCACGTTGGACCCGAACACGCCGCGGTATATATGCGCCTCGTCCACTACCACGTATTGCAGCTGGCGCAGGAACCGCGACCATGAGTCGTGGTTGGGCAGGATGCCCAGGTGCAGCATGTCGGGGTTGGTCAGCACCAGCCGCGCCGAGCGCTTGATATCCCTGCGCTCCTCCTGAGGCGTGTCCCCGTCGAAGGTGGCGCACTCGATGCCGAACGGCTGCGACAGCGCGCGCAGGGTACGCAGCTGGTCCTGCGCCAGCGCTTTGGTGGGGAACAGGTACAGCGCCCGGCTGCGGCTCTGGCGCAGCGCCGCGTCGAGCACCGGCACGTTGTAGCATAACGTCTTGCCGCTGGCTGAAGGCGTGACGACGAAGACGTTGTCGCCCGCACGCGCCGCATCGATGGCCCGCGCCTGGTGGAAGTACAGGGACGACAGTCCCAGCTCGTCGAGTCGACGTTGTAAATCGGAATGAAGGGGTTGGGCGAGGTCGCCGTATCGCGCCATGCGCGGGTGTATGTTGGCTACGTGGGCTACCTGGTCCCGGTAGTCGGGGAGCTTGCGAAGGTGGTCCAGGAAGGCTGCAGTGTCCATGTCACAATGCGTGGATTATCTCTATCTCGTAGCCCAGCATCTCGACGTCCAGCCGGCTGTGCTGTATGAAGTCAACCACCGTGGACAGCATCTCGTTGGCGTGGGACGAGCTGTTGCTGACGCAGGTTATGCCCAGCGACAGCATCTGCCACGTGTCCTGGTCATCGATCTCGGCGATGGCGACATTGAACTTGTTCTTCACGCGGGCGGTTATAGAGCGGAGGACCTGGCGCTTGCCCTTGAGCGAGCCGTTCTCCGGCAGCCGCAGCCGTACTACACAGGCGCCGACATGCATCGCATCCCCCTCAGTCGCATCGGTAGATTCGGGATAACGATATAACGTGGGGAGGGCTTTGTCAAATGTGGTGCAGGGAGTGCGGGCGGCTGTTACGGCCAGACCCCCTGGTAGCCGCTCTGGTTGTTTGACCAGCAGTCATCTCCCACGCACACCGAGCAGACGTTGCCCACTTCATCAATCAACCATACATAGTGACCGCTATATGGATTAGTGCAATTCCCTGTATAGAAGTTAGTACCTTCTTCGCCAGATTGCCCATAGCAGCATTCCGGTAGCTCAAATGGTAAATCTTCGGAATAAAGCCATCCCGAGTCCATCATATAGCAGAAGTCTAATACCCAACCGGCATAAATATATCCACTTTGTGGAGCAGGATGTAGCTGAATAAAGCACTCTGATGTATTCATCATTTCCCCGTAGAAAGGCCGCTGCCCGCCATTAGACACCATATACTCTGTAACTGCATTCTGGATATACGCTCTAGCCTCTTCGTATTTATCTGCCGGTGATGCAAACAGTGTTCCGCAGTCACAGCCGCTCCGCATAACTACCATTGTAAGCAGTAGTACTATGCCTAGAGCAAGGGCGCTTAATGTGCCAAGCCCCTTTATGCCCAGTATTTTCTTACGCATAGCCCACGCTCACTCTACAGTCTGATGATTAATAGTAAACGCTAACACCGCGGGATTCAAGTTCAGGTATATAGGTTTCAATGGATACGTTGCTCAAAGGATTATTCTGTATTACCACGACGTCTCCTTCCGATAGCCCTGTATTATCTACCAGCGGCTTCAAATCGGTGATCTGGTTACCCTTCATTTCCAACCAATGAAGATTTGTAAGGCCTGAGAGCGCGGCTATGTCGCTTATCTGGTTCCCATCAAGATGTAACCCGGTTAGACTGGTAAGCCCCGCGATTGGGGAGAGATTGCTTATCTGGTTCCCCTCAAGATACAATCCGGTTAGACTGGTAAGCCCCGCAATTGGGGAGAGATTGCTTATCTCGTTCGCGCCTAGATACAGATATCTCAGATTCTTTAGCCCCTTGAGCGGTGCGATATAAATGATCTGATTCCCAGATAACGATAAACATTCCAAGTTTGTTAGATTCCTGAGCGGTGATATATCGCTTATTTCATTACCATCAAGGTACAATGTATTTAGATTTCTCAGCCCTGCAAGCGGTGATATATCCTCTATCTGGTTAAACGATAGTGACAGCAAATCCAGGTTGGTTAGTCCTGACAGCCCTGAGATACTACTTATCTGGTTCGCATGAAGATGCAATTCGGTTAAACCGGTAAGCCCTGCCAGTGGTGATATATTCTCTATCTGATTCTCATCTAGCCATAAATGTTCCAAGTTTGTTAGATTCCTGAGCGGTGATATATCGCTTATTTCATTACCATCAAGGTACAATGTATTTAAATTTCTCAGGCCTTCCAGTAGCTGGACATCGTTGATTTCATTGTAACGTAGACTTAACTCACGTATACCAGTCAGTTCCGACAGGAATGAGATGTTGCTTATCTTGCTCTCAGAATACAGTACTTCGAGGTTGGTGAGGCTTGCCAGCGTGGAGAAATCGCTTATATTACACCACCATTTAAAATATACTGCTGTGAGGTTGGTGAGGCTAGCCAGCGGGGAGATATCACTTATATTACACCCTTCATTAAATACTACTGTGAGGTTGGTGAGGCTAGCCAGCGGGGAGAAATCACCTATATTACACCACGAACTAAATACTACTGTGAGGTTGGTGAGGCTAGACAGCGGGGAGAAATCACTTATATTACACGGGTTAATATCTATCGATGTCAGATTGGTGCAGCATTCGATTCCCGTCAGGTCTTTAACTCCGTTGGTATCAAGATAGGTCAGGTTTACGAGATGAGCCAGGCTTATACCGTTCATCGCTTCCGCAAGCGCCGGGTCCGGGACATAGCAGCTGTACTGAACAGTCACCCCCCTGGATTGCAGTTCGGATATATTCTCCCGGTTAGAATAAACAGCAAGCGGGTTATCGGTAATATCAACTATTTTTAGTTTTTCAAGGTTCAATAGCGGAGAGATATCTCTGATATTATTTCCACTGAGAAACAGCTCTTCAAGGTTTGCAAGCCCGGATAGTGGCGTTATATCACTGACATTGTTGTAATTTGATTTTAGTTCACTGCCCTCCCAGTAATATATCCGTGGGCCATCGTTATACAGATCAAGGGTTTCAAGATTGGTGCAGTACTCAATACCCGTAAGCTTGGTGATGCCCCAGCTTCTCGCCTCAAGCTGCGTCAGCCCTTCCAGTTCTGATGCATTAATCGGGCCCGTTGGCTTATTTAAAGCATCTCTGATAGCTGCCTCAAGCCTGGGGTCAGAAAATGTTCCTCCCCCGTTTTCACCAGCGCCATTTATCTGGCCTTCATTATCAGTTTCAACTCCACATGAGAGCCCAGCACAAAGCAGCGTTCCCGCAACCAGCAGTACAAACATTGCACCCAGTATTTTCTTACACATTGTTCACGCTCATCTCATGGCCAGACGCCCTGATAGCCGCTCTGGTTGTTTGCCCAGCAGTCATCCCCCACGCACACCGAGCAGACGTTCCCATTATCATCGACTAACCATACATAGTGACCCTTGTAGGAATTGGTACAATTACCGGTATAGAAGTTGGTGCCCTCTTCCCCGGACTGCCCGTAACAGCATATGGGCAGTTCAAATGGGACCATCGGCCGTTCATTCATATAGAAGCTCCCGTCGGCCCAACCTTTTGTGTATTCGAGTAAATAACATAAGTCCAGTACATATCCAGCATTTCTATCGGGGTAGTGAACCAAACACGCTGAAGTATTAATCATTACTCCATGTGGAGGCAAGAGAATCCCCGAATGTTCTACCATATATCCCACAACCGCCCACTGAACTTGGTCCTTGGCTTTATTGTATTCATCCTCCGGTGATGCAAACAGTGTTCCGCAGTCACAGCCGCTCCGCATAACCACCATTGTAATCAGTAGTACTATGCCTAGAGCAAGGGCGCTTAATGTGCCAAGCCCCTTTATTCCCAGTATTTTCTTACACATTGTTAATCCTTTGCATGACACAATCGGCTGAGTACTAACCTTATACCACCCGCCCGCGCGTCCGTCAAGTGGGGCGTTGGAGCATGGCCCTGGCGCTGGGGGAAAGCACCGGCCATATATCACCATTGTTTGACTCGTGATCGGGTGTTACAATAGAAGATTGGGGTGAATCTATTCACAGGTAACTGCTATGCCGCTGGATAAGATACAGGTCAGGGGAGCCCGCGAGCACAACCTCAAGAACATCGATGTGGATATACCGAGGGACAGGCTGGTGGTCATCACTGGCGTGTCCGGTTCGGGCAAGAGTTCGCTGGCCTTCGACACCATCTACGCCGAGGGGCAGCGCCGCTACGTTGAGTCGCTGTCGGCCTATGCCCGGCAGTTCCTCGGACGCATGGAGAAGCCGGACGTGGACTACATCGAGGGGCTAAGCCCGGCCATCTCCATCGACCAGAAGGGGCCGGGGCGCAACCCGCGCTCCACCGTGGGCACGGTGACCGAGATCTACGACTACCTCAGGCTGCTGTTCGCCCGCGTCGGGCATCCCCACTGCCCCAAGTGCGGTCAGGAGATAGCGCAGCAGACGGTGCAGCAGATCGTGGACTCGTTGCTGGCGCTGCCGCGGGACACGCGACTCATGATCATGTCGCCGATAGTCAAGGACCGCAAGGGGGAGCACCTGTCGGTGTTCGACGACCTGCGGAAGGCGGGCTACGTGCGCGTGCGGGTGGACGGCAGCATCCGTGACCTCTCCGAGGATTTCGTCCTCGACAAATATAAGATGCATACCATAGAGGCGGTGATCGACCGCGTGGTCATCGAGGGCGATGGGCAGGAGGGACGCCTGGCCGATTCGGTGGAGACCGCCCTCAAGCTGGGTGGCGGCGTGGTGCTGGTGCAGATCGTCGACGGGGAAGAGATGCTGTTCTCGGAGCACTTCGCCTGCGTGCGCTGCGGCATCAGCCTGGGGGAGATCGAGCCGCGCACCTTCAGCTTCAACAGCCCGCACGGCGCCTGTCCGGTATGCACCGGGCTGGGGGTGAAGCTGGAGGTCGACCCGGAACTGGTCGTTCCCAACAAGTCGTTATCCATTGCAGAGGGGGCGATACAGCCGTGGGCCCGCTCCGGCTCCATGAGCCCGTGGTACAGCAGCACGCTGGAGTCGGTGGCCAACAAGTACGGCTTCTCGGTGAACCGACCGGTGAGCCAGCTGACCGCAGAGCAAATGAACCTGGTGCTTTACGGTAACAGCGGCCGGATGGTCACCATGCGTCACGAGACGCAGCTGGGCCGGATTTACGAGTACGAATCGCGGTTCGAGGGGGTGATACCCAACCTGGAGCGGCGCTTCCGCGAGACCGAGTCCGAATACATCCGCGCCGAGATCGAGCGCTACATGAACAGCCATCCATGTCCTGCCTGTAACGGGAAGCGGCTCAAGCCGGAGTCGTTAGCGGTCACCGTGGCGGACAGGAATATTGCGCAGGTAAGCTCCATGTCCGTCGAGCAGGCGATGGCGTGGCTGGAACGGCTCGGGGGGGACGGCCGCCAGTCGGCGCTGTCGCAGCGCGAGCAGGTGATCGCCAGCCAGGTGCTCAAGGAGATCAGGTCCCGCCTGACCTTCCTCAGGGATGTGGGGCTGGACTACCTCACCATCGACCGGGCATCCAGCACGCTTTCCGGCGGCGAGGCGCAGCGCATACGCCTGGCAACCCAGATAGGCAGCGGGCTCATGGGCGTGCTTTACATTTGCGACGAGCCCACCGTCGGCCTGCATCCCGCCGATGATTACCGCCTCATCCAGACCCTTCAGAAGCTCAGGGATCTGGGCAACACCATCCTCGTCGTGGAGCACGACGAGGCCATGATGCGCGCCGCCGACCACATCATCGATATGGGGCCCGGCGCTGGCGAGCGCGGCGGAAAGGTGGTCGTCGGCGGTACCCTCAACGATGTAATGGGCTGCCCCGAATCGATAACCGGCGCCTACCTCAGCGGTCGAAGAAGTATCCCGACGCCTTCACACCGGCGTAGGGGGTCTGGCAAAGACATAGTCATTCGCGGGGCGAGGCAGAATAACCTGAAAGATATCGATGTGCGCATCCCGCTGGGCATGCTCGTCTGCACTACCGGGGTATCCGGCTCGGGCAAGAGCACCCTCATCGCCGACATTTTATATCGCAAGGTGGCGCAGATACTGTACCGTTCCCGTGAGAGGCCGGGCGACTGCGATGCCATCGAAGGGCTGGAGCACATCGACAAGGTGGTGGAGATCGATCAATCGCCCATAGGGCGCACGCCGCGCTCGAATCCTGCAACGTATACCGGCACGTTCACCCCTATACGTGAGCTGTTCGCCACCGCCCCGGAAGCCCGCGCCCGGGGCTACCGCCCGGGTCGGTTCTCGTTCAACGTGAAGGGCGGCCGCTGCGAGGCCTGCGGCGGCGAGGGCTACATCCAGATCGAGATGCAGTTCCTGCCGGACGTCACCGTGCCCTGCGAGGTGTGCAAGGGGAAGCGTTACAACCGCGAGGCGCTGGAGATAAAGTTCAAGGGGAAGAACATCGCCGAGGTGCTGGGGATGAGCGTCGATGAGGCGCTGGAGTTCTTTGCCAGCTTCCCGAAAATAAAAAATAAGCTGGAGACGCTGCGCGATGTGGGCCTGGGGTACATCAAGCTGGGCCAGCCGGCCACCACGCTGTCGGGGGGCGAAGCGCAGCGCGTGAAGCTGTCGGCCGAGCTGTCGCGGCGCTCGACGGGCAGGACGCTGTACATACTGGACGAGCCGACTACGGGATTGTCGTTCGAGGATGCGGCAGCTTTGTTGAACGTGTTGCATCGTCTGGTCGATGGCGGTAACACCGTCGTCCTCATCGAGCACAACCTGGACATGATCAAGAACGCCGACTACATCATCGATTTGGGGCCCGGAGCCGGCGACCGCGGCGGCTACGTCATCGCCACCGGCAGGCCGGAGGATATCGCCGAAGTCGAGTCGTCATATACAGGTCAGTATCTTAAAGGTGTGCTTGGGAAGCAGGCCGGAGAGGTCGCAGCGCGATGAACAGGGATGATGTGCAGGCTTCGATCGAGGCCAATGTCGAGAATAAGAACCTGATCAACCACATGCTGGCCACCGAGGCCATCATGCGGGCGCTGGCGCGGCGCTTCGGCGAGGACGAGGACACCTGGGGGATTACCGGCTTGCTCCACGATATAGATGTCGAGTTGACGTCTAGTGATATGTCCGAGCACAGCAAACTGGGGGCTGACATCGCGAGGGAGCTGGGCGCTACGGAGGAGATGGCGCAGGCGATCCTGCGCCACAACGAGGCGCACGGCCTGCCAGCGGAATCGCTGCTGGATAAGTCGCTGATCTGCGCCGACCCGCTGACCGGGCTGATAGTCGCCGGGGCGCTGGTGCGTCCGGACAAAAAGATGGCAGGGCTGACCGTGGAATCGCTAATGAAGCGCTTCGGCGAGAAGCGGTTCGCTGCCGGAGCCAGCCGGGAGCAGATCGCCAGCTGCCACGATATCGGGCTGGAGCTGGAGGAATTCATCGCCATAGGGCTGGAGGCGATGAAGGGGATCGCCGGAGACATCGGTTTGTAATGGATATTTTCAAACGTGATGTGGAATCCCTGGCAGCCCGGGGCGACCTGCGGGCACTGTTCAAGCTGCTACGTGGTAGCGACCCGGTGAAGCGTCAGCAGGCGGCTCTGGTGCTGGGCTCGAGCGGAAAGGATGCCGTGCCGTTTCTCATAGAAGCGCTTAAGGACGCTGACAAGGAGGTGCGCACCGTCGCTGCCGGGGCGCTGATAAGCATCGGCCCAGAGGCGAAGTCGGCGGTGGGCACGCTGATACGGGCGCTTGAGGACGGGTACTACTTTGTGAGGTGGAACGCCGCCACGGCGCTGGGCGAGATAGGCGACCGGGAAGCAGCCCAGGCCCTGGGGCAACTGCTGGATGACGAGTATGCCGAGGTGCGCCAGGCGGCCTTCGCTGCGCTGAAAAAGATGCGCTGGGACGATTGATGTGGGGGCTTGCACAGGGTGGTATAATAGATGAATCTCGTATGAAGGAGGTATCGCATGAGTTCAGGTAAGGGCACCAGTCTGGAGCCGAATGTTGCCGGGGCGCTGTCTTATCTGTTCGGCTGGATAACCGGATTGATATTTTTCATGATCGAGCCGAACGACAGCTTCGTCCGTTTCCATGCCATGCAGTCGATCATCGTCTTTGGCGCTATAACGATAGTGAATATCCTGTTTTACATCCTATGGGTAATTCCGGTAGTTGGGTGGATATTCGGCGCCGTGCTCGCCACGATACTGTGGGTTTTTGCACTTGTGTTATGGATCATACTTATGATCAAGGCATATCAGGGCGAACGCTTCAAGCTGCCGATTGTCGGTGATTTCGCTGAGAAATATTCCTAGGTTTTGGTATTACCGTTTAAATATCTGTATTCGTAATAAGGGGAGGCGGATGCTGATGTATCCGTCTCCCTTCGTGCTTTCGATTGGTGATATAATGGGTTAGATTCGTGGTTCTGACGATGGATACACAGGATAAAGGTTCGAGACTGGCTCCCAATGTAGCGGCTGCGTTATCGTACCTGATAGGCTGGATAAGCGGGCTGGTGTTCTTCTATGCCGATAGGCAACGCGATTTTGTCCGCTTTCACGCCATGCAGTCTATACTTCTGTTTGGGGGATTCACCATCGCGTGTGTCATCCTGTGGGCGCTGCTGAGGGTGCCGTACCTTGGCATATTGTTCATGGTTTTGCTGTCTTTGCTCGGCCTTCTCGGTTTGGTCGCATGGGTCATACTCATGGTTAAAGCCTATCGTGGTGAGCGGGTACTGGTGCCATGGCTGGGCAAGAAGGCTGAAAAATATTCGTCCGGGGGCATGCAGAGAGCAACCGTCGATTCCGGTTCGCCTCAGGTGTAGAATATGTGTAGCATACGGGCAGTCTAACTCTGGCGATAACGGACTGTTTCGATATCGATTCTTAAAGGTGGCGGGATGGTTCTTGAGGATAAGATACGCAAATACATAGAGGAGCTCGATAATAAGAGCCCGACGGTGCGCGAGAACGCGGTCATGGCACTGGCCAAGATCGGCACCGATGGAGCCGTCTCCGCCATAATCGGGGCGCTGAAGGATAAAGACCCGGACGTGCGGCAGCGTGCGGCCGAGGAGCTGGGCAAGCTGGCGGAGAAGTCCGCGCTCACCGAATACATCGACTCGCTCAAAGACGAGGATAAGGCAGAGCGCCAAAAGGCAGCCTCGCATATCGCTGGAAGCGCGAACCCGGCGACAAGGGCGGCTGTGCCTGCCCTGATCGCTGCACTGGAGGATGACGACGAGTACGTGCGCAACGGGGCAGCTGTGTCTCTGGGGAAGATAGGGGATCCGTCAGCGGTTCCATTCTTGATGAAATCGTTAAAGGATGACTGGCACGTGAGGAACAGCGCTGCAGGGGCGCTGGGTGCCATGGGACCTGCTTCTAGGGATGCGGTTTCTTTGCTCATCGAAGCGTTAACCAGCAATGATAAGGATTTTCGGCGTAATGCAACTGCGGCGCTGGGTAGGATCGGCCCTGCTGCAGGGGATGCTGTGCCTCACCTGATAAAAGCGCTGGATGACAGCCACCTGAAGTTCGGTGCTGCTGTGGCGCTGGGGGAGATCGGGGCGGAGTCGGCAAAGGCGGTGCCCAAGCTCATCGAGATGCTGGATGATATGGATATGTACGTGCGTTCCGGTGCTGCTGAAGCCCTGGGAAACATCGGTGATAAAGCGGCCATACCGCATCTCACCAAGACGAAGAACAATGAAGAGAATAACAAGTGGGTGCGCTCCTGCGCATCCGAGGCGCTGCGCAAACTGGAGGGCAAGGACGCTGCTCCACCATCCTCATATTAAGTAATTTAAATCATCTGGGAATCGATAGTCAGTCATACTCATGGTTTACGGCAAGCCTCAGGTAGTATTGAGGCTAACCACAGGGACCCTGAGGTGCGCTACTTGGTTATCATGTGCCTGGAATACATCGGTAACGCTGCGGTGATACCAGCCCTTATCGATGTGCCGGGCGGTGACGGTAATGACCTGAGCGGCGCAGCGGCGCGGGCGCTGGCGAGCTTAGGGATTCTGGCGGCGGATGCAATTCCTGAACTGATTCGCGCATCTGAGGATGATGGCCTGTGGGTTCGAACGGCGGAAGTCTGCCCTGGAGGCTGTATCGAATGGCGAGTGAGGGGCGCAGGTGAATCTGACGATATCACAACTAGTGGCCGGTTCGCTTAATTGGCAGGCGAACCTCGGTGATGCGTTCTGCTTCAGGGGTGATTGCCGGGTCGGATAGATATACCTCTTGAGACGGCCCGGCGACGCAGTAGCCATTGGAGTTAACCCACTCTGACAGCATCTCATACGTCGCGCCGACTTTGTTGAAAGGGCCTATATGTATTGCGGTAGCTACCTCGATAGAATCAACGTGCTTGATGCCGCAACCGCTGGCATCCGGCTTGCATAGCGACACGTTGTTCATTATGGGGCATTGCAGCTCCCAAGTAAGCTCTTCCTTCGCAACATCTTTCGGACTGTTGAAATAGACACCTGTGGGCGGGCCAACGAATCCGTAACCCTTCTGTGCCAGCCACCGGTAGAGCCTGGGGAAGGCCGTCCCGATCTGGTCATAGGAACCCCGCATAGCGATGAATGCCACTGTCCGCGGCTCGGTCTGCTTGATGGTAACCTCGATCGCCATTGGTGCCGCCGTAATAAATCAATCCTTAGTTACAGTGTGGGGGATAAAAGGATCTCTCCACCATCGCTGATTCAGGTTCTATTTTTTGTGTACCGGGAACCTTATTTCTGTGAGGGTCTCGCCCGGGGGGGTATCCTCCGACTTGGCCAGATAAGCCTCTTCAGGGGGTCCAACGATGTCGTATCCGTTGCTTGAAATCCATCCCTTGAGAGCCTGGTAGGTAATCCAGATTTCGTCTACGGGACCCTTGTGTACCAGCGAGGCTATAGTGCACTCCTCCACCAGCTTGAAGCCGCACCCTTCCTCGTCCGGTTCACCAGCCTCCGCAAAGCCGGCAACGGGGCATCTCAGCTCCCAGAGCAGTTCATCCTCAGCTACTTGCTTGGGATCATTGAAGAACACGACCACCGGGGGCACTGCTGGAATATAGCCTTTTTTTGATATCCAGCCGTAGAGCTTGCCGAAGGCCTCTCCGATCTGGTTGTATGGCCCCTTTATAGCGAGGCTGGCAACCACCATCGGCTCCCGCTTTTTTACCGTAACATCTATTCCGGTGGTCATCACTATCACCGCTCTCCTTACGGTTTAAAAAGACCCAGTAACTCTAATTTAGTATAAAATAACATAAAATTACTGTTTTGTCAACCCTGGCTAACCTCGATACTCGAGCCCTGCGCTGTCTTGGTGACCTCTATCCTGATGGGGAACACATCCTTAAGCTCGTCGATATGGCTTATCACCAGTATCATCTCGAAGTCATCCTGGACAGATATGATAGCTTCCACCAGGCGCTCGCGGCCGGCCGTGTCCTGCGAGCCGAAACCCTCATCTACGATCAGTATTGGCAGCGGGGAGCCAGCCCTTCGCGACAGCACCCTGGACAGGGCAATACGGAGCGCGAAATCGATGCGGAACGCCTCGCCGCCGCTATACATCTCGTAGCGACGGGTGCCGATCTCATCGGATATGTTGATATCCAGCGTTTCCGCCGGTTCTCCACCCTTTGTCTTGCCCGGCCGCTGTGTTTCCAGACGGACGTGCATTCGGTTGTCGGTCATGCGCGCCAGCAGCCTGTTGGCTTCCTCCTCCACTTCGGGTAACGCATTCTCGATAAGCATCGCCTGGATGCCCTTTTTGCCAAAGGCTTCCGTCAGCATCAGATATATCTCCTCTTCCATGGCTGTGGTCTGTAGTTGTGTCGACTTCTGCTTCTTTTCGATCTCGCGTGCTGTGCATCGCTCCAGGTGAGCCTGTATGGCACCCAGGTCCTGTTGGATCGCCGCCTGCCTCTTTTCCAGGTCCTCCAGAGCTTTTTGCGCGTGACCCAGTTCGCTTTCCAGTTGTGGCAGCGCGACCAGTTCCTGGTGCAGGGTTTCCAGGCTACCCTGCCCATCCGCAATCCTCTGCCGCAAATTTTCGAGGTTGTGTTCTATGTCCTGAGCCGCCTGGCGCTCTGCGGGTAGCGCCTTCTGTGCTTCGCTGTGTTCCCGGTCCATTGACGCCGCCAGTCGTTCCCACTCGATTCGTTCCCTGGTCATCTCCCGCTCCATCTGAGCGATGTCGTGTCTCAGGCTGGTGGCGTCCTTTTCCAGGCTGCGGTAGCGTTCCTCGCTGGAGCGGAACAATAGCTTTCTCTCCTGCCCCTGTCTCTCGTAGTTATCGATAGTTCTCTGGCGGCTCTGCGGGTCAAGTTCACGTTCGCATAGCGGGCAGTTCGCCCCTTCCTGCGATAGCATGACGATCTTTTCCTTCAACTCACTCATATCATTCTTAAGGCGCTCTTTGCTTGCGGATAACTCGTGCATCTCGTTGGATATACGCTCAAGCTCCTCCCGCTTTGCCTGTAACCGTGATTCGTAGCTGGATATCTGGTTTAACTTATGCCTGATCCTGGAGCTTTCCGCCTCATGTTTCGCCATGACCTTATCGTAGCCGTCGATTTTTAAGCGACGCTGCCGCAACTGTTCCTCCAGCGTGGACATCAACTGCTTCGTCTGCCCGATATCCGCCTGGATCCGGGACCGCTGTTCGGTTTTCAGGTCATAGATATTCTGCTGCCTCGTGAGCGCGTTGAGCTTATCCGTTTTATCCCGCTGCGCCGCGACAAGTTCAGCCAGGTCCTGCTCCACCTGCTTCAGCCGTTCCTCGTACCCGCTCCGGTGGCACAGCTCCTCGTCGATGACGGATATGGCATACTCGAGTTCACGGCGTTCCTTTTCGGCCTTTCTGGCGCGCTCTCTGGCACGCAGCTCGAGCTCGTCGTAGCGTGACAGCCCGAGGATGCTGGACAGCACATCCTTGCGCTTCGCTGGCTGTGCCCTGGTAAACTCATCGGCGTGGCCCTGCACCAGATAGGCGCTGTTGACGAAGGTGTCATAGTCCATGCGCAGCGTCTCGACTATTTTCCTCTCAGTTTCGCTGATGGTGTTGCCGGCGATCGATTTATAGCCCTGACCTGTGTCTAACTGGAAGTCGAGTAGCGAGCGACCGGGCCGGCTGGGCTTTGGCTTCGAGCGCTTGCGTATCACCCGGTATGTCTGACGCGACAAGCTGAACTCTAGCTCCACCGACATCTCCGCCTGTCCCTGGTGTATCAGGTCGTCGTCGCTCCTGGCGCGGGATTTGCCCCACAGCGCCCAGGTGATGGCATCCAGCAGGGACGATTTCCCGTTACCATTATTGCCGCACAGGCAGGCTATATGTATGCCGTCGAATGACAGGCTGGCCTGACGATAGGGCATGAAGTTTACCAGCGTAAGCTTTATCGGGATCAATCGCACGACCTCATAAAGTGTATCGTTTGCCTGTCTCCGGCGTCTCTACCCGCGTCCCGTTCGGTGCAACAAAAAGTTGCGGTTGTTGCGTATGGATGGGGAAAACCACATTCGACTTAATCTTCTCGATGAGTTCTATAATCTCCGGGCCGGACGCGTGGCCGGATACGTGGGCTTTCTCATACGGGAATAGCCCGAAGTGCTTCAGCCAGTTCTCCACCTTGGACTGCTCGATGACCCCCTCCTCGTCGAACGGCTCTGTCTTGGACCAGATATAGCTGGACCCTTCATGCGGACGGATATTGATCAGGTCGGTGAGGTCGAAGAAATCCACGCGGACGATGAAGTCCCCCTGATTGCGATGTATATCATCGCAGGTTACGCTATTGCGGCGGTCGAGGAACTCTCGTTCCCATGAGCTGTAGTCCTGTTTAACGATGTTTTCGGGGAAGGCCGTAAGGTCCGCCTTGGTTATTAGTCCCCAGCTCTTGCGGTCTACGTATATTGCAATGTGGTCATCATCCAGCAGGGGTACCCCCGAGTCGCTGCCATGCAGCTTATTCAGCAGGTAGGCCTGCTTCAGGCTCAGCGCCAGCTTACGTCCGCTGGCCCTGGCGACCTCGTAGAAGCTGCGCAGCCGCTCGGCATCCTTCCACGGGTAGTTGGCGATGACCAGATTTTTTGTCGCTCTCACCACCTTACCCACGCTCTCAAGGACATCCTGCTCCGTATGACTTTCATCCTGATCGATACGGGTGCCTTCGCAGATGAGAGCGATGGGTTCGCAGGCTGCAGCCCGCTGCACGAAAGCCCTGGTCAATTCACTGCCGTAGCCGTGGAACCGCAGGTCGCCGGTGTACGCTATGACCCCGTCGGACGTGTGGATCAGGTAGCCGCACGCTCCGGGGATGGAATGGTTCACCGGGACTGTTTCGACTTCCATATCACCGATGGTTATCCGCTCGCCATGGTTAAGCCCGTGGAACTCCCGCCCGATCTTCGCTTCCTCGCCTTTGACCCGGGTTAAGCCTGTCCCCTTCGCGTCCGGCCTCAGCTTGAAGGTCTCCTTGAGGAAGGTGAATTCGCAGAAACCGCCGCTGCCAGCGGTTTCCTCCATCGCTGATAGTATGCGCTTCGTCACGTCGGAAGCATAGATGGGGATATCGCTGCGCAGGAAATGTATGTAGTTGGCATGGTCGGCATGGGCGTGGCTGAGGAACACGGCATCGTATGCGGGTTCGGGATCGACGTGCATGTCGGCATGCGACAGGTAATCCTGTCGATAGAGGCCACCCATGTCGGGCATCACCGGGAGCAGGCCCATCTCCAGGAAATCGACCACGCCGTTATAACGCTTCGGCTGAAGGAAGTCATCGAAATAGAGATCGGATTGCCGGAAGCTCATGCCGAAGTCGAGCCAGATTCGCCTGTCGTTGCTCTCCAGCAGTATCTTGTTGCCGCCGATCTCGTTTACGCCGCCGTAAAACGTGATCGATGTCATGAAACGACTCCCTGACCGCGCACAGTAATATTCTATCACACTGCCGTCGATTTACGGTCGTTTGTGCCGCAGTCCATCGCCTGACACCATGACTGTCCTCAGCATCGGAATGTATTCTGAGAAGATGCGACACCTTGATAACTGTCGCTTGTGCACTTAGAATGATGGCATGGTGGATCGATGTTTGAAACGCTTTCCGAAAAGCTGAATACCATCTTCAAGAAGCTGGGGAACAGGGGCAGGCTCAGCGAGAAGGATATCGATGAGGCATTGCGGGAGGTGCGCCTGGCCTTGCTCGAGGCCGACGTAAACTTCAAGGTCGTCAAAGACTTCATATCGAAGCTTAAGGAGAGGGCGATGGACAGCCAGGTGCTGGAAAGCCTGACGCCGACACAGCAGGTTGTCAAGATAGTCAACGAAGAGCTGACATCCATGCTGGGGGGCACCGCCAGTCGCATGGTGCCGTCGAGCCAGCCTCCAACAAGGGTGATGCTCGTCGGGCTGCAGGGATCGGGCAAGACGACCACTGCTGCCAAGTTGGCGTTGCATCTTAAAAAATCGGGCCAGAGGCCACTGCTGATTGCCGCCGATCTGAGGCGGCCGGCCGCCGTCGAGCAACTTTCCGTACTGGGCGGCCAGCTCGGCATACCGGTTTATCGTGAAGATACGTCAGCGAAACCCGCAGCGTTGTGTTCCCACGCCCTCAAACGTGCCATGGAGCTGGCCGCGAACTGGGTCATTGCAGACACTGGCGGGCGGTTGCACATAGATGAGGAGATGATGCAGGAGGTGGAAGAGATTAAGGCGGAGTTCAAGCCGCAGGAGGTGTTGCTGGTGGTGGATGCCATGACCGGGCAGGATGCGGTGCGGGCGGCGCAGGAGTTTCATGCTCGGCTGGGGCTGACCGGCCTCATCATGACCAAGATGGATGGAGACGCGCGTGGTGGAGCTGCGCTCTCTGTAAAGTCGGTTACTGGGGTACCGATCAAGTATATCGGTATCGGCGAGAAGGCGGATGAACTCGAGGCGTTCCATCCTGACCGGCTGGCCTCCCGCATACTGGGGATGGGCGACATGCTCACGCTGATAGAGAAGGCTGAGAAGACTTTCGACGAGCAGCGTGCCAGGCAGCTTGGCGAGAAGATGCGCCATGCCACCTTCGATCTGGAGGATTTCATGGAGCAGCTCCGGGAGATGCAAAAGATGGGGCCGCTGAGCCAGTTGATCGATATGATTCCCGGGCTATCGTCACTCGCAGGCAAGGCGAAGGACTCCATCGACGATGGTAAGGTTAAGAAGATCGAGGCTATCATCCTGTCGATGACGCGGGAGGAGAGGCACAACCCCGAGATCATCGATGGCCACCGCAGGCGCCGTATCGCCCGTGGCAGCGGCACAAGCACTCAGGATGTCAATCAGCTGCTGAACCAGTTCCGTCAGACTCGCAAGCTGATGAAGATGATGGCGCGGGGAAAGGGACCGGGGATGCTGGGATCGATGTTCCGCTGATGTTACCTCTTCACGAGTGTAACGATCATAAAACCGGTGTCTATATCGATATCATAGAGGTCGATGGTCATCTCTTCCCCCTGCTTCTCGAACTCGCGTTCTAGCGCGGTAACCACCGTGTCGACCACAGATCTGGGTATGGGGATTTTACCCAGGTACAGTTTCTGCGGGATGGAGTTGAGCTTCCCGCCCTCTACTAACATTTGAACCTCGAACGCAACCTCTATGTCGATGAGCACGTCCATCTTGACAAAGGCCTGAATCATGCCGTCGTGAAAATATATCTGGGGATTTTTCATATTCAGCGATATGTTTCCGTCACGGCAGAGGCAGTGGAGCTTGGATGTGGCTTCCTCTTGGCTTATATTCAGGCTGAACATCTCGCCTGAATCAGCCTGTTCTATCCTCTCCCTCAAATCGTCGATCTTCTTATCCAGTGATGCTGAGTCTTCGTCGCTGGGTAATATCCATTCATGGCTCCAGGTGTCAACAGGTGCGTCGCCGGTGATAAAATAGGCGAATATCCCCGCAAATAAAAGCAAGAAGGCGAAGATGGTGCCCAAGGCGAGGACAGGGGTTCTGATGAGGTTTTTGCTGAGCCTGATATCTCTGAGCCTAATCGATATAGTCCTTGAGTTTCTTCGAGCGGCTGGGATGCCGTAGCTTCCTCAGCGCCTTGGCTTCAATCTGGCGTATGCGTTCCCGGGTGACGCCGAACTCGCGACCGACCTCCTCCAGGGTGCGGCTGCGGCCGTCCTCCAAACCGAACCTGAGCTGGAGCACCCGCCGCTCGCGCGCATTCAGGGTGGATAAAACCTCGTCAATCTGTTCCTTGAGCAGTTGATGGGAGGCAGCGTCGGGTGGGGGCAGCGCGCTGCGGTCTTCAATGAAATCGCCTAAATGGCTATCCTCTTCCTCTCCTATAGGGGTTTCCAGCGACACCGGTTCCTGTGAGACCTTAATTATCTCCCGCACTTTCTCCGGAGTCACCTCCATGCCGTGACCGATCTCTTCGCTGGTCGGTTCCCGTCCGTGTTCCTGCACCAGGCGGCGGCTGATTCGCAGCAGCTTGTTGATGGTCTCCACCATGTGTACCGGTATGCGGATGGTGCGCGCCTGGTCGGCGATAGATCTGGTGATCGCCTGCCGGATCCACCAGGTGGCGTAGGTGCTGAATTTATATCCTTTCCGATAATCGAATTTTTCCACAGCCCTGATGAGCCCTATGTTCCCTTCCTGTACCAGGTCAAGGAGAGACATGCCCCGTCCGATGTATTTCTTGGCAACGCTTACTACCAGGCGGAGGTTAGCCTCTGTCAGATGCTTCTCCGACTTGCCAGCCTCCTTTGCGATCATCTCCAGATGGGCTGCAAGTTCCCTTTCCTTCGATTGCAGTTGCATAATGAAATCAGGAGAGGAAACCATCTGATTCACCTCGGATATGGTTTTGCCCTCAATGGTTTTAAGCACTGCGGGTGGCAGCAGTCCGCTGTTGAGCGATAGATCGATTATGTCCTCGCTCAACGACGCCGGCGTGCCGTTTAACTCTGTAGCGATATCTGCTAGAAGCTGTGGATCTATGGGGTTATCGGCCACTTCACGGAATAAGGGGGCCGAGATACGGTCGCCGAGGCTGTCAGCAGGAGTAATGCTCAACTTCTTCTCCAGTGCTTCGATAAGACGATCAGACTGGCACAGCTTCTCCAGCATGGTTATCATTACATCGGTGGCTGATGGGGGTGTGCCGTAACGTTCGATCCATTCGCTCTTGATCTTCTTTATATGGCGATCGCGTTCCATTTTCCTTGCCAGAACCTTTTCATCGTTGGCGTTTAGCAGGGAAACGTTTCCAATCTCTCTAAGGTACATGCGAACCGGATCATCGATAACGTCCTGTTCTTCAAGCTCCAGCGCATGCTGCAGGTCAATGTCTGCCTCAAGGTCGTGCTCGGGGACATCTTCCTCTACATAATCAGCGATATCATGCTCCGGCCAGTTGTGGCGTGTTTTACTCTCTTCGAGCACTGCGTCGCTACCGGAGAAAGCCGCGTATATGTCGGCAAGTGAGTGATATGCGTGCTCTGGACGGATGTCAGGCGCTTCGTTCAGCTCGTCCTTGCCCTTCTTGCGGTGCAGCAATTTATTCAGGTTTTCATTTTCGTCACTGGTCAACGATGTACACCTCTCCCTTCCCGTTTTGACTTCTCGAATATTTCTTTAAGCTGACTAGTGGGCTCCAGTGACCTCTGAAGCAGGACCTGCACCTGTTCCCTGATAATGTTGGCGTCGCCCTCCGATTCTACCTCAGAGAGGAGAATCTCTTCCAGCGTTTTGATCCGACGCAACCTCTGTTCCCACAGGCGCCGGGTGCAGTCAGCCAGAGCTGTTTCCATCTCCCGTTGGGTTGCCGGTGGCAGTGTCTTCTTCACCAGCATATCCAGATGCTCCTGCAGGGTAGAATCCAGCGTGTCGCGGAATGTCTCCGCATTCGGATTGTTCACCCAGGCGATGAACAGCTCGCGATTGGCGGTGCCCTCGAAATGCTCCGGCGAGAGCGCCACGCTCTGTTCCCGCAACCATGGATTTTGTAAAAGTAGTGCCAGACAATATTCCTCCGTATGGTGTACCAGTGATTGGCTAACTGATACCGTTATGTTCTCTTTTGACTTAGCTTTTACTGCAGGTTTTATACGCGCTGCCTCGCCTGCCAGGGTTTTTTCATCCACCCCTATAGCTCGGCTGAGGCGCCTGAGGAAGAGCTCGCGCTCTATATTGTCGGGGACCTCGGATATGATGGGCAGCAGGTGAGCTGCCGCAGCCGATTTCCCCCTGTCGCTGCTGAGATCGAATCTGGAACAGACTGCATGGAAAACGTAGTCCATTACCGGCACGGCTTCAGAGACAAGTTTGCTCCAGCCTTCAGGGTCGTTCATTATGACCTCATCAGGGTCTTTCCCGGTCGGTACGGTGATAACCTTCAGTTCCCCCTCCAGCCTGGTGTCGCTTCCCATCCAATCACGCTCCGCGGACGAGGTCTTTTCCCTAAGCGCTTGCCGCGCAATTTCCAGCCCGCGCAGGGTTGCCTGTTCGCCGGCAGCGTCGGCATCCAGTGCCAGGGCCATTTTCCTGGTCAGGCGCTTTATTATACCAATTTGTTTCTCCGTTAGCGAGGTGCCCATGGGGGCAATCACATTTTTGAAGCCATGCTGGTGAGCGGTGATCACGTCCATGTATCCCTCGACGATTATCGCCAGGTCATGTTCACGTATGGAGTTTTTAGCTTTATCCAGCCCGTAAAGCAGGCCGCTCTTATCGAATACAGCTGTCTGCGGCGAATTCAGGTATTTCGGCTGGTCGCCACCCAGGGTGCGAGCCCCAAATCCAGCCACCCTGCCATGTTCGTTGTGGATGGGTATCATTATTCGATTGCGGAACAGGTCGTGGGGTTTGTTGCCCTCCTTTTCAACGATCAATCCTGCCTTTGTCATGTCGCCTGTAGTGTATCCTTTGCCATTCAGATGCAGATGCAGTGCGTTCCAGCTATCGGGGCTGAATCCCAGTTCAAATGCCTTGATAGTTTCGTCTGCGACTCCACGCTTGCTCAAATAATCGCGGGCGGCTGCAGAACGTCCATCCTCAATGAGCAATCGGTGATAGAAGTGGGCAGCCTCCTCGTTTATCAGGTAAAGCTTGTCCCATTCCTCCGCCTTTTTCTGTTCGTGCTGGCGCGATACCAGCTTAACCCCGGCTCGATCCGCCAGCATCCTCAGCGCCTCTCCAAAATCGACGCCCTCCTTCCTCATTACGAATGAGAACATGTCTCCACCGATGCCGCAGCTGCCGAAGCAGTGCCAGGTCTGGCGTTCGGGGAAGACGAAGAAGGAAGGGGTCTTCTCGTTATGGAACGGGCATAGTGCTTTGAAATTGCGTCCCGCTTTCTTGAGTGAGACGTAATCTGAGATGACGTCGATAATATCGAGCCTCTGTTTTACCTCATCTATCGTGCTCATGGTTGACTCGGACCTGTGGGGAACAGGGCATGGAATGCCTCCACAGCGTAGCGATCTGACATCCCTGATATGTAATCGACGATCCTGTCCTGCAGGTCGTCAGATCGTTTGTCGACTGGCAGTGTCTTAATGTATTTTGGCGGCAGCTCTTCGGGATGCTGCTTATAATATTCATACAGCATTCCCAGCAGGCGTCTCACCCTGGTGTCTTCCTCTTGGATCGATTTACGCTGGTACACCTCACGGAACAGGAAATCCCGCAGGTCGTTCGCCGCCCTGTACACCTCTGCGGTCATCCCGATAAGCGGGCTCGTTTGGCTACCAGTGGTGACCGGCCAGGAATATTCGATGACATCGGACACCAGCGTATTGATACGCTGCCGATGGGAGTTGCCCAGGATGGCAGAGGCGTTGCGTGGCAGGTCCGTCTCCGAGATTATGCCCGCCCTTATGGCATCGTCGATGTCGTGGTTTATGTAGGCGATGGCGTCGGCGATGCTGCATATCTGCCCTTCTAGGGTGGCGGCTGTATCTCCCTGCCTTTTGATAATTCCGTCCCGCGGCTTGGAGTGATTCAAAATCCCGTCCCGCACCTCATATGTAAGGTTAAGGCCATTGCCGTCGTTTTCCAGCGATTGAACTATCCGCAGGCTCTGCTCGTTGTGACGGAATCCCCGTGGATGCAGTTCATTGAGCACTTCTTCGCCCATATGTCCGAATGGCGTGTGACCCAGATCATGTCCAAGGGCAATAGCCTCAGTGAGGTCCTCATTCAGGTTCAGGGCACGGGCGATGGTCCGCGCGATCTGCGAAACCTCCAGGGTGTGGGTCAGACGCGTCCTGTAGTGATCCCCGGCAGGGGCGATGAAAACCTGAGTCTTATGCATGAGCCGCCGAAATGATTTGCAGTGTATGATGCGGTCCCGGTCCCGCTGGAACTCGGTGCGCAGTGGGCATGGCTCTTCACTCCGCTCCCTTCCACGTGACAGCTGGCTTCTGGCGGCATTGGGTGACAGGGACTCCTCTTCTTCTTCGAGCCTGAGACGAATGTCGTGATGGACATTACGCATGAATGGTGGCGTGGTCATGCTTGTGCCCTCCCGCTTCTGTATCACTGTGTGCTGTGACTGGCAGTAAGGAAATCTTCCAGCGACAGGTTGTCGAAAGAGACGCCATCGGTCTCCGAAGGCAGTTTGCCTGTAGGGCACAGGCTGAAGCACTCGCGGCAGCTGGCGCAAACCTTGGAGGCAATCTCAGGGAAGAATACCACGCGGCGTTCAATGCCTCTCCCCACGAATCCGATGGCGTTGGCCTTTTTGATCTCGTTGCAATAGCGCACGCACTGGCCGCAGAGTATGCAGTTGGTTTTCTCGGCGATGAACCTGGGTTTGGTCAGCCCCTGCTGCTGTGCCATATCCTTTATGGTTTTGGCCGGGGATGAAGCCATCATAAGCTCCAGCAGCAGCCTGCGGTACTTATCGATTTGAGGGGTTCTCGTTTTTACGACCAGACCGGCCTCGGCCGGGTATACGCAGGAGGTCACCAGCCTTTTGCGTCCCCCTTTGGATATCTCCACGGTGCAGATGCGGCAGGCACCATAGGGCGTCAGCTTATCGTGGTTGCACAGCGTTGGTATATCGATGTCAGCATGGCGAGCGGCATCCAGTATGGTCATACCCTCGCTTGCTGTGACCTGCTTGCCGTCGATGGTCAGGGTGAACTCTTTGTCCTGTTTCATATCTATGCTTTCTTACTGCGCTTTACTGCTGTATCGGGAGGCGGAGCCGGCGGCAGTGGCTCACCGGACAGCCTGATTACCGCTGCAAATTTGGGCGGACATACGTCAAGGCACGTTCCGCATTTGATGCAGGCATGCTGGTCGATGATGTGGACCACATCCTTGCCGCCGGATATCGCATTGACCGGGCATTCCCTGGCGCAGATCTGACATGCCTGACACCTGTCCGGTAAAATGTAGAATGAAATCAGTTCCTTGCATACGCCAGCGGGGCATCGCCTGTCCTTGATGTGGGCTTCATACTCGTCCCTGAAGTATTTGATCGTGCTGAGTACCGGGTTCGGTGCCGTCTGGCCCAGCGCGCACAGCGAAGTGTTTTGAACTACGTCAGAGATTTCCTCCAGCAGCTCGATGTCGCCCGGTTTGCCCCTGCCATTGCTTATCCTGTTCAGGATTTCCAGCATCTGGCGGATGCCCTCACGGCAGGGCACACATTTGCCGCACGACTCGCTGGAGAGGAAGTTGAGGAAGTAGCGGGCCACATCCACCATGCAATCGTCCTCGCTCATGACTATCATGCCGCCGGAACCCATCATCGATCCCGCTTTGGTGAGTTCGTCGAAATCCACCGGGAGGTCGAGCAGGCTTTCCGGCAACACGCCACCCGAAGGGCCTCCGGTCTGAACTGCCTTGAACTTTTTATCGTCCCGTATGCCGCCGCCGATATCGAATATGATGCGGCGCAGCGATGTACCCATCGGCACTTCGACCAGGCCAGTATTTTTAACCTTTCCTACCAGCGAGAAGATCTTGGTCCCCTTACTTCCTTTCGTACCTATGCCGGCGAACCAGCCGTTCCCTCTGTCGATTATCAGCGGTACATTGGCCCACGTCTCAACGTTGTTCAGATTGCTTGGCTTATCCCTGATTCCGCTGACGGCGGTGCGTATATACTTCGGTCGCGGCTCGCCCACTTTGCCCTCTATGGCGGTCATGAGGGCGCTGGATTCGCCGGATACGAATGCCCCGGCACCGCAATGGATGCTGACATCGAAGTCGAACTTCGTGCCGAGTATTTTTTTACCCAGCAGACCGTATTCGCGCGCTTGCTTAAGGGCTATCGTCAAATTCTCCACAGCTAACGGGTACTCCTGTCGAACGTAAACGTAGCCCTCATGTGAGCCGATGGCATAAGCGCCGATGATGAGTCCCTCGATTACGCTATGGGGATTGCCCTCCAGCAGGCTGCGGTCCATATAAGCGCCCGGGTCACCTTCATCAGCGTTGACAATAACGTATTTTGTTTTTCCGGGAGCGTTGCGGGTAGTCTCCCACTTCGTCCCGGCAGGGAAGCCTCCCCCACCGCGGCCACGGAGGTTGGCTCTCTTGACCATCTCCAGTACACCTTCGGGGCTCATCTCGAATAGGGCTTTTGACAGAGATGAGTAGCCGCCCAGCGCTATGTAGTCGTCGATGCTCTTGGGGTCAAGGAGGCGGTTGTTACCGAAGACGATGCGACTCTGGTGCTTGTAGAAGGGTATATCACCTTCGCGGGCAATTTCTTCTCCGTTGTCGCCCTTGTATAGCAGCCGCTCGACCAGCTTACCGCCTACCAGAGTCTGTTCGACTATTTCGGGGACGTCTTCAGGTTTAACGCTCAGGTAGCAGGTCTCTTGCGGCAATATGACAACGATCGGACCTCGCTCACAGAAGCCGTGACACCCGGTGCGACGGATATCCACTTTGCCATTCAAGCCTCGCCTCTCGATCTCTGTGGCGAAGGCATTCGTCGTCCCCTCGCTGGCATAGGCATGGCAGGCAGTACCTGAGCATATAGCAACGCATGGCCTGTCAGGGTTCCTGGCGGATATCAGTTTCTGCCTCAATCTTTCGAGGTCGGCAGACGACTTAAGTAGCGGCATATTACCTCTCTAATCGCATCTCGCGATGATATTCCTTATCTCTTTGGGATGGGGGTCGCCATGGTATTCACCGTCGACCATCATCACCGGACCCATAGCACAGCAGCCGAGGCAATTGACTGTGTTCAGGGTAAATTTCTGGTCGGGGCTGGTCTGACCGGGTACGATGTCCAGTGCTCCCATTACCTTCTCCAGCAGGCGTGGCGCGCCGCGAACGTGGCAGGCTGTACCCATACATACGCAGACGGAATGGCGGCCACGCGGGGACAGGCTGAAGGCTTTATAGAACGTAGCTATGTGATAAATCTGGCTCAGGGGTACGCCCAACCTGCGGCTCAGCTTCAATAAAACACCCTGAGGGAGCCAGCCGTTTCCCTTCTGGATCCTGAGGAGTATCTGTATTAGGGCGCTCTTGTCCTCTTGATATTCAGCAATTATTTTGTCAACATCGGTCAGTTTCAAAGACATTCCATATTCTATTCTAACTCAAAAGCATGCCTAATTACCAGCTAGCGCGATACTTTGACCATGCGCTTCCATATCGATCTTCCGTTGGTCTTGGCCTCTGCAAGGGCTATTATCTCCCTGGTGCTGTCGATAGCGTCCGGGCTCACCGATATCGAGGTTACTCCCCATTTCACCAACTTCTCGGTGATTTCGGGGTAAACCGATGGCGCCTGTCCACAGATGGAGGCGGTGACCCCTCTCTTGGCGCAGGCTTTTATAGCCGATTCCATCGCTCGCAGGACTGCCGGATTTCTCTCATCGAACTCATCTGCCAGCTTGGGATTGTCCCGATCGATTCCCAGTGTTAGCTGAGTCAGGTCGTTAGAGCCGATGGAGATACCATTGACGCCCGTATCGAGGAATTCTTCAATGAGGAATATGTTGGATGGTACCTCGACCATCATCCATATCTTGAAGGTATCCGATGGGCGCAGCCCTTCGTCCTTAATCACCCGTATCAGGCGTGTCAGCTCGGGCACCGTCCTGACAAAAGGCAGCATGATCCACAGATTGTTGTACTGCGATCGCACCCGTTTGACCATCTCGATTTCCATCTTGAACAGGTCTGCCTCTTTGACGTACCGCGAGCAGCCGCGATATCCGATCATCGGGTTCTCTTCCAGTGCCTCATACGCCTCGCCACCCTTGAGGTTGCGGTACTCATTGGTTTTAAAGTCGGTGGTGCGGTAGACTACCGGGCGTGGGTTGAAGGCTCTGGCGAATTTGGTAACGCCTTCGGTCAGCCGGCTGACGAACTCTTCACCGCGTCCCTGTTCTATAAGGTGGCGGGGGTGCTCCCCGATGTGTGCGACGATGAATTCGGCACGCAACAGCCCCACGCCGTCGACATCACGTGCGGCGACAGTATCTGCCAGCTCTGGCTCTGCCAGGTTTACGTAGAGTTTAGTCTTGGTTTTAAGAGATCCCCTGGGTTTAGCGGCAACCGTTTCCGCTGTCTCTAAAACCAGTTTGCCGTCGTATACTTTGCCTTCGCTGCCATCGACAGTGACTATCTGCTCGTTGCTCAATATCTGAGTTGCATTCTCTGTGCCCACCACGCAGGGGATGCCCAGCTCGCGGCTTACGATGGCGGCATGGCAGGTGCGTCCGCCGCGGTCGGTGACTATGGCAGCGGCCCGCTTCATGGCTGGAACGTAGTCCGGAGTTGTCATCTCGGAAACTAAAACATCGCCCTGGAGCACTTTATCTATCTGGTTGGCGCTGCTTATAATCTTTACCGGCCCGGAGGCGAATCCCGGGCTAGCCGGCGAGCCTGTCAGCAGTGGCGTTACTTCCGTGTCGACTATCGCTTTTTGCTTACCAGCTTCTTTGATAGTTGTGACCGGGCGAGTCTGGACTACAAATAAATCATTACCCTCTTTGGCCCACTCGATATCCTGGGGGAAAGCGTAATGCTTTTCGATCTTTGCACCCACCCTTGCCAGCGCTATTATCTCTTCGTCGGTTATCTTCTGTTTCGATTGCATCTCCTGTGCGACAGGTGCCTTTATGTTGGCATTATCCGGATCCTTGTATCCATCGGTGTTCCGTGTTAACTGCCATACCTGTCTGGCCAGTTTTTTATCAATGATCTTGAAATCCTGTTTGTTGACCACGTACAGGTCCGGGGTCATCTCGCCGGATACTATCGCCTCACCCAGTCCATAGATGGCTTCGACGACTATCTTGCTCTGGTCGCTGGTTATGGGGTCGAGGGTGAACATAACGCCGGAGGTCTCAGACTGCACCATCTTCTGTACCGGCACCGCGATGCCAACGGCGAAATGGTCGAAACCCTGGTGTATGCGGTAGAAGATGGCCCGCGGCTCGTACAGCGAAGCCCAGCATCCCTGGACTGCGGATATGACTTCGTCTTTCCCAATTACATTCAGGAAGGTGCGCTGCTGTCCGGCGAAGGAAGCCTCAGGGAGGTCCTCCGCGGTGGCCGATGAGCGTACCGCCACCGGACCGCTTCCCAGCTTGGCGTATGCAGTGGCAATCTCGTCGGCGATCTCCTGTGGCATGTGGGCCGAGTTCAGCATATCCTTAATCTCGGTGGCGATCTGCTGCAGCCTTTCGCTGGCGTTGGGGTCTAGATCGGTGAGAAGCTGGCGGATCTTTTCTGCGAGGTTTGATTTTTTCAAGAAGTCGAAATAGCTCTGGGATGTAACGATGAATCCAGGTGGCACGGGAATCTGGGCCCTGGTCATCTCGCCAAGGTTGGCACCCTTGCCACCGACTTGCGCGATATCTGCCTTGCCGACTTCCTCGAACCAGACGATCCAGCGCTCTTTACCCATTGAGGACCCCTTTCTGGATTAGATAGAATTTCGGTAATTTGGGATTATACCACATCTTGTCTTCTTTTTGAACCTCCATAATAAATCTCGATAAATATAGAGAAAATAATTCATCTGGAACTTATGCCCAGTCTATGGCATCTGCCTGGCTGCATACATTCTTCGTTCTGGCAAGATCCCGAATCCGGATAAGGGGCATATTGACCTCCGGGGTAAGGAATATCCAGTCCGGCGGCTGCGGGACCCGGTATGGGGAATTGATGCGCACTACTTTCAACTGCTTAATATTTACATAAATACCGAATTTGTTTATCTCCAATATGGACTCCTGCTCATATGGCTACTTTTTTCAGACATGAAATGACTTCAGCGATCGTGTCATCGGGTGTGGAGGCGCCGGCGGTGATGCCGATGCGCTGAGAGCTGAGTGATTGCCACCACGATGCGTCTATCTCATCTGCGGTCTCGATGTGGTATGTGGGCACCAGCGTGGAACAGATCTCGGCCAGGCGCCGGGTGTTGGCACTGTGGTGAGAACCGACGACAAGCATCAGGTCAACCTGTTTGGAAAGCTCGATGGCGGATTGCTGGTGTCGCCGGGTAGCGTTGCAGATGGTATTGATAACGCGTATCTCGGGTATGGTTTCCAGGTACCTGTCGATGAAGGTGGAGACGAATTTCAGGAATCCGGGGAAGCTCTGGGTGGTCTGCGACAGCAACCCCACCTGCTTAGGTATGCCCGCAAACTCTGGTATCTCTACGGTAGCCAGTCCGTTGTTTCCTGCGTATCCCAGCACGCCCTGAACTTCCGGGTGGCTGGTTTCGCCGAATACGATGACGGAATATCCCTCCCCTGCCAGTTTCTGTGCCGCCAACTGGGCACGGCGCACGAAGGGACAGGTTGTGTCAATTATCCTCAGGCCGCGGGACCTGGCTTCCTGCAGCAATTGCGGGCTGACGCCGTGAGAACTGACGGCAATAGTATGTCCCGAGGCCTGATCCAGGCTGTCGATGGCAACCACACCGGATGCGGCCAGTTTGTCCACTACCTGCTGGTTATGCACTACAGGTCCGAGCGTTTGCATCGAACCGAGCTCGTGGCCGGCCTTTTCGATGATGTCGATGGCGCGTTTGACACCGGTGCAGAATCCTATGTCATCCGCCTTTATGATTTCCATAATACCCTCGATAGCTTTCAGGCAGCAGCTCTGCGACATGTCTCATGATGATATCGATAGAGGATGCAAGCTGGTCTTTGGTCAGCTTGCCTTTGGCGGGTGGCAGGGTGAAGGGCTTACCGATGTTGACTATCACGCGGGGGCGGCGAAGGGTGAAACCGTATTTGACAAGCTTGTGAGAACCGGTGATCCCTACCGGCAGAATTACCGCGTTGCCCCTATGCGCGATCAGCGCTGCGCCGGTGTATCCTTGCTGCATTTGGGCGTTGGAACTCCTCATCGCCTCGGGGAACATGCCCAGCACCATGCCTTTGTCCAGCACCTCCTGCGCATTGCGCAGCGCCTCAAGGTCGAGGCGGCCCCGGCGCACGGGGAATGCGTGCCAGCCGCGCGTCAGCGGGCCGAATACCGGATGCCGGAACAGCTCCTCCTTTGCCATGAAGACGATGCGGCGGGGGATGCAGGCGGAGAGTATCGGCGGGTCGGTATTGCTCAGGTGATTCGCCACGACGATGAGCGGCCCTTCGCGGGGGATGTTCTCCTTCCCCTCGACCCGACAGCGGCTGAATATGAACAGGAGAGGCTTGAGTATCAGATATATTCCACAATAATAAAACCAGGGCATCAATTTTTCTCCATGATACGTAAGATTTCCGCCACGACGCCGCCCGCGTTCAGCCTGTCTGTGTCGATCCGCACGGCGTCTTCGGCGGGGCGCAGCGGGCCCACCTCTCGTTTGCTGTCGATCTCATCCCTACGCTTTAGGTCGGCCAGGATCGATGCGTAGTCCGCTTTTTCCCCGCGCTCTACGATATCCTTCTGTCTCCTTCTCGCCTGTTCCTCTATAGAGACGTCGAGATATATCTTGAGCTCGGCTTGAGGCAGGACCACTGTTCCTATATCTCTCCCTACCATTATAATTCCACCGCCATTTGCCAGATACCGCTGGCGCTCCACAAGCACTTCCCTCACGACGGCCACCTTTGATACCAGTGAGACGGATTTGTCCACCGCGTCGCAATATATCTCTCCGGTCACATCCCTTCCATTGACTGTTACGCGGCTATCGTTGCCGGGTACGATGCGGATGTCGGTGCTGTTCGCCAGCCTGGTTAATTCCGCCTCATCGTCGACTTTGATGCCTCGCGTGAGAGCCTCGAGTGTGAGTGCGCGGTACATCGCTCCGGTATCAGCGAAACTGTATCCCAGTTTCCGGGCCAGCAGCTTACCCACTGTGCTTTTGCCGGATGCTGCCGGACCGTCTATCGCTATTACTGATGGCTGTGACATTGGTCAGTCAATTATATTCCAATTGCTTGTGATAAGGCAATCATCGGGATTTCATCTTGAGCCGCTGGGCAAACAGGTAGACGATGCCCAGTAGCGCCAGAACCTCCGCTGCGGCGATAGCAGGCCACATGTCTCTTTGAGGTTCCTGCGACTTACCCGTTGCTCCCGCTACCTCCGGTCCCGGGGGGCTGCTGCCGCGCGGCTGGTCGGCAGCGGCAGGTGGTTCGGTTGGCGTGGCGCTGGGCGTTGGCGATGGTGTGGGTGAGACGGTAGGGGTCGGCGGCAGCAGCCCGCGGCAGGGACTGGGGTTGGGGTTGTCGATGAAATCGCATCCCGCCGGCGAGCGCTCCAGCGAATGCCCTTCGGCGACTTTTTTATAGTTTGGCAAGTCAGTCGCATCGTCGTTGCCGTAAGAGAATCCGTCGATGACGTTTCCTGCGCTGTCGCTCAGGATAACGCAGTCGCCGGTATTGCTCAGCCCGTTGCCTATCTTTCCATCTTCGATGAATACTATTGTGCAGTTGCAGCCGGGGAAATTGTCTGAGAAGTTGGCCGTAGCTGCGATGATGGCGAAACCGCCGGGATCAATAGACAGTGGCGGTATGCGGTCGCTTTTACTGTTGTCGCTGATATTCCAGCCGATCAATGTAATGGACTCGCTTCCGGGATTGTACAGTTCGATCCATTCGCAGTCGGTTTCCTTGCATGGTGGTAGAGGGTCGAACAGCACCTCATTTATCAGGATATCGCCATCGCTGGCAACGGTGGGCGGCTCGGTTGGAGTGGCGCTGGGTGTTGGCGATGGTGTGGCTGAGACGGTAGGGGTCGGCGGCAGCAGCCCGCGGCAGGGACTGGGGTTGGGATTGTCGATGAAGTCGCCTCCCGCCGGCGAGCGTTCCAGCGAATGCTTCTCGGCTACATCTGGCAGCGACATATAAGTTTTGTCGCTTCCGTACGATATGGCGTCAATTGTGGCGCTTGAACTGTCTGTTAGTATGATGCTATCACCGCCGTTGCTCAGTCCATTGCCGATGGTTCCGACGAAGACAACTTCACAATCGCAATCGGGAAAGTTGTCGGAGAAGTTGGCTGTGGCAGCGATTATGGCGAAACCGCCTGGCGCAATCGATAGGGGCGGCAAATGGTCGCTATTGTTGTTGTCGCTGATAGTCCACCCGATTAATACCAGAGGTTCATTTCTGAAATTATACAGCTCGATCCATTCGTTAGCTGAGTCATTTGCACATTTTGGGTCGTATTGCACCTCATTTATCAATACATCTCCGGGGTTGGCGGTGGGTGTCGGAGATGCAGTCGGTGTTGCTGATAGCGTCGGCGAGATGCTCGGCGTCGGTGACAGTGTCGGTGAGATTGTCGGCGACATCGTTGGCGTTGGCGATGCGGTTGGCGACACAGTCGGCGAAATCGTTGGACTAATTGTTGCGCTGATTGTAGGTGATACAGTTGGTGAAATGCTGGGTGTTGGCGATGGCGTTGCAGTTGAGTCATGTGTAACGATTGGAGTTGGACTCGATGTGTCTGTCGGGCTGGTGGTGGGAGTGTGGGTTACAGGTTGCAGCGCTGTCATGGTGAAGCTCAAGTCATCAAAGTAGGCGGTTATATTGTTATTGGATATTGGGCGAAGCATGACTTTGGCTTGGGCTGAGCAAGCGTCTGGTGGAGCGGTTACGTCGCCGGTGGTCAGAAAACGATATTGTGGCTGATCTTCTATCAAGGAAGTTATGGAATCATCTGTGTGTGACAGTGCATTTCCAGAGGCATCTTCGCTAGTGTACCATGCAATTCTAAGATATATCTCGTTGATATTCGGGTCGTTTTTTATTACCCAGCCGCTGAAGTTGTATGTGCTATTTCCCTGTATGGATACCTTTTGGTAAATCCATTTTGTGGTTGAGGTATCGCTACCGAAAGCAGCAGCAAAGCTTCCGTTGTGAACAAGTTTGGGGACTGTGGTTAAGCTGAGGTTGCCACCATATTTTAGCCATGGGTAAATGCCTTCTTCAAAACCGCCGTTTACAACAAGTTCGTTTGGTGCTGCCGAAGTAATGGTGGTGCTGGATGTAAGGGATAATACAAACGTGATTAATAGGATAGCAATTACTAATAATTTTGACATGTTGGTGATATGAAAAGACTTGCTGAGAAGAAAGGTTTACGAATCCGCATGAATACTAGATTATTGGTCGTCAACTAGTGTGTCAACGTTCAAAATACGTATTTAGGTTCGCAGTAGTGGTCATGCGAGGTCGCTGTCTGCTATGGCGGTCGTGGATTACGACCTACTTGCGCCGATGGGGAACAACAGATGGTGTCGATTGATCCTGTCCGTCAATCGCCATATAAATCCCGCATCGTCTTACCGGTGAGCGCGATGGCCATCTTGCGCGGCATCAGCTTGCATGACATGAACATGGTCAGCCGGTTCCTTCTCCCGGCGATATGGCTGGGCTTTTTCCCCAGCGCCGCCAGCGCCTCGGATACGGTCGGAGCGGCTTCCATCGGTTTGACCAGGTTAGTGCGCTCCATGTGCGCCTTCGACAGCTCGAAGCCCGGCGTTCGGGTTACGCCCGGCATGAAGCCCAGGACGTCAACGCCGCGCTCGCGCAGCTCATCCCACAGGCTCTCGGCGAGGATCAGGTTGTACGCCTTGGTGGCGGCGTAGTTCGCCACGTATGCAGACCCCTGCAGGGCGGATGCCGACGACAGCAGTATGATGCCTCCGCGCCCGCGGGACGCCATCCTGCCGGCGAACTCGTGTATCAGGATCAGAGTCGCCTGCACATTGACTGCTACCGAGGTCAGCTTCTCATCCATGCTGCGGTTTACGAACAGGCCCACCGGCCCGTATCCCGCATTATTTACCAGCAGCCCTATATCCAGCCCTTCGGTCTGGTCGCGCACCGACTGTATAAAATCGGGCTTCGAAAGGTCAGTCACGATCGTCTTCGTCTGCACGCCGCTCTTGCGTACCTCGTCGGCTGTCTGCGATAGCTCGTGGTCAAGCATGTCGAGCAGCACCAGGTTTATGCCTTTAGCTGCGATCTGCCGGGCGAACTCAGCCCCCAGCCCGCGGGCGGCGCCGGTCACCAGCGCCCAAGGACCGTATTTAGATTTGAAGGTATCTGTCGCTGGCATATTTCTCCTTCCGCAATTGTTAAGTATAGCGCTAGCGCAAGGCATCCACTTCAGCCCAATCGAGTGGAGATGATTCGTTACCAGGTTCATATGTAATGTGTATAGACACGTGGCCTACAATGTCGGTAGTGTCATAGTAGAAGACCTCCCACTCATCTATTTCTATATGTCTGTAAGGTTGATAGTCATATATGCTTGTCACGTTTGCTGATAGCGGGATGGCGATGGCGGTTATATCTTGAGCGTAATATGAATATGGCTGTGGGTCATAGCCAATGCTGATAAGACGGTCAGGGCGGTTAGTATGTAGATGAGGAGGTGTATCCAGAAGTGCCTCACAGCCGTAACGGTTTTGTGTTGGCATTATCGTGTACCAGGTCCATTCATAAGAATTTTCTCTGTACTCGTATTGGTGTATGGATTCGTTTATTATTTCTCCTTCTATGATTTTAACATACAGTGGCTCTTCGCCTGGGAGCAATGGTGGGATATCGACATATCTATAGGAACCCGATACGTTTGATTCACATACGGTTTCGATGAATCGAACGGTATCGTCTGAATACAACTCCCAGAGTGAAAAGCAACGCGGTATTACGTTCGAGGCTTTGGGCTCTCCTCCAAGATCGAGCCAAGGGCTGGGGTTATGCGTGAATTTAGTCGGGGTGCTACTTGAATCTAGGAGCATGTATACAAAAATACCTATCAGAATAAGGAGTAAAAAGGACAGCCCGAATAGACGTTTTTTTGAATTCTGGCGTTGGTATGGTTCTTGGTGAGAATCATTCATGATATGTGAGGCCTTACGAAATGTGGATAAAGTCTAACTACGAAGGCGCGAAAAAGTCAAGCGCTACAACCCTGCGCCGCGCAGCAGTATGGCGTTGAGCAGCCCGCCAACCACAACCGTCGCGATGATCATAACGCCAATAGCCCCCAGCAGGCCCTTAAGGCGCAGCTCTTTTGCCAGCACCACAAAAGCGGCGATGCAGGGGAAGAACATCGTCAGCACCACGCAACCTACCACCAGCTGGCCGGCGGTCAGCGATAGCGGGGCCAGCAGACCGATGGCAACATCCTTGCGCAGGAAACCCACCACGATGGCGACAACTGCGTCCTCGGGAAGGCCAAAGATTCCGCTCACCAGCGGCGCGGTGAAGCTGGCGATCTTATCGAACACGCCGGCGGTGTACAGGAGGCTTACAACAAATATGGCGCCCAGGATTATCGGCAGGGCTTCCTTGAGGAATGCGTAGATCCTGATCCACAGCTTGGTGAACACCATGCGCCATGGAGGGAGGCGGTAGGGTGGGATCTCGATAAGAAGCTCAGGGCTGTATCCTTTAACCACGCGGCTGAGGATCAGCCCCAGCACCAGCCAGACGACGATGAGGGAGCCGTAGACCAGTGCGACATACTGTCCTCCTTCAGCCCCCACCAGCCCGATGATCATCGCCTGGGAGGCGGCGCAGGGTATGGCGATGGAGATAAGCGTGGCGGCGATGAACCTCTGCCGCTTACTCTCCAGTATACGTGTCGAAAGTATGGCAGGCACACAACAGCCCAGACCCAGCATGGTGGGGATGATGGCGAAGCCGTGCAGTCCGATGCGGTGCATCAGGTTGTCGAGGAGCACCGCCAGCCGGGGCAGGTACCCCGTGTCTTCGAGCAGCCCCAGCACGAAATAGAATACGAGAACGTAAGGCAGTACGATCCCCAGTGGGATAAACAGGCCGGTAGTCAGCACGCCCATCGATTGCTCAAAGTCGATGCTTCCGTCGAACAGTCGCCCGATGAGTATGTCGTGCCAGAAACCGCCGGAGCCGAGGGACGTGCTGAGCTTCATTATCAATGGCGACCATAATTTTTCGAATACGGGTTCTGTAATGAACCTGATCAACAGCTCGCCCAGCCCCCACACCACGAAGAACGAAAGGGCCAGCACAAAGGCGGCTATGGGCAGCCCGGTTATCGGTTTAACCGAGGCATCCTGCAGGCGCTCCAGGCGGGTGTGGTGGTGATGGGTTATAGTCTGCACCTCGCTGATGATGCTGCCGACAGCGGCCCAACGCTCGTCAGGGGTACGTTTGGGGCGGCTGGGTGCGACGGCATGCGGAATACGGTCCAGCAGCTCTTTTATTCCCTGTCCCGTGACTGCCACCGTGGGCACCACAGGCACCCCCAGGAGCTGCTCCAGCCTTACGGCATCTATGCTTATCCCCCGATGCCTGGTGTCGTCCCACATGTTCAGGGCGACGACAACAGGAGTATCTTTCTCAAGCAGTTCCTGGGTCAGGTACAGGTTGCGTTCCAGGTTGGTCGAATCGAGGACATCGATAACGACATCGCCTTCCTGCAGCATCAGTAAGGCAACTTCTTCCGCTGTAGAAGTCGGTTCCAGCGTGTAGGTGCCGGGTACATCTATGACCTCGACCTCTTCATCGCCTATCTTGATGTACCCCCGTGTAAAGCCTACGGTGGTGCCGGGATAGTTTGAGGCGATCACTTTAGTGCCGGTGAGGCGGGAGAAGAACACGCTCTTGCCCACATTGGGGTTGCCCATGAGGAGGATCTTCAACTAATCCACCTCTACCACGATCTTCGCGGCCATGCCGTGCCCGATGGCGGCCTGCATGCGGCCAACCTGTAAGGTCACCGGTCCCCTCATGAACATGGAGCTTATCTTGGTTATCTTCTTGCCCGGTCGGATACCCATGGCATTGAGACGGCTCATCATACCGGGTCCACCAGTTATCTGTAATATGGTGCCCGTCTGCCCTGATCTCATCTGGTTTACTGTAACCTGCATATCAGTCCATTCTTGAGCGGGATAATATTTCTCAATGAACGTTTTTTAATTCTTGCTTCTTGGAACGGCAACGGTCACAATAGCCCTCAAAGTTTACCGTTGTGCTTATTACCTCGAAGCCGGTGTCGCGGGAAACCTTCTCCTGCATTTTCTCTGTGAGCTTGGACTCAAATTCCATCACCCTGCCGCAGCCCAGGCAGACCAGGTGGTGGTGCTCTCTATTGCCTTTGACCTCGTAGTGGTGGTGCTCTGCAGCGAAGTGATGCTCCTGGATCAGTCCGAGCTCTTTAAACAGGCTCAGGTTGCGATATACTGTCGAGAGGCTTATGCGCGGCTCGTGCTCCTTGGCGAGACGATAGAGCTCTTCGGCATCCAGATGTCCCTCCGACCGTCGCAGCAGGTCGAGGAGGAGCCTGCGCTGGCTGGTGACACGCTGACCTTTAAGATTCTGCATTGAAGTCCAATTATGTGATATGTATTATGCAAATGATTAGCATTTGCAATTATAATATTAAATCTATGGGTTTCTACTGTCAAGCATTATCTGTATCGTGTTTTTGCAGCGATTTCACGTTTGTGGTAGAATTTGTGTACCTGAACTATGAACTGGCTTGATGCAATACTAATAATCGCACTGGCGCTGGCCACGTTGATGGGCGTGTGGCGCGGACTCATCAGCATGGCCTTCCCCATTATCGGGCTCATCATCGGAATCGTCGTTGCAGGGCAGATTTATGAGACCGTCGGCGGCTGGCTGCCGATAGATAACCCCGACCATGCCGGCTGGGCCGCATACGCCATAATTGTAATCGTATTCTTGATTATCTTCGGCATACTGGCGTTTATCCTGCGCCGGTTTATACATCTCACATTGCTCGGCTGGGTCGATCGGCTTGGTGGCGGTATATTCGGATTCCTATCCGGTGCCTTATTCATATCTGCCGTACTGGCAGCATGCGTCAAGTTCCAGTTCGGTGCGGGGACTATTCAGGGTTCGGGGGTCGCGCGGTTCTTCCTGGACTGGTTCCCCATGGTTTTGGGCTTGCTCCCGGGCGAGTTTGATGACGTGAAGCATTTCTTCGAATGAGACGTGGCGGTCGAAACGCGAATGTCTAAAGGGCCCACGTGGCTGTATTTCCCCGAATGGCTAACTGCTGACATATGGCACTTCCCCTTTGCGTGCGAAAAGTTTTCCAGATATGTTCCACCCGGTTCTCGCGTGCTCGAGGTGGGTTTCGGGAGTGGCAGGATATTATCGAAGGTGGCGTTTGATTCCGAAAGTTCCTGCACAGGCGTGGATGTGAACGATGGCGCCTTTAAATCGCTGGCGTACTTTGCGAAGCAGCAGGGGGTCGAGGTGGCATCTGTAAAAGGCGATGGCTTCTGTCTGCCGTTCAGGGATGGCAGCTTCGATGTAGTCTACTCGGAGGGCGTGATCGAGCATTTCCCCATCTGGAAATCGCAGATGCTGCTGGAAGAGCATGTGCGCGTCTGCCGCCGCGGGGGAATCGTAATCGTCTCCGTGCCTAACAGGTTCGCCCTGGTTCACTCTTTGACCAAGCGTTTACTCGGCGACCGCTTTCTATTCTCCCCGGAATCGAGTCTGTCAACTTTTCAACTGGCGGGGATGATGTCGCGGGTGGGAGTCGATATCGTGAAGCGTGATGGCTTCGCCTTCGGCTGCCAGTTCTATATGTTTCAGGAATTTTTCATGGAAAAGACATCACGCGAGGTGCTGAAACGCATCACCAGAGCAATATTAAAACAAATGAGAAAAACAAAGCTCTACCACTTTGAAAACCCGCGGTTAAATTCCCTATTTGGTTTTCAGACCATGGTTATAGGGCGTCGCAGCGCTTGATTTCACCCTAGAATGTGCCGGCAGCCGGTTCCTCGCCAGGATGCAGCTTTCTCCACTTCTCGAGCAAGGCAGCTTTATCTTCCTTGTGGTCCGGGTCAAGTACGATGCAATCGTCTATGGGGCAGACTTCGGCGCAACGCGAACTCTGGGAGATTCCCACGCACTCGGTGCACTTGGCAGGGTCTATTATATATGTTGTGTCACCCTCTGTTATGGCCTGGTTCTGGCATTCGGCCTCGCAGGCGCCGCAACTGATACATGAATCCTCGATTTTATAGGACACGTCTTTACCTCCTTAATTTTCAGTGTCTCTCGTGCTATATCGAGCATGAATGACTGGATTGTATCAAAGATTATCCCGTCGCTCACCTCCTAGAACGGAATTTATCCCTCAGGGCTTTATCTACATGTTTGGGAACAAGATCGGCGATGCAGCCTCCAAGTTTTGCCGCCTCTTTCAGCAGGCTGGAGCTGACGAACTCAAATTCCAGCTTGGTCATGAAACAGACCAGTTCCACGTCCGGGGCTAGCTTCTTGTTCATCAGCGCCATCTCGAATTCCTTCTCAAAATCGGAACTCATCCGCAGGCCGCGCACTATAACTTTGGCTTTTCTGCTCCTGGCGTACTCCACAGTGAGGCCTTCATAGCTGGTTACTTCCACATTGGGGATGTGTTCCAGCGCTTTCTTCATCAGGGCGACCCTTTCCTCGGTCTTAAACAGGATATTCTTCGGCGGTTCATCGTAAATAGCCACTATCACCTTTTCGAAAAGCGATGCGGCGCGCTCCGCAATATCCACGTGTCCCATGGTAACCGGGTCAAAGCTTCCTGGATAAAGGGCTGTAGTCAAGACTGGTCCTCCTCACTGGTAGACTGAAATCAATGTATCGCCATGGCGGCGTTCCTTCACTAGTTGAAAGTCACTATAGAAATGGCTCAGAGGCACTCTATGAGAATGCTCCACCACTATTGTAGAGCCTTTGCGGACAAGACTGGAAGCAGTCAGTTTCTCTAAGGTATCGATTACAGAGCGCTCACGGTACGGCGGGCCCATTAACACGATGCCGTATCTCTTATCCAGATGGGAAATAGCCTGGCTGGCGCTCAGGCAATACACCTGTGCCTGATCCTCGAGCCCGGTCTGCTTCAAGTTCCCCCTTATCACCTCGCAGCATTTATGATTTTGTTCCACCAGATCCACCCATCCGGCGCCCCGGCTCAATGCCTCAATGCCCAAGGAACCTGTGCCAGCGTAGAATTCGAGCACGTATGACCAGTCAGCGTCCATTGATTCCAGTATAGAGAATATCGCTCCTCTAATCAAATCTGTCGTAGGCCTGATGGAGACATTTTTGGGAGATTTTATAACCTTGCCCTTGGCCTTGCCTGCTATAACCCTCATATTTCAAAAATGCAACATCAAACCCGATTGGCTATCGCAGCACAGGATTATACTACGGGAAAACGGCACAGCCGTCAAGTGGCTTTTGCTCTACAGGACCTGTTGCCGCTGGCGCCCGGCGATTGATAAAGCAGCGCTTAAAGGCGGATATTGATGGCACATCCTGATTAGATATAAAATTTACATAAGGTTAACGAATCGATAGCAAAAGAATATAGTGTTGAAGGGATGGAATTAGACTTTACATATAGCCCCTAAACATGTATAATAGGTAATTCCAAGGTAAATATGGGGTCGTTGACCTTATTTTTTTAGTTAGAGGCGGATAGGAGGACCGGATGCCAGACAAAGAGATGTATCTAACACCGGAAGGACTGGAGAAACTTGAGCAGGAGCTGCAATATCTGGTCACGGTTCGCCGCCAGGAGGTGGCGGATAAGATCCAGGAGGCAAAGGAGCTGCGCAGTTCGGTAAGCTCTCCCGAGTATGAGGAGGCCAAGAACGAGCAGGGATTCGTTGAGGGCCGAATCGTTGAACTGGAGAGGATTATCAAGAATGCCAAGATCATCCACCATGAGGAGTCGAAGAGGAATATTGTTGATATTGGCGATGAAGTGGTGGTGCAGTTGCAGGATGGGAGCAAGGAGCGCTATGTCATAGTGGGAAGCGCCGAGGCTGATCCAACGGAGGGTAAAATATCCAACGAATCGCCTATGGGCAGGGCTCTGCTGGGCAAGAAAAAAGGTGAAAAGGTTGAGGTGGAGGCGCCGGCAGGCGTGCTCAAGTTAAAAATCCTGGAGATCAAGTAGTGGCTCGTATTGATGATCTGGCAGAACAGCGCCGGCATAAGCTCCAGAGAATCCGAGAGCAAGGCATCGATCCCTTCCCCCATCGTTACAATCGTACCCACACTGCTAGAGCGGCTGCAGATAGTTTAAGCCGTGGTCTCGATGAGACGGTGAGCCTTGCTGGCCGCATAGTTGCCCGTCGCGATATGGGCAAGGTGAACTTCGTCGATCTGCGGGATGCAAGCGGCAAGATTCAGATATATTTCAGCGGTAAGAAACTGGGTGACAAATATAAGCTGCTGGCTGATTTCGATGTGGGTGACATCATCGGCGTGAGCGGCAGGGTATTCAAGACCCACAGCGGCGAGATCACAGTTGAAGTGGCTGAATTTGCATTGCTCGCCAAGTCGCTCATGCCCCTGCCTGAGAAGTGGCACGGTTTGACGGACGTGGAGAAGAGATATCGCCAGCGATACCTTGACCTCATCGCCGGCGACGTTGTCCGTGACGTATTCTTGATGCGCAGCCGCATAATCTCCGCGGTGAGGCGTTTCATCGAGGGGCGCGGTTTCGTTGAGGTGGAGACGCCGATGCTGCATCCGGTAGCGGGTGGCGCACTGGCGCTGCCATTCGTTACTCATCATCATGCGCTGGACCAGGATTTGTATCTGCGCATCGCCATGGAGCTGTATCTCAAGCGCCTGGTGGTAGGGGGATTTGAGAAGGTGTACGAGATCGGCCGCATATTCCGCAATGAGGGCATCTCCACGCGGCACAACCCGGAGTTCACCATGATGGAGAGCTACGAGGCATATGCCGATTACACTGACGTTATGTCGATGCTGGAGCAGATGGTCGCTTTCGTGGCGAAGCGGGTGATGCGGAAAACAAAGGTGAAATACGGCGAGCATGTCCTGGACTTTACGCCACCGTGGCGGCGCATCGCGCTCAGGGATGCTGTACGGGAAGCGACCGGCATCGATTTTCTGAAGCACGCCGATGAACACTCGTTGCGCGACGAGATTCGCAACTGTGATTTGCAGATAGACGCCGGGCTCAGCTGGGGGCAGTTGCTGGACAAGCTGATATCGCACTACGTTGAGCCCAACCTGATGCAGCCGACGATACTGTACGATTACCCCGTAGCCATGTCGCCGCTGGCCAAGCGCAAGGCAGACGATGACCGTCTGGTGGAGCGTTTTGAGGCTTTCGCAGGGGGCATGGAGATCGCCAACGCATTCACTGAGCTTAACGATCCGCTTGAGCAGCGGGCGCGTTTTGAGGAGCAGGAGAGGATACGGGCTCAGGCGGGTGAGGCTGAGGGGGAGCGCGTTGACGAGGATTTCCTGGTGGCTATAGAATACGGTATGCCGCCCACCGGCGGGCTGGGCCTGGGCATCGATCGACTGGTGATGCTGCTGACGGGACAGCAATCGATACGTGAGGTGATCCTGTTCCCGCAGTTGCGGTCGAAGTAAGGGGACGGGGCTGATATGAGATATTTTAAGGTAGCGGTCTTATCTTCAGCGGCGCTTTTACTGATGTTGTTCATCCTGTCGCTGATGCTTATTGTATCGCCCGCCGCAGCCTCACCGACTCCCACAGCCACCGTTGTTCCATCCACAGCCACTCCAACGGCAGTTCCCACAAATACCCCCACGCCGACGCCCACAGGGACCGTTGCTGTTGCCGTTATCGCCCACAGCCCTTACGGCATCAGCTTCGTTGCTGACCAGGACGGGCCCAATCCTGCCCACAGGCTGCTCAACATCTGGAATTCGGGCGAGGGCTTCCTGGACTGGTCGCTGGTGGCTTATACCGCCGGCTGGCTGAACATGAACCCGGTGGAGGGAGGCATAAGCGAGGGGATCGATTCCGTGACTGTATGGGTGGATATATACGGGCTGACGCCGGGCATGTATCAGGGTATCATCTACATTTATTCGAGTACCGCCGTCAACTCGCCGCAGGTGGTGGACGTTATGCTGACCGTACGACAGGCAGGCGCCACGCCGGTGCCGACCGTTACGCCCACACCGACCGCGACGCTGAACGTCACGGCGACGCCCACGGTTACGCCTACGATTGTGCCGCCGGATGCGGATGGTGCAACGCCGGGTTGGGTGTGGCCCGTCATCGGGTCGCTGGTGGGCCTGTGCGCCGTGCTGGCGGGACTGGCGCTGGCGGCCAGCGGGCTGCTGGGCAAGATGTTCAGGAAGGGTGGTGGCGGGGAGGATGCCCTGCCGTACGAGGATCTGTACGAGGGCGAGTACAGCGATACGCCGCAGGGCGACGCCGATTACGATGATGAGGAGCTGTGAGGAGATTGAGCTTGTTTTATATTAGATGCGAGGTGACCGCATGAAGAACATAGTGTTTATAATTCTGCTGCTTGGAGCCGTATTTGGCCTGTGTTATGTATCATTCTCTGGAAGCGGTACGTCTAGTGCTGCGTCCACATATGTGGCGATAGATATACCAGGCTCTGTTGTTAATGGGACTGTTCAAGTAAAGGAGGCAAGCAGTTTCACCGCGTCGGTTAGAATATTTGATGTAGTAAACTTTAGTTCAGCTGTTTACGAAGTATGGTGGAATCCTTCCATTCTTGAATTCGATGGCGTATTAAATGGCTCAATAAGTGGAGAGAAAATATATGTCACTAATAGTAGTTATAACCCAAGCGAAGGCAAGATTGCACTAGTCAGTAATGCCTCTCAACAGGTTAGTGGGTCGGGCACCATTTCTGAGATCGAATTTCATGTAATCGGTTCATACTGCAATTATAGCGACGTAGATTTCAGCACATCCAGCACTTTATATGACGGCATTCTCTGCCCTATCACGGCGAATTGGACGGGCAAGCTGGTGCATGTGGATCATGCACTGAATTCTCTTACTGTGAACCAGACATCCAGCTGTTGTAATGTGGTGGTAACCGGTTATGGCACAGTTGTTGCCGGCACCACGCATACTTTCTCCAATATCACACATGGCACGGTGCTGAGTGTGGCTGCTGCATATCACAGTCCCTGCAATACTTGGGGAAACTGGACCGGTGGTGTTGCCAATGCCAGCGCCATGAGCACCACGGTGACAATGGACGCCAGCAAGACCATAACCGCCAACTGCACATATGTCGCCTCGGCACAGCCAACGCCCACGCCTACGGCGACGGCGTTGCCGGGGATGAATGTTGTCATCAATGCGCCGGCGGAGGTGAATGCGAGCACGGGCTTCCAGGTGTGGGTGAATATCAGCAATGCCAATTTCCCGCCGGGGACTTACTGTGCCAGCTATAATATAACGTGGGACAATAACGTCGTTCACTTCGGCAGCGCATACAATGGGTCAATCGGTACAAAGGTTATACCAATTGGTGTTCCAGTTGAAGCTCCGGGGGAGCTATGGGTGGTACAAAACTTTAACACGAGCACTAACGTAAATGGCAGTGGCTTCCTGTCAGATTTGCGCTTTATTGCAGTCGGAAATCCCTGCGATACCACCAGCATCACGTTCCATGCTACGAACCGAAGCATATACAATGTTACGGCAGGATCCAATATGACTGTGTCATGGACCGGGGACAGCGTGCACATTGCAGGGGGCACCACAAATGTGACGCTGCCTTCGGTGGCGGTCGTTGCGCCGGCGGAGGTGCGGGAGGATGGCAGCTTCTTTGCAAACATAAGCGTTTACAATGTGAGTTTAGCTGCTGGAAACTACACGGCAAACTATACTTTGCAATACAATCCCAGCGTAATAAGGGTTGTCAACGTATCATCGGGAACTTTCGCCAATACTACCATACCGGTTACCAACTGGAGCTATGTGCCGTCGGGCGTGCAGGGAGTGGTGAACGTGGTACAGAATTTCTCGGCCAATGCCACGGTCAATGCCAACGGCTCGCTTGCCCGGTTCGGCTTCGATGTGGTCGGACAGCACTGCAACAACGGCAGCATCACGTTCAACACAACAGCCAGCGGCATATATGCCCTGCCATCCATGACCAAGATAAACGTCTCGTGGGTCAATGACAGCGTGCACGTCTTCGGGCCTACGCCAACGCCTACCGCTACCGCAACAACAGTCGTACCGTCTAAATACAACCTGACGGTGAACCAGACATCCAGCTGTTGCAATGTGAGCGTGGCGAGTTATGGGAACGTGACTGCCGGCAATGTGAGCACTTTCACCGGCATCACATCGGGAACGGTCATACAGGTGAACGCATCGTATAATGGCACCTGCAATACGTGGGGTAACTGGTCCGGGAGCGTGGGCAATGCCAGCGCTATGAATACGACGGTCACCATGAACGGTAACAGGACGATCACCGCCAACTGCAGCTACGTTGAAGGGGCGGGTGGCGGTGTGCCCGGGTGGGTGTGGCCGCTGGTGGCTATCATGTCACTGCTGATACTGGCGGCGCTGGGTTACCTTGGGTACGGGCTTGGATGGTGGACCAGGCTGGGTGCAGGGATGAGGGGCTGGTTCGGCGGCGACCTGGATGAATATGTAGCCGACGGTCTGGGCGAAGAGGATATGTTCGATGACATTTACGGCGATACAGGGCCGGGTATAAGGCCGGGTTCAGGAGGCGGCATGGAGATAGACGATGATCTCCTGTAGAACGAGAGCCGCTTTTCACAATACAATAATCGATAAATTATCGACAAAATAAGGGCGCATATGCTGGATATAAAACTCATACGCGAGAGCCAGGAACTGGTTCGCCAGGCTATGCGCGACCGTCAGTCAGATTTCTCAGTTGATGACGTGCTGGCGCTGGACGAGCGCCGACGGAGCCTGCTCACTGAGGTTGAGGGACTGAAAGCGCGGCGCAACGATGTCAGCCGCGAGATAGGCAGGACGGGGGAGAAGCCACCGGAGCTGCTCGATGAGATGCGGCGTATCGGCGACCGCATCAAGGAGCTTGACGGTCAGGTGGAAGGGGTCGGTGTGCAGCTTCGCGACCTGCTGCTGAGCATGCCCAATATCCCCCACCAGAGCGTCCCCGTCGGTGAAGATGCGAGTGGAAACACAACCGTCCGCAGCTGGGGACAGGCGCGACGCTTCTGCCAGGCGGCACGGCCGCATTGGGAGCTGGGTGAATCGCTGGACATCATCGACTTCGAGCGCGGGGTCAAGCTTTCTGGCACGCGGTTC